>Ga0272441_10000873_pt1 | contig 66182 bp, 56 predicted proteins | sample SSMProp6N_FD_193582 | JGI IMG/M metagenome (GOLD analysis project Ga0272441, IMG submission 193582) | Marine sediment archaeal communities from Little Sippewissett salt marsh, Falmouth, MA, United States - SSM-Prop-6N | ecosystem: Environmental > Aquatic > Marine > Wetlands > Sediment ... | reverse complement strand
ATTCCCGTATATCAACCCGACCGTGTCAGGGATGAAGGCTTCCTGGAGACCTTCAGAGGGCTTGCGCCCGACATGGTGGTGCTCGTTGCCTTCGGGCAGATCCTCCCCCTGGAGATCATCGCATTTCCCCCCCTGGGGTGCATCAACGTCCACCCGTCGCTGCTCCCGAAGTACCGCGGTGCGGCGCCCATGAACTGGGCCATCATCGAGGGGGAGACGACAACGGGGGTCACCATCATGCACATGGACGAGGGCCTGGATTCGGGTGACATGCTGCTTCAGGAGGAAACGGCCATCGGTGATCACGAGACCTTCGACCACCTGCATGACCGGTTATCGGAGATGGGTGCCCGGCTCCTTGTGCAGACCCTGGAGGGCATCGTCGACGGCAGTGCCGTGAGGACACCGCAGGACCCCTCTCTCGTTACCATGGCGCCCAAGATTACCGGGGAGACGAGCCGCATCGACTGGGAGAGACCTGCAGGAGAGATCGTCAATCTTATCAGAGGGCTTTCCTCACTGCCCGGCGCACATACTCAGTTTCGGGGCAAGAAGCTGAAGATATTCGCCGCCTCGCTGGATGCAACGGGGGCAGGCGAGACACCGGGAGCCCTGTTCTCCCGGGAAAAAGAGGGGACGATCGGGGTCGCGGCACAGGATGGCGTGGTGTTGATTGAAGAGTTGCAACTTGCAGGGAAGAAACGGATGAAGGCGGGAGATTTCCTCAGGGGATACCGGATATCGCCGGGAGATTGTCTGGAGTAGAGGTGCAGCGATGAATATATTCGACAGATCACGCGGAAGGCGGCGAATCGGCTTCTGTCTTTCTGTTGCCGTGACGCTCGTTCTGATCCTCGGTGCCGTTGCTGCCGGGGCCGAAAATAAGGACATCTTCCTCGGGTTTACAGCAGACGAGGAGTCGGAGACTGTCCCCGCGGGATGGGAGCATATCGGCTACTTCGGCAAGGCAAAAAATACCATCTCACTGGTCACTGAAGGTAAGCGGACCGTGGTCCACATGAAGAGCCTCAACAGCATCTCCTCCCTCGTGAAACGTCCCGATGTCCGCATCACGGAGTATCCCATCCTGGCATGGAGATGGAAGATCGACCGGGCCGTCGGCATGGCCATTGAAGACAGACGAGACAGAAACGACTGTGCGGCGCGGATTCGGATCATCTTCGGCAGGGAACAGAAGGGTGACCCGATCAATATCCCTGCGGTGAAAGAAGTCATGAAGCGGATGGGATTCACCATGCCCCGGCTGGAGCCTCCGGGCATGAAGATCGACTATGTGTGGGGGAATTCCGCGAAGAAGGGGGCGGTCATCGACTATCCCGGTGCACGGAACCACAAGGTCGTAGTGGTGGAACGGGGCAATGACAAGGCGGGGACATGGGTATGGGAGAAACGAAATTACCGTGAGGATTTCCGCCGCTTTTTCGGACTCGAGCCCCCCGGCATCATCGCCATCGCCGTCCTCACCGATACCGATCAGACCAATGAAGGTGTGGAGGCAGATTACAGCAGTATCATGCTCATGAGTCAATGACGATGAAGATCATCCACCGAAAAAACCGGCGACCCCCCTCCCCCGGTCAGGACAGGACACCTCCCGCGCCGGTGAATCCCCGGCAGCTGGCCCTCACCATCCTGGACAGGGTGGAGGCGGAGCGCTCGTTCGCCGAACCCCTCCTGGACAGCTTCCTCTCCCGGCATATCTTCTCCGGTATAGAGGACAGGAGACTCCTGACGGAGCTGGTCTATGGGACACTGCGCATGCGAAACCGCCTTGACTGGTTTATACGATCCATCTACACCGGCGATTCGGAGACGATGGAGAGGGGCATCAAAAACATACTCAGGATCGGTCTCTACCAGATCGTGTGCACCGACCGGATCCCTCCCCATGCCGCCGTCGATGAATCTGTCAAGCTGGCCAAGAAGGAGTATCCGGGGCGGGAAGGACTGGTCAATGCCATCCTTCGAAACGTCATCAGGCGGATGGACAGCATTTCCTGTCCCGATCTTGCGAAGGACCCCGCCGCCCATATCTCCACCGTTCACTCCCACCCGCGGTGGCTCGTCGAGAGATGGCTCGCCCGGTTCGGCACGGAAGAGACGATGGCACTCTGCAGGAGCAACAACGAACGTCCCCCCTTCACCCTCCGCATCAACCGGTTGAAGGCCAAACGCGCCGCCGTGATACAGACCCTCATCGATGACGGCATACCGGCGGGTCCCACGGATTACTCCCCCGACGGCATCGCTATCTCCAGTCCCGGCATGCCGGTCAGGGAGATGTCGCTCTACAGAGAGGGCACGCTCCTCATCCAGGACGAGGCATCCCAGATCATCTCACTGCTCCTCGATCCCCGGCCCGGTGACGCAGTACTGGACGCCTGTGCCGGTGCGGGGATAAAGGCAACGCACCTGGCAGGGATCATGAACAACAGGGGGACAATCATCGCCCTGGACATACATGAGCGAAAGATCGAGGGATTGAAGAAACTGGCAGGGCGGTTCGGCGCAACGATTATTGAACCTGCCATCGGTGATGTAACGAAAGAGATGGGTCCCGACTACGAGGAGCGATTCGACCGGATTCTCGTGGACGTCCCCTGCTCCGCCCTGGGGACACTGAGAAGAAATCCCGAGATCAAGTGGCACAGCAGCGTGAAGGACCTGCAACAATTCCCCCCCCTGCAGAAGGAGATGCTGCACCGGTGCGCCCCCTGCCTGAAGGAGGGCGGCATCATGCTCTACAGTGCCTGTACCATAGAAGACGATGAAACCGAGGGGGTGGTCGAGGAGTTTCTCCCGGGACATCCCGATTTTACCTGTATTTCCTCGCCTCTTCCGAAGGCCTGGAAGATGACCGACAGGAATGGTTTTTTCAGGACCCTTCCCCACCGCCACCAAACGGACGGCTTTTTCGGTGCCCTCTTCATGAAAAAAAAGAAAGGAGAATGATGATGTCTGAAAAGATACCCAGTCGTGACGACGCCCTGGCCCTGTTACACGAGTACAACACAAGCGACAGTCTCCGCAAACACGCCTATGCGGTAGAAGGGGTGATGCGCTACATTGCGCGGAAAAAGGGAGCAGACGAGGAGCAATGGGGGATTATCGGCCTCGTTCACGACCTCGATTACGAACAGTTTCCCCAGGAGCACTGTACCAAGACCAGGGAGATTCTCGAAGCGGCGGGCTGGCCCGCAGACTATATCCGTGCAGTCGTGTCTCACGGATGGGGACTCTGTTCCGATGTGAAACCGGAGAGTCTGCTGGAAAAGACCCTCTATGCCATCGATGAACTGACGGGGCTCGTTGCCGCCAACGCCCTCGTGAGACCCACAAAGAGCGTCATGGACATGAGCGTCAAGTCACTGAAAAAGAAATGGAAATCACCGGCCTTTGCGGCCGGGGTGGACCGCTCTATCATACAGAAGGGCGCCGAGATGCTCGGCGTGGAGGTGAGCGAGCTCATGCAGGACACCATCATGGGTATGCGCGATGTCGCCGATGAAATCGGCCTGCGGGGGGAAGGGGGCTGATCGGATCACGCCCCCTCTTTCTCCCATGCGGCGGTGTGCGGCACACAACGATTCAGGAGTATCATATGTTTTTACAGCAGTTACAGGTCGGCCACATGGCGGTCTTTTCCTATATAATCGGCGATGAAACAACCGGTGACGGCCTCGTCGTCGATCCCGCCTACGAGACAGAGACCATCCGTGCCGAGGCCGCGAGGAATAATATCACCATCAGATACATCGTCAATACCCACGGCCATATCGATCACACCGGCGGCAATGCCGACATGAAGGAACAGACAGGTGCGGACATCATCATCCATGAGGCAGATGCCCCCATGCTGGGAACTGCGTCATCGGCCAGACTCCTCATGTTGCAGGCGAAACAGTCGCCCCCGGCGGACAGGACGGTGCGAGACGGTGATACCATTACCGTGGGAGGCGTGACGATGACGGTCCTCCATACACCGGGGCATACCCCGGGGGGCATGGCGCTCTCCCTCCCCGGATATGTCATCACCGGCGATACCCTCTTCGTCGGAGGTGTCGGGAGGACGGACCTTCCCGGCGCGTCGTGGGAGACGCTGCACACATCTATACGAGACAAACTGATGACCCTCCCCGACGATACCATGGTGCTCCCCGGCCATCACTATGGAGCCACACCGACGTCAACCATCGGGCAGGAACGACTCCATAACCCCTATCTGAGATAGGGAAGGGAGCTTGACAGGACCACCGAGGGTTATTATGTTACTCTGCAGTCTATCGGTGGCAATTTTCAAGATACAGGGATGATCAAGGGGTTATGAAAGAGGATTATTACAAGATTCTCGGCGTGGAGAGAAACACCCAGCCGGATGAGATAAAGAAACAATACAGGCAGCTCGCCTTGAAGTACCATCCCGACAGGAATCCGGGGAATAAGGAAGCGGAAGAGAAATTCAAGGAGGCGGCCGAGGCCTACGAGGTCCTCAGCGATCCGGAGAAGCGGCAGATCTATGACCGGTACGGGCATGAAGGCCTCAGGGGAACGGGATTTCAGGGATTTACCGGTTTCGAGGACATCTTTTCCAGTTTTGGTGATATCTTCGAAGATATCTTCGGCTTTTCCAGCGGGAGGCGTTCACGGACCGCGGCACGGGCAGGCGCCGATTTCCGCTATGACCTCAAGATCTCCTTCATGGATGCGGCCTTTGGAACAACGACGGAGATAGAGCTGGAGAAGTATCAGCAATGCAGCGACTGCGGCGGTTCGGGGGCGGCAGCCGGATCGGAGCCCATCCTCTGCCCCGAATGCAACGGCAGGGGACAGGTGACACGGGCCACCGGGTTTTTCAGCATCAGTACCACCTGTTCACGCTGCGGCGGCACGGGACAGATTATCGAACATCCCTGCGCGGTCTGTCACGGGTCGGGAAAAGAAAAGATCAGGAAGTCCGTTCAGTTGCGTATACCGGGAGGCGTGGAAACGGGATCGCGCCTCAGGCTTCGCGGTGAAGGTGAGGCGGGAGAGTTCGGCGGACCCAGCGGTGATCTCTATGTCTTCATCTATGTGGAGCCGCACGAGTTTTTTGAACGAGAGGGGAGTGACATCCTCTGCAAGATCCCCGTATCCATGACGCAGGCCGCACTGGGCGCCAGTATCGAGGTGCCGACACTGAACGGCGATGAGAAGATCAAGATTCCCAAGGGTACGCAACACGGAAAGGTCTTCAAACTGAAGGGCAAGGGGATTCCCCACCTGCGGGGACACGGCAGGGGCGATCAACTGGTCCAGACGGTCATCAAGATACCGACCAACCTGAAGGGCAAGGAAGAAAAACTCCTCAAGGAGTTTTCCAAGCTGCGGGGAGAGCGGTAGGTATCACCGCACCCCTCTCATCCTCCCGGCGGTCCTGGCCGCCGTCACCACATCAGTCTAGAGGATTATCACCGGGTGAAGAGCGGCTTCGAATCGCCGCGCTGAGATCCCCCCATTACAGTTACAGCCAGACGGCACCGGTATCGGCGCCGCTCACCATGGTACGATAGGCCGCCAGCATGCCCGGTGCCCGGTGATCCGGTCTCGTGAATCCCTGTTTCATACGATCCTTCATCTCTGCATCGGATACATCGAGGGTGATACGTTTCTGCGGCAGATCGATGTCGATCGTGTCGCCATTGCGCACATAGGCAAGGGGACCCCCCTCCCAGGCCTCGGGAGAGACATGTCCCACACAGGGGCCCCTCGTTGCGCCGGAATAGCGCCCGTCGGTCACCATGGCCACCGACCGGTGCAGGCCCATACCGACCAGCATGGCGGCGGGAATGGAGAGCTCGCGCATGCCCGGTCCCCCCTTGGGGCCCTCGTATCGCACCACGAGCACGGACCCGGGACGGATATCGCTGGCCATGAGCAGCCGGCGTACATCCTCTTCCGAGTCGACGACGACGGCCGGTCCCCGGTGCACCATCATCTCAGGTTCCACCCCCGTCTTCTTGACCACGGCACCCAGGGGGGCCAGATTTCCCGTCAGGATCGAATAGCACCCCCCTTCTGCAAGGGGTGTTGCCGCCCGGTGAATCACCGTCCCGTCGGGGTCCCCGGCATGCTCCAGGGCATCCTTCAGTGTCCCTCCCATTGCCGCCAGGGGCACGTCACAATCGAGGTAATCAGCGATGGACTTCATCAGTGTCGCCACACCGCCCGCCCGGTGATACTCGTCTATGTTGCAATCGGCCGAGGGCTTGTATTTTCCCACCACGGGAACGGCAGACTGGATGCCGTCGAAGGCCGCAAGATCAAGGGGCATATCCATGCATGATGCGCATGCCATGAGATGGAGGATCGCGTTGGTGGACCCGCCCGAGGCGGACACATAGGTGATGCCGTTTGTCAGTGATGAGGTGGTGAACAGGCTGTCCATCGGCAGATTGTCTCTGACCAGTGCGACGATCCGTTCCCCCACATCGCGGGCCTGTCGCGCCTTCTGCGCATCGCAGGCAAGCATGGTTGCCGATCCGAAGGGGGCCAGTCCCGTCGCCTCGAGGAAGCACCCCATGGTATTGGCCGTGCCCATCATGGAACAGGTGCCGGCACTGGCACAGAAGTGCTCGGACCAGTCCATGAAGGTCTCTGTGTCGATCTCGTTGCTCTGTCGTTTCCCGATGGCCTCCTTGAGATCGGAGGTTACCACCTGCCGGTCACCCAGCCGGTAGGGAAGCATGGCGCCGGCGGTGATAAAGAGCGTCGGGAGGTTCAATCGTACCGCCGCCATGAGCATCCCCGGGATGATCTTGTCGCAGGAGCCCAGCATGACGATGCCATCGAACCCGTGGGCACGGACCATGGCCTCGATGGAGGCGGCTATGAGGTCTCGCTGGGGCAGGATGTAGTGCATCCCCGGCCCCTGGGCGATGCCGTCACAGGGAGCGGGCACGGAGAACTCGCCCGGACACCCACCGGCGGACCATATGCCCTCCTTGACCCGCAGGGCAAGTTCCTGCAGGGGCTGGTGTCCCGGATTGACATCGGTCCAGGAGTTGACGACGCCTATATGGGGTTTCGTGAGGTCCTGCTTCCTGAAGCCGCAGGAATGCATGAGTCCCTCTCGATAGATCTCTGTTGCTGTCCTTTCCTGATAGTCCACCGGTATACTGCTCCTTTCATGCTGCAATGGTGGAAGCAGCCTTATCGCACATCTCCCTCTGTGTCAATGGACACTGATGAAATCCATTTTTCACTTGAGTCTCCTGTGACGGCGTTGTATGACTGACGACAGACGTTCATGAGACATGCCGCAGGGACGGGGCATGCACTGCATGAGATATCAAGGGACGGCAGGGAAAAGACCCCTGCCGCCCGTCAAAAGGGGTGGGAGAGATACATGTCGTTGTCGATAGGGTGCAGGCTGATTCACGACTCGAAGGGCCATGGGCCGGCCATGCTGTTGCAGGGTGACTGGCTCATCGTCATGATTTCCGATGGGACGCACGTGGGTCTCGGTGAGGCCACCCACAACGGTGACGACAGGCGCTGTATCGAGAAGATCACCGAACTCTTTGACCGTCACGTGGCCGCCATGGACCTCTCCCTGGAGGGTATCAGGATGCTTGAGCGGGGGCCCTGTGCACAGGGCCCCGATTTTCTGACAGGGACTGCCGTCTCCGGCATCAACCAGGCGCTCTACGACCTCCTTGCCCGGCGGCAGGGCGTGCCGGTGTGGCGATTGTTCACCGAGCGGCCCGTCCGCACCCATCTTCCCTTCTATGTAACGATCAACCGGGCCCTGACAACGCGGACCGACGATGACTACCGGCGCATCGTCTCTGAGGCCTGTAACCGCGGCTATGGACAGATAAAATGTGCCCCCTTCGAAAAGGTGACCGGAGATGTCGATCAGCTGGCGGCAAGCAGTGAGGGGTGTGCGAGACTGGCGATGCTGCGCCGTGAGTTTCCCGACAGGGGCATCCGCGTCGATTTTCACAAGCGATTCACCTGCGAGAATTTTCTGGTACTCCTCCCCGAACTGGAGACACTGTCACTGGACTGGATCGAAGAACCGACGGAAATCGGCCCCTCATACCGAAGGATCAGGTCGCGTACCTCGCTTCCCCTTGCCGCCGGTGAACTCTTCTTCGGCCTCGATGAATTTACGACCATCATGAACAATAAGTGGGCCGACGTCATCATGCCCGATGTCAAGCATGTGGGGGGCTTCGGACCGTTGATCCAGGTGTGCCGCCATGCCGAGGCCTCTGAGGCAACCGTCTCTCCCCACAATCCCTCGGGACCCGTTTCAACCATCGCCTCCCTGCATGCGGCCGCCCTGTCGGACAAGGTCACCTCTCTGGAACTTCCCTTCCTGGCCGACCGGTCATGCATGGCCCTTCCCCATCTGATAGAGGGTTCATCCTACCGTATCCCCGAAGCCCCGGGCTGGGGTATCGCAGTTCATGACCTTCCCTTATCCGTATAATAATTTTTCGTCCATATTCAAGGACATGCAGTCGTTTTTTCCATTGACAACCGGTTGGATACAGTGTAGAGGAATTTTTTGATACATAGTAATATTATGACGTACTATGACACAGAAAGGAGTTTCATGATGAAAAGGAGTTTATTGGTATATGTGGTGGCCATGCTTATGGGGCTATCACTGGTTGCGGGAAGTCCCGCCTTGGCAGAATATCCGGTGAAACCGATTACGCTGGTTGCACCCTACGGGCCCGGTGGGGCCTCCGATCTGGCGGCGCGGACACTGGCGACGGTGGCACACGTCTATCTGGGAGAGCCTGTCCTGACAATTAACAAGGCCGGTGCCGGTGGTGCCGTGGGAAGCGCCTACGTCAGCAAGGCCAGGAACGACGGCTACACGCTGCTGCTGGCACGGATCGGCTGCAACGCCATCCTTCCGGCGATTAATCCCAACATCCCCTACAAGTGGAACGACTTTACCATTCTTGGGATGCTTGAACTGAATCCTTATGTCTTTGTCGTACATGCAGATTCCGACATCAAGTCACTGGACGATCTGGTAGCGGCACTGAAGGACACGTCGAAGAAGATGGCCTACAGCACGTCGGGCCCCTCCACAATTCTGAATTTCGGTCCCCAACTGCTCTTTGATATCGCCGGGCTGGCTAAAGACGCCGCCACGATGCTCCCCTACAAGGGTGGCGGACAGGCAGCGGCTGCCCTGCTGGGCAAGCATGTCGACTTTCTGGGTGTCAATCTGTCATCGGTGCTGGGACAGGTGCAGGCAGGACAGCTGCGAGCCATTGCCGTGACCACACCGGAACGGTATCCGGCCATCGCCGATGTACCCACGGCCAGTGAAAGCGGCTATCCCGGTCTGGAAGTCATCAGTGGCTGGAGTGCCCTCTTTGCACCTCCCAATATGGATAAAGCGGCTGCTGACAAATGGGCAGAGGCCCTCCAGAAGGTAAAGGCCGACAAGAGCTGGAACGGCATGACCAAGAAGCTGGGATCCATTCCCCATATCACCACTGCTGAGGAAGCGAAGGCCTTCGTCGGAAAGCAGTACGAGACATTCCACAAGCTGGCAGTAAAGCTGAACCTTATCGTTCAATAAATGGCAGGGGGAGAGGAGCTGTTCCTCCTCTCCCCTTTCACCGAAGGAAAACCTGACAATGCGAAGAGAAACCAAAGATATGCTGTTATCACTGGGCCTGCTGCTCTTTTTTACATGGGCCTATTTCTATGTTGTGCCGTGGGGAATCTTCGTCCCCGCCAGCATCAAGATACCCGTCATGTCTCCCGCCTTTTTCCCCCAGACCGTTATTATTTTCATTGTAGCACTCAGTCTCATCCTGGCGATTCAGAGCATCATTGCCATGAAGGTGACGGGTAGAAAAGGGGAAGCCACGGGTGAAACAGTGGAGACAGGTAAGACTGATCAGTCTGTCACCAGAGCGATGAAAATTACCAAGATAACCGCGTCGGTGATCCTCCTGATCCTCTACTACGAGGCGGTCATCTTTTTTGGCATGCTCCCCGCTTCCATCGTATTTTTAGTGCTTTTTTCTCTTTTGTACGGAGAACGCCGGTTCAAGATCACGGTGCCCCTGGCCATTCTGCTCCCTGCACTTATTTATATGTTTTTTACCGTGATTGCCAAGATTCCCCTGCCCAAGGGGATCTTCTTTGAATGATGATACCTGTCGAACATTACAGAGGCTTATGATAGATGATTGAAAACTTACTCCTGGGACTGAAGATGTTCATGTCCCTCCAGAATTTTGTCGCCATCTTCGGCGGTGTCGCCGTGGGCATCGTGACCGGTGCCATTCCCGGCATGACGGGGGCCATGGGCGTCGCCATCGCACTCCCCTTTACCTTTTACATGGATCCCATTACGGGTATCCTCTTCCTCGTGGGTCTCTACAAGGGTGCCATCTACGGCGGATCGATCACGGCGATTTTGATAAAGACGCCCGGCACACCGGCGGCGTCCTGCACCGTCCTCGACGGATATCCCATGGCACAGCAGGGGAAGGCGGGAAAGGCGCTGACGATGGCGCTCTATTCCTCGGTATGCGCCGACTTTATCTCCAATATGTCGCTCATCCTCTTTGCCGCCCCTATTGCCGCCTTTGCCCTCCGGTTCGGTCCTCCCGAGTTCTTTACGCTCATCACCTTTTCACTGACCATCATCGCCGGTGTTTCGGGAAAATCGGTGACCAAGGGACTGATCGCCGGCGGTTTCGGCCTCTTGGCGGCCACTATCGGCATGGACCTCGTCTACGGGTCCACCCGTTTTGCCTTTGGCAGCGTGGAACTGATGGGCGGCCTCAATTTCATCCCCGTCCTGATCGGGCTCTTCGCCCTGCCTGAGATTATTAGTGAATACGGCAAGAAATATACGCCCCACTTCCTTGCATCCTCACTGGGTGACATGGTCATAACCTTCGCGGAATTCAAAAAGTCTATCAAGAGTATCATCAGGGGCAGTATCATCGGAGTCGTCATCGGGGCCATCCCGGGAATCGGCGGTGCACCCTCGGCCTTCCTGAGTTACAATGAGGCCAAGCGGGGGTCCAAGCACCCCGAACGGTTCGGGCATGGTGAACTGGAGGGCGTGGCCGCATCGGAAGCGGGGAACAACGGGGTCTGCGGTGCCACCATGATCCCCCTGCTCACACTGGGAATTCCCGGTGATGTTATTACCGCCATCCTGCTGGGTGCCTTCATGGTCCATGACCTGAAGCCGGGACCGCTCCTGTTTCAACAAAATATCGATATTATCTACGGGATCTTCGTCGGTATCATGCTCAGTTCCCTCGCCATGCTTATCCTCGGGAAGATGGGCATCCGTCTCTTTGCCAGAATTGCAAACGTACCGAACTCCATACTCTTTCCGGCGGTTCTGGTGCTCTGCGTATTCGGCACCTATGCCGTCGACAACAAGATGTTTGACGTGCTGGTCATGATCATTATGGGGTTGCTGGGGTACTTCATGCTCCTGACTGATCTTCCCGCCGCACCCTTTCTCATTGCCTTTATCCTGGGTCCCATGTTCGAGGACAATCTGCGGCGGTCGCTCCTGCTGTCTCAGGGCGATCTGTCCATCCTTGTCAGGTCACCCATATGCTGGATCTTCTGGGCCTTGACCGTCCTCTCCGTCGTATTGCTCTATCGTCGCAATGTGAAGGCCAGGAGGGCCAAAGGGTAGCGCTTCGTGCGAACCCTCAGAGGGACGATCATTGTTCATTGTTCATTGCTAACGGATTATGATGACATCTCCCCGATAAAAAGGAAACTCCTGTGGTAACTACTGCTGACATTCTGGCACATTCGCTCAAGGAACTGGGAATTCGCTATATCTTTGGCGTACCAAGCGGCAACTGGGTTGATTATATGGCGGCCATCGAGCCTGTCGATGGGCTGGACTTTGTCCTCGTCAGTAATGAGGCAAGCGGCGCCTTCATGGCCGATGCCTGCTGGAGAACGACGGGAATACCGGCCGCCTGTTTTGCCACCTTCGGTCCCGGTGCCTGCAATGTCAGTACCGGTGTGTGCTGCGCCTTCCTGGACCGTTCACCCATGATCGTCCTGACCGATGAGATGAGTGATGCGATGCTGCCCCGCACCACGCAGATGAACATCGATCATCAATCGCTCTTCAGACCCATGACAAAATGGACGACACGTCTTGATCCCGGTGCGGTGCGGCGAACCCTTCATGAGGCCCTCCGCATTGCCCGGTCGGAAGTCCCCGGACCGGTCCATATCGGTCTCCCCGCCGGTATGGCAACGACTGCCGCCCGTGAAGAGAATGCCCCTGTGGGACCACCTGAAGGAATTCCCTCTCCCAGCAAAAAGTCCCTGACCACGATGGAAGGGCTTTTCAAGGGGTCACGCAAACCCCTGGTAGCTCTGGGGATTACTGCCACGCGCTCGCCTGTCAGGGATATCGTCGTGGCAGTTCTGGAAAAATACAGGATTCCCGTCATCCAGACACCGATGGCCAAGGGTATGATCCCCGAAGATCATCCCTCCTATGCCGGTGTCCTGGCCCACGCCATGAGCGATCATGTTGCGGCAACGCACCGGCAGGCCGATCTCGTTGTTGCTGTGGGATACGATCCCGTGGAACTGAACTATGAAGAGTGGATACCCGATGTGCCGCTCGTGCATATCGATACGGTACCTGCAGACATAGTGCAGGGCGATGGACGCACCGTGTGCAACGTCGTGGGAGACCTGAAGAGTGCACTGGAGAGACTGATCGATTGTGACTGCGGGACAAAGGACTGGGACCTGGCCGAACTGGCGGCCCGTCGCCGGCACATGTTTGGACTGCTGTCTCCTGGACCGGACGGCCTTGGACCGACGGCGGTGCTGGCACTGCTGCGGGACAGACTTCCCTCCGACGGCATCATGACCTGTGACGTCGGTGCCCATCTTCATCTCATCGGCCAGCAGTGGAAGACACCGGCACCCGAGTGCCAGCTCATGACCAATGGGGGCTCATCCATGGGGTACGCCATCCCTGCCGCCATCGGCGCGAAACTGAGCTGCCCCGATCGGCCGGTCTGCTGCGTCGTCGGTGACGGAGGATTCATGATGATGGCGGGAGAAATGGCCACGGCGGTGCGATTGGGGACAAAGGTGGTCTTCGTACTGGTCTCCGACGGCAGCCTGTCACTGATCAGGATCAAGCAGGAAAAAAAGGAATATGCCAGATACGGCACAGCGCTGCGTCGCGACAGCGATAACGACAGATCGAACACTTCCTTCTTTGGTGTCCCCGTCATTACTGCGACCAGCCGCGACGAATATGAAGGGGCCCTCACGGAGGCCTTCGATGCCGAGGGACCGGTCATCATAGAGGCCTTCGTCGAAACGGGCGACTATGACACACTGGTTCTCAGGGGGAATCGATGAAAAACGTAAAGATCGTCATCTGCGGCCTCGGGACCGTGGGAAAGGAATATATCGCCCTTCTGGCAGATCGTCACAGTGATATCGAGCGACGGTATGGTCTATGTTGCCGGATAGCGGCGGCCGTCGATATAGGGGGTGCTGCCATAGCCGGCGATGCCGGCGGTCTCTCCGCCGGCGAACTCATCACCCACCTTCGCGGGGGGGCTGCCATCGAATCCTTCAGGGACTGCGGCAGACCGGGAATGACGGGTCACGAGGCCATGGAGGTTGCAGACGGTGACATACTCGTCGAGATGACACCGACCAACCTCGATGACGGCGAACCGGGGACGACACACATCATGACGGCACTCAAGCGGGGCATGGAGGTGATCAGTGCCAACAAGGGACCCCTGGTGCTTTTCTACCGGGAGATCCATGAGACGGCACGGAGGCATCACTGCGGTGTCCATATGAGCGCCGCAACGGCGGCCGCCCTTCCCACACTGGACGTAGGAACGGTCAGTCTGGCAGGGGCATCCATCCGCTCCATAGAGGGGATATTGAACGGTACGACCAATTACATCCTCTCTCGCATGACCGATGATGGATGCCGATATGATGAGGCCTTGCGTGAAGCCCAGAAACTTGGTATTGCCGAGACGCATCCCGGCTATGACGTGGAAGGTACCGACACGGCAAATAAGATCATTCTCATTGCAAACAGACTGCTCGACGGAGGCTTTACAAAGTCCGATGTGGCCGTCACCGGTATTACGGGGATCACCCCAGAGGATATCGCCCGCGCAGGGGAACAGGACAAAGTGATCAAGCTCATCGGTTCCGCCTACAGGACAAATGGTACCATGAAGCTGGCCGTTGCACCCCGGTCCCTTGACAGGGGGCATCCCCTGGTATCTGTCAACGGTCCCGAAAAGGCCGTCACCTACACGACGGATACGATGGGGGACATTACGGTGATGGGCGGCAAGAGTTCGCCCATGGGCGCCGCGGCTGCGGTGCTCAAGGATATGATTAACGCGTGTATGAAGAAAGATCTCCCGGTTCACCATGCTGACCTTCTATGATGGGGAATCGGCGAGGATCTGTGCAGGGAGACGCTTCATGTCTCCTCACTAACATTTTGATAAAGGACATGAATATGATGAAAGAAGAAGTCAAGATACTTCAGGGAAATGAGGCCGTTGTCGAGGCGGCGATCGCCGCCGGGTGCCGTTTCTTTGCCGGCTACCCCATTACACCGGCGTCCGAGATAGCCGAGCAGATGGCCTTGAAACTGCCCCTCAACGACGGTATCTACATGCAGATGGAAGACGAGATCGCATCGATCATGGGTGTGGTTGGTGCGACCTGGGGCGGTATGAAGGCCTGTACGGCCACATCGGGCCCCGGATTTTCACTGATGCAGGAAGGGATCGGCTTTGCAGCCATGACGGAGACGCCCTGTGTCATCATCGATGTCATGCGGGGCGGTCCCGCCACGGGCCAGCCGACACTCTCCTCACAGCAGGATGTCATGCAGGCCAAGTACGGCGCCCACGGAGACTACGAGGTGATCGCCCTCTGTCCGTCATCGGTACAGGAGGCCTACGATCTCACCATCAAGGCCTTCAACCTGGCCGAGACGTACCGTGTCCCCGTTATCGTCCTCTCCGATGAGATCGTGGGACATACACGGGAAAAGATCCGCATATCGGCCGATGCCGAGGTGGTGGAGCGCAGAAAGCCCCAGACACCCCCCGAGAGCTACAAACCCTACGAGGCGCTGGAATCGGGCCTCCTGGACGGTATGCCCGCCTTCGGTGACGGGTACAAGCTCCTCATCGACGGTCAGTGTCACGACGAGACGGGGAATCGTGCCGGTAATAATCCCGCCGTCAGCGGCGCCCTGGTCACACGGCTCTGTGAAAAGATCACCGACCATGTCGACGATCTGGAAGATGTCCAGGAGGCCTTTCTCGAAGACGCCGAGAGTGTCGTCGTGGCCTACGGCAGCGTCTCTCGATCGGCGCTGGACGCCGTCAAGAAGGCCCGGGCGCAGGGACTGAAGGCCGGGTTCATCGGGATGCGGGTCCTCTGGCCCTTCCCCGATCGGGCCGTCAGGGCGGCCATTGGAAATGCCACTCGCGTCATCGTGCCGGAAATCAATGTGGGGAAGATCTGTCGAGAAGTGGAACGCCTCACCAGTGATAGACAGGAAGTCGTCTCCCTGCCCAAGATGGGCTGTGTACTGCACCGGCCCGACGAGATCATAGCGGCCATCAGGGGCTGACGACAGGGAAATCACGCTACCGATAGTATGAAAAAGAGAAGGAGAAGGATATACAATGCATCCAATTGCTGAAAAATATTTACGAAAGAGCGCATTACCGACCATATTCTGCCCCGGTTGCGGGCACGGTACGGTGCTGAATTCTTTTTTACGGGTTGTGGATGACCTGGGCATCATGGACGATCTCTCACTGGTGGGGGGAATCGGATGTTCGAGCTGGGTCCCCGTCTTTGTCAATGCCGATACCATTCATACCCTGCACGGCAGGGCCATCGCCGCGGCCACGGGTCTCAAGCTTGCCCAGCCGGAACGGACGGTGGTCGTCTTTTCCGGAGACGGGGACTGTATCGGCATCGGCGGCAATCATTTTATCCACGCCTGCCGGCGCAATATCGATATGACCGTCGTCATGATGGACAATCACATCTACGGCATGACGGGAGGTCAGCTGGCACCGACAACGCCCTTCCACTCGAAGACGCAGACGTCGCCCCATGGAAATCCCGAGATTCCCTTTGATGCCTGCAAGGTGGCCGTCGCAGCCGGTGCGACCTATGTGGCACGCTGGACCTGCGGTCATCCCCGGGAACTTGCCAGGGCCATCAAGGAAGGTATCCAGCACAAGGGATTTTCCTTTATCCAGGCCGTCTCCCAGTGCCCCACACAGGCGGGCCGGTACATATACGGTCTGGCAGATCCCGCGGAGATGGTGAAGATGGTCAAGGAGAACTCCGTCAGGCTCGCGCGGGCCGAGAAGATGTCGCCGGAAGAGCTGGAAGGAAAAATGGTCGTCGGTAAGCTCTACGAAGAACAAGGGAAGCCCGAATTAGCGGAGAGTATCTATGCCATGATGAAGGGCAGGAAAGGATAGAGATGAACAGAATAACCATTGATGAACAATACTGCAAGGGGTGCCGTATCTGCATTGACCAGTGCCCCAAGGATGTGCTCGAAATATCGACGACACGGAATCCCAAGGGATATCTGATTCCCCATGCGGTCCGTTCCGAGGACTGTATCGGGTGTATGCTCTGTGAAATGATCTGCCCCGATATGGCGATTACTGTGGAGGTATCGAACAATGAGAAGTGAAATACTGTTTGCCGGATTTGGAGGACAGGGCGTCATCAAGGCGGCCCTGCTGGTGACGCATGCCGCCGGAATATATGAGGACCGGGAAGTGGCCCAGACACAGAGCTACGGTCCCGAGGCGCGCGGCGGAGCCTGCCGTTCCGAAGTCATCATCAGTGACGGCGCCATCGACTACGTGAAGACCCTCGATGTCGATTCCTTCGTCGTCATGTCTCAGCCCGCCCTCGACAAGTACGTCGACCGGGCCGATCCCGAGAAGACCCGTATCATCGCCGACAGCACGCTGATCGACAGGGTCCCTGAAGGACTGAAGTACGTCTACCCCCTGGAGGCCACACGGATCGCGGAAGAGGAGTTCGGCAGGGCCCTCTTTGCCAATATCATCATGCTGGGTGCCCTTGCCGCCGTGACGGGGACTATCAAGCTTGCGTCACTGGAGAAATCGCTGGAAGGCAATGTTCCCGAAAAGACCCTGGAAACCAATCGCGCGGCCCTGGCGCGGGGCTATGCCATCGGCAGGGAACTGAAAGAAGGGGGCAGAGAGCAGTAGATGAAGCTGTACGAATTTGAAGGAAAGGCACTCTTCCGGCAGATGGGCATACCCACGCCGGAGGGAAACGTTGCAACGACCCTGTCCGAGGCCCGCGAGGCGGCGGAGGCGCTGAGCTTTCCCCTCGTCGTCAAGAGCCAGGTCCTGAGCGGCGGGCGGGGAAAGGCAGGCGGCATCAAGTTTGCCGCAACCATGGAAGAACTGGAGACCCAGGTGACGGAACTCCTGTCATCGGGATTTTCCGGCACATCGGTCAGGCAGGTCCTGATTGAGGAAAAACTGGATATTGCGAAGGAATTCTACATGGGGATCACGCTGGATCCCCAGAAATCACTGCCCCTCCTCATCGTCTCATCCGAGGGGGGTGTGGATATAGAAAAGGTCTCCCGGGAGATGCCGGAGAAACTGGCCCAGGTACACCTCGACCCCCTGCAGGACTACCGCCTCGATCACATGATCCCGATAATCAAGGAGACGGGCGTCAATGGAACGGGCGTCCTCCCCCTTGCGCGGGTATTGCTGGCACTGGTCCGGTGTTATACCGCCTGTCAGGCCATCACGACGGAGATCAATCCCCTCGTCCTCGATGCATCGGGCAGGGCCATTGCCGCCGATTCCAAGATCGAAATAGACGACTCGGGGCTCTCCCGCGTCGCCTCCATGAAATCGGTGACCCGGGAAGACGATACCCTCGATCCGCTGGAGCGGGAGGCCCGCAGCCAGGGTGTCTCCTATGTCGGCATGGACGGGGGAAACGTGGGGCTCATTGCCGGGGGAGCCGGTCTGGGCATGGCCTCCATGGACATGATAGCGGCACACGGAAACAAGCCGGCCAACTTTCTCGACCTGGGCGGCGATGCATCGGAAGAGAAGACGGCGACGGCACTGCGCATCGTCCTGAAGACGCCCGGTGTCAGGGGCGTCCTCATGAACCTCTTCGGCGGTATCAACAACTGTGAGAAGATGGCAAAAGGCATTGCCCGGGTGGTGGATGCAGAGAAACCGAACCAGGCCATCGTCGTCAAGATGCGGGGACACTCGCAGGACGAGGGGTGGGCCATTCTGGAAGAGCGGAACATCCCCGTTGTCAAATTCGGCACCACCGGTGAAGCGGTTATGCTGTTGAATGAAACTATGAAGGAAAGGGAGTTGTAAGGAGTGTCTATACTGATAACAGAAGAAACCCAGGTAGTAGTACAGGGGATAACCGGCACGCAGGGGAGATATCATACCGAGCGGATGCTGGAATATAATGTCAAGGTGGTTGGCGGTGTGACGCCGGGGAAGGGTGGAGACAGGGTCCTGGGCCTTCCCGTCTATGACACCGTTACCGAGGCGAAGGCGCATCACCGCATCGACGCATCCATGATCATGGTGCCGGCCGCCGGTGTACTCGGTGCCAGTCTGGAGGCCATGGAACAGGAGATCCCGCTCATCGTTGTAATCACGGAATTCGTTCCCATACACGATGCCCTGACCATCAGGAGTCTGGCCGTCGAGAAGGATGCCTGTGTCGTGGGACCCAATACCATCGGCATCATCAGTCCCGAACGGAGCAAGGTGGGCATCATGCCCGGCTTCATCTACAGCCGGGGGAACATCGGCATCGTCTCACGGAGCGGCACGCTGACCCACGAGATCGCCTCCAACCTGACCTATCGGGGCATGGGGCAGTCGACCTGCATCGGTATCGGCGGCGATGCCGTCAAGAAGACCGATTTCATCGATGTCCTCAAGCTCTTTCGCGACGATGACGAGACTGAAAAGGTGGTCCTCATCGGTGAGATCGGCGGGACGGGTGAGGAGACGGCGGCCCGGTACTTGAAGGAGAGCAACTACCCCAAGGAGGTGGTGGCCTATATCGCCGGGCTGACGGCGCCCCGTGAGAAGAGAATGGGGCACGCCGGGGCCATCATATCACGGGGATTCGGCACGCCCGAATCGAAGGTAAAGAGCCTGACCGAGGCCGGCGTCAAGGTTGCGAAGACACTCGATGAGGTACTCGAGTATCTCCAATAAGGGGGAATGACAGCAGGGTGATTCACTGAAGGAATGAGATATGAACATAGCGCAGCGGATGGAAAACATACAGTTTTCAGGTATCCGAAAGATATTCGAGGAAGCAAATCGACGTGAACAGGCGGGCGACACCATTATCCATCTGGAGATAGGTCGCCCCGACTTTGAAACACCGGGCAACATTATCGCTGCCGCGCAGCAGGCACTGGGTGAAGGAAAGATTCACTATACGTCCAATTACGGGATCCCGGAACTTCGCCTTGCTATTGCAGATAAATTGGCATATGGTAACGCATTATCCTATGATCCGGGGGACGAGATCGTGGTCACCATCGGCGTCACAGAGGGGATCTTTCTTGCCATGATGGCACTCCTGAATCCCGGAGACGAAGTCATCATTGTGACTCCCGCATTCACTGCCTACACCTACTGTGCCCACATGGCCGGCGCGGTGCCTGTTACGGTGCCCCTTTCGGCGTCAGACGGGTTTCTCCCCGATCCGGAACGGCTTCGATCACACATAACATCAAAGACGAAAATGATCTGTATCAACACGCCCAACAATCCCACGGGGGCGGTCTATCCGAAGGCTGTTCTCGAGGGTATCGCTCAACTGGCCAGGGATCATGACCTTGCCGTCGTCAGCGATGAGATCTATGAAAAGATCATCTATGACGACCTGTCCCATGTCAGCATTGCCGGTCTTCCCGGCATGAAGGGGCGTACCGTCGTCTTGAACGGGTTTTCCAAGTGCTATTCCATGACGGGCTGGCGCCTGGGGTATGCGGCGGCCCACCGGGAGATCATGTCCGCCATGCTGCGCATCCATCAGTATTCGACGGTCTGTGCCACGTCCTTCGCCCAGTGGGGGGGTGTCGAGGCACTGCGAGGCCCACAGGACAGCGTCACAGGTATGGTAGAGGAATTCGACAGCCGGCGGCGCATGATCGTGAAGCGACTCGGCCGGATGCCCGGCATATCCTTTTTCACTCCCCGGGGCGCTTTTTACATCATGATTAACATCAGCGAGTTGGGCAGGGCGCCCGCCGAGATTGCCCGCTATCTCCTCGATGAGGCGGGGATTGCCGTCGTCCCCTGGGGGGATGATCACATCCGCATATCATACGCAAACTCATACGAGAATCTGTGCCGTGCCATGGATGGCATGGACGGGGCCTTGAGGAGATTGAACTGACGAAACTGGCCAGGAGAGAGTGGTCATGTATTCATTTACATATCGACGGGAAGGAGGTGTGAATAAACAGTCCGTGATTCAATGTATTGTAACTATCAATGATTGAAAGGAGAACATCATGAAGAAAGTGAAGATTTTGGTAGTAGTGCTGGCGTTGGTCATCTCCGCCGGTCTTCTCTTCGGCGGTTCGGCCGATGCCCGGAAGGTTGACTTTGTCGCCATCGTAACCGGCGGTACCGGCGGGGTGTACTATCCCCTGGGGGGCGCACTGGCCCAGATTATCTCCAACAAGGTGCCCGACGTATCCTGTTCCGCCCAGAGCGGCAACGCATCGGTGGCAAACTGCAACCTCGTCGCCAAGGAGGATGTGGAGACGGGCTTTGTTCAGAACAACGTCGCCGATTCCGCCTACAACGGCAACGGCCCCTGGAAGGGCCGCGCGCTGACGAATCTCCGTGCCATCGCCTCGCTCTATCCCGAGACCATCCAGATTGTCGCCCGCCAGGAGGCGGGGATCAAGACCATCACCGATGTCAAGGGGAAGCGGATCGCCATCGGTGACAAGGGGAGCGGAACGGAATTCGACGCAAGAAATATCCTCACCTATCACGGCATTACCTACGACATGATCAATCCCGACTATGTCGATTACAGTGTGGCCGCATCACGTCTCAAGGACGATCAGGACGACATGCTCTTCAAGACGGCGGGGGTCCCGACGTCGGCCATTATCGATCTGACCATGTCGAAGAAGACGAATTTCGTCAATCTCTCTGCCGAGGCAGTGAAAAAGCTGACGGAGAAATTCCCCTTCTATGTCCCCATGACCATCCCGGCAAACACCTATAAGGGACAGACCGAACCGGTGCAGACCATCGCCATGATGGCGATCTGGATCACCCACGAAAACGTGTCGGAAGGCCTGGTCTACGAGATGACCAAGGTCCTCTATGAAAAGACACCGCTGCTCTACAGAAAGAAGCAGGAAAAACAGAGCGGCGCCGAAATCCTTGCCAAGGTACACCAGCAGGGTGCCCAGGTAACACTGGACACGGCACTGGCCGGCATCACCATCCCCTTCCATGCCGGAGCGGCCAAGTACTACAAGGAAAAGGGCATGATGAAGTAGGCATACTCTTCGAAACCGGACAACAACACGCAATCGACTGCCGGATACCGAAGTCATCGGTATCCGGCAGTCTCCCTACAGAATCAGGTACAGACAGTGAAAGGAAAACTATTTATCAGTGGTGCAGTGCTATGTCTCGTCCTTGCAGGGCTGTGGTTGTATCCCCTCCATGTCCTCAGTCTCAAGAATATGGAAGACGGGTCATGGATTTTCTATGAACGAACCAGGCCCGGAGACACCTTTTCGACTCGATACACCCATTCGGTGAAACACCGTCCCGTGTGGGATGTCTATTACATCGACGGGGACTATCGCATGATGCTCGAAGAGACCATCTTTCCCGGGTACGGCTATGGACTGCCCTATCTCACTAATGGCGACGAAAAATTCTCCCAGCGGGAAGACGGGAATTATTCCATATCAAACATCAAGCGGCACATTCCCTCTCTCTTCCTGCGCGTGGAACGTCCCTATGATAATACCTTTACCTTCGGGAAACAGGACGGTATCAATCTCTCTGCCCTCATGGGGGACGGGCTGGTTGATATGCGTGTCATTACCGTGAGTGCGCTCACATACCTCTGCAAGGAGATTATATGGTGGAACAGATAAATAATTCGGCGGATACCCCGCGGGATCAGGAAGAACTGATCGCGGAATTTGAGCCCGAGGCCCGGTATCGAGCCCTGACAAAAAAGGCGGGGGTCGTGGTGCTGGTCTTCTGTCTCATCCTTTCCCTCTTTCATATCTACACGGCGGGGTTCGGTGTCCTGCAGGAGTGGAAGCACCGGGCATTCCATCTCACCTTCGTGCTGACACTGATCTATCTCGTCTACAATATCCGCAAGAAAGAGGTGGCGCGAACGAAATCGCTGGTCTTCAGCACCGTCTACGGCATCATCAGCGGCGGCCTCGTGGCCATCATGACGGCGGGTATCTTCAAGATCTCCCTCCCCGCGGCCCTTCTCCTCTTTCTTGTCGTCGGTTCCGCCATGTTCTACTTCAAGGAACGTGTCTGGCTGCCGTCACGGATCGTGCCCCCCGTTGATCTTGCCATATCCTTGGGAGGGCTGCTCTTCATGGGATACACCGTATCTGTCGCCATGGGCAGCTATGCAGCGGTACGGGAAACATCGGGTATGCCCCTGATCGTCTGGAGTGCAGTGTCGCTGGGTCTCATTACCCTCGTCCTGGTGGTTCAGGCACTGTCGTCCCTGCGATGGCTCATGGCGGGACGGACAACCTTCACGGTGCACCCCCTGGAGATACCCTATTTCGATATCATTTTCGCCATCATTGCCTTTGCGCTGTCATCATATATCATTGTCGATTTCGATCAGTTTCTTCTCCGGGCGGGATGGGCCAACAAACTCGACCTCCTGCTTGGCATTTTCGCCGTTTCTCTCGTCCTCGAGGGAACGCGGCGCAGCATCGGACTCCCCCTGACGGTTATATCGCTCATTGCCATCATCTATTGTTACGTGGGTCCTCACCTGGTTGATATCCCCGTCCTGTCGATCTTTGCCCACCGGGGCTACACGGTGCAGCGCATCGTGGAACACATGTATACGGGGACAGAGGGGATATACGGCATTCCCCTCGGTGTCTGTGCCACCTATGTATTCCACTTCGTCCTCTTCGGTCTCTTTATTTCCCATACCGGACTGGGACAGCTCTTCATCGATATCGCCATGGCCATCGCCGGCGGTTCTCCCGGCGGTCCCGCCAAGGTGTCTGTCATCGCCAGCGGCTTTCTGGGATCCATCAGCGGCAGTTCCATCGCCAACACCGTCACGACGGGGTCCTTTACCATCCCCCTCATGAAACGGGTCGGATACCGGTCCGAGTTTGCCGGTGCCGTCGAGGCGTCGTCCTCGACGGGGGGACAGATCATGCCCCCCATCATGGGTGCCGCCGCCTTTATCATGGCGGAATTTCTCGGGATTCCCTATATCAAGATCGCCTTTGCCGCCGTCGTCCCCGCCTTTCTTCACTTTTATGCCGTCGGTGTCATGGTCCATTTCGAGGCGCTGAAGCGGGGCATGACGGGTCTCCCCCGCGAAGAACTGCCCAAAATTATTCCGATAATCAAGGAGCGGGGCATCATGCTGCTTCCCCTCCTGGTCATTGTCTATCTCCTCATCGCCGGCTTTACCCCCTTCATGGCGGCCTTCTGGGCCATCATCATCGCCTGTTCCCTGGGCCAGGTGACCTATCGCATGCTGATCTTTATCGTTCCTGTTATTCTGACGCTGCCCAGTGTGCTCGTTCATTTCAGCTTCGCGCAGGCGTCAACGGTCATGGTCGTCCTCTGGTTCGCCGTCATGATTGCCGGTCTCATCTGGACATACCGGCGCTGTGCCCTGGTGGACTGGCTGGTGGGGCTCATACCCATGGCACTGCTCGTCGGCGCACTGGTCCTGGATATGAAACCCTTCCTGGCCGCCCTCTGGACCAATCTTCTGGTCATTGCCATGGGCGTCTTCTACAAGGACAGCAGGATGCGCATTCCCCAGATCGTCAACGCCCTGGAGATGGGGACAAGAAACGCCCTGGCCATCGGCGCGGCCGTCGCCTCCGTGGGACTCATCGTGGGGACCACCATGCTCACCGGTCTGGGATTGAAGGTGGGACACCTCACCATTCGTATGGCCGACGCCACGGCCGGCCTCGTCACCCATGCCGATATCTTCCATCTCCTCCCCGTCGAGGGAACGGTGCTCTTCTTCATACTCGTTTACGCCGCCATGGCCTGCTTTGTCCTCGGCATGGGACTGCCCACAACGGCACAGTATATCATCGCGGCCATCATTGCCGCCCCGGCGCTGCTTGAATTCGGCGTGAATCCGCTGATCTCCCACATGTTCGTCTTCTTCTATGCCATCCTGGCCGATGTCACGCCGCCGGTGGCCCTTGCCGCCTACGCCGCCGCCGGCATTTCGGGGGGAGAACCCTTCAAGATCGGGACGACGGCCTTCAGCCTCTCCTCTGCGGCCTATATCGTTCCCTTCATCTTCGTCTACAGTCCCATCATCCTCTGGCTGCCGTCGTTGCTGGACCCCGATGTCTCCTTCGATTTTCTCCAGTTCGGCGCCGTCTTCGTATCGATCTTTATCGGCGTCACCAGTCTCGGTTCCGGGTTACGCGGCTACCTGGTCGCCCCGTCGACGAAGATGGAACAGGCCCTCTGTCTCACAGCGGCACTCCTCTTCTTCACCCGGTCGATTCCGACATTTGTCATTGCCGTGCTCTTGATTTTGACGGTTTATATACTTCAAAAAAAGCGGAAAAAGGTGTATAAGGGCGCTGTTATAGAGAGTACATCGTAAGGAACAGGATACTTGATTATGGACATTTTTTATTGTGACGGTACCTTTTGCCGGGCCGATGAGGCGGTCATCCCCGTTACCGATCTCTCCGTCTTGCGGGGGTTCGGTGTCTTTGACTTCCTCCGGTCCTATGGCGGCAGGCCCTTTCACCTGGAGGCCCATATAGCGCGTCTTGAGCGGTCGGCACGGCTGCTGGGCATACCGCTTCCGGTATCGCCTGACGCGCTGACCGATCTGGTGCATGAAACACTGAGACGCAACGATCACGAGGAATCAAACATACGCATCATTCTTACGGGAGGGGTCAGTACCGACGGTTTTATCCCCGACGGAAAGCCCCGATTGCTCATCATGGTGACACCCGTGGCGGTCATACCAGAGTCATGGTATACCAAGGGGGTCAAGATCGTCACCATCCCCTACAGTCGATACATGCCCGGTGCCAAGAGCATCAACTACATACACGCCATTCACGCCATGCAGGAGGCACGGACACAGGGGGCCATAGAGGCACTCTACGTCAAACCCGACGGGCATGCCACGGAATGTACCACCAGTAATCTCTTCGCCTGCCGAGGGGGGAAAATGATAACGTCAGGTAGCACCATACTGCCCGGCATTACACGTCAGGTCATCCTCGATATGCCCGAACTGTCGGGCATACTTGAGATAGGGGACATGCAGCTCGATGATGTTCTCACGGCTGATGAGGTCTTTCTCACGGCATCAAACAAAGAGGTCGTTCCCATCGTCACCATCGACGACAACAGGATCGGCACCGGCAGACCGGGTGAGATGACGCGCCGTGTGATGCGGCTCTTTGCGGAATACACGAAACGATATGCCGAGCAATAAGACGACGGCAAGACCTGCCCCCCTATTTTTGTAGAGAAAAACAGGCACAGGTTTGATTTTTTGAAAAGGAAAGAGACAATGGATTTGACGCGATTCCCTCGACGACGATACACCGAAGGATATACCCCCATAGAAAAACTGGATAACTTTTCCCGGGCACTGGGAGGTCCCGAGATTTACATCAAACGCGATGACCTCCTGGGACTGACGGGGGGAGGCAACAAGACACGAAAACTGGAATTTGTCGTCGCCGACGCACTGGCGCAGGGGTGCGATACGCTCATTACCTGCGGCGCCATCCAGTCAAACCACTGCCGTCTCACCCTCGCCGCGGCGGTCAAGGAAGGGCTGAAATGCCGGCTGGTCATCGAGGAACGGGTTCCCGGAACCTATGATCCCCAGGGGAGCGGGAACAACCTTCTCTTCCGCCTGCTCGATGCCGAGGTGATCCGGGTCCTCCCCAGCGGCATCGACGAGGTTGCAGAGATGGAAAAGCTGGCGAAAGAGACGGAGGCCGAGGGGAGAAAGCCCTACATCATCGACGGCAGTAATGCCTCTGCCCTCAGTGCCCTGGGATACGTGGCCTGTGCCCAGGAACTGACGGCCCAGCTCTTCGACAAGGGGCTGCATATAGACCATATCGTCTGTCCCAGCGGCAGCGGCGGCACCCACGGCGGCCTTGTCACCGGACTCTGGGCCAGCAACACCCCTGTCCCCGTCGTGGGGATCAATGTGCGGAGATCACGGGAACTCCAGGTACCCAAGGTCTACGACGTGGTCCAGCGGACCGCCCGCTTCCTCGACATTGCCACACCCGTCCCGAAGGACATCGTCACCTGTTTTGACGACTACTACCAACCGGGCTATTCCATTCCCAACGAATCGATGATCGAGGCGGTGAAACTGCTGGCCAGGACGGAAGGAATACTCACTGATCCCGTCTATACCGGGAAGGCACTGGCGGGACTCATCGGTCTCGTCAGGACGGGTTATTTTACCAAGGATGAACGGGTCCTCTTTCTGCACACCGGCGGATCACCGGCCCTGTATGCATACCTCGATACCTTTCTCACGGAATAATGTAAGAGGGGTGCAACGACGCCGATCATGAGCGACAGGGACCGTGGCGGGGCGGGTGCCGGCATGCCCGTACCTCGCGGTGGACGACGAAGGGGACAATGAAGGAATCAGCACTAGAATCGACGGGGGAAAACAATCACCCCCTGGTACGTGAATTCATCAGGGAGCAGGTACCCATCATTACGGGTGTCTTCGGCCTGGCAATCCTTGCAGCCTATCTGCAGACGGGGACACTGCCCGGTGCGGACACACCCTTTCCCGTCGCCGGTGTGTGCGTCCCCATCTGGCACCTCGTATGGATGGGGTTCTGGACGGGGTACACCATGGGTCTCGTGGGAGAGGCGAGCGGCATATTCTCGCTCCCCTACTCCATGTCCATACTGCAGTTTACCGGTGTGGCCGTCAGTCCCACCTCCCTCATTACCACCTTTCTGAATCCCTTCGGCGCCCTCCTCGGATACCGGAGGGAACGGCAGTGGAACCTCGATTTCGCCCTCTGGCTCTGCGTCGGTGCCTTCATCGGTTCTCCCATCGGGTCTTTTGTCCGTCTCTACTGGCTCCGGGATCCCGCTCCCTTTAAGATGCTCATCGGCTGTGCCCTCATCGTCATGGCCGTCCACCTCTGCATACAGATTACCCCCTGGTATCTGGCGAGGACCGTCCGTCAGCGGCTCTTCACGGAAAAGTTTGACCGTCTGAAGGAAGAACGGAGGCAGGCAGGACAGGTCCCCACGGGACTGCCCGATGATTTCTGCATCGTCACCGTCCGCAAATCTTTGAAGTCCATTACACTGTCCTACTGGGGGGAGGAGCAGACCTTCAGCGTCCCCCTCATGTGCCTCATCGGCTTCGTCGTCGGTATCGTCGCCGCGGCCATGGGTGTGGGGGGCGGATTCATGCTCGTTCCCATCATGGCCACCATCTACGGAGTCCCCATGTATGTCCTGGTGGCGGCGACGATCCCCTTCGTTATCGTCCTCTCCATAACGGGCCTGATCTCCTACGTCTTTACCATACCCATGCTGACGGGTGTCTCGGCGGCGCCCGACTGGAGCTTCGGTCTCTTCGTCGCCAGCGGCGCCATCCTGGGGGCCTGGGTGGCATCAAAGACACAGAAATTCATACCCGAGAAGTTCCTGAAACCCATGCTGGGAGTCATTACGGGGGTAGTGGGTATCCTCTATATCGTGCAATATTTCTGGCAGCTTCCCTTTGCGGTGTAACCGATGAATCTATCTCCCATGAAAAAGATCAGAGCGGCCCTCTTCGCTGTCATACCCCTTGTCCCCTGTGTCGTGTTGTTCCTGGCCGTCCTCGTCGCCGTCTATCACATCCGGGTCTACTGGTGAGGATAGGGCAGTGATCCCTCTCGACAGGGCGCGGTACGGACAGCGTCAGCGGCAGTACCACGCCCGGTGACACACCCTGTCTATGACGGGCCGGGAGTCAGACAGGACACCGGGAGGACCGGCACTCCCCGCCCTGCCTCACAAAAATCCTTTTCTTTTTCGATATTTCGGTGTAATAATGGGACCCGTATGTCGTCTGTTTTGACAGGCGCATGCCGGGAATTGCAGGTTGCGGGCCATGGGACATCCGCCTGTCTGCGGGAACGATGATGTCACCGTGGTCGCTGTGTATGTCTCATAGTGAGCGGTGATCTCTTGTGATAAGGAGGAAAAAATGGCAAAGGTAGGCGTATTGTTATCGGGTTGCGGTGTCTTCGATGGGTCCGAAATCCATGAGGCCACCCTGACGCTCTTCTTTCTGGACAAGGCGGGTGCGGACATCGTCTGCATGGCGCCCGACTGCGGACAACTGGAGGTCATAGACCATCTGAAGGGGGCCCCGGCAGGGGAAGAGAGAAACGTCCTCGTCGAATCGTCGCGAATCGCCAGGGGTGAGATCCGTGACATGGCGGAGATCACGGCCGGTGATCTCGACGCGCTCATTGTCCCCGGTGGGTTCGGCGCCGCCAAGAACCTCTGCGATTTTGCCATCAGCGGTGCCGACTGTACCGTCCACGCCGAGGTGGAACGACTGATCACAGAGATGCACGGCGCGAAGAAACCCATGGGGTTCATATGCATTGCCCCCGTACTGGCGGCCCGGTTACTGGAACAATCTTTACCGGAGCTGACCATCGGCACCGACGAAGGCACGGCGGCCGCCATTGAAATTATGGGAGGCAAGCATGTGGTAGCGGCGGTCGAGGATATTGTCATCGACAGCCGGAATAACATTGTCTCGACGCCGGCATACATGCTGGGACCGACCATTTCACGGGTGGCCTTGGGAATCGAAAAACTGGTGGATGCCATACTGGATCGCGCATAACAGAGAGAGCACCCGCATCGGCACAACCAGGGATGCCGGAGAGGGGCACAGGGGGATACTCGAATGATAGATGCGGAATATGAGTCACATGACACAGAGGAATCGTCCATAGATGGACAGATCGGTCTCGATATCGGTACCGCCAACGTAGTGGTCGCATACAAGGAGAACAAGAATGTCAAGAACCTTCTGCAATTGAACGCCTTTTTCACCATTCCCTACTCAAAGGTCACCAAGAAGACCCTCCAGCGGGACGAGACACTGTTTTTCGACAAGGACGAGAAACACTATATCCTGGGCACCGCGGCGGAACGATTTGCCTCTACCTTCGACAGCAACACGCGAAGACCCGTTGCAAGCGGTCTCCTCAACCCCCAGGAGGCGGAAAGCATCGAGGTGATCAGGGCCATCATCAATCAACTGGTGGGGATTCCGAGCAGACGAAAGAAGAAGATATGCTTCAGTGTTCCCGGCACCCCGATGGGCAATGCCCATTCCACGGTCTATCACGAATCGATCATCAGGATGCACCTCGAGAGTATGGGCTACGATCCCCTGTCGATCAACGAGGGCATGGCCGTCGTCCTGTCGGAACTGTCGGCCACCAACTTCACCGGTATCGGAATCAGCATGGGGGGTGGCATGTGCAATGTCTGCTTCTCCTATCTCTCGGTGCCCGTGGTGACATACAGCATCCAGAAGGGGGGCGACTACATAGATGCCATGGTGGGCAGATCCGTGGGGGAACCGCCCACCAAGATAAAGATGGTCAAGGAAGAGGGGCTTGATCTGTCAGTCGAACCGGCCGACAGGATAGCCTATGGATTCCATATATACTATGACGAGCTCTTTACGACGCTTGCTCAGAGTCTCCGGCAGGTCTTGGGATCGTCGGACAATGTCCCCCGCCTCAGTACTCCCGTCCCTATCGTCCTCAGCGGCGGAACCGTCATGCCCCGGGGAAGCAGGGAGAAATTCAAAAAGGCCCTCGATGGTGTCAGTCTCCCCGTCTCGGTTTCTGATATCATTGTTGCGGAGAACCCGCTTTACGCAACGGCAAAGGGTGCTCTGGTGATGGCCATAACGGAAGAAACCGATATATAAATGTCTCCTCCGGTCATTATTTATTCCCCTGACGAGATCAGGGCCAGGATAATATCGGAAACACTGAAAAAAGCGGGTATCGTCTCCGCCCTCTTCACCAGCCACTTCGAACTGAATGATGCCCTGGCGAAGCGCCGCGCACCCCATGTGGTCATTGTCGATGTAAAGAACAATATCGAGGGGGAATTACCCTTCCTCGAAGCGCTCTCCCTCCGTCTGCCACAGACGGTATTCCTTGTGCAATCGCAGCGGTCTCACCGGACGGCGCTGGAGGGCCTTTCGACTGCCAACAAGATACTGGCCTTCGATCCCATTGCCCCGGAATTCATCCTCGACGAGGTGGAGACGGTGCTCATTGAACGGCGGAGATTCAGTCTGCGAAAATATGCCCGCCACCTGAAGGCTTTCTTCAAGGGCGCGACACGCCTCATTGCCCGGGCGACGCTCATCATCCTGACGCTGCTCATCGGCCTCACCGGGGGCTACCTCTACTGGTGTGTGGCAACCCTCCCCGACATCGGACTCCTGAAGGACTATGCGCCCTATGAGGCATCCAAACTGTACACCCATGACAACAAGCTGCTGACGGAATTCTATGTGGAACGGAGGACCTTTGTCCCCTTCAACACCATACCGCCCCACGTCATGGAGGCCTTCATCGCCGTCGAGGATGCCCGTTTCTATCGTCATCACGGGATCGACATGATCAGGATCATCAGTGCCTTCCTGACCAATGTCCGGAGGGGCGCCATTGTTCAGGGAGGAAGTACGATCACCCAGCAGCTGGCAAAGATGCTCTTTCTGAAACCTGAAAGGACGATTACGCGCAAGATAAAGGAAGTCGCCCTGTCTCTGCAGCTTGAGAACAACTTCACGAAAAAGGAGATTCTCGCACTCTACCTGAATCATGCCTATTTTGGGGAACGGGCCTATGGTGTCGAGGCCGCGTCACAGGTCTATTTCGGCAAGCCCGTCAGTGACCTGATAATCGCCGAGGGTGCCCTCCTGGCGGCCCTCCCCAAGGCACCGTCGATCTATTCGCCCTTCGAAAATCGCAGCAGGGCGCAGGAACGGAGAAATCACGTCCTTAAACGGATGGTGGCGGCTCGTTTCATAAGCGACCAGACATACCGGCAGATGATCCGGATTGACCTCCCTGGCAAGGCACACCGGCGCAATTTCAACGCACCCTATTTTGTCGATTTCTGCAGGGCCGACCTGGAAAAGCGCTATGGCGACCGGCTCTATACCTCGGGATTGACCATATATTCGACGCTGGACTACGTCATGCAGCAGAGAGCCGAGGAGGCCGTGGCCAGGGGCATGCAACGACTGAAGCAGCGGGGTGTGACGGATGTGCAGGCGGCCCTCATTGCCCTCGACCTCAAGACCGGCAAGATCACGGCCATGGTGGGGGGGACCGATTTCGCCGACTCTCAGTTCAATCGCGTCACCCAGGCCCAGCGACAGCCGGGCTCCGTGTTCAAACCGATTGTATACCTGGCGGCCCTGAAACGGGGATTCACGCCCAAAGACACACTGCAGGACAGCAAGACCGTCTTTATGTGGAATAAGGGGGGAGATGTGTGGGCCCCGGGAAACTACCGGGACATATATCATGGTACCGTCACACTGACAAAGGCGCTGGCCCTGTCCCTCAATTCGGCGACACTGAACCTTGCCCGGAAGGTGGGCATACGAAACATTATCAGCACGGCGAAGAAACTGGGTATCACGAGTACGATCCATCCCTTCTATTCATCGGCCCTTGGTGCCTCCGAACTGACGCTCATGGAGATGGCCTACGTCTATGCGGCCCTTGCCAATGGAAACAGGCTGGAGCCTACCTGTATCGAACGGATCATCGACAGGGAGGAATCGACGCTCCTGGAGCCATGGGGAAAGAAGAAACAGGTCATCAAGAAAAAGGATTTGAAAAACATGCAATCTATGCTAAGAGCTGTCATCCTGGGTGGTACGGGGAAACGGGCGCTCACCCTCAAGCGGAAGGTTTACGGCAAAACGGGTACCACCAATGACTCTGCCGATGCGTGGTTCATCGGATTCGACGATACGACACTGGCGGGTGTCTGGGTGGGCAGGGACGGCCGTCTCCCCATCTATGATGGCGCAACCGGTGCCAGTGTCGCCCTGCCGATATGGATAGATTTTATGAGAGGAGTATCCCCGTAGAAAGATTTTTATGATTCAAGAGCTTGCCGATTCACTGTTCAAGATAGAAATACCCCTTCCCAAGAATCCCCTGCGATCGCTCAATGCCTATGTCATCAAGTCACCGGACAGGCATCTGATTATCGATACGGGTTTTGACCTCCCCGAATGTTACGAGGCCATGCAGGAGGGACTCAGGAAACTCGCCGTCAGGCTTGATGACTGCGACTTTTTCATTACCCACCTGCACGCCGATCATGCGGGACTCGTGACACGCCTCATTACCGACAGCAGTCGCGTCTATTTCAACAGGACCGATGCGGAATTTCTGATGAGTCTCGACGTTGTCAGGGAATTAAACGACTTCATCGGGACGAGCGGACTGCCCGGCGACGTCGTGGACAGCATGATTCGTACACGGTCACGCTACCGGTATGATATCAGCAGCTGGATCGACCGTGTAATCTTTGTGGAGGAGGGAGACACCATCGACGCCGGCGATTACTCGTTCCGCTGTATCGTCACCCCCGGACACACGATGGGACACACCTGCCTCTACGAACCGGAAGAAAAGATCCTCATTGCAGGAGATCATATCCTCTATGATATCACCCCCAACATTACCTGCTGGACAGACGGGGAAAACAGGCTGAAGGCATATATGTCGAGCCTCGACCGGGTCTTCGCTATGGACGCGACACTCATACTGCCCGGCCACCGGAGCGTCTTCTCCGATCTGCAGGGACGCATTACAGAGCTCAAGCGGCACCACGGGAAGCGGGTCTCCGAGGTTGCATCCATCCTCGAGGGGGGACCGCTCAGTGTGGCCCAGGTCGCCGCGAAGATGCACTGGGATATTACCTGTGAGTCCTGGGATGCCTTCCCCGTGGCACAGAAGTGGTTCGCCACGGGAGAGGCGATGGCACACCTCAGGTATCTGGAAGATGAAGGACGCATTACCAGGGAACAATCGAAGGGCATGAGGCGCTATCGCCTGACTGACAGATAGACGGTGTCACAGACAAAACCGGTTGGTCCGTGCACCCCTGCTGTCTATTTTTCGCGGTCATAGGGCCATGCCATGATACCCCCCTCCAGGACCCTCACGTTTTTCCATCCCTCTGCCCGTATGACAAGGGCGGCCTCATAGGCCCTCAGAGAGGTGACACAGTAACAGATGATCTCCCTGTTCTTGTCGCCGGGCAGTTCACCGAACCGGTATCTGAGGGTATCGCTGGGGATGAGCACCTCACCGATGCCGAGACGCATCTCCTTGTATTCATCGGGCCCCCGCACGTCAACAATAAAGGGGGACTCCCCCCCGCTGAGCTTTGCCTTGACCTCCAGGGAAGAGATCCCGTCCATCCTCCCCTTTATCTTGTTCTGCATGACATGGATCGCCGCGACAAAATGGTCGATGGCCAGTGAAAAGGGGGGGGCATAGGGAAGGTCACAGTTGATCAGGTCTTCAACGGTGTGTCCCGCCCTGAGGGCCATTGCCCACTGGGCGATCTGTTTGCTCACGTCGCCCGGTCCGATGCACTGGGCACCCAGTATCTTTCCGCTCTGTCTGTCTGCCACGACCTTCGTTACCAGCAGCAGGCCCCCCATGAATCCCGGTTTGTCGGGACTGGCACTGATGGTTGTCACGATGTCTTCATAGCCCAGGGACCGTGCCTTCGCCTCCGACAGCCCCGTCGACCCGGCATTATACTCAAAGATCTTACAGATTCCCGTCTGGATCGTTCCCGGAAAGGTAACGCTGTTGTCCGTGGCCGCATTCTCTCCCGCCACGCGTCCCTGGAGGTTGGCCAGATCTCCCAGCGGCGCCAGCACCTGTGTGCCCGTTATCATGTTATAGGTCTCGACGCAGTCACCGGCGGCATAGATATGGGGATCGGATGTCTGCATGAATGCATCGACACGGATGCCCCCCGTCTCCCCGATGGCAAGACCCGCCTGCCGCGCCAGCTCCACATTGGGTTGGACACCGATGGCCACCACTGCCAGCTCGCAGGGTAATTCCGTGCCGTTCTGGAGCTTGATGCCCGTGAGCCTCCCCTCGCTGCCCATAAATTCCGCTATGCCGTTTCCTGTAATGACATTGGCCGACTGGGTCTTGACATACGTTTCCACCAGTTTTGCCATCTCCCAGTCGAGAAAGGTGAGGAGTTGCGGCAGCAGTTCGACGACGGTGATATCGATATCCGCCCGCTGCAGTGCCTCGCAGGTCTCAATGCCGATCAGTCCGCCGCCGATGACCACCGCCTCCCGGATGTTCCTGTCGTCACGTATCCGTCTCAGGTAATCGGCATCCTGCATGGACTGCAAGGTGGTGATGCCGGTGAGATCGGTCCCCGGTACGGGGGGCATGCGCGGCGTTGCACCCGTGGCGATGATGAGCTTGTCGTATGCCAGTTCACCCTGCTCACCGGTGATGAGATTCCTGAAGGACAGCCCCTTGTGTTCCCTGTTGATGGCCGTCACCTCCGTGCTCGTCCTGGCGTCGACGCCCTTGGAATTGAGAAAGTATCGCGGGTCCCGAATCGTTCCCTGCGTAGTCCCGATGAGCAGGTTACGGTCGTCGAAGTAGCCGCCCACATAGTAGGGGTATCCGCAGGAGGCCATGGAAAGATCGGGATCCTTCTGGAGGAGGATGACCTCCGCGTTATAGTCAAGTCGTTTTGCCTTGGCTGCCGCCTTGGGTCCCGCTGCGGATCCTCCAATGACGCAGATTCTCTTGGTTCGTGACATCTATATATCTCCTTTTTTCAGTGAAAGACAAGGACGGATCGTCAGTGGTCTTCTGAGTATTTACTGCGGAGATCATTGCTGTCGCCGATCACCGCAGGTGGTCCGTTACTTAGTATAAAACGGTATATTTTGCAACGCGAAAGAGGGAGAAATTTCCCTTCACCGGGGTGCAGCCATGCCGGTGTCCCCGATACTACTTGCAGACATCCACCCATTCGGCGCCGGTAATGGTGCAGAGGTCATGGGGGGCGATCTCGATGCAGGAATTCCGTGAACCGGCGGCGGGGTAGACCCGTGTAAACTGCCTGAGGCTCTCGTCAAGGTATATATCCATCTCTTTCTTCAGGCCGAAGGGACAGACGCCCCCCACGGGATGACCCGTCGCGGCCTGGACCCTGTCGAGGGGTATCATCCTGACCTTGGACCGGAAGTGCCGCTTGAATTTCCCATTATCGATGCGGGCATCCCCTTTGGTGACCAGCAGGATGGATCGATCTTCCACGGTCAGTGCCAGTGTCTTTGCGATCAGCTCCGGCGCCACACCGAGGGCCCGGGCCGCCTTTTCAACGGTCTCCGTTGTATCGTCCATCTCCCGTATGTCATAGTCCAGTCCCCGTTCTGCAAAGAAGGCCCGCACACGATCTACACTCATATATCCTCCGTTCCTTGTGTTCATCCCCTGCTATCAGGAATTACCGGCCTTGTCAAACCTCCATGATCCTCCCTGTGCAGCCTGTGTTCCCTCTCCCGTCACTGCACGATCACAACTTTAGGCTTGCGTATCGACTCGTTTTCGTGGAGAATAGCGCGGACTGCACAGGGGGTGCGTTTCCTGGCACAATCCATTACGGGGAGGGTGAAGTGGACATCACAGGGCTCATCGAAAAGGCACGGCGGTCTCAGAGCGGGTCACTGTCGGAACATGATGCAAAGCAATTACTCACGGCATACGGTGTCCCCGCTATTGATGAGACGGTCGTCTTTGATGAAGAGTCGGCAGTCAGGGAGGCACAGGAGATGGGCTTTCCCGTTGTCCTGAAGGGAGTCGGTGCAGGCCTCCTCCACAAGACGGAACGCGGTCTTGTCCACCTCAATGTGACAGGAAACGATGCGGTGCGACAGGCAGTCCGTGATATCACCGCCGCGGCGGGGACGGAGCTGGAGGGACTCCTGCTGCAACGGCAGGTCACGGGGAAACGGGAGTTCGTGGTGGGTCTCTTCCGGGACGGGCACTTCGGACCGATGGTCATGTTCGGTGTGGGAGGTGTCTTTGCCGAGGCACTGTCCGATGTCGCCTTCGGTCTTGCCCCCCTGACGGAACAGGACGCCGCAGGCATGATCGACACGATCAACGCACAGGCCATCCTCGGTCCCTTCAGGGGTGAGCGGGAAATCGACCGATCCGCACTGATCCGCACGCTCATGGGCGTTTCACGCATCGGCGATGACATCCCCGAGGTCACCGAGATCGACATCAATCCCCTTATCGCCGCCCCCGACGGTTCCCTGCTGGCCGTCGATGCCCTGGTCATTACCGGCAACGGCAGGGATGACAGGGACCATCTCCCCCCCGTCAGTCCCGCGGCGATCAGGTCACTCTTCTATCCCCGGTCCGTCGCCTTCGTGGGGGCATCGGCCGAGATCGGTAAATGGGGATATACACTGTTCACCAACGTGCGGGCAGGAAAGTATGGCGGTGACATATATCTGATCAATCCCCGGGGAGAAGCGATAGCGGGGCAGCCGGTATACCGGTCCGTCACGGACGTCCCCGGTCCCATCGATCTTGCCGTCGTGACCATCCCCGCAGCGGGCGTCATGGACCTCATCCCCCAGTTCAGGGAAAAGGGTATACACAACATGGTCCTCATCACATCGGGATTCGGAGAGACCGGCAGCGGGGGGAAGGAGCAGGAAGGTCTGCTGGTACGGCGGGCACGTGAGGCAGGCATCAGGATACTGGGGCCCAACACGATGGGCATCTGTAATCCCCATATCGACTTTCACTGCACCGGCGCGCCCGTGTATCCCCTGGCCGGGTCGACGGCCGTGGTGGCCCAGTCGGGGAATCTGGGGGCACAGCTCCTGGTCTTCGCCGAGGAGCAGGGCATCGGTATCCGTGGGTTCTGCGGATCGGGAAACGAGGCGATGATAACCATAGAGGACTATATCGAGGGGTTCGAAGATGACGACCTGACGGAGACGGTGATGCTCTACGTGGAGAGTGTGAAGCATGGCCGCCGATTCTTCGAGAGTGCCCGCCGGCTGGGGAAAAAGAAACCCCTCGTCCTGCTCAAGGGGGGACAGAGTGCCGTGGGGAACCGGGCAGCGTCGAGCCACACGGGGGCCCTTGCCTCCGATTCCCGCATATTCGATGCCGTCTGCAGGCAGGCAGGCATCGTTAGGGTCAACCAGCCCATGGAACTCCTCCACCTGACGGCCGCCTTTTCCTCTCTTCCCCTTCCCCGGGGAAACCGGGTGGCCATCATGACCTTCGGCGGGGGGTGGGGGGTCATTACGGCCGATCTCTGTGTAAAGCTGGGTCTCGCTGTACCCGAATTGCCCGCCCCGGTCATGGAGACGCTGGACCGCCTCCTCCCCTCCTACTGGAGCCGTTCCAATCCCGTCGATATCGTTAGTGAGTATGACACGGCCATTCCCCTGAAGGTACTGGAAACACTGCTGCAGTGGGAGGAATGCGATGCCGTGATAAACCTGGGGATCCATGGGCGCCGGGTCTTTACCAGCCGCTTTCTCGAGAGGGTGAAAGAGGCGGATCCGTCCTTCCCGGAGGAGCGCATGCTCGAGATAGAGGAGAGCTTCCGGGACTTTGAGAGACAGTACATCGAAGGGATCGCCCGGTTCATGGAGATCTACGAAAAACCGATCCTCGGTGTCAGTCTCATGACCGACGGGCGGAACCGGACCGTCTATCCCGTGGACGGACGCCGGTACCAGGGCATCTTCTTTCAGTCACCGGAACAGGCCGTCCGGGCCTGTGGGAAGATGTATGAATATTATCGCTTTGTCCATTGCTGAAGCGGATCGACGGCACGTCCCCCCGGAAGAGGGCATCACGCGTGCCCCGTCGGGATGAAGCAGCGACACTCGAAGGGATGGAGACAATGGCTGGAGGAAATCTGTGGTCCTTCATATGGACGATGGCCGTATTTATCGTCACGGTCTGTGTCATGGTTTTCGCGCTGGTCTGGCTATTTCAGGGCAGGCTCATCTATTTCCCGACACAAACGCTCGATGCCACCCCCACCGAGATCGACCTCTCCTATGAGGATGTACGCTTTAAGGGTGAGGATGGCCTGGCACTGTCGGGATGGTTCATTCCCGCCGAAAGGGCCCGGGGGACGATCCTCTTCTGTCACGGCAACGCCGGTAATATATCTCACCGGCTCGACTCCATAGCGATCTTTCACCGTCTCGGCATGCATACCTTTATCTTTGACTACCGGGGCTATGGCCGGAGCGACGGGAGACCCGGTGAGGAGGGGACATACCGAGACGCACTGGCTGCCTGGCGATTCCTCGTAGAGAAGAGACATATCCCCCCCGAAGAGATCGTTATCTTCGGCCGGTCGCTGGGGGGTGCCGTGGCGGCATGGCTTGCGGGAAGACAGACACCGGGTGCCCTCATACTGGAATCGACCTTTACATCCATCGAGGACATTGCATCCAATCTCTATCCCTATCTCCCGGTCCGCCATATCACCCGCTTCGGATACCACACGACCCGGACCATCGCCACCGTGCGGTGTCCCGTCCTGATAGCTCACAGCCGTGACGACGATATCATACCCTTTGCGCATGGCGAGAAGATCTTTCAGACGGCGGGAGAACCGAAGGTCTTTCTGGAAATGGCGGGATCGCACAACGAGGGATTCATGATGACCGGTGCCGCCTATGTGGAGGGCCTAAACGCCTTTCTTATTCACTATTTTGATGATACAGTAACAGGGGCGTTCGAGCCAGATCCATCGGGGCGACGAGACATCGAATGAAAGAAGTTCGATGCCGTGACAGGGCATATTCCTTCAGTGAAGCTCCCCCCAGCGGGGTGCGTGGAGTGTGCTCTCTGTTCATTTCAGTGCCAGACACAGCAGTCTGTACACCACGAGGAGGCGCATATGTATGTATATGAAAAACCCGATAACCTGTTAGAACTACTGGAATGTTCGGTCACGGAATATCCCGACAATCCCCTCTTCGGCACGAAGAATGCCCGGGGATCCTATGAATGGGTCACCTATCGCGAGGTGGGAAGACGGGTGGACAACATGCGGGGCGGCCTGTCGGCGCTGGGGATCGACAGTGGCGATGCCGTCGGTATTATCTCCGACAATTGCGTCGCATGGGCCGTCGTTGCCTTCGCCACTCAGGGACTCGGTGCCCGCTATGTCCCCATGTATGAATCCGAACTGCTGCAAGTCTGGGAGTATATCGTCAGGGACAGCGCCCTCAAGGTGCTCTTTGTCGCAAACAGGGGTATCTACGAACAGGTCAGGAACCTTGTCGATTCCATCGACTCGCTGGAGTGCATCGTCGTCATAGAGGGTCAGGGAGATGACTCCATGGCGGCCATCGAGGCGGTGGGAGAGCGGGAACCCGTGCCCGCCCTGTACCCCGGCCCCGATGATGTTGCCATACTCATATACACCTCGGGGACGACGGGTGAACCCAAGGGGGTCCTCCTCTCTCACGGCAATATTACCAGCAACTCCCGGGCCGGCCTGAGTATGTTTCCCGAAATCATACCGGGGGGGACGAGCTTTGCCATCCTCCCCTGGGCCCATTCCTTCGGGCTGACGGCGGAACTGATAGCCATGATATCCATCGGGGGGGGGATCGGATTGATGCACAGCGTGTCCACGATCAGCAGCGATCTGGCCCTGGTGAGACCGACCTGGATCGTTGCCGTACCCCGTGTCTTCAACAAGATATACGAAGGGCTCTGGTCGCGCATGAATGACCGCGGCGGACTGGCGAAGAAACTCTTCGTCATGGGACTGGACAGCGCCGGCAGGAAGCGTGAACTGGCTGAAAGGGGACGGAGCAGTCTCACGGCACATCTCAAGCTGGCACTTGCCGACAGGATCGTCTTCAAAAAGATACGCGATGGCATGGGGGGACGTCTCATGGGTGCCCTCACGGGGGGTGCCGCGATGAACACCGATATTGCACGCTTCTTTTTCGACATCGGCATACCGCTGTACAACTGTTACGGCCTGACGGAGATGTCGCCGGCCGTGGCCATGAACGCATCCTTTGCCTATCGCCTGGGGAGCGTCGGAAGGGCCATCAGGGACGTGACGATCTCCATCGATTCATCGATGCTGGACGAGAACAGCGGCGACGGAGAGATTATCGCCTACGGCCCCAATCTGATGAAGGGATACCACAACAAACAGGAAGAGACGAAGAAGGTCATGACGGAAGACGGGGGATTCAGAACGGGCGACAGGGGACGGCTCGATGAGGACGGCTATCTCTATATCACGGGGCGTATCAAGGAACAGTACAAACTGGAAAACGGAAAATTCGTCTTTCCCGTCTCCCTGGAAGAGGAGATCAAGCTCGTCCCCTTCGTTGAAAACGCCATGGTCTGCGGCGAAGGAAAACCCTATACCATATGTCTCGTCGTGCCCGACGGGGAGGCACTGGAACGGTACGCACGCAAGGAGGGCCTGCCGCCCTATCCCGACGAACCGGCGAAGTCGGATGCCGTCAGAGAACTCATCGCCTCCCGGATACGCACCGCACTGGAGGGCAAGTACGGGAAGTACGAAATACCGCAGAAATTCGTCTTTGTCTCAGAGGGGTTTACCGTCGACAACGGCGCCCTGACCCAGACCATGAAACTGAAGCGGCACGTCATTGAAAAGCGATACCGAGAACGAATCGAGTCACTGTACCACGCTAATCCCGGCTGAGCCCTCTGATGCGAACCCTTCGAAGCCGGTTGACGGCTGCGGCAATCTCATAGATGCGGGGGCGTGCAAAACCCCCCGGATGTCGTTCCGGGCGGTGAAAGGGATTGAGGATATCGAGCCCCTCTTCATCGAGACAGGTATCGATTGCGTCCAGGACCTCCCTGAGGGATTTCCTGCCGTCCATGATCTGCGTGGCGGCACGGTGGATTGCCGTCCCGATGGCCCGTGTCTGACTGGCATCAACGAGCTGTTCGATGCCCCGCATATCGATCGTTTCCCTCCCGAAGAGTATCTGGTCTACACCCCGCGCGTCTATGTCTACATCCCGCTTTCCCCGGGAGGGATCGAAACTGCCGGCACGGGGGACGCGTCCGAGCCGCCAGGACAGACAGGGTTCCGATTCCCGGGTACGATCCGTGGGGTACCGCGTCGCGATGTCTCTCGCCTCGGTGGTGGCATCCCGGGGGAGATAGTCGCACATCGCGATGACGGTATCGGCCACATCGAAGTAGTCACCGCAGCCCCCCATGACGAGGATGGTGGAGACACCGAATGTCTCGTATATCTCACGGACGCGGTCGACGAAGGGGGTGATCGGCTCGAAGCGTTTGGCCACCATGTGCTGCATGCGCTTGTCGCGCACCATGAAATTGGTTGCCGAGGTATCCTCGTCCAGGAGCAGTGCCTGTGCCCCCATTTCCAGGGCCTCGACGATATTGGCCGCCTGACTGGTGCTCCCGCTGGCATTATCGGTGGAAAAGTCCCGCGTCTCCAGGCCGTGGGGGAGAGTGCTGATGAAGGGACTGATATCGACCTGTTCTATGCTCCGGCCCTCTTCGGCACGGATCTTCACCGCCCCCCTGCAGGTGACGACATATTCCCGCCCATCGCCGGGGATATGGGGATAGACACCCCGCTGCAGCGCCTGCAGGAGCGTCGATTTTCCGTGATAGCCGCCCCCCACGATGAGGGTGACACCGGCGGGAACTCCCATCCCCGTTATGACCGTCGTTTCGCCCTCGGTGCCCGGCAGGGGGTGGGGCAGTGCAAGGGAGACGCGAAAGGCCGGGGGGGATGCAAAGGGGACTGCCGTTCCGGCAGCAAGGGGACGCTGACTCCTGCCGCTCTCCCGGGGGAGTATGGAGCAATCGGCCACGAAGGCGACCAGCCCTAGGTCGGTGAGCCTGGTGCGGATATATTCCTGGTTTTCGATGGAATCGACAAAGTCGTGTGCCGCTGTCAGGGGAAAGTCTCTGCTCAGGAGCGACTCCTCCACTATCTGCGGCACCTCACGGCAGAGCATGGCCTCCGCCTGTCGTGCCAGGACCCGTCTCCCCGCCGCGGGCATCCCCAGGTAGATGCGTGCCTCCACCCAGCGTGACGTCACCCTGGCCGCCGTCCGTTCGATGACCTCCTGGCCGCCGCTGTCGATATGCATGACGCCGCTCTTGCCGCTTCCCCGCTTTCCCTTCGTGACCCGCGTGATGGCATCGTCGATCCTGCGTATGAGGAAATCCTGCAGCGCCACCCGGCGTGTGCCGCTGGAAAAGAGATCGTCCGTCAGGACCGTCTCCTCCAGGGGGATGCGGAGCCGGAGCCGTGACGGCGCCGCAAAGGGATCGCCCTGGACGTGGTCTATGGAGAGGGTGAAACGATGGAAATTGAAGGAGCCCTCCAGGTCCCTGTAGGCCCGGTATCCGCGGCCGTCGATGCGTGACAGTATTGTCCTGAGATCCTGCGTGTCCTTCATGAGTATCGGTGTGTCAGGCGATATAGATGCGCCACCCGGCATAGAGGGACCCGGGATAGAGATCCAGTGCCCCCGAGGCCTCGGCCACGGGCGTGAAACCGCAGTCCCTGCAGTGTATCTCTCCCCGGCTTTTTACGTAACAGCCCGTCGTGACGGTGCCGTCGGGGTCCACATTGGCCAGTATGTCGTCGTGGCAGACCCAGCCGTTGTCTATCATCCCTCTCAGACGGCCGGTGGAATTCAAGATGGGGTATCCCTTCCTCTTGAGACTGATGACCCCTTCCAAGGCGCGCCGTCTATCCTCGGGCGAGAGGGCCAGTGCCTCCTCACCCTGTCCATAGGGATAGAAGAGCTGCACCGTCAGGCCCTTCACTGCCGGGATGTCTTCCAGCTGTGCTGCCAGCAGTTCGAGATCACGCCAGTTTTCACTGTTCATGGTGAAATGCACAAAGACCCGGGGGTGCGATGCCATCCGAAGATTGTCCCAGGCGCTGTCGAAGGACCCGTCCCGCAACCGGTCATGTGTCTCCCTGCATCCGTCGAGGCTTACCCATATCACATCGGCGGGAACGTCAAGGGGGAAGGTGCCATTGGTAGTGACGGCGACACGCATGAAGTGACTCTTGGCATAGAGCATCAGGTCATGTATGTCATGGGCACCGTCGCGCCACAGGAGGGGTTCTCCCCCCTCGAATACGACGATGCGGGTTCCCATATCCCGCAGACGGTTCAGGGCTCCGATCGCCCGGTCCCAGGGCATGTGGGAGTCTTTCTCATCCATCCGGTGATGAAAGGGGCAGGCACTGCACCGGAGATTGCATGCGTAGGTCAGCTTGAAGCTGGCAAGGAGGGGAATGGCCTCTTTCAGGACCTTTCTCCTGAGGTAAAAGGTGAGCAGTTCCATGAACCAGTTACTCTTCTTCGTGTGAATGGGCGTCGTGTCGTGCATCGGGTCCTATCCGGCGAAAAATCCCGGTGCAGGGTGCCGCTTCCCCCTGCACCGGGAGTCGTGTCGTTGTATAATCGAGTCCGTTCCTGCAATCGAACTATGTGGTGCGTCTATCGACACCGTTGTGGGCCGGTGAGGCCCATCAGTGCCGGTATCCGACAGGTGTTGTCGACGGTGCCGGACGTCGGGACGATACCGCCCGGTACCAGGGAGGGGCAGACGGGAGTCGGTGAGCCGGTCCCCACAGTGTTGTCATCCCCTGTCCCGGCTACGCTATTTGATGCCTCCCTTGATTTCTCGTCTCCGTGACGAACTCCTCATGCGCTGGAGGACATTCCCCTCGATCTCCCGTGCCCGGTCCATGACATCGACGAGCTCCTTGTCGTCTTCGTCCAGGTTGAGATCGGCGTTTTCACTGATGCCGAAGCGCATGCGGAGCACCTTTTCCTCTCTCGGTGTCAGGGTGGACAGTATGTGTCGCGTCTGCTCTGCCAAGTCCATGGTGATGGCGGCCTCGGAGGGGGACATGATCTTCTTGTCCTCTATGAAATCACCCAGTGAACTGTCTTCTTCCTCACCGATAGGCGTCTCCAGCGATATGGGTTCCTTTGCTATCTTGAAGACCTTTCGCACCTTGTCGAGGGGGAATTCCATCTTCTGGGCAATCTCCTCGGGATTGGGTTCACGCCCCAGTTCCTGTACCAGGTATCGTGATGTCCGTATGAGCTTGTTGATCGTTTCGATCATATGGACGGGGATCCTGATTGTCCGGGCCTGATCGGCAATGGCCCGGGTGATGGCCTGCCGGATCCACCACGTTGCATAGGTGGAAAACTTGTATCCCCGCTGATATTCAAACTTTTCAACGGCCTTCATCAGTCCGATGTTTCCCTCCTGGATGAGGTCCAGAAACTGCAATCCACGGTTGGTATATTTCTTTGCGATACTGACGACGAGCCTGAGGTTTGCCTTGATCAGTTTCTGCTTCGCCTTGTTTGCCTTCCGCTCGCCCCGTCGTATCGTCTCGACGACATCCTTTATGACCTCCGTCGAAACACCGATTTCCTTTGCGATTCTCTTCTTTTCGGTTTGTGATTCGGTGACACAGGTCTTGAATGTCCTGAACCACTCAACGGGGAGATCGAATTCCTCGACTACACGGTCATCATCGGCATGATCGTCCAGGGCGGTCACTATCCTGTCAATGACCTCTTGAGACAGTCCCCCCGTCCGCTCGCAGGCCCTGAGATCCCGTTCAATCTTTCTGATATCGGCCGTCAGATCCTTCAGTTCCGCAACCATCAGGGCGATGCGCCGCTTGCTGAGATTGATTTCCCGGCACAGTTCGATGATCTGCTTCGTATTTGCCTCGATATCGTCCATGATCCTCGTTTCGGTGGCACTGTCGACCCGCTTCTCCACCAGCTCACTGGCCAGGGTATTGTTCTTGATATCCAGTGCGGTAATCTCATCGATCAGTTTCTGGACCCGCTCCCAGTGTATCTCTTCCTCTACATACCCGCCTTCGTCTTCAAGGTTGTCGACGACGCTCCTGATCTTGATCTCTCCCGTTTTCAGCCGCGCCCCCAGATCTATCACCTTCCTGACAAAGTGCGGGAGGCTGAAGACTGCCGTCTCGATACTCCGCTCACCGTCCTCGATCTTCTTTGCTATCTCAACTTCCTCCTCACGGCTCAGGAGGGGGACCATACCCATCTCACGCAGGTACATCTTGACGGGATCACTGGTCTTGCCGAGGACCGATATGGGGAGGGGCTGTTCCTTCTTGAGAGTGACGGTGCCCTCAACCTCCGTGCCTTCCTTCTTGGTATCAACCTTCTCACCCTTCTTCGTGTCGATGACGTTTATGTTCTTTTCTCCGAACAACGTCATGATATCCTCGATCTGATCGGAAGCGACATCGTCGGGCAGTATGTCATTGACATCATCATAGGTAAGGAATCCCTTTTCCTCACCCATGGAAATCAGCTTCCTCACCTCATCTGAATTGGTTACCTGTTTCATAGTGCCTTCTCCTTGGAGCCGTTCCTCATATATGTAGTATTCCCGGATTTCGATACCCGTTCTTCCTGCAGTAATTGTCTTGTTTCCAGCAGCAGCCTGCCCGTCAGCTCCTGATCGCCCGCCTCCTGGGCCTCGACGAGGCGCCGTTGCAATGCCTTTCGCCTGCCCCGGTACCAGTGGTCTCGCAACTTGTGTACCGTGTCCGACAGTACCCGATCGACGATCTCGTCATTGAAGGGATTGGGCTCTACCAGGAGCTTCAATATCCTGTTCTTCGTGTCCCCTTCCTCCATATCGCCTGCCAGCTCGGCAACGTCCCGCCCTTCGGATCCGCGGGAGTTTGCCACCAGGCTTCCGGCGAAGGCCCGCAATTCGGGACTGGTAAAGTAGTCGAGGAATGGTTCGTCCTCCAGCACGGTAATCCGTTCAGGGTACAGAAGCAGGAGATGGACAAGGGCCAGTTCCACGGTGTCGGTTCTGGCAATTGCCCGCTTCCTCGGGCCTGAAGACCGGGGCTGACCCTGCTGCGATGGCTTCAGCACCTTGCCTATCTCGGTCTTCAGCAGCGACTGGTCGATGCCCGCCCTTTCAGACACCCGTTTGATAAAGAGATTCCGCTGAATCGGATCACCGATACGCGAAATGAATGCAATCGAGCTCCCGACGGCATCGATGTTGTCTTCCAGTGACCCTTGCTTCGTCATGATCTCGTCAATATAGTAATCCACCATGGACACCGCCCCGGCGATTATGTCGGCCATTCCCTGCTGCCCGTGCTGCAGTGCGTAATCGGCCGGGTCATTGCCCTGGGGAAGGAGTCCCACCTTTGCATGCATCCCCTCTTCCAGAAACAGGGGGAGGCTTCTCTCCACTGCGTGTTTTCCGCCTTCATCGGGATCAAAGATGGCGACGACCTTTCTCGTAAACCTCCTGATCAGGGCGATCTGACTTTTCGTCAGCGCCGTTCCCAGCGTGGCGACAACATTGGTAATGCCCACACTCCACAATGTGAGAAGATCAAAGTATCCCTCAACGATGATGGCATAGTCCTTCTGCCGGAGGGCATCCTTTGTCCGGAACAGCCCATAGAGGTTGTTCCCCTTCGTGTAGACAGGAGATTCCGGAGAGTTGAGATACTTCGGTTCCCCTGCGCCCAGCTGCCGTCCTCCAAATGCAATGACGCTGCCATTCATATCCTCTATGGGGAACATGAGCCGTCCGCGAAACCTGTCATAGGACTGGCCGTTGTCCTTCGATATGATGAGGCCCGCCTTTTCCACCAGGGACAGAGGGACCTTCTGCCCTGCAAGGAAGTCCTTCAGATAGCGCCATCCGTCCCGGGCATAGCCCAGACGAAACTGCTCCGCAACGGCAGCGGACATCCCCCGCTTGTCGAGGTACTCCCGTACCGTCCCCGCCGCCGGGGAACTGAGATTTCCTGCAAACCACTGGGCCGCCATCCCGTTGATCCGCCGCAGCTTCTCCCGTTCCGATGACGCCTGTGTCTCTCTGCCGGTGACCTCCCGGGGGATATGCACCCCCATTTTCCCCGCCATATGCCGCACCGCCTCGGGGAAGCTCATGCCGTTTATCTTCATCAGGAAGGAAAAGACATTGCCCCCTTCCTGACACCCGAAGCAGTAAAATATCTGTTTGTCCTGATTCACGGTAAAGGAGGGGGACTTCTCCCGGTGAAAGGGGCAGAGACCGACGTAATTGCGGCCCGCCTTTTTCAGGGCCACATATTCAGAGATGATGTCGACAATGTTTGCCCTGTCCTTTATCTCCTCAATCTTTTCCCTGGGGATATGCCCCTTCACATTCTCCATTTCTCTCCGGCGATCTGACAGGTATGATTCCCTATGAGACTGCTCATAAGCCGGCAGACACGGTGGCACCTTCGGGGGGATCAGGACGACAGCGCCTCTTTGACCAGTTCACTGACGGCCTTCCCGTCGGCCTTCCCCGTCAATCGCGGCATGAGTATCTTCATGACCTTTCCCATATCTCGCATGGTCACCGCCTCCGCCTCTGCAATGACCTTCTCGATTTCCGCCTTGATATCTTCCGGGGAAAGCTGTGCGGGCATGAATCCCTGGATGACGGCCAGTTCCCGTTCCTCTTTTTCGGCAAGATCCGCCCGGTTTCCCTCGGTGAACTGTTCGATGGAGTCTCTTCTCTGTTTTACCATGGAAGATAAGACCTGCAGTACATCGCCGTCGGTCATGTCTCCCTTGAGATCTATTTCCCTGTTGTGCAAAGCGGCCTTGATCATCCGCAGCGTAGACAATTTCTCCCTGTTCTTCGTCTTGGCGGCCTCGACCATTTCGCCTGCTATTGCCTGTTGTACATCCATGGTTACTGTCTCTGCCTCCTTGTGTCATTCGGAATGAAATGGTTACTCGGGAACGGGCGGATGGAGATGTCATAGAAGACTGTTTTCATACCCCGGTTGCCGGTGGGACGAGGCAGAGAAACAGTGCACAAAGCCGCCAAGAACCCTTTACAAAGATCGTTATATTTAACTTAATTTAATTACGTTTATGGGGTTGTCAAAGTATTTTATGCCAGTTCATCGCACAGTTTCTTCCCACCCAGGACATGGACATGGAGGTGAAACACTATCTGTCCCCCCTCTTCGTTGCAGTTGATGGTCGTGCGAAACCCGCTGTCATCGATGTCCTTGATCCGTGCCACCTCCTGCACGGCCGACAGGATCTCTGCCATAAGGGTACTATCGGCGTCACCGATATCCATCACGGTGGCGATATGGCGTTTGGGGATGATGATTACATGCACGGGGGCCATGGGGTTGATGTCATCGAAGGCGAGGACGGTGTCCGTTTCATAGACCCTGCTGCAGGGTATGTCCCCCTTGACGATCTTACAAAATATGCAGTCTTCCATAGTCTGTACCTCTCTTCACGGTTTGCATTCGTCCCGGCAGGATGGCCGGCACAGAAAAACACCGGGTTTCGAGAGCTCCGGTGAAGGGCTGCGGCACGCCGCACCCAAGAACGGAGACACGCAAACACTGCGCCGCAGCAATCGAATGACTGCTCACCCTGTGTATACCGTTACGTGCACAGTCGTGAGACGGCAGCCCCGTCAATCCCGGGACCTGTGATCTCTCTCTTCAATACAGCAACCCGGGAGATGATCCCTTAGCCCCCAGCTGCCCGTTTGATGGCGTCCTGAAGCTTGATGGCCCCTTAACCCGCAGCTGTCCGTTTGATGGCGTCCTGAAGCTCGATGGCACCGCTGTAGAGGGCCTTGCCCACGATGACTCCCATGATGCCCGATGCCTCCACTGCCATCAGCCTGTCGATGTCCTCCATGCCTGCCACGCCGCCCGATGCGATAATGGGGATATCCACCGACTCGGCCAGTTCCCTCGTGGACTCCACATTGGTCCCCATTTCCATGCCGTCACGGGATATATCGGTAAAGACGATGGCATCGAGCCCATAGCCCTCGTAACTCTTCGCAATGGCCACGGGAGAACGGTCTGTCTCTTCGAGCCATCCCTGGATGGCGACCCTGTTGTCGCGGGCATCAAGACCGAGGATAATCTTGCCACGGAACTCGCTGCAGATGTCTAGAACATACTCGGGGCGTTGCAGTGCAAGTGTCCCCACGATGACACGACTCACACCCATGTCGAGGTATGCCTCCACCGTTGCCCGGTCACGTATTCCCCCGCCGACCTGGATGGGGACAGCGGCCGTTCCCACGATGTCTTCTATGATCTGTCTGTTGTGAGGGGACCCGGTACGCGAACCGTCGAGGTCGACGATGTGAATACGTTCGGCCCCCTGATCCTCCCATCGCCTGGCCACGTCGAGGGGATCACCCGAATAGATGGTGGCCTTACCGAAATCTCCCTGAAGCAGACGCACACACTTGCCGTCCCGTAGATCTATAGCTGGTATGATGATCACTGATACGTCCTTTGGTATGGAGGTGAAAATATGTCGAAACGGGGGCGTTTCAAACCGGTTTCCTGCTTAGTGCAACCCCGGAAAGGTCGTCAACATGCCGTCGACTCCCTGTTCTGTCAGTTCTGCCGCGGTCAGCCATCCGCCGCCGCCCTTGACGAAGGATGAAAAGTCAAGCAGGTTTTCCATTAGGGAAGTCTGGGTCTTGTCAAATATCTTGCGCCACACCAGTATCCCATCGTCGACCCTGAGGAGGTGGACACAGAACGTGACCGAGGCAGGCCGTCTGACGGAATAGGAAAAGCCCTTCCTGTCCTGGTAGCAGTAGACATATCCCGCGACCACCCAGTCCGCACCGAGATCATGTCCCACTTTTTTGAGTATGTCTTCCGGGGAGGCCTTGAAGGATTCCGACGAAACCCGTGTGTAGACGCCCCGTACCCGTTCCTCGGGGATGACCACGTATCGCCGGTACGACTGCAGCTTATCGGAAAAGACCTTTCTCACGATCGTTTCGGCATTGAGGGTGCAGTCACATGTCTCCAGAACCGCCCCCGAGAGGGGACAGCGGACATGCGTGGCGGACGAATCCCGTGACACCACTTTGTGAAAGGGTACAACGGCGATCTTGCTGGTATTCGTGTCACCGGTCCGGGATGGACTGGTCTTCCCACCCCACCTGTCCTGAGCGCAGGCGGTGATCAGAAGAACGATGACGCCGATACAGACGGCACGACTCACACACGTTTTGACGGGTAACACCCCCTTCCCCTACATCACGCCTTCTGCAGGAGGGCATAGCAAGGAAAAACCGGCGAGATTTTCGTGAATACACACTCTGCTCATAATCTCCCTTTGGTGGACATGACACCCTGTATCCGGGTGTCCATGGTGGTTGCCATGTCGAGAGATCGGGCAAATGCCTTGAATATCGACTCTACGATATGGTGAGAATTTGTACCATACAACACATTTATATGCAAGGTTATTCCCCCGTGATCACAGAGAGACTTGAAAAACTCCCTGAAGAGGGCGGGGTCGAGATCCCGCAGCTTTTCGGTACCGAAATCGACGTTAAAGACGAGACAGGGTCTCCCCGAGAGGTCCATGGAAACCTGACAGAGGCTTTCATCCATGGGAACCAGGGCCCACCCGTAGCGTTGTATGCCCTCTTTATTCCCGAGGGCCTTCCTGATGGCCGTACCGAGGCAGATGCCGATATCCTCGATGAGGTGGTGATAATCCACGTCGATATCACCCCTTCCCCGCACCGTGAGGTCAAAAAGACCGTGCCGTGCCAGGAGGTTCAGCATATGATCCAGAAAGGGGATGGACGTCGAGATCTCTCCCTGTCCCTCTCCGTCGAGGGTCATTGAAACGGTGATATCCGTTTCCTGGGTTGTTCTGCTCTCCGTTCCTGTGCGTTCCATTGGTATCCTCCTCTCACGGTAATCACCCCGCCGATGGAAATCGGATCTCCGCCCGGGGCCATGAATCCTGAGCCCTTGCCCCTATATGACCTTGTTCAGGGGATACTCTATGATGCCCTCGGCTCCCGCTTCCTGCAGGAGGGGAATCAGTTCTCTCACAATAGTCCGGTCAACCACCGTTTCAACGGCATACCACTCCTGGTCATAGAGCCCCGATACGGTAGGGGCCTTCAGTGACGGGAGCAGCAGCATGACCCGTCCGAGATTATCCGTGGAGACATTCATCTTGAGGGCCGTTTTCCCCATGGCCAGCAGGGAACCCCGCAGGAGTGTCGTTATCTGTTCTATCTTTCGTCGCTTCCAGGGATCTTCCCAGGCGTCCCTGTTGGCGATCAGCTTGGTGTTCGTCTCCATGAGCTCGTGGATTATCTTTAATTTATTGGCCCTGATCGTGCTTCCCGTCTCGGTCACCTCGACGACGGCATCGACAAGACCTTCCACCACCTTTGCCTCGGTAGCACCCCAGGAAAATTCCACATCAACGGTGATGTTTCGTTCACGGAAATATTTTCTCGTGAAGTTGACCAGTTCCGTCGATATCTTCTTTCCTTCCAGGTCTTCGATAGACTCGATGGGAGAATCACCCCGCACAACGAGCACCCATCGGGCCTTGCGTGTCGATGCCTTGGAATAGATGAGGTCTTCGATCTCCACGACGTCCGATTCATTTTCCGCTATCCAGTCCTTGCCCGTCAGACCGAGATCCAGCGTCCCGTCTTCGACATATCGTGACATCTCCTGGGCCCTCACCAGGGCGCATGAAAGTTCGTCATCGTCGATGTCCGGAAAATAACTTCGGCTTGCATAGGTAATTCTCCAACCGGCCAGCTTGAAGAGTTCCACCGTCTTCTGTTCAAGGCTTCCCTTTGGTATTCCCAGTTTCAAAATATCCATATCAATACACATCCTCGGGATTGAAGATCTTCTCTCCCACGATTTCCGTTGTATCGCCCGTCACCTTCCGAAAAAAGCAGGAGCGGTATCCCAGGTGGCATGCGGCCCCTCCCTGCTGATCAACCTTGAGCACAACGGTGTCCTCGTCACAATCTATATATATCTCCTTCACCAGCTGGACATTCCCCGATGTCTCACCCTTTACCCAGAGGGCATTCCGGGATCGGCTCCAGTAGGTGGCCTTGCCGGTTTCGAGGGTCCGTGACCATGCCTCTTCGTTCATATAGGCAAGCATCAATACCTCATTGGTTTGATACTCCTGCACGATGGCCGGTAAGAGTCCACCCCCCTTGTTAAAGTCTAAAGCAACCATTCACTGTTCTCCTCTTGGTCTTATTGTCTAAAACCATAGTATTATTGATGTTATATCATTCTTTCAGGTGTGTGGAAGAAAATTAGTAATAATAGAAAATCCGATTTTAAGCAAGCAATTTTATTAATTTATGACTTGCCTGTCCTTATTTTTTGTGTTAGTCAACTGCTGTATGATGTAGTCCATGTACCTGTAGTCTGGGTGGTAACCCAGTAGAAATACGACATCAATAAGGAGGTTTATCAGTTATGAAGGTATTGATTGGTGGTGTTATAGCGGCAGTTGTGGGATTGATCCTGCTGATCCTGTGGTGGGCACCATTCCTCATGATACTGATGGGTGGTATCCCGATCTTTCTTCTCCTGGGCGGGGCCCTGGCCATTTATGTGGGGATTGATGAGATAAAGGATCAGATGCTGGAGAAAAAGGAACGGGCCAAAGAACAGGAAGAGGAAGCCCAGAAGCATGAGGAACTGGAAAAGGCCAAACAGGAATTGGAGAAGACCAAGGCGGAAGCTGCCAAATACAAGGAAGAGCTGAAGAAGGCAAAAGTAAAGAACACCAAGAAAAAGGAAGAGGAATAGATCCGAACCGGAAGGCCCTGCCTTCCGGCACCGGTATACCGGCGAACGAGTACCTGAATCCCCGAGATTCGGGTACTCACAGAGACAGGGAAAGGATCGTGCAATTCCTTTGCTCTGAAAAGGACAAAAAAAGCTTGACATTACCGGAGAAAGGAACTAGCCTTCGGTACAAGTTCCCGGTACGAGAAGATCCTTATGGTAAGAAGACAGATCACACATCTCATCATCACGGCATCAATCAAGCATTATTTCTATATGTATTAATGCCTGCTGCTCATCGCGTGGATGGGTAAGCAGGCTTACATTTCTCTTTTTTCCAGGTTTAGTTTTACCGTCAATTATCCAAACAACCTATCCCTTCTGTTTGGGGGGCATATCTGAAGCATATTTTTAAGGAGAGTACGATGAAGAGACATATCCTTTCGATAGCATTACTACTGGCATTTATGGTGGCCATCATTGTGCCGATGAACGCCACACCGGCGCAGGCCAAGACCGTTAAACTGACGTACAGCATCTTTTTCCCACCGACACATGGGCAGGCAAAGGCCGGCGTCGCATGGGCGAAGGAAGTGGAAAAACGCACCAATGGACAGGTCAAGATTACCACCTTCCCCGGCGGCACGCTGACAAAGGCGAATCAGGTCTATGACGGTGTCGTCAAGGGTATCTCCGACATCGGCATGTCATGCTTTGCATACACACGGGGACGATTCCCCGTCATGGAGGCCATAGATCTCCCCCATGGGTACCCCAGCGGCACGGTGGCCACGCGCGTTGCCACCGAATTTTACAAGAAAATGAGACCCCAGGAGCTGGAGGACGTCAAGGTGCTCTACATCCATGCACACGGCCCGGGACTGCTCCACACAAAAAAAGCAGTCAGGTCCATAGACGATCTGAAGGGTATGAAGATACGCTCCACCGGTCTGAGCGCAAAGGTAACCAAGGCACTGGGCGGTGTCCCCGTTGCCATGCCGCAGCCCGCCACCTATGAGGCCCTCCAGAAGGGAACGGTGGAAGGGACCTTTGCACCTATCGAGACCCTGAAGGGATGGAAGCAGGGCGAAGTGGTAAAATTCACCACGGAATGTACCAGTGTAGGATATACGACAGCCATGTTCGTGGTCATGAACCTGAAGAAATGGAAGGCCCTGCCGCAGGACATCCGGACGACCATCGATGCCATCAGTGAGGAATGGGTGGATGTCCACGGCAAGGTCTGGGATAAAGACGATGAAGAGGGACGTCAGTACACGCTGAGCCGGGGGAATGAAATTATCTCCCTGTCCGACGCGGAGAGCAAGAACTGGGCTGCCGCTGCCCGTCCGATCATCGACAGCTATGTGGTGGAGAAGGAACAGAAGGGCCTTCCCGGGAAAAAGGCCGCTACCCTGGTCAATCTCCTGATCAACAAGTACAGCAACTAGGGAGAACCTGTGGGGCCACAATGGCCCGGCCCCGGCACCCAAGGGGTACTTGCACCCAAGGGGTACTTGCACCCAAGGGGTACTTGCACCCAAGGGGTACTTGCACCCAAGGGGTACTTGCACCCAAGGGGTACTGGCACCCAAGGGGTACTGGTGCCCGGGGGGCGGGGACGCTTCGTCATAGTCTGCGTGTTGTGAGAGAATGCGCCACCTGGTCGTTCTTACGGGAGCGGGCAGGTGGCGAGACAGTGTGGGTACAGAGAGATGTCTTCTATCGGAAAAACGATTACGAAGGTGGCCGACCTGTTCAACTGGGTGGCCGCCGCGGCACTGGTTGGCATGATGCTCCTGACCTGTGCCGACGTCGTCATGCGGCGCTCCTTCAATCATCCCATACCGGGGACCTATGAGATCGTGGGCCTGCTGGGGGCACTCCTGATCTCCTTTGCACTGGCCTATACAACGGCACAGAAGGGGCATATCGCCGTTGAGTTTCTCGTGCAGAAATTTACAAAACAGACACAGAGGATAATCGATGCCGTGAATCACCTGTTCGGCATCATGCTCTTTGCAGTCCTGGCATGGCAGAGCCTCCTCTATGCCATGGATCTGCGGGCAAGTGGTGAGGTCTCCATGACGATACAGATGCCCATTCACCCCTTTGTCCTGGGCATCGCCATCGGCTGCTCCCTCGTGTCACTGGTGCTGATGTTCGATTTCTCAAAATCACTGCGAAGGTTGCTGTCCTGATGAGTCCAACCGTCATCGGTCTTATAGGCATTATCGCCCTCTTTTTGCTCATCTTTTCCCGTATGCCCGTGGGATTTGTCATGGCCATCGTGGGATTCATCGGGTTCGGTGCCGTCGTCTCCTTCGACGCATCCCTCAATCTCATCGCCAAGGACATCTATGCCGTCTTCGGGTCCTACAACCTGACGGTGATTCCCCTCTTCGTCCTCATGGGGCAGCTCGCCTTTCATTCCGGCATCAGCAAGCGGCTCTTCGACGCGGCCTATACCTTCATCGGTCACTGGCCCGGCGGTCTCGCCATCGCCACCGTCGGGGCCTGCGCCGGCTTTGCCGCGATCTGCGGATCGACGAATGCCACGGCGGCAACCATGGCGGCCGTTACCCTCCCCGAGATGAAGCGATATGACTACAAACCGGAACTGGCCACGGGTGTCGTAGCCGCCGGCGGGAGCCTGGGCATACTGATTCCGCCCAGTGTCATATTCATCGTCTACGGCATACAGACGGAACAGTCCATCGGCAAGCTCTTCATGTCGGGGCTGATACCGGGATTCCTCCTGACGGGACTCTTCATCCTCACCATCGTTATCTGGACGACGCTGAGACCCGAACTCGGTCCCCGGGGACCGAAGGCGGGTGCTGCCGAAAAGATCCGGTCTCTCATGGGACTCATCGAGACGCTTATCCTTTTTGTACTGATCATGGGGGGGCTCTTCTGGGGATTTTTTACCCCCACCGAGGCGGGGGCCATCGGCGCCTTCGGGACGCTGGTACTGGCACTGATCAGACGGAATCTGACGTGGAAGGGATTCATCACGGCCCTCTTCGAGACGACACGGACCTCCTGCATGATCCTCGTCATCGTTGCCGGAGCCACCATATTCGGTCACTTCCTCGCCGTGACGCGGATACCCTTCGACATGGCGAGCTGGATCTCCTCCTTCGATCTCCCCCGGGCCGTCGTCATGCTCTTCATCATCCTCCTCTATCTCATCGGCGGCTGCATCATCGATGCCCTGGCCCTCATCATGCTGACCATACCGATCTTCTACCCCGTCATCATCAGCCTCCAGTATGATCCCATCTGGTTCGGCGTCATCATGGTACTGGTCACGCAGATCGGCGTCATCACACCCCCCGTGGGCATCAACGTCTATGTCGTGAGCGGCGTCGCCCGGGATGTACCGCTCCCGGTGATTTTCAGGGGGGTCATGCCGCTCCTGGCGGCACTGATTCTGGGGACACTGCTTCTCATACCCTTCCCCCAGCTGGCACTCTTCCTCCCGGGACTGATGGGGTAATACCGTCCGGAGGGAGACGGGACATCATCGCCACAGACCTTGAAAGAGGGGGAGTCCTTGTGATAACAGGTACTACAATCACCGCACCCCATGGCGCATCGCTGTGATGCGATGGGGACGGTCTCTATGCATCACTGCCGCCATGGCGATGAGGAGGACAGGGCATTGACGAATTTTCCTGCTGCCGTGAAAGGAAACAAGACACTTCCCATCATACTGATCACCGCCATGCTCTTCACACTGCTCGGCGGGTGCTGCTTCTTCCCCAAGCAACAGGTCCACATACGGGAGAAAAAGCGCATGCTCGTCACCGCCTACGACGCGGGTCCCGAATCGACGGGGTGGAAGCGAAAGTACGGCTGCATCGGGCCTGCCGTCTATGCCTACGGCCCCCAGAAGGGCCAGCGAAAACGGGTGGGGATCACGGCAGACGGCACCAAGGCGACGAAAGGGACCATCGCCGCCGACACGCGGCTCTATCCCTTTGGAACGAAGATGTACGTCCCCGGCTACGGTTGGGGCGAGGTCCACGACGTGGGGAGTGCCATCAAGGGAAACCACATCGACGTCTTTTTCTCCAGCCGGAAAAAGGCCCTCAAGTGGGGAAGAAAATACCTCGACGTCATTATCCTCAAACGGCGGAGATGACCGCCCCCAGTGGCCCGGGGCCGCAATGATCAGTGTTCCCCGATCCCTGCCTGTCTCTGTCATGCCCACCCCGGCATGCATACACCAGGTCCATAGAGAAGGATCGTGCAATGGCCTGCCTGCCAGGGAAGACCGATATCGTGTCCAGTCACTGGTCAACGACTGACCCCATTTCCCTGCATATGAGGCGATGCATATAGCTCCCAAGTGTGATATTGTAGCCTCTGCATACAATCGACACCCGAACAGATATCACTGCGATCGATATGGCGTTCCCCGACTTCAGGGGCACAGGTGAGAAGCCGGGCCTCTGTTGCCGACATGCAGGCCAGCCGATACCGGAGAGAAGGCAATGCAACGGAAAGGAGAGAGATGATGAATTTTTTGATGCAACCCAAGAAATACAAGAGTCTCATGGCGGATGAAGGATCACAGGCAATCCTGGACAAGACGGTGGCATTCTTCGAGACAACGATGGGCAAGGCCAAGCTCCTTGATGATTTCAACAAGAAGGTCTGGTACCGTGAGTTCGTGGATTTCCTCGGCAGGGAACAGATCTTCGCCAAGCTGCTCACACCGAAGCAATACGCCGGCGGCGATCCCGACTGCCGCTGGGACACGGCTCGCAACAGTGAGTACAGCGAACTGCTCGCCTTTTATGGTCTGGGGTACTGGTACTGCTTCCAGGTATCCATTCTCGGCCTGGGCCCCATATGGATGAGCCCGAATGAAAAGGCCAAAGAGAAGGCGGCCAAACTCCTCAAGGAGGGGGCGATCTTTGCCTTTGGCCTCTCTGAACGGACCCACGGCGCCGACATCTACTCGACGGAAACGTCCCTGACGCCCACCGGCGAGGGAACCTGGGTGGCAAAGGGTGAAAAATATTACATCGGCAACGGCAACGAGGCGGAGATGGTCTCCACGCTGGGCAAGGTCAAGGACGGTTCCGACGACTATACCTTCTTCGTCACCAACTACCGCCACAAGGCATACGAGCTGAAGAAGAACGTCATTTCCCACCAGGAATACGTATCCAACTTTGCCCTCCACGATTATCCCATCACCGAGGACGACATCCTGTCACGGGGGCCCCACGCGTGGGATTCGGCGCTCAACACCGTCAACATCGGCAAATTCAACATCGGTCCCGCCTCCCTCGGTGTTGCGGAACACTGCTTCTACGAGGCGATCACCCACGCGGCAAACCGCTTCCTCTACGGCATGCGCGTCACCGACATGCCCCACGTACGGAAGAACTTCATGGATGCCTGGCTGAGACTGGTGGCAATGAAGATCTATCAGCGGCGTGCCACGGACTACTTCAGAAGGGCCAATGAGAACGATCGCCGCTATCTCCTCTACAATCCCACGAGCAAGATGAAGGTAACCCTCCAGTCCGAAGAGGTGATCAACCTCCTCTGGGACGTCATTGCCGCCCGGGGCTTTGAAAAGGACACCTACTTCAGCATGGCCGCCGCCGACGTCCGCGGGCCCTCAAAACTGGAGGGTACGGTACACGTGAACGTGCAGCTCATCCGCAAGTTCATGAAGAACTACTTCTTCAATCCCGTCGAATATGAGCCCGTGGCGCCGGAATTCTCATTGAAGGATGATCTCTTTCTCTTCAATCAGGGACCGACGAAAGGTCTGGGCACGGTCCAGTTCCATGATCACAGACCGGTCTTCGAGGCACACAGGGATCTGCCCAACGTGGCGACCTTTATGAAACAGATCGATCTGTTCAAGGAACTGCTGGAAAAGGCCGGCCCCAACAAGATGCAGGCCATGGACCCCTCCTTCTCACTTCCCCTGGGCGAGATGTTCTCCATCGTGGTCTACGGGCAGCTCATCCTTGAACAGGCACAGTTTGACACGGTGGCAACGGATATCATCAACCAGATCTTCGACTTCATGGTGCGCGACTTCGCCCACTTCGCCCTGCAGATTTACGGCAACCACAACAGCAGCGAAGAACAGGGCGCCTTCTGCAGGGACATCATGCTGATCAGGTCGGTGGCCGATTACGGTCAGTATCAGCGGGTCTGGAAGGAATACGTATTCCCCCTCAACGGCGAATACGAGATGAACGAGTAAGGTGTCACTGTCCGCCACCTTCGGTATTTAGGAGAAATGCCGGAACTGGCATTTCTCCTGAATGGTTATGAATCGAGCACGGGGGAGGGGCGCAGCCCCTCCCCCTTTTTTCTGGGGGTGGTAGCATTTGTTCTCCTATTGACTAGGGCCTCTATTGGGACCATGAGGAAATATGACCCCATAACCTCCTCTATCTGTGGCACACACGTGTTTTGGCTACAATATCATGCCATGTCGCCTTATCTTCACGAATTGCCCCCCACAGATAACCCAGAAAAACAGGGGCAGCACCAATTATTTTCATGACCGTACGAACCAGTGACTGTGAAAAACTAATCCTGTTCCCCCCGGTATCTGTTACCTTCATTCCAAGTAATATCTTTCCATGAGTGCCTTGGAATGTTGAACAATCCATAATGAATCCATACAATAGCCACAGCACCAAGGCGCTATCTCTGACAGTATTCCTTTCGGCATAAAAAATTCTCTGCGATTCAAGATCGTTACCACTGTTTAAGAATGTAGCCAGGACCTCATCAAATCCAAGAAAAAAGTATGACACACCAAATACGAGTAAAGATATTGGTATCATATCAATGATAAACGCCAGAGCCCGTTTCCGTAAACCACTGTAATTCATTTCATGCCCCTTCTATGCCTGAATTTTTGTCACCCTGATCTGTGCCACAGGGATGTTCCCACAATGATAGCATGCGGTGTCTCCAGAAGGACCACCGTAACACAATAAAAGCCCTGTCTCTCTTTTCGAAAAACAAGGCTTTAGATGATCGAACCACAATCCCTCGTTGATTACTGTTGTGTAAAAAGCAATTATCCTGCACCCGGGGTAACATAGCACGACACAAGAATAACGTCATTATGATTTTTATCACGGTACTTTTTCAGGGGTCAGTCGTTGACCATCGACGGGACATTTCTTACGGCACCCAGCATGACTCCTGTCTCTGCAGGAACTACGTGCTTGTGCTGATTATCGTAGTGTAGGACGAGATGCTGAGCACGAAAATCCCTTTCGAGAAGGCTATACGCACCGTGCCATGAATCACCTGCCGCGCCTCCCTTCCCGATTTTCTCATTGGTGCTATCTGATAAGATTGGTAATTGTCACCAGGGTACGTTACTATACCACCGCTATTGGAACAGAACAGGGAGCATTGCAACGGATGAAATTCATCATGGGCAGGCAGAATCTGTGCGGAGGTCTTTTATGCGGGGTCGATTCAACGGGTACATGGGGAAGGTGTTACGGGTAAACCTGACAGATGGGGACATTACAAACGAACCACTTCATGAGACCATTGCGAATATGTATGTGGGTGGATCAGGCCTGGGGGCATATTACCTTCACAAAGAGGTCCCTTCAGGCGTGCATTGGGACGATCCCGAAAACAGGATTATTATGAGTTCCGGAGCTTTTGGCGGAACAAGGCTACCGGGGACCGGCTCTTTTTCACTATGTACCCAGGGGGCTATGACTGACATGGCTGTAGCCACGCAGGCGAATGGCTTTTGGGGCGCCTATCTCAGGCTTTCCGGTTATGATGCAGTGATTATTCAGGGCCGGTCCCCGCGGTGGGTCTATCTGACGATAGATGACAATGGTGCCAGATTGCTCGATGCAACCCCGCTGATGGGGAAAGACACGTGGGACATAGAAGGGGTAATCAGAGATGAGACGACGGCGAAAAAAATCAGCGTTTTTGGTATCGGTCCTGCCGGAGAAAATCTTGTCCGCTATGCCGTTGTTGCCGGAGACAGGGGGCATGTCGCATCAAAGAACGGTTGTGGATGCGTCATGGGATCGAAAAGATTAAAGGCGATAGCTATTGACCGTTGTGACAGTGAAATACCCCTTGCGGATGCGGATGGTGTTTCTGCACTCGCGAAGGTCATGAATGAAGCTGCCAAGAAGGCCCTCGGCGGGGTGATTTATAAGTATGGAACAGGAGGTACGTTTACCCCGATCTATCATGCCGGTGAGCTTCCTGTCCGTAACTACACAACAAACCTTTTCCCTGAACACGCCTCAATGAATGGTGAATATATTCGAAGCCATTTTGAATGTCGTCCAAAGTCATGCTGGGCGTGTGGTTTGGCCCACGTGAGAATGGTGACAGTTACAGAGGGACCCTATACCGGTTATGAGGGAGAGGAACCCGAATACGAATGCCTGGCCGGATGGGGGCCCAATGTGGGGAACTCAGATCCCGGAGCAGTGGTTATGCTGTCTGATCTGACGGACAGACTCGGGTTAGATGTCAATGAGGTTTCCTGGACCATTTCCTGGGTCATGGAATGCTATGAAAAAGGGCTGCTTTCAAAGAAAGATCTGGATGGTCTGGACATGCGTTGGGGCAATGTTGAAGGGATACGGCGTCTATTAATCAAGATCAGTAACCGCGAAGGGATAGGGAATGTATTGGCCGAAGGGGTCAAGAGGGCCGCACAAACCATTGGCGGAGAAGCCCTCAACATGGCGGTATATGTAGAAAAGGGATCCACGCCGCGGGGGCATGATCATCGCGCACGATGGGGTGAGATGCTGGACACATGCGTATCCGCAACGAGTACGTTGCAATCGTGCGCCTATTTGGTGCCGGAAATGAGAGATTTCAATTTTCCGCCGGTAAATAAATTTTCACCCTGGGAGGTGGCTGCATCCAACGCAAAAATGGACGGCTGGTTTGTATTCTTAGACAGCCTGGGGATCTGCCGCTTTACAGCCTGGGACCCTGCATTGGTGCTGCAGGCCTTTAAAGGGGTGACAGGAAAAGATCTGCACATAGATGAAGCCAGGACCATCGGCCGCCGCGCCATCAACACGTTGCGTGTCTTTAATCTCTGCCACGGTTTGGATACATTGACAGAGGTTCCTTCATTTCGCTATGGATCGACTCCCGTGGACGGTCCCGCCGAGGGGAAATCCATCACACCCTATTTTCAGTTCATGAAGAGTCTCTATTTTGAACTTATGGGCTGGGATTCAGACACAGGCGTTCCCTTGCCACATACACTGAAGGCCCTCAAACTGGAGGGACTGATCAAAGACTTGCCTGCTGGAAAGTAAATAATCGTTTCTGGGGTCAGTCGTTGACTATTGACTGGACTGCCAAAAAATCACTGTGTAATACACCGCCGGCACGGCGGTCCCTATTGGTTACAGTGCCGCGCTATGTTCTGCAGCAGCTCTTTTTGTTCCCTGTAGAGGGAATGTGCCCGTTCCAGAGTTACTTCCTCGAACCGGACGCAATTGCCGGGGATGGCCTGGGCAATCCTGGGAATATCGGTGGAGATGACGGTGGCAATCTTGGTGTATCCTCCCATGGTCTGTTCGACGAGCAGGATAATCGGTTGCCCGTCGGCCGGGATTTGAACGCTGCCCGAAATGCTTGGATCGGAAATGATGCTGGCGGGCATGTTCTCTCTTTGCGGGATTGAAGGTCCTTGGAGCCTGTATCCCATGCGGTTGGCATTGGTACTGATCCTATACTCTGTCTGGAAGAACCTCACGAGACCTTCTTCATGGAAATAGTCGTCCTGGGGTCCGGGAATGGCCCGGAGAAGGATTTCCGGAGAGTACCGGGGAATCCACGCCGATGGAATACGTCGCGGCACATCCAGAAACCCACCTTCACCGCAACGCAGGATGTCTCCTTTCTTCAGGGGACGGCCCTGGTAGCCCCCCAGTTTGCCGCCCACATAGGTAGAACGACTTCCCAGCACTTCAGGAACATCGATGCCTCCACTGACAGCCAGATAGGCTCGGCACCCGCTCTTCACCTGCTGTATTTTCAGGATGTCACCGGGCGAAACCCTGAAGGACTCCCAGCAGGGAACCGGCTGCTTGTTCAACGTTGCCCCCATCTCGGCACCGGCCAGGGCGACATCGATTTCTCTCAGACATTCAAGACGGGGTCCGGCAACGGTAATTTCCAAGACGGCGCTTTCTTCGGGATTTCCCACCAGCAGGTTGGCCACAGTGCCGGCAAAGGTATCAAGAACCCCCGACACGGGGACCCCCATCTTTTGGTACCCGAAACGCCCCTTATCTTGAACAGTGGTGAATGAACCGGGGGCATGCACTAAGAAGGCATCCATTATGGTATCTCTCTTTCAGCCAGGCGGCTGTATTCTTCCGGGGATATGGGCTTGAATCTGATCCGGTCCCCGGCCCGATACAGGAAAGGATTGGAACGTTCCGGATTGAATAACGTTAAAGGGGTCCGGCCGATCAACTGCCAGCCTCCGGGGCTGGTCACGGGATAAATCCCCGTTTGTTCGTTGGCAATTCCCACCGATCCCCCGAGGACCCGGGTACGCGGTGTCTTCAGCCGCGGAGTATGAATCTCCCGGGGAAGTCCACCAAGGTAGGGATATCCAGGCGAAAACCCGATCATAAATATCTGGTATGCAGGCTGTGAATGGAGGCGGATAACGTCATCCACCGTCAGGTTATTGCTTTCGGCAACGAACTCTATGTCGGGGCCAAACTCTCCTCCATAACAGACTGGAATCTCAACAGTTTTTGGGGGAGGAAATTCGATTTCCGTGAGACGCCTTTCCAGAGAGATCAACGATTCCTGCAAGGCGGAAGCGGTCGTTACGGAAGGATCGTAAATCATCAGGAGCGACAGGTAGGAGGGAATGATCTCTACCACACCCGCCAGAGCATCATGTTCCAGGACGATGGCCATGGATATGACCTTTTTGTTGACAACGGGATCTATCCTGTCGCCGTATTCTACCAGGAGCCCCCGGTCACCCACGATGTGAATCCTGGGTGTCTCGTATAAACCGCTACTCATTATGGTCTCTTCAACCCGGTTTTCTGTCACAGTGTTACCATCAATTACACGTCGCCCGTGGGCTTCACCACTATTCCATTCGCTTCCAGCTCTTCCCGGATAGCCTTCACCAGTTCCACCGCCATAGGTGTATCGCCATGAACACAGAGGGTCTGAATGTCCAGATCAACGGGAGTTCCATCCACGGCAATCACTTTACCCTCTTTCGCCATCATCAAGGCACGTTCGGCAACAACCCGGGCATCCCTGACAACCGCACCGGGCAGGCGACGGGACAGCAGTGTCCCATCAGATGTGTACGCCCGATCAGGGAAGGCTTCGTAAACCACGGTGAGACCCACGTCACGGGCAATGCTGGTCATAAAATCTTCCTTGGTGCTGGACAGGGCAACGTACATAAGTTCAGGATCCACACTGGCGATGGCCTCTGCAATTACCCGTGCTATATCCTCGTTCACCGCGGCCGTATTATACAGATTCCCGTGAGGTTTCACATGGCGCATCCTGGTCCCGTTAGCGGCGCAAAAGGCCTGAAGGGCGCCGATCTGATACACCACATACTGACGGACTTCCTCCAGTGTACAGTCCATATTTCTGCGTCCAAATCCCTGCAGATCGGGATATCCCGGATGTGCGCCAACAGCGACATTGTGCTCAACCGCCAGTTTGACCGTCCTGTCCATTACCAGCGGATCGCCGGCATGAAAACCACAGGCAATGTTGGCCGACGTAATATGCTTGATCACCGCATCATCCATACCTATCGTATAGGCGCCGAAACTTTCACCCATGTCACAGTTCAGATCTACCCTTTTCACAATGACTCCTTTCTGTAATGTTCGCTTTTACAGGAAATACCCATAATCGGGGGCCTGCAATACAACAGTGTTACACCGGCAAACAGGCCCTACCGCCGTATCGGCATCGGGTATCATATCGTCAATATGCAGCAGTATCAATCCCCTGCGTTTCCCGGAACGGTCTGGTTATCATACGTCGAATCTATCCCCCCATCATATTGGGCAGGACGGTAACAATTTCGGGGAATACCACGATCAGTGTCAGGCCGATGATAAGCAACAGGAAAAAGGGTGCCGCCGCGACGGCAACTCTCAGGATATCAATACCCGTCAATCCCTGAATGACAAACAGGTTGAACCCGACGGGCGGCGTAATCTGGGCCATTTCCACGACAATGACCACAAATATTCCAAACCAGAGCGGATCTATGTTTGCCTGTTCGATCATCGGCATGATCACCGACGTTGTCAATACCACCACGGAGATTCCGTCGAGAAAACAGCCCATGACGATAAAAAAGAAGGTCAGGGCCAGGAGCAGTGCATAGGGAGACAACTGCATCTCACCGATCCATATGGCCAGCATCTTCGGAATGCCGGTAAATCCCATTGCCACGGTAAGAAATGCGGCACCGGCCAGGATAAAGGCGATCATGCAGGAGGTCTTTGTCGCCCCCATCAGCCCCTGGAGAAACGTCTCTTTGGTCAGTGACCCGGTGAACCAGGAGAGGATCAGGGCAAGCACAACTCCCACGGCAGCGGCATCCGTTGGTGAGGCGATACCGGAGTAAATCGACCCGATTACCCCGATAATCAGCAGCACTACCGGGATCAGTCTCCTCGAGCGGGACAACCGCTCTCTCAGAGGAAGCGATGCCCCTCCAAGCGGAATGGCCTTCTTGTGTAAAAGGGACCACAGCATCACATACCCACCGAAGAGTACCACAAGCATACAGCCCGGCAATACCCCGCCTATGAACAGCCTGGCAATCGATTGCTCCGTCGCCACGCCATAGACAATAAGAATGATTGACGGTGGAATGAGCAGCCCCAGCGTTGCGGAACCGGCCAG
>Ga0272441_10000872_pt1 | contig 66246 bp, 58 predicted proteins | sample SSMProp6N_FD_193582 | JGI IMG/M metagenome (GOLD analysis project Ga0272441, IMG submission 193582) | Marine sediment archaeal communities from Little Sippewissett salt marsh, Falmouth, MA, United States - SSM-Prop-6N | ecosystem: Environmental > Aquatic > Marine > Wetlands > Sediment ... | reverse complement strand
AACGGTTGCAAAGATCTGGAACTTACAAACGAAATTTGGTGACCGAAATCGTCCCTGTATCCAAATTTTATCGGGCAGAAGAATACCATCAGCAATATTTCGAGAAACATGGGATATCTCATTGCAAATTTTAATATATGGGCTGGTGTGAGTCAAACTGAAGAATTCATACCGTCGCATAATAATGATTCATGTCTTAAAAAATGAAATGATGGCCAAAGATCCAATGCTTTGCTAAGGGCATTAACTCCGACCTTCGGCTTCAATTTGATAACTATAGTGTTTAACGATACGAATCGGTCAAATCTCAAACCGTATCGTTAAACACTATTCTGGCGAAAACCAATTAGTATCATCTAATTGGTTCTCGACTATACTCCATAAACTCCGAGAAATCCCAGAACTTGTTGCCAGAGAGCATTTTCTCCTCCAAGGGAATCTCAAACTCTATCCAATCAGGATTTTTAACATCTCCATCTACGCTGGTGGCCCCCATTGACTGGTGGCCTTTTGGGTTCGTCTCTCGTAATGAGTAAAATTCGTAGCCTTCAGGAACGTCGAAATGATACCATCCACTTTGGTCAGTAGTGGTTCTGCCGATCAAAACGCCAGGATCTGGATGGGGGTTGTTGGCACCGTGAAGGGTTAACAGCACACCATTCATAGGACGACTTTCGTCACCGATTTCTCCCAAAAATACTCTGCCCTGAAAACCGGTCATAAAAGGCTCTTGTGGATGAGATTCTTGTTGAGGAAATACCAATCTGATCTCCATCTCGTTGTTCTCCTCGTTGCATTCCATGACCCTACAGTACTCAGGCATGAATTCGTCGCCCAAACAGCTGTCCACTTTGATCAAAATCGTTGGCATATCTCCGTAGAGCTGATCGCGGAAATCAAAGTTCAGTTCACCACTAACTGATATTTCATCTTGCGACGCTAACCCTTCCAGCCGGGGATACCACATGTCTTCTTGATCTGGAACACTGAAGGGAATTGCATATCTACGGTCATCTTCGCTCAGGACCCCCACACTGATTTTGAAGGTTGGTGCAGGTTCAGCGCCTAAATTGGCCACGGTTACTGTCAAAGGAACGTGGGCCATAGTACCTCCCTCTGGAAAAATGGGATCGTCTGTGGCGATGCCCATGATCACCAAATCGATCTCACAAGTCTCCTGTTCAGGCATGGGCTCTGGTTCGAAATTTGGACCGTGATGTCTTTCACCCACATCGTCTTTGCAAGGCAAAATCAAGAACTTTCTGAAATCGTTGTTTGACTCGTCGCTTTCTACAACGTTGCAATTGTAAGTTGGCAATTGGTCTAAACAAAGGCAGCTGTCGGACGATGCAGTAACTACAATTTCTTGGCCGTATAAAGAGGGTGTCTCTTCAGATATCTTATCTGGAAGCTCATAAGTAAGAACTAGCTCTCCGTTGACTAGTATCTCCTCACCTGGAGGTAACTCCTCTACCCAGCCACACCAAATTCCACCCCCAGATTGACACATGTCTTCTTCGCAGTTCTCCCCAACCTGTGTGAAAAGCTCAGTTCCTTGCATATCTTCGGCTTGCATGCTAACCCCAAAATCATGTGAAACGGCATCCCCTCGATTTATAACGCCAACGGAAAATGGCACAACTGCAACGTTTTCTTCCATCGAAGGTTCACCAAACTCGATGCCTGCCACAATTAGGTCCGGAAGTGGAATTGGCTCTGGCTGAGGCAATTCAGGGATTCCCGGTTTTATGGGCACTGGTTTTAGGGGCTTTTTTGGCTCCACGGGTGCCAAAGGTTCGACTGGAACTGTAGGTTCAATTGGTGCTATCTCGGGTTCGGAGGGTACAATTTCCAGCTTTGGTGGCGCAGTGGCTTTTTTGAGGGCGTAGAATCCAAAAGGCCGGTTGTTCCACCAGGTTTTTCCTGCCATACCATCTTTTGTCTGGGTGAAAAGGTACCCTTCAAACTTCTGATCGTCCGTATTTTCTAAGGTGGTATCTTGGAAGTCTATGTAGAAGATGATTTGGTGATCAGGACCCCACTCTGCTGCCAGAGGATACGTCTGAGTTCTCACGTAACCCCGTACTTGATGAATTTCACCGGTGGCAGAAGTGTATGTTCCCACGACATTTGGCATCTGTTCTATGTAAGCGTCTTTGGCAGCTTCCAGTATCAAAGCGCCCTTCCATCCATCGTGAACCATTTCGTAAGTTCCCAGTAAATCTTGCTTCTGTATTCGGGATATGCCACCTACTCTTAGTGAGGGGTCGCCGAAGAAGAATACCTTATGGACGTGAATGTAACGGTACCAGTCCATTGCCAGGGGGTCCACTTCGTCTTTTATGAACTTGATCATGGCCTGGTTCCACATGTCGCCCATATTGCGGTAACCTAAACTGTAAGCTCGGAAGAAATAGGTAGAAATGCCTTGATCTGCAGCAATCCAAAAGCCGTGTTCCCCTTTGCCTACGCTGCCCACATAACCTATGCCTCCAGCATCCGTCTTTACCAAGAAATTCTCGGCCAATGATTCCTTGTCGTATTTGGATGGCTGCACAGCCATTGGCTCCGGACGATCGGAAGGATTGCCGGTGCTGGTCCATTTCCATTCAGTGTCGTTCTCGGCCTGATAGTAATCCATGTCTGTGTAGAATTGGCCTGTATAACAGGCGGTGGCAAAAACAACGGGAAGTTTGTCCTTATTTTTAAGGGAATACATGCGAATGCTGTCGTACCATCCAGACCAGCTCAAGGCATTTCCGTGGCCATAATAGTTTACAAAGCCCATGCCATTGTTAATCTGCTTGTTAATCTCCGCCGTCCTCGTATCGTAATTGGCTTTGTCCCATGGGGACTCGTCGGCGTAAAGCTTGGTCACCGTAAGTCCCTTAAGATAAGGAACCACCGCGTCCATCTTCGTCTCATCTCCGAAGGCCCCATTGCCACCATCCACGATCAGCAAGGCATTTTTAAACCAGTTAGAATTGTACGCATTGAACTCGTAGCTTATGACTTTGTTTACATAAGCAGTCACTTCATTTGCATTGGATGCGGGAATCCTGCCCACGGCCACATCAGGATATAGGTCGATTTTGTCCAAGTTAACCTGTTTTATGTCTTTGTGATTTTTGGGCGCGAAGTTAGTCTCTCCAAATATGCCATCTTTGTCGTCGTCCCAATCGTCAAAGTCACCATCTGCGTTGTACAGATCTGCGTAGTATAGGTCTGAAGGGAAGTAAACGCTACCCCATTCGGTGTTGTAAGCTTTGACATACCTCACCGGGAATTTATCAACGTCCCCCACCAGCATCACATATTTGATATTGTAATTTTTCTTGTAGTGATCGATGCATCTTTTGACAGATTCGGCTTTATCTTGGCTCGAATACTGCTCGTAGACCTCCTCTAGAGTCACGATATTGGTTGATATTCCCGTTTTGTCTTTATGCGTCTTTAACGGCTCCAATAAGCTGGAAAATTCTTGAGGCGAGATTATGAGCAGATCAAAAGAACGGCCGACCAACTCAGCCCCCGCCAACACGGGTGGTGGACCTGTGATATATACTATGTCAGTCCCCTCTTGTGAAGGTGTGTACTGGCTCAAATTATCACTTCCCCATGCAGGCGAGATTATCGTTAAATAAATCAATATCAAGGCAAAAAACCCTGATTTGCATCTCCATTTTTCGACGAAATGATTTAACATTAAAAACACCTATCCTATGTGTATTAATTCTAAGAATATTAATATCTAACGAAATTGCATTAGGGAACTATATTTGAAATTTTGATGATTCAGTTATAACGAAGCATTTATTGCTGGCATAGAAGACCAACGTTATTAGGTGCCGTTTATGAAGACTGGTGTGGCAAATCTGCCTCTTCATGGTGGGAAAGCTCCTACTTGGCTCTTCAAACGAATGAAGCTTTTAGCTGGCGCGATCGTGGAAGCGTTAATATACGAATACGGGCAGGACGAATTTTTGCGTCGTATATCCGATCCTTACTGGTTCCAGGCCCTTTCATGCGTAATCGGATTTGACTGGCACTCTTCAGGGACTACAACCACCACTACAGGTGCCTTGAAAGAGGCCATATCTCCAGAAGTTCACGGTTTGGGTGTGGCTGGTGGAAAGGGCAAAACTTCGAGAAAGGCGCCTTTGGATATAGAAACCGTTGGAGCTGTTCTACGTTTATCCTCTCAAAAGATCGATGAGCTGAAATATTCAAGTAAGATGGCTGCCAAGGTGGACAACGCTTTGGTTCAAGATGGGCACCAGCTTTATCATCATACGCTCTTTTTTTCAGAGAACGGAAATTGGGCTGTTGTGCAACAAGGGATGAGCAAACATTATGCACGAAGGTATCATTGGCTCTCAGATTGAATAAATTGTTTTGTGGAGGAACCACATAGCGCCATCTGCTCTCAGATGAAAGTGAACTCTGTGCTGGACCTAACGTCTGAAGATAGCAGGGAAAACCGCGAAATAACCCTTGACTTGGTCAGAGATGGCCCCTCCCACTTTTTGAAGTACACCAACCAAAGGACTCTTGCAGATTTCTCGAATCCAACGGAGCCTTTTGAGGCAGATCGCTTATTGTTTGCAAAGCCTTCATCGCTATCACTGCCCAAAAGACATGAGATTCTCCCCGTTGATATTGGAAAGGTGGGCATGAACGCCCTTCAGATGGCTTATGAGATTCAACCAGAACGTTACGAAGATTTGGTGGCCTTGGAAGGCATCGGACCCAAACGGATACGTGCCCTTGCATTGATCTCTGAGCTGATATATGGCGCCTCCACCAGTTGGACGGATCCTGCCAAATACAGCTTTGCTCATGGTGGAAAAGACGGTTATCCTTATCCTGTGGATAGAGATACGTTCGATCATTCCATAACCGCGTTGAAGGGCGCTCTAAATGACGCTAAGCTTGATAAAAACGAGAAATATGGTGCCATAAAACGGCTCAACCGATACACTGGTTTGAATGATTACTAAACGACTACTCAATAGGTGGCCCATCCTTTTACTTCGTCTCGAAACTCGATAAATGTCGTAATATTTTGATAAAAATTGGTATTTGGCTATAGTCGAAAACCAATTAGATGATACTAATTATTTTTCGCCAGAATAGTGTTTAACGATACGAATAGGCCAAATCTCTAACTCTTGCGAGTTCGAGATTAATCTGAAAGGTATTGTTAAACACTATATATTTATGCTCGCGTTCGTCCCATCGGTAGGCATAAATCTGCCCCCGCTACAAAAGTACGTGGAGGACTCAATTATGAAAATTTTAGGTATAAACAGCAGTCCCAGAGGATCTCAAAGCCAGACCGTCAAATTGGTCGAAGCAGTATTGGGCGGGGCAAAGGATGCTGGTGCCGAGATCGAATTGGTGGACATATGTAAGCTCAAGATAGAATATTGCAAGGCATGCACTGTTTGCTACAAGACCGGCGAGTGCATTTACAAGGACGATTTCAACGAGATATACAATAAGATTCTGAACTGCGACGGTCTAATTTTGGGATCGCCAGTATACTTCCACTCAGTAACCGCTCAGCTGAAAACGCTGATAGACCGAATGTCTGATGCTGTTCACTGTCAACTTTTGCATGGAAAGTACGCTTGTGCAGTATCAACCACTGCGGCCAGCGCTCTTGATGTCGTTATCGAGTACATGAACCAAATAATGGTGGCCATGGGCGCCAATTCTGTAGGTGGTGCGGGGGCAGTTATGAGCCTTCACAACTCAATGGAAGATGCGGAAAAAGAGGCTTTCAAATTAGGTCATACCCTGGTAGAGGCCATCGAAAACAAAACGATCTACATAGAACAAGAAGAAGTGCACAAGATGGTGCGGGATATGTTCGGCAATTTGATAGATATGAATAAAAATGAGTGGACTCATGAGTACGAGCATTGGGTGACTATGGGTTGGCTAGATGAGGTCAATAAATAATTACTATTATATATCACACTTTTTGAATACATCTTGTACGGCCAACAATTGATCTGTGGTACCCAAGATTAAAAGTACATCATCAGAATGGACAATGGTATCGCTGTGTGGATTGTGTATGTTATCTTCGTCCCTAATTACCGCCAGCACGTTAATTCCATATTTCTCTTTCAATTTCAGTTGATCCAGAGATTTTTCTGCAGCTTGTGATCCAATTTCCACCCGTATGGTGACGATATCTACGTCTTTGATGTAGTGTCTTAGATCGCTCACTTTGAGTGGTTCAGTCTCCATCCCGCGGAACATCTCATAACCGTGGGATCTGGTTTCGGTGATCAAAGAACTAATCTCATTTTTTGGGATGAGGTACTTTCGGAGAACTCTGGAAAAAATCTCTACAGAGGTCTCAAACTCTTCGGGGATTACCTCGTTTGCCCCTAGCTCATAAAGCAGGCCCGCTTCTCTGAGATATCTAACCCTGGCCATTATGTATATTTGGGGATTGAGTTCCCTCGCCATTTGAGTAACTCTTCTTGTAGCAGCATCGTCTGATATGGCTATCACCAAAACTCTTGCCGTTTCAACATCTACGTGATGTAACACTTGCTCTTGAGTGGCATCGCCAAAGTAAATGGGCTCGCCTTTTGCCTTTTCAGCCCTCACTACTTCGGGATTTATTTCTAATATCAAATAAGGTAGGCCACTTACTCTGGCCGCTCTTGCCAAGTTCCTGCCAACGAAGCCAAACCCAACTATCAACACATGGTTATTTATAATCTCTTTTTCTTGAGGAAATGCCTGATAAGGCTTAAATTTTTTATTTAAGGGAAAATTGTTCGCTTGTTCAGATATTCCTGACGAAATACCCATCATGAAGGGTGTTGCAGCTAATGTCAACACGGACACAGCAAGAAACAGTTGATAATCTTCTTGAGCGATGATGCCGTAATCCAACCCGGTTTTGGAAAGGATGAATGAAAACTCTCCAATCTGTGCCAGTGCAAAGCCAACCAATATTCCAATCCTTAGGGGGTAGCCCAGAAGCAAAGTTACCGTTCCAGCTATCACAGACTTCAAAATAACAACTAACATCACTATGGCCGCTATCTGCACCCATCTATCAAGAAAGAAGGCCACATCTAATAACATCCCAATGGATACAAAGAAAAAACTGGTAAAAACGTCTCTAAAAGGGAGAATGTTTCCCAATGCTTGATAGCTGTATTCCGATTCGGAAATTATCAATCCTGCTAAGAATGCGCCCAATGCAAGCGAAAGTCCTGCAGTGTAGGATAACCAAGCCACAGAAAAACAAATTAAGAGAACTGCTAATGGGAATAGCTCTTTGCTTCGAAGACAAACGATTTGGTATAACAAACGGGGTACGATCCATTTTGCACTTAAAATGACCAAACCGATTATCCCCAGTCCTTTTACCACCATATCTATTAAGGGGCCACTAAATCCACCCCCTCCAATTGAATCTGCAGCTAACAAGGGGGTGAAAAGCATCATTGGCACAACCACTATGTCTTGGAATATCAGAAAGCCTAAGGTCGTGCGACCATACGGACTGTCTACTTCTGCCCTATCTTGCATCAACTTTAAAACGATGGCCGTGCTGCTCAATGAAACTAGGAATCCCGCAAATATGGCCTCTTGAAAAGGCAACCCCATCTCTTGACCTATGAACGCAACGGACAACAACGTAATCAAAACCTGAAGAGGCCCTCCCACGAGGGTTGATTTTCTAATACTAAAGAGCCTCTCGAAAGAGAATTCCATGCCTATAACAAATAGGAGTAATATTACGCCCAATTCCGCTAAACTTTCGATCTGAGAGACATTTTGTATTAGCTTCAAGCCATGGGGTCCTGCGATCACTCCGGTGGCGAGAAACCCTACAACTACTGGTAACTTCAGTTTTGTTCCTAAGAATACGGTAATTATGGATATAAAAAATATTACTATTATATCGTTGAGTAGCTGTATGGCCATTTCACCTAATCCAACAGTATTTTATGAGATGTTTACGCAAGGCGATTTGCTCTATAGGGGGATATAGTTTTCTGCATCCATATCGCATAGAAGATCTTACCTTTTTTTTATATCTGGCTCCTTTGATACGTCTACGTTCTTTGAGTACGTAGGAACCATATCCTCATGTAGATAAATGCTTGAATATTTATGCTATGGGCAACTTGAAACAGATGGTGCACCCCCTGTCCAATTCCGATTCAATCCAGATTTTGCCCCCATGTACCTCTATGATCTTTTTCGCTATCGTCAAGCCAGCCCCTGCTCCGTCATAGTCATTGTCAACTCTGTAAAACAGTTCAAATACCTTTTCTTTTTGTCTAGGATCAATTCCGATTCCGTTGTCTTTTACGAAGAAGACCGCATCATCTTCATCAACATGGCATCCGATCTCTATTTTTGGCAATACTTTCTCTGATGTGTATTTAATGCTATTTTCGAGGAGGTTCACCAAAACTTCTATTATTCTGGTGCCGTCTACATGAACTGTAGGTAACTTCTTGGCAACTGAAACCTTTGCCCCACTGAGTCGAATTTTTTCTGAGGTTTGCCCTAATGCTTCGTCGACCAGTTGGTCAAAAGGCACGTATTTTGGTGGATTTACAACCCGGCCGATTCGAGATAGTTCCAAAGTTTCACTGAGAAGAAGGTCCATTTTGGAGACTGCTTTATAAATCAACTCGAGATCTTTCTCTACCCTATCCTCGTCACCCGCCTTCATATCTATCTTCAGGAACCCAAGAAAGCCGCTGATGGTGACCAATGGGGACTTCAGGTCGTGAGAGACCGTATAAACAAATCGTTCCATTTCGGTATTATATCTTTCAAGTTCTTCGGTTCGCTTTTTTACCTTAGCTTCCAATTCATCTCGGGCCTTACGCAACTCATCCTCCATCTTTTTCTGTTCGGTTATGTCCTCTCCAATAGATTGATACTCAATGATGTTATTTTTTTGGTCAAATAATGCTCTATCTGTCCATTGTTGCCATCTAATTTCTTCATTTGGCAATATAACTTGGTGATTATACGATAATGTAGGTTTTTGGAGGTTCAGAGCGGTAAAAGTATCCCAAATTGTCTTTCGACTTGGTTCAGGAATTAAAGTTAAAAAAGACGTTCCAAGGAGATCTTCCTCCCCTGTTTGGAAGTAATCGCAATAGGCATTGTTGACGAAGGTTAAAACTCCGTCTGAATTAAAGCGACATATCAGATTGGGCATGTCTTCGACGATGGCACGGTATTTTGCCTCACTTTGTCGGAGACGATCTTCACTTTCCTTTAATTTCAGCTCAGCGAGCTTGTCCGAGGTGATGTCTGTAATTGTTCCGGTAAAACCGAATTTTTGACCACCGCTCTGCAATGGCTGGCATGAAAACTTTACATAGCGAACCTGCTTTTTCTTGTTTATCACTCGAACGTTCCGAGATTTAAATTGGCCTGCGATAGCATGCTTAAAACACATCTCCATATCCTGCACGTCTTCCGGGGCAAGTAAACAGCTTAATGGATTCCCGAGGACTTCGTCAGGATCATAACCAAAGTTCTGCTTGATAACGGGGCTGATGTACGTAATTACACCCCGGTCGTCTAAAGTAAATATGGTATCGTCGAGACTTTCTAATATAGAGCGAAAACGTTCTTCTGCGACACGAAGTGCATCTTCTGCCCGCTTACGTTTGGTGATGTCTCGCGCCAAAGCAATCAGGTGACAATTAGGGTTTTTTGGGTCACCTTTTGCGGCAATGGATAGTTCAAACCACCTCTTCTCTCCGGACATATCCAGAGAATAAATTGAACCAACATGTCTTCCATGTTCAATTGCCTGAGTAATGGCCTTTGTGATGACATTTGCAACCGACTTGGGTAGCACTTGGTTTATTGTTTTTCCAAGAAACTCTTTGGGAGGGGCATAAAGCATTTTTTCAATGGGTGCTCGATAGTCGTAGATGCGACCATGACGATCCACCTCAAACAGCATATCTGGCAAAGCATCCAACGTAGCACTCAGTTTATCTTGGACCTTCTGCAACTCGTTTTCCACTTGCTTGCTCTTGATGACTATCCGCTCCTAAAGCAGTGCTACTCTTATAATTTTACTCATCCTTCCTATAAGGTTGTCGTATTTTCAGAATGTGGGCCCGTTGTTTGCAGACCTTCTAGATGATTTGCTCGACTCGACCGATTAAGCGACCGAAGCTATAATCGAAAACCAATTAGATGATACTAATTGGTTTTCGCCAGAACAGTGTTTAACGATACGAATATGCCAAATCTCTAACTCTTACGAGTTCGAGATTTGTCTGAAAAGTATCGTTAAACACTATAAATCACGATGAGGCATAAACAGAGAACTGCAATGTGCCATATATAACAAAATAAAATTACGCCATTACCTATTTAATAATTAGGGGCCGGAGCCGGGATTCGAACCCGGGTCATGGGATCCACAGTCCCAAAGGATGTCCCCTACCCTACCCCGGCATGTGTCACGCACCAACTCGCTCCAATGAGATAAACCTTTCCCCAAAACAAGCTTCATACCTATCGAAGATGTTATAAATAATTCCACCAAGTGCTTATGATCCACATCATATTCGCAGTACGTTTTTAAAATGTTGATTATTTTGGTGCAATATATTTCTATACCATCTTTAGAAATGGCCCCCCCCCGCCACACAGTAATCTTGAAAGCGATGTCTACTCCTGTTAGACATCGCCTTTTATAAATGCATCTACCAAATCTTTTGCCACACTGTCTGGATATTGTACGGGGGGATGTTTCATGGTGTATGATGAAATCTCAATCAACGGTCCTGCAGTTCCTCTGTCTAGCGCCAATTTGCACACCCTTATGGCATCTATGGTGCATCCTCCGCTATTTGGGGAATCTTCTACAGACAGCCTCAATTCCAGGTCGATTGGCACGTCGCCAAAGATGCGACCTTCCATTCTGAGGAAACATATTTTGTTGTCTTTTTGCCAACTCACGTAATCAGAAGGTCCAATGTGGATATTGTCCGCATGCAATGGTTCATCGAGAACCGACTGTACAGCTTCGGTTTTGGAGATCCTTTTGGACTTCAATCGCTCCTGGCTTAACATATTCAGAAAGTCGGTGTTTCCTCCTGTGTTGAGTTGATAAGTTCTGTCCAGTTTGCACCCACGGTCGTTGAAAAGTTTAGCTAGAACTCTGTGGACGATGGTGGCACCAATCTGGGATTTTATGTCATCGCCTACGATGGGCACTCCCTTATCCTCAAACTTCTTGGCCCACTCTGGGTCGGATGCTATGAAGACTGGCATGCAATTGACGTAACCTACGCCTGCGTCCAATGCCGCTTGGGCGTAGAACTGGGTGGCATCTTCAGATCCCACGGGCATATAGTTTATAAGAACCTCAGCACCACTCTCTTTCAGCTCTTCAACTACGTCACAGGGTTCGTCGTCAGATACTACGAAGGCTTTGTCTTCATTGTAGTTGGCCATGTGAGGTGCGAAACCGTCCAGTACTGGTCCCTTTTTCACAACCACATTTTTGTGGGGCACATCAGGACAAAGAATAGTAGTGCAGTTAGGTGGGGCAAAGATGGCTTCACTTACGTCACGTCCTACCTTCCTCTTATCGATATCAAATGCTGCCACGATCTCAATGTCATCTGGCTTATAGCCCCCAATATCGTAATGCATCAACCCTATACAGTTTTCATCACCTGCATGCTTATAATATTCAATTCCTTGGATGAGTGAGCTTGCACAATTGCCAAGGCCAGCAATTGCTAATTTTATTTTTTTCAACTTCATCACATCCTGTATTTCCTTTTGAGTAGTAAAACTTGAAGCGTTACCGAGTATGCAACATTTCTATTAGATAAAGCTATAGGCCGTATGCGTCCCTGTCAATCTCGTCTTTCGCATATAAACCAAAAAGACTTTAGATTGATTGGCGATAACCGCAGTGCTTTGGATCAGCCCTTCATCTCCAACCTTTCCACCACCAGACCACTTAAAACGGAGACGATCGCCAGATAAAGACAAAGCATCACCGTAAAAGTCCATCCAAAGTAGTATACCATCACGGGAATCAGGGGTATCTTGATGGCCCTGGCATATAGGAACGCAACGATCAAAGAATCTCTCATGCCCTTTTCCCTCAAATCTTGAAGTAGGGAATACCAAAGATAGATGGGCCCGGCTGATAACATCCCTCCTGCCAAGGTGATGATCCATCCCTTTAGACCCGAATCTCTGCCCAATAGGTTATTCACCTTTGATGGACGGAAAAATAAGTTCAATAAAGACATGGCAACAAATACTACCGTCAAAATTGGCATGATTTTTAACAAAAGATAGACTAATTTGGATAATGCCGTGGAGAATATATAATGATCATAGATGGCCAACGCGGCGTAAAGGGCCGCCACCACTGATAGGAATACGTATCTTCCAGGTACTTTTGCGAACATCTATATTAGCCCCAAGGTAAGGTGCATCAAAATGGCGATGGCTACTGCAAACAGAAAGCTAATCCCGTTTCTGATGGCAGCAAATCTTTTCCCAAAAATGATGGCCTCAAAGGGAAATGACGTCAACCCCACGGTAACCCAAGCTACGATGAAGGCAACAACTGCTAAGGGGCCAACTCCCTGATCCATAAGTTCTCCTCCTATGATGTAGCTGGTTATGGGATTGCCCGTGGCAATGCTTCCCAACGCCGCTCCTATAAAAGGATCTATGAATGCATTGCCTGTGAAAATCACTTTATAAAGAGACGAGGGAACTACAACCAAGATTAGTGATACCAAAGACAAAACGCCCAACAAAAGGGGAATTGTTTGTAAGAAGGATCGTGTGGTATTTTTCAGCGAACTTTTGACCATCCTGATATCCATCATTTTATTCAGACCCCTAGCTTCCTTTCCTGTTTGTTTGAACCTCTAAAAGGGTCTAATCCCCTCCAGATCGTCCTTTAGATCGCGTTTGAGGGTACGACCCCAACAACTTAACAATGGCTGCTTTATTTTCTATTTTACGTAGTACCTCATCAACTTGAGAGTCAGACACGTGCCCCTCCAGATCGATGAAGAAGTAGTAGTCACCCAACCCTTTTCTACTGGGTCTAGACTCTATTTTGGTGAGATTAATCCCTCTGTGTGCGAACTCCTCCAGGACATTCCACAAAGCACCTGGTGCCGCTTTTTCTAAATATATGGCCAAAGACGTCTTATCCTTTCCAGAGGGCAGTGAAAGCTTTCGTCCCACCACCACGAACCGGGTTACGTTCTCCTCAGAATCTTGTACGTCCCGGGCCATTATGTTTAGACCATAATTTTTCGCAGCCTCCGCTCCGGCAATGGCAGCCATTTCTGAAAATTCTTGAGCCAGCTTAGCTGCATGGCTCGTAGAACCTGTAGTTCTCAACTCCACTTGAGGATAGTGATGTTTGAGGTATCGTCTGCACTGAGCCAAAGCCTGGGGATGAGACACTATCACTTTGACGTTTTCAGGTTTGCCTTTTCCTATGAGACAATGCTTCACGGGAACGTTAATTTCGTCGATGATCATCACGTCTCGTCTGAGAAGTGAATCTAGCGTTTGACCAACTGAGCCCTCCAGGCTATTTTCCAGTGGTACCACTCCAAAATCGACTTCATTATGCTCTACTGCAGCCAAAACATCATCGAAATCGCTGTAGTACCTTAAAATGATGTTAGGACTATATTTTCTAGCAGCACGTTCCGAAAATGTGCCTTCTGGTCCCAGGACGCCAACTAACGAATTCATTGCAACTCTTTAAGCAGTTCTGCGGCCCGATCTAAGTTGATTCTCTTTTCTGCTGCCATCTTAGTAGCCACTGCGTTTATTGAATCTCCTACAGCACCTGCCTGAACGGCCACGTTTTTGGCGTGTAGAGACATATGCCCCCTCTGGATTCCCTCTGTGGCCAATGCTCGCAATGCCGCGAAGTTCTGAGCCAGACCCACTGCGGCCAATGTTCTACCCAAATCATCAGCAGACTTCAACCCTAGAATTTTGGCGTTAGCTTGGGCAACTGGATGGACCTTGGTGGCGCCACCTATTGTACCCACTGCCACGGGAATCTCGATCGATCCGACCAAATCACCGTCTCGATTCTTCTCGTATCTGGATAACGAAGTGTAATTGCCATTTCTGGCCGCATAAGAATGGGCGCCAGCTTCTATGGCCCGGGTATCATTACCTGAAGCCATGGTAACTGCAGTCACGCCGTTCATTATCCCTTTGTTATGAGTGGCTGCTCGATAGGGGTCTTCCTCGGCCAGTGCGCTTGCTAAAACTATGCCATCTACTACTTCCGGTCCGCCGATGTCTTCTGCTCTGAAGGCCGCTCTGGCCCTGGCAACTCTCATATCGGCCAGATTGGAAATGATTCTCAAATAGACTCTGCCACCGGTAATCTGTTCAATCAGAGGAGCGACTGCCTCTGCCATGGTGTTCACAGCGTTTGCTCCCATGGCATCTCTGCAATCCACCAACAGATGAGTAACCACCATGGTTTCCAGTCTTGTGGGAATCACATTTACTTCAATTCCCACCATTCCACCACCGAAACGAACCAACATTGGGTCTTGGTCGTTGGCCAACTTGGTGATATCATCAGCTCTGGATAATATGGCCAACCGGGCTCCTTGAGGGTCGTCTATGCCAGTCGCTTGAATTATGGCCCTCATAACTGGATCTGTACTACTGGTAACGAACCCACCCCCTCCACGAGCCATCCTCGCGGCGTTGCTGGCTGCGGCGATTACCGAGGGCTCTTCAGTGGCCATGGGTATCAGAACCTCTTTGCCATCTATGATGAAGTTGGTAGCTACGCCCAAGGGGATCTGAAATATGCCGATGACGTTTTCTACCATCTTGTCTGCCTGGTCTAAGCTGAGACCGAACTGAGCGATGGCTGATGTTTCGTCTTCGGTGAGACCTGCGCGTTCTGCTATTGCTTGAAGCCGATCTGCGGGAGGCATTTTGTATAATCCTGAAATTCGAGAAGTATTCACCTTATTCACCATCCTCAAACCAACGGAGTGAAAAACAGGTTCGAAGAGGGGAAATACTTTATGCCAATCTGTTCATCTTTTTGGCATGTCTCAGTCGCCCCCATTTAAGATAGAAACTGAGATCTCTAAACTGGAGGACGCAATCGGCAGGCTCAGCCCCGTGCAGAAGATGCTTTTGGGGACCGATGGTTCGGTAACTCGTCTGTTAGAAATCATCACAGAAAGTCCCGTGGATATTGAGACTTTAAACCAGGAAGTAGTTCCTGCCAACGAATCCATCGCCCGAGACCTGGAGGTAGACGTAGGCGATTTGGTCAATTATAGGGTGGTTAAACTCAAAAATTCGACTACGGGCGAAACATTGATTCATGCGGTGTCTCACACGCCCTTGAAACGCCTTGAATCTAGGTTCAAAGAAGATCTAATGCGTGCTGACGTTCCAATTGGCACCATACTTAAGAAGCACCATATAGAATCTCGGCGAGAGTTGACCAACGCAGGCGTCGTAAAAGATGCGGTGAAGCTGCATAATGTATTCAAAGTATTTTCCAACGAGCCTCTACTTTCCCGAGGTTACAAGATAATCAGAGGTGGTTTTCCTCTGATGTCTATTACAGAGACTTTCCCCTATAATAATTTTCAGGATCATTGTCGGGTGGTCGTAGAAACACCATGCAGAATACATATGACCTTAACCGATCTCGTGGGAAATTGCGGGCGAGTTGATGGAGGCGTGGGGCTGGCTTTGGACGAACCCAATGTGGTTGTTGAAGCTGAACGAGGCGAGAGCCTGGAAATGAGTGGGATAAACTCTAATCGGGCTCTTGTTGCAGCCAAGGCGGTAATAGAAAATTTCAAACTTGGTGGCGCAAAGATCAACATTCGATCTTGCTACCCCCTTCACATGGGACTAGGTGGTGGAACACAATTGGCCATAGCGGTGGGAAGTGCCCTTTGTGAACTCTATCATCACGACGCCACTGTTCGCGAAATTGCGTCCACTGTAAGTAGGGGCGGAACTAGTGGTGTGGGGGTTGCTGCATTTGAGGGCGGGGGATTTATCGTCGATGGCGGTCATTCCTTCGGCCCTGGAAAGTCTAAAATCGATTTTAGACCCTCATCAGCTTCCAAAAATGTGCCCCCGCCTCCCGTTATTATGCGTCACGACTTCCCCCTATCTTGGAAAGTGTTGTTGGCCATACCAAATTTGTCAAAGGGGGCATACGGAAAAAAAGAGGTAGACATATTTGGAGAGTACTGTCCTTTGCCTCAAAGAGACGTCCAAGAACTATGTCAGCAGATAATGGTGAGAATGATGCCATCCATCATGGAAGAAGATTTGGACAGCTTTGGATTGGCCGTAAATAGGATCCAAGAGTTGGGATTTAAGAAAGTGGAGGTTGAACTACAGCACCCCTTGGTGCGTCGGTTGATGGACGAAATGCGCAATGCGGGTGCTTCTGGAGCGGGTTTAAGCTCCTTTGGTCCCGTGGTATACGCCTTCACAGATGGCAAAACGAGATTTATAGAAACGGCGGCCATGGATGTCATGGATGACGTGGGTGGCGAAGTTTTGGTCACCAAATCCAGGAACATCGGGGCCAGAATAAGGATGGCTTAAATTGAGTATAGGAAGGATAAGTACATGAGCGATATCCAAAATCTTTTAGAGAAACTTAGCAATGCCCACGGAGTGTCTGGACGGGAAGGATCTGTTCAGAAAATATTGGAAGACGAGCTCAAACCATACGTAGACGAGATTAATATTGACAAGTTGGGCAACGTCATAGCCACAAAGAGAGGCGAAGGTCCCTCAATTATGGTGGCTGCTCACATGGACGAAATCGGTCTTATGGCTAAGTACGTGGACGAAAAGGGGTTCGTGAAGTTCGTTACCATAGGTGGTTGGTTCGATCAGACCCTTCTAAACCAAAGAGTGGTTCTCCACACCGATTCTGGGCCTGTGATTGGGGTCATTGGCTCTAAACCACCACATGTTATGACGCCTGAAGACCGGAAGAGGCCCATAAAGATCAAGGATATGTTCGTGGACGTGGGCTGCAAAGACCAAGATGAGGTCAAGGCTTTGGGCATCGGACCGGGTACGCCCATAACTGTTGATCGAACCTTTGCAACGCTGGCTGGAGATCGGGTCACTGGAAAGGCCTTGGACAACCGGGCAGGCGTGGCAATAATGATCGAGGCCCTAAAACGAAGCAAGACAAAATCCACAATTTATGCGGTGGGGACCGTTCAGGAAGAAGTGGGCCTGAAAGGTGCCAAAATCAGTGCATTTGGTTTGGATCCTGATTTGGCCATCGCTACTGATACAACCATACCTGGAGACCATCCCGGAATTGAAAAAACAGATTCTGCACTCGAGATTGGCAAAGGTGCAGTTATTACCATTGCCGATGCTTCTGGCAGAGGTTTGATCGCTACGACTAAAGTTATCGACTGGTTGGTTAAAACTGCAGAGGCTCGCAATATAGACTTCCAATTGGACGTCTCAGGAGGGGGTACTACAGATGCAACAGCCATCCAGTTAACCAAGGCAGGCATACCCACAGGTTTGATTAGCATAGCCACCAGGTATATCCATTCGCCTGTGGAGGTATTGAGCACCAAAGATCTGGACGCATGTGCGGAATTGATCGCCAGAGCTACAGAAACTGCTGCAAAATATTATAAAAAAATGTAATCAAAACGCCCTCCTTCTCAAGAGGACGTTTTTCTCCCTCCTTTTATTTCAAGCCTTAAGTCGATCTTAGCTTCCACCGATCAAACTTATGACCGTGTAGGCTAGCAATGTGCCCACGACGAAGGTTACTGCAAACGCGGGGTAAGCTACACTTGAACTAACTAACTCAACCATATTTGATCATCTCACAACCAACACTGGACTGGATGCCCAGTACAGCACTTTCTGTACTACGCTTCCAATAAGTAACTTACTGACGCCGCTCTCTCCATGGCTGCCCATCACGATTAAATCGACGCCCTCGGTTGTGGCTGCATCTATGACCATGTTGGCAGGAGCACCGAATCTTATTACGGTATCAACGGTCACACCAGCCTCGTCGCCCATCTTCTTGATCTCGGCGAGGGCTTTCTCTCCTGTTACCTTTAGCTTGTCTTCGATTTCCTTCTTGTCGGAACCAAGTTGTCTAACTGCACTGGTCACGACAACTTCGTTGACCACGAAAATTCCAACTACGCTCGCTCCGACTGACTTTGCCAGATTTATGCCATGCTCTACAGCAACCTTTGATTTTGCAGAACCATCTGTAGCAACCAAAATTCGATCGTACACCTATATCACCTCTCTCCGTTATCCCCGCAACCTTCTACATATTTTTATCCGCGATGCGTCGGTATAAATATCTTATATGTACCAACATCTACGAACTTAAACTTTATAGATTTGACGACTAGTTATCTAACGATCAATACCGGCACTTCTGCCCAGTTAAGCACTTTCTGAGCAACGCTTCCTAACATTTTGGAGGTCATACCGCTTTCGCCATGGCTCCCCATCACGATCAAATCCACGCCTTCGATTTGGGCGGCCTCCACAATTCCCCCTGCGGGATCGCCTTCTCTGATCATGGGTTCTATGTTTATGCCAGAGGCATCGCCCATCTTCACCACTTCATCAGCGGACTTCTCGGCGGAATCTCTAAGTTTTGCCCTGATATCCTCCTTAGAAGGTCCTCGGTGGATCAATGCACTGACGACGCTAGAGATGACCTTTTCATTAATCACATGGAGTACAATAACGTCTGCATTTTGTGCTTTTGCCAACTTTATACCATGCCTGCTGGCCTGCAAAGATATTTTAGAGCCATCTGTGGCTATTAAAATCTTTTTATACATCCCATTCCCTCCTTCATACGTCTGTTATACCTCCACTAATAAGTGAATCCATTTCTATAAATAGCTATCTTTTTGATAGCAGCATCCGTAGAGCTAAGAGTGCTGCATTTTTGCCAGAGTCTATGCCCACGCAGGCAACGGGCACCCCTGGTGGCATTTGAACGATGGATAGGAGTGCATCAAGGCCACCCAGTTTTGCGCTTACTGGCACGCCAATTACTGGTTTTTCCGTCTTAGATGCTATAAATCCCGGCAGGGCTGCCGACAATCCTGCCACCGCCACAAAAATTCGCGCATCGGTTTCGCTGACGTATTGTTCCAGCTCGTCCGGATTGCGGTGCGCCGATAGCACACGATGTTCATAAGCGACATCTTGTTCGTCAAAAACTTGGAGTATTTGGTCCACCACTGGTTGATCCGATTTGGATCCTGATATTACTGCTACATCTGTCATAACTATGGAAGATTATCTTCGCCCAGGAGTTCGTGTTGCTTCTCCCGACTCATCTTAATTAAAATCTCAACAATTTCTTTTATCGCACCGGCATCCAGAAACAGTTCTGTTGCTAGATCCAATGCGTTGTTTATTACCTGTTTCTCTTGTTGAGCATCTTCTATTTTGAGGCCCCTTTCCTTCTTAGCAGCAAAAATTTTTTCCGCCAGACTTATGCGTTCGGCTATCAACCACACGATATCTTCATCAACGCTCTGAATTTCTTTGCGCAAATCTGCCAAGTCCATAGCTTTCCCCCTCAGCTAAAAGATGCACCAATATTGTTAACCTTAGTCCTTATCACACTTCCGCCCAATTCTCGCCAAGCAGGTTCCAGCTCCTCTATGGCACTCTCTTTGACCAACGCTGCATAGGCAGGACCTGTCCCTGACAAACTTGAACTACTGGCACCCGAATCTAAGGCCACAAATATGGGGTGGCTGGAGAAATTCAGGGCGCTACAGTAAAGGAGGCCGTTGAGGTTCATGGCCCGAGAATAGTCTCCTTCCATTGCCAAGTCGAAGATTAAATCAGCCAGTGGTGCCATCAACCTAGATTTGTGTACGTCGGTATCCTTAGAATATGTCTGTTTTTGAGGCACAAGTAACAGAACTTCTGATGTTAATTCGTCTCTTTTGAGCAATTCCATATTTCTGTTGTCAGTAACCACTATCCCGCCCAACATGGACGCGGCGGCATCATCGAAGGCACCTGTGATGGTTACTCCCACATCCAAAGCGGCATGTACGCCAATTTTGGTGGCTTCTAACGGTTCTAAGCGTTCCCCCAATGCGTCGAGGGTGGCCAATACTGTAGCGTTAGCAGCAGCGCTGCTGCTCTTGAGCCCACTGGCCAACGGAACCTGGCTGGATGTGCGCACCAAGCCACCACATTTAACGTTAAACCTTTCCAGCACCAATTCTACTGCCCTAACAACTAGGCTGTCATCTATGCCGGGAACATCTCCACGGACGTTAGGAGCGTCATTTAGCACCACTTGGGCAGTGGTCTTCAAATCTATGCCGAAAGCCGAACCTTTCCAATTGGCCACAGCATTAAGTATGGTTGCCGCGCCCAATGCACTTGCCTGCCCTTTCAAGATAATCCCGCTTCGATGATGCTTCTCAGCTTCTCCATCTCCTTGGCCACCTCTACATCGCCTTTCCGGTTGTATTTGTCGATGATATTGTCCAAATATTCCAATTCAGAAAATGTGGTACTTAAAGTGGGCTCGTAACTTCCCAGTTGATGGAGAGGGATGACGACTGCGCCGCCCCTGGTCGTTGGCACCTTCAGACCGTTGACCACAACCAAGAACGTGTAATTTCTGTAACCCAGTCCTTTGGCGATGTTTTTGGCGAAGCTACTGACTTGTTGGATTCGTCGGGTTTGTAGATTTTTATAAGCTGTAACCGAGTCCTTGTACTCTAGAAATACTAGCGAGTCGTCAGTCCATAGGATGGCATCGTATTCCACAATGGCAATGGAATTTTTTAGCGCAACCACGTTGAAGAGGACCCCACGACACCAGGACAAGTTGAGGTTCAATCTAAAATCCTGCTCAGTATCTTGGATCACCCTTGATTTAAGCACATACGGGTCGCTCCTGAGTTCAATCATATGAAAAGGGTACGAATCTAAGCGGTTAAAGGATTTTCCCAAGGGAAAAGAGATAAGATGGTTGTATTATCAAACCAAAGTACGGTGAAAATACATGGAACAAAATAAAAAGGTGCAACAACTGAGCGTCAAGATGCCCGATAGCTTGGAGCCTGTATATTCTAACATGATCAGAATCAGCCATAAAGACGATGAATTCACCTTAACGTTTCTCCACAGGATCTCTGACACTAATTTGGCGGTGAGTCGTTCTATAGTAACTATAACACCACAACATGCCAAAAGATTGTTAAGAGCATTGACTGCGAACGTGCAAAGGTATGAATCAGCTTTCGGTGAGATACGGTTACCAGAAGAAAAAGGACAAAAAGAAGATAACAACGTTGAGGTGGCTTAACCTTCGATCAAGCGCCTCACCAGGTTGGGTACCAGTTTTGGAAGAACTGGTCCCAGAACTGAAATAGCAGATGTGCTTTTTCGGACCAAAGATCCTTCGAAGTTGAGATCTTTGCCAATTAACCCTTTAGTCAAGGAATCGATATCTTCATCGCTCATGAGTCGCAATGTCTCCAAAGAGGCCCTGCCCAAACGATATTCCCAATAGAATTCCCGTTTCCACTGCTGTTCGTATTTCGAAAGGTTGTTCTTGGAAACATTTCCCGATTGAACTGCTTGAGCTGCAACGCTTCCACAGATCTCTCCCGCGCGCATGCCATACATCATGCCACTTTGTCCTGCTGCTGCACCCACCACCATCAAAGAATCTGAAACGATCTGGTGGGGCAAAGTGGCAATGGGGTCTCCCCCATGATTTTGAGATATTATCTTCAAATCGCCAATATTTTTATAGTGGCTTAGTTTATATTTCTTGAACCGCTTAATAAACTCATTAAGAAATGTTTGTAAATTTTGTCCGCGTCTCCTCACAAATACTCCGAGCGTGGCTCTATCGCCTCCGCCTGGTGAAAAGGTGGCTTTCCATCCTGGAGCCATGCTGCCGATCCAGTACTCGAAAAATTTTTCTTCACCCAAACCAGGTAGATACACTACAGCTTCCAGAGCCCATGCCACATCCTGAGGATGCTTTAGTGTGGATATATGAGATTTCTTGGCCAGCGTGGATTCAACACCTTCAGCGTCTATAACCACTTTTGCGTCAATCGTTCCAAGATCTGTTTTCACTTTACGGCCCATGTCCGCTAGATCTGAACTTAATGCTCTGCCTTTTAGTAGCTCAACGCCAGCTTGTTCGGCTCTTTTAATGTACATTTGATCGAATTTGGATCGATCTATGAAATAACCTGGCGCAGTGATTTGCAAGCAATGACTGCCCGGTGAAATTATGTGCATGCCCTCTAGCTCATGGAGTACGTATTCTCTTTCCAACCTTTGACCCGTGCGAGAAAACATACCTTGAAAGAATGTGTTGGCTGGGTGGTTGAAATGTTCGCCCATGTCTTTGTCTAAAAGGAATACCTCTGCTCCCTCTTTGGCCGCATAAATGGCTGCCATTATTCCTGAGGGGGACGCTCCTATCACCAATACGTCGCAGTTCACGACCGTTAGGTGGTGCAGTGAAAGAGATGAACTTTTCCTTTGAAAAAGATAAAATGAGATTAACGATTTAAAAAACTATGGCAATGTTGGATTTTAGTGGTGAACGAAAGAAAAGGTTGGGGGGTTATCGCCAAAAAAGACCGCTTAAGCGGTCATCTTTGTTTTGGCGATGAACCTAATCAGATCTGGTGCCATGCGTGTGGCTTTTTGGACTTCTGCAGTGGTCTCTTCGATGCTATCGCCCTTGCTAACCAGGGATCCGATTTTGTCGATGGCGTCTTCATCCACGATGAAGTACTCATCTATGTCCTTTCTGTGTCCCCAGACGTCGCCTTCCAGAAGCTCAATGCCCTGCATTTCCAGGAATAGTTTGATGGCTTTGGACATGGTCTTGTTGTAGGAGGGGGGAATCTGGACTGCTCTTAACCTGGGGCAGCTCTCCATCAGTTTCAGGAAGTCCATGTTGGAGGGCCTGAAGGCCAGATGGACCATTCTCTCGTTCTGATTCAAATCCAATATTTCATTTTTTGAACTAACTACTCTAAATCTCACCGGGTATCACCCTTACAATCACTAGAATGTGATCAAAATATTAATAGACACTTGCGATGTATTCTGTGGTGTAGATGTATGCTAATGTACAAAGTGTAGTCTGTATTTAAAGCTAAATAAAACTAACAAGAGCTTGAAATATGTGAAAATACATCATCTCACCTTTTTCAATTCAGCCATCCTGAAAATCTAAAATTCCAAAGCGAATATTCGTGGGTTCATAATATTTTGAGATATTATAAGATCTGTGTTCAAATTACCTTTCATATTATAGTGTTTAACGATACTTTTCGGACAAATCTCGAACTCGCAAGAGTTCGAGATTTGACCTATTCGTGTCGTTAAGCACTATTCTGGCGAAAACCAGTTAGTATCATCTAATTGGTTTTCTACTATAATTGATTCAACTTTTATATAAATGTAATTAATGGCAAAAATAAGGGGGAAGAGGTCATGAATTATTCGATTTAGGTCGTTATCTTAGCCTTAGCGATGTACTTTATTAGGTCTGGTGGCAACCGACTCTTGGCCTGTATTTGAACAACAGTTTCTTTTATGTTTACACCCTTGGAAATTAGAGCATCTATCTCTTCGAGGGTTGTCAAATCTATCACGTAGTACTCGTCAATGTCTTTTCTGTGGCCCCAGACGTCACCTTCTAAAAGCTCGATTCCTTGCATTTCAAGGAAGGGGATTACGGCTTTGGACACGGTTTTGTTGTAAGATGGTGGAATTTGGATCGCTCTCAACCGAGGACATCTATTCATTAAATTGACGAAGTCCATGTTAGAAGGCCTGAACGCCAGATGGACCATTCTTTCGTTTTGGTTCAAATCCAATATTTCATTTTTCGAACTAATAATTCTAAATTTCATATTTCATCACTTTTTCCAATCGGGGAATGTAATCAAAATATTAATAGACACTTGTGATGAGTTTTCCTTGAAATATATGTTAATTTGTGTTACTATTTCCAAATCGATAGAAATCAATCAATACGAGGTAAATAATGCGTCAAACTTCGTTCGATGTGTTGAGAAATGCGCGCTTATCATATAAATATATAATAAAAAATGAAATGGTGATATAATACCTGTTTCAACCACATATCACGAAGTGATTTTAGACCTGGCGATGTACTTGATCAGATCTGGTGCCAGCCGGGTTTTGGTCTGTATATGGGTGGCGGTCTCATCGATGTTTGCGCCGTCTGAGATCATAACGTCGATCTCTTCTAGTGTGCCTTCATCTATCACGAAGTACTCGTCAATGTCTTTTCTGTGGCCCCAAACGTCGCCTTCTAAAAGCTCGATGCCCTGCATCTCCAAGAAGAGCTGGATGGCTTTGGACATGGTCTTATGATATGAAGGTGGTACTTGAATTGCTCTTAATCGGGGGCACCGTGACATTAAATTCAGAAAGTCCACATTAGACGCTCGGAATGCCAAATGGACCATTCGCTCATTAGGATTCAGATCAGATAATTCATTTTTTGAACTCACAACTCTAAGTCTCATAGATACTCACGAGGGTGGAGATGCAAACAAAATACTAATAGACACTTGTGGTGTACACTACCGTATAAATCGATTTCATCTGGTCGATACAATACCAAATTGAAGAGAACATTCATCCCAAATCGTTCGCATAACCCCCCCTTATGTAACTCGGATTTATGAGATTTAAATTTGCGAAATAAATGGAACAATTCAGAAAAAATTTACTACACCCTCGTAATAAATGTGAACGTACGATCTAGTAATTCTAAATGACAAATAAAACTCGATGTTCACAAACACGTGTTCAACTTGTCCACGAAACTTACAATAAATCACTAATTATTCATTACCAATTTGTATAATAATTATATTCACTAATTCAGTTGGTTAAATTGATCCGTCCTTAAAGCTGATTGATTTTTGGCGGGTTTTTATGTATCCTCTTTATGCATTACTGATATTGGCAATTATAGTGTTTAACGATACCTTTTGGATTAATCTAGAACTCGCAAGAGTTGGAGATTTGGTCTATTCATATCGTTAAGCACTATTCTGGCGAGAACCAATTAGTATCATCTAATTGGTTTTCGACTATAGTATTTTGTATAACAACTACAAAATTAATTAAACAATAACTTCAAAACAATGTAGGTATGACGGATGAAAACGCCATATCTGAAAATACAAGAAGTAGGTGTGAGCGGGTAGGGGAGTGGGGGTTAGTAAAAAACGAGTGTACCCGCTCGTATATCCTAGTCTTATTTGATTGCATAAATAGTTTTTGATAAAAGCTCGCCTACCGATATTACATATTTTCCTTCCTTGCCAATTGATTGGCAATTTTGGCCGCAAAAGCGCCAGCAACAAAGCCTGCATCTATGTTTACCACAGTCATTACAGAGCAAGATTGAAGCATGGAGTGTAACGCTGCTAGACCCCTTCCTCCAACGCCGTATCCTGTAGACACAGGCAAACCGATTATCGGGGCGTCGATTAGCCCTGCCACCACGGAGGGCAAGGTTCCTTCCCGTCCTGCAGCCACCACAATGGCGTCTACTTCCATCATCTTTTCAAGAGAGGGAAACAAACGGTGAATTCCAGCCACACCTACGTCGTATTCGGTGATAACTTCACAACCCATAGCTTCAGCAATCGCTTTAGCCTCTTCAGCTACAGGAATGTCGGCAGTTCCTGCAGAAATTATTCCCACCTTGCCGCCCGTCTGCTCAGGTTCATCTCCTCTACGAAGAACCACCACCCGGGCTTTTTCCATCCATTTAAAGCACGTTCCTGGGGGATAATTTCCCTCCTTCAATGCAGTCAAATGCTCAGAAGATACACGTGTAATTATGACAGTTTTCGACTCCTCTAAAAATGAACGTGTGATCTCCAACAAATCGCTGGTATTCTTGCCTTCGGCCAAAATGGCCTCAGGTACGCCGATCCTATCCTCTCGGTGAGGATCTATCTTTGCCAATTCACCCACAGATCGATAGGTCAATAGGTTAATCTTACGTGCTGCCTCCTCCAGAGTAATTTCACCCTGGGAAAAGCATTTCAGGACTTCTCTAAGGGACACTCAAAAATCTTTGTTCTTCAGAGCATAAATGGTTTATCCCGGGGACGTGGTGATAAAAATGATGAAAGCCAACCTCGACCTTCACATTCATTCCAAGTATTCCACTGCTACCTCCGAAAGAATGGACCTGCCTACAATTGCCAAAGAGGCTCCCAAGAAAGGAATTAATGTAGTCGGTACTGGTGATTGTCTTCATCCTATGTGGATGGCGGAGGTTAAACGGCTTAGAGAAGAGGATGGCTTATTCTTTTTGGACGGCACGGCGTTCGTTCTGACAACGGAGGTGGAAGATCTCAAAAGAGCACACCACTTAATAATAATCTCGAACATTTCCAAAGCGCAAGAATTGAGAGATGCCTTCTTTAAGAATTCCAACGATCTAGATACAAATGGTCGGCCTACTCTGAAAATGAGCCCGCCAGAGATTGCCGATGCCGTTTTGGACGCGGAATGTCTTATAGGGCCCGCCCACGCTTTCACTCCTTGGACTGGAATGTATGCTCACTACCCGTCGCTCAAAGATTGTTATGGAGATCGTGTCTCTGAAATTCACTATTTGGAACTGGGACTCAGCGCAGATTCCGATTATGCTGACCGCATAAGCGAACTCTCCGAAAAGACATTTCTCACCAATTCCGATGCGCACTCGCCCTGGTCCAACAAGCTGGGCAGAGAGTTCAACCAGATGGAGATGGAAGGCCTGAGCTTCGAGGAAGTGAAAAAAGCCATATTACGAGATAACGGCAGAGGGCCCTCCTTAAACGTGGGATTTTATCCCGATGAGGGGAAGTACAACAGAACCGCATGTACTAGATGCTATAAGCATTACTCTCCAGAAGATCTGACAAAAATGGGTGGCAGATGCGAATGTGGGGGGCTTATAAAGTTGGGCGTTAAGGGTCGGGTGGACGTGCTGGCAGATCATACTGAACCTGTACATCCATCACACAGACCTCCCTATATTCATCTTATACCTCTGGCGGAAATCATTGCCATGTCCCTGGGCCACAAAAGCGTTTACACCACAGGTGTGCAGAAACGCTGGAGCGAATTGGTCAAAGGGAAAAGCGAGATCGAAGTTTTGTTAGACGCTGATATTTCAGAATTGAATGCTGAATATAAAATTTTACAGGCAATTCAGGCCTTCAGATCGGGGGACGTGATCATCAAACCAGGTGGTGGAGGCAAGTACGGAGAAATAAAGTTGCCCGAATACCTCACCCACGATGCCTCCAAAAACAAAAAACAACAAACGCTTTTTGATTTCTAAAAGATAGTGTATCCAAAAAATTGATGTTAGGCAAACTGGAACCTACATATAGTCGTCACAAAGGTCCTCGATTAGATGCCCCCCATAATCAATCCCCCAATCGGGCGGACGCCAACCTGTGGGGATTCTGCTTCCTTGGAAGGGGTCGACAACTACCACTGAGCTGGCATAACTGGGCCGAGATGAGAGACCATCTAGTGAATTGGAATCCAACATCACTCGGTTCACAAAAGTACCCCCACAATGAACTTTAGTCTTATAGGTTATGGTCTGGTTGCCAAAGGAGTCGATACGTATATGGTTCCACGAAATTATGCCCTTTTCGTATGACGACGGCTCTAATGACGAATTTAACAGCACCATGCCTTCAGGAAGATGATCGGTCACATGAGCAAACAACGTGCTATTCCCCAAATTTTGTATGGTCAAATTGTACCACACCACATCGTCTTCTTGAGAATCTAAAAAAGCAGTTTTAGTCGCCGATATGGTACGATCGAAATAACAAGTCAACCAATCGGCTTCTAAAGTGCTGAAGTTGCAGGCTTCAACCAACTGGTCAGCATGGCTACCAATCGCACAAACCTCATTCGTTAAAACGCCCTTTTGGCACTCAGTCACGTTAAGCCAAAGAACTATGGAAGATTCATCGCCGATCGATAAATGAGTCAAAGTCCAGTTGACAGCAGATGATGACCAATTAGAAGGTCTGACTGAGGCGTTGATGAATTTTGCCCCAAAAGGAAAAACGTCTGTCACTTGTACAGGGCCCAAAGTTCGATTTCCGTCGTTTTCCAGAACGATGACGTACTGAGCAGCCAGAATGCCGTTGGGTAAATAGTATATTTCTCCATCGACATTCATTTCCATGTGAGGTATATCGTACTTGGGAACTCCCCTGAATAAGACCATTCGCTGGATCGAATGGTCTCCAAACGATTCCGCCCTAACATTGACGAGGTCCGGCAGAATAGCCTTGAAACTTGACCTCCCTGAAAAATTGGTTTTTGATTTCATCTGGTTGAGGCCCAAAAACTCTGTCTCTTTATCAAGACGGCTTGCACCAGAATACTTCTCGCCTATAAAATTGACCCCTTTGTTTTGGGACCACATGCCCTCTTTCCAACTTTGTGACTGATTTGCCCACGCAGTGCCAGAACCGGTAAGCTTACAGCTAGAGGGTTCGTGAGTTGTGTTTATGTCCTTGGCCAAGTAACTAGTGTGAGTCCTTATTCGTTCATCGGACTGGTAAGATCCGGTTCCAGATTCGTAAGTTCCCTGAAGTTCTTTGACCTTTTTGTCCACGGCTACAAAGCCCTTCCCGGAAACAGATCTATCCGAAGTTATGCCGGACCCGTACTCGTCTATACGCTCCTTTATGCGAAAGCTTCCAAGATAGCGTTCATCAGAACTGAAACTAGGAGTATCTCGAACGGTGGCATTGCATTGTAGGCCCTTGAAAAACCCAATGTTTGCCACACCGTTCAACTTCGAGTCGACCTCCATAATCGACTCGTTTTCATCCAATTTCATGTACGATTCTTGATCGATGTTAGACGCGTATCGATAAGACTCGTGCATATATGATCCCGTTACGTGATTTTTAGACCGCGCCAGGTCAAGCCATCTAGAGGAGTAAGTTGTCGATCGATTTTGATGGAGGCCAAGAGTTGTAGAACTATAATCAACAAAAAAGTCTTTTTCCATCTCCAGAGACTTGTTCTCCGTATGTAACCTTATGCGCCCCTTGTTGTCATAATATCCACTACCATGCATCATAAGTTCCATATCAGACCCCGGGTCTCCAAGAACTGTAACATTGGCGAAATCGAAGTCTTTCACAACAAAGCCTTCACATAAGGCATAGACTAGGTTGTGGATGACGTAAGGTGGTAAAGTGGTGGTGAATTTGTTGGTCACGTCAACAAAACCGACTCCTTGAGCTTCATGGACCACGTTGAATTCAACCTCTTGTTTGGGAACTTTGACCTTTAGAGTTATCTGGACACAATTTCCAGGATCAAGGGGTCCCAAGTGCCACCGACCATCGCGATCGGGGTGGGGTGAAAACGATAGCAATTTTACTTGTTTGTCGAATACGTCCCAAACGACCACGTCGTTCAAAGGCAAGCTTCCCTCATTGCAGACGGTAATGGAATAAGTCACAACATCACCACGTTTTACAGTATTCTGGCTCACAGCTTTGCTCACGTTCAGGGACAAGAGATCGACCGCGAACTCATCGTAACTGTAGACTTCTTCGCCGTAAGAGGACGTTCCAACGACTACAACCGAGTTGATCAATTTTCCATAAGCATCCTCATTGACGCGAGATGAAAACGTGATTTCATTTGAAGCGCCTGGTGCGAGAGGGCCCAAATTATTCCAATAAATGGTCGTGGTGCCGTTGGAATTTTTCACCACCTCTGCCGGAAATTGAGCATTTGAAGCAACGTATTTCATGTCCGAAGGCAATAGATCAACGACCTTTACAGGATTTAGTTCTGCGTTCCCGATGTTTGTCACCTTGATGGTAAAAGCAACTTCTTCCAACGGTTTTGCAACCGCAGTACTGGCCACCTTGACCACTCGGATGTTGGAAAGGGGATAAAGGCCTGCATCCCAGTTTAGGTAAAGATCGCCGGACTGTAGAGAAATAACCGGTGTCTGCCCTGTGATGGGATCTACATCACTGTCGGCAGTTTCATCAGTTCCTTGGTTCGTTGGGCTGAAATAATGGCCACTAGGAAGAGCGAAGGACAAGTAATAGTCCCCCATCTCCAAGTTGCCGAACACGTAATTTCCGTATGAATCGGTTGTTATGGTGGCACAGATACCCGTTTTGTTATGGAGGTGCACAGCAACTTCAGGGAGGCCCCTTTCACCACGTTCTTGAATCCCATTGGCATTTGAATCGCACCATGCACGACCACATATGCAAGCAAACCGATACAGACCAGCATCCAAACTTAGGTACTCGTCACCAGATTCAAGAAAAAACATGGCAGTTTTGCCAGTATCAGGATTTGCATCGCTATCAAAGTCGTCGTCTGTTCCCTGATCCATGGGACTGAATTTGCGTCCAACCGGAGCTGTGAACTCAACACAATATTGGCCAGAAGTCAAGTCGCCAAAACTGTAGAACCCTTCTACGTTGGAGGTAGATGAGGCGATTTCGTTGCCATAACCATCTAAGAGCTTAATGGCCAAACCAGATAGTTTCGGCTCATCAAGGTCCCGAACTCCGTCAGCGTCTGAATCTTCCCAAACTTGACCGCCGAGGCTGGCCAGACGTGTAAGTGGAATATTGTTATTGATGACGGAGGAATCGCCACGATCCAGATCAAAGCTAAGATAATGTGGGTTGGATGCACAATCATGATAAGTCAGATAATTAGTATTTCCGTATTCACCTGCCCCTAAAGGATAAGGATCTGGGAAAAGACCAGTTGGATCAAACGATCCCAGTTGCGGAAGGCATTTGGTGCTCAGAGAATACCCTGGCGGCGGGTCAAAAGTTAAAGTATAAGTTCCTGGAGTACCATCGGTCCAAAACCTGTAACGTCCATTTTGATGACCATCGCACATCATCTCCACAATTCCCGGGCCGTTTACTGAAACTCTGCCACCGTCGATTATATGGCCAGTATCCTCGTCATAGAAACAACCAGACGGATCGTAATCCTGCCAATCGAAAATTCCATCTTCGTCTCTATCTGGTGGCGATGAATCGTAACGACCTTCCTTTCGATCTGTAAACCCATCGCCATCGCTGTCCTCTAATATTACCAAGGCGTAGTCTTCGACTTCACCGTCTTGGGCCGGGCCGCAAAAGGACAATCTTCCTGTACTACCAAACCGAAATCTGGCAAATGTAAACGAACCACCATCATCTGCGATTGCATTCGCAGGCACATCGAAATATAACCTGTTTAGGCCTGCAGATAGATCAACTCCATTGAATATGTGGTCGCCAGCATCTCGCCAGTTTCCATCGCGGTCGAAGTCGATCCAGGCATCGAGTTTTCCTGGTGCAGAGGATACGATCTCCACATTTGTCCGCCCACCTCGAGTCATAGGCTCAACGAAGAGTATTCCGTCTTCGTCATCGCCATCACCCTCTGCCCTTTCAGAAGGCTGTCCATCAGGCTCGTCATCTATCTCGTAGCCTAGATGAAAATCGGCCTCTATTATGTGACGAGCTCCGTCGCTTGCAAGCAACGTTGGGTAATCATGGGGGTTTGCCAGATCATCGCAAGCGTCTCCAAAATCTTGAGCTTCACCACTCACTACCAACATCAAATGATCCTCAACCTCGCCATCGGGTGCAAACCCAAAGTAGGATAAACCTCGTTGAGTACTTAAACGGAAGCGAGATTTGGTGATGATCCCTGGAGTCGTTCCTGGCACGGTAGGTGCTGAAAAACTAAGCTGATTTAGGCCATCGCTCAGCTCTACATCGTAAAAAATATGTTCATCTGGATCATCCCAATCACCATCGCCGTTGAAATCAACCCACGCGTTCAAGTATCCAATAATTCCGAGGGGAATCGACGCTCTTAAATCGATGCTGTTAATCTCACCAGGAAGTACTTTTGGTGCAGAACTTAGGCCATCTTCATCATCGCTACCATGGCAGTCATCTCCTGTGGCTGTGTCATCAGGTTGACCCTCGATTTCTACATCTACACTTGATCCCAGAAACAAATCTGAAATGGTCGTGTCATGGCGTGCACCGTCATCGATAATTAAAGTTGGAAAAGGACTTGGTGTATCTCCGAAATCCAATAGCTTATAGGCTACGATAGATCTAACGTGGACGTTTTGACAAATTTCATCGTTACAGCCCCAACTGGCATCGGCTTCGTCGAAAAGGTCTTCATAACCGATAATCTCCGTTGTGATGTTGATGGTCTTGTTTTCATTCGATTTGATTTCGTCGTAGTGCCATTTATGCTGCTTCAAACCAGACCAAGACTCAAAAGGATCTGGCACTGCGCTTTTAAATCTTAGCCCTTGGCCAATGGTATCGTTGATCACGACGTAATAAGCAGAGCCGGTTCCAACATTTTCCACAAAGATGGTCCACTTAATCAAGTCCCCGAGATTTGCCTCCGAAACGTTGGACGTCTTGGAGATTGTCAAAAAGCCTTCGTTGACGGTTATAGGAGACGATTCATTGGCAGAAGTTCCTCCATTGTAAGAGGCTTCTGCCCGCAGTTTCTGACTACTGAGAGCTGCACAGGTTGCGATCATGTCAAACTCTATGGAAATGGAGTCGCCAGGTGATAGGTCGCCATTAGATGATCCCTTTGTAGACTGTAAAAAGCTCCAATCAGAATTGTTATCGGTATCATGTCCATTAGGATAACGCGCCCAACAACGGAAGTCGTTTCTGGCGTCGGCTTTAATTGGAGTTTCGTCCACTAGAACCCTTTCGTCATCGTACAGTTTGATACCTTCATCGCTGTTATCGAGCCATCGGCCACTAAAAGTATGGTGCCAGAAATCTTTTGAAGAAATGATCGTTCCATCTGGAATATCGTATTCATCATTGTCGTTATTTACCAATTTCCAGCCACCAATGTCTACGTCATCCCACGTGGGGTTGTAAAGCTCAACCCACTCATTTCCACTATCTTCGCCCTCGGGATTTTGCTCGAACTCGTTTATTACGACATGATGCCCAGAATCAAATAAATCGCTCAATTTCCATGTTAGACGTATTTCACGTACTTCAGGATCTTGAGTAGACGATGATCCATCAGGAAAGGTGATGTGGGTGCTTTTCTGCAAATAAGAAAAACCTTCAGGCATTTGGATAGTGGCGATGATGTTTCCAACCGGCTCATCCGCGGCTTCTACCTGCACGGAATATCTGCAGATTTCGCATACGTTGACTCTTGATGGCACATTGAAATCGATATCAATGGCCGCCAATGAAATAGGAAATGAATATAATAGGAACATAGAAATGATAGCGAGCTTGCGATATATTGGACCATGTAACAAATAAGTTATAAACATTGGTTCTAATTTTTTGGGATTGGTTGAATTGATATGAATTTTTAAAATATTTATTTTAAAAAACATAGCATTTCCCATCCCATATGTTGATGTACCTTTGAAAATACAGAAACGATTTAAACTAATTTTAATATATTAAGTTATTTTACACTTTTATTGTTACTAGTATCTGTATTAGTATTCATAACATATATACTTTATTTTTAAGAAATGTTCTGATTGAAACCAATGTATAGTCGAAAACCAATTAGATGATACTAATTAATTTTCGCCAGAATGGGGCTTAACGATACGAATAGGCCAAATTTCTAACTCTTGCGAGTTCGTGATTAATCCGAAAGGTATCGTTAAACACTATAATTCGAACGTACGACTAATAGATGATTGATGATTCTCAATATTGGGCTGTTCACATCAACCCTTGTGCGAGTTACTTGCCTTCCATCCCCACAGCAGAGCTGCGATTTTATTCCCAGTTGCAAGCTGCGAGGTATTCAACAAACTAAATATAAAATAAACAATTGCATGGGGAAAACTAAGTCACATGAATTGGCAAGTCTCCCATCTCAGAAACGTCTACGCGGTTTCTTCTCATGGCGTGTTTCGGGATTCATGTCTCGGTTCACAACGGCCGCAATGGTTCTTTCAATACGATCCTCGCGCATTTTTTTGGAATTAACCGCATTCATTACAATTAAATAATTTAGTATGAAAAATACCAGCAACATCACCAAACAAATGACCGCAATATGCCAAAGCTGCAAATCGATTGACGAAACGTCCATTTTGAGCAGTCCTCCCATCAATTATTTGAACTTACCCAACAACCTGGAGTAAAACTCCTTTTCCTGGCCTGAAGTGGTTCTAACCAGGCGATCTATAATTAGTTCGGGCGTGCTTTTAGCCAGGTGATTGTACTTGGGATTTCGGTCCACTATCAAATTGTTCTCATCATCCAGTCCACTGGACTCAATGCCATCTGTTCTCACGTCAGTTTCCACAAATCTCTGTACCTCTTCGGCCAGATGGCTCACGAAAATGGCTACCGACTCTCCACGGGCCAGTTCGTCCAACAATGACGCTATGATTTTTGCGGAAGCTCCCGGTTCGGTTATGGCCTCCAATTCATCTGCCAAAACCAGCTTTCGTTTCTCGTTTGCCACCAGGGAAAACTTACGAACTGTAGACTCAAAGGCACCTGCACCAAGGGTTCCGCGGTTTTTGCCAAAGAAATATAATTCTTCAAAGAGAGGAAGGTTACATGAGGCCGCGGGTACTGGCAGCCCCATATGAGCCAAAATCACAATTTGGGCCACCAGCTCCAGCAAGGTGGTCTTGCCACCAGAGTTCACACCACTAAGGATTACCACACGCTCTTTGAACTCGGATAATCCCGTGACGCCCACGGAATAATCGACGGGATCTGGATTTTCTAAAAAGAGATTTCGACCTTTTTGGAAACCCAACCCCGATCCTTCTACGAATTGTGGCATACGTAGATCTTTTTCCAAGGTGAATTTTCCCAAAGAATATATCAGGTCGAACTCCAGGAGGTCTGTTACCATTTCCTGAACCAAATCCCATTTGCTGGCCAGCTCCTTCGCCAAATTTCGGCGAGCTTCCAGCCTTCGCAACTCCAGCCTCCTGCGCAAGGTTTGCTGGAATCTAAACATGGCCTGTCGATTTGCTTCTAGGGGATATCTAACCTCAGTGAGAATTATATCTTCCAGGTGGGCTTTATCCAGTCCGGTCAAGTCCAAATGGGATTCTACCCTGTGCTTAGCTGCTTCCAACACCTCATTGAAGGTATCACCCATTTGTGATGAAAAAATGGTACGTAATTCATCGTCGTGGCTTAGAGCCTGGAGCAAATCTTCACCGGCCAAAGTAACAGAACACGACTCCATTTTTCGTTTTAACTCAGAATTGGCCCAGATCAATGCCTCATTTACACAATCATCCAATTTTTCTAGCAAATTGCTCAATCGTCTCGACTCTTCGTCATCACCTTCCCAAATCTGGTGCATAAATTTCTTTAATATGCCCAAATCTGGAAATGATCGCAGTCCAGATTGCTCGATGATATCCGCAGCATTCAAAACAGCCTCCAATATGGCCTGGTTATCGACGTAACGATTCAAAATTGCTTCCGGAACCAGATACCAATCCTCGAGGTTTGCAGCCTCTTCAACATCCGAAAAAGCTGAACTGTCCAAATGCTCACCCAAAATAACTACGTGATCATAACCGCCAACCAAGTCTTTCAATTCCCTAGCATCGTTGACTAGGTGAACGTCTATTAACTTGTCTAGCTTCTGTTCTTTCAAATCGTTTAGGATTTCAACAGAGTCAACGGCAAGTACACGGCCCCTAACTCTATGAGTCGTTCCTTTTTTGAGCGGTTTTACTTGGGATAGTAACCGATCCAAGTCGTGCCCCTTTAAAGCGACGGCATATTCCATTGCCAATTGGGCCAATTGGCGATTCTCTTCGATTAACTTCTGGCAGGAAGAAGGAAAGAAGGTATTCATCCTGAGCCGGGCATGGTCCGTGTGGGCAAACGCTCCAATCTGCTCCATCAAGTTGTTGTAAATCTCCACGGTTTCGTTGGTGACCAAAAAATCGTTAGGAACAACCTCATATTTCATTCCCTGCGCCTTCTGGACCACGGAGACTGCTTGGCGTTCGCTCATTCCTCGTAATGCCATAAGACCAGGCACGTCACCTTTCAATAATGCCTTCAAAGCGCCATCTTCGTCGCCATAATGTTTAACTAAACGATCTTTCAATCGGGCGCCTACTCCGGGAATGTCTGTCAACTTCAAAACAGTTCATCCAGTGATTTTGTATGATATAGCCATTTCCCCACATTGGTGAACTCAATATCGTTTGAGAAGAAACTTTGATATCTGTCCAAAACAGAGGCGAATCCGTGTTGCTCCAAAAGATGTTTAATTTAAAAGACGACGAACCGATTTTTTTGGCAGAAGAGTCAATGGCGGATCTAATCACGTTACCAGTTACCTCAGAAATCATCCAATCCGGGCTTGAATTCGAAGAAGCATTGATAATCGAAGAAAAATCAACTGAAGATCAACCGCTTTTAGGATTGGCATTGAAGTTGACGTCTCCTGTAGACTTCTGGTTGTTGTTAACAGATCGCTATTCTGATATTGAAATATTACGTACGGCAACTCATAAATTGACCTCGGAACAGATAGACATCTCTTTTAAAGAAATAACCGAAAGAGAGTTTTTCCAGGCGCTAGTTGAGTACTTTTCAATATCGCTTAAAGAGGAGCTATTCTGCCAGGAATGCCCCATTATGAGCCCACCTCTGCATTTGCCTGATCGAATCGAGAGATTAAAAGAGTTTCTAAGTGCACATCTGCCTCAAAACTCCAAAGTGCTAGAAGTTTGTTGTGGCAACGGAATGGCCACTCAATCTCTCAATAGACTGAAATGCGAGACCTGGACAGAAGACGCGGATAACTGCGAGATATGTCAAGCCCTAAAACATGGTCATCTTGATCCCCAAAAATCGATGGTATTGGATGCAAGGCTTATGAAATGCTTCTTCCCGCCAAAATGGTTCGATGCGGTGGTGGGTTTCATGGTGGGGCTCATAGACGATGTGAACTGGCCCCTGTGGAAAGATATTCTGCAAGAATCCTCAAAATTGGCCCGTTGTGGTTTGATTTACACCACATACACCGAAAGAGAGGCAAAATTGGTGGCTGATGCCATGGAAGAATTGGGCTGGAATGGTAAAATAATCGATAATCGTGATAATCTTGGAATTTACGACCAGTGGGCCTATGTAGCCGAGAAGCCTACCCGACAGAAAGGTTAATACCATCCCAATGAGAAATAATGGCTGGAGGTGATGCTTGTGCCTAAGTTTAAAAAGCGAAACACTGAGAGGAAAGGAGATAAAAAAGCAGAGATCCTGGAAAAGAAGCTTATAGAGAACAACCTGGAAGACCTGGTGGGCACAGGCAAAGAGGGCGAGGAGTGATCTGCCTAAAAGTGAGCTTTTTAGCGGAGGGCCTGCTCTCAGAAAGGAGAATCGAGGTTGATGGGAGCCGGACCTACGAAGATTTGCTCGGCGTTTTGGATATAAATCCAGAAACCGTGGTCGTTCTCAAAGGAGATCTTCCCGTGCCGATCGATGACAAAGTCGATGCGGATGATATAGAGATTATACGCATCGTTTCCAGCGGATAAAAACAAAAAGTCATATTTGATCTTGCTAAGCAGGGTGCTCAGCACCTAAATATTTTATGTTACCTTATAGTGCTTAACGATACCTTTCGGATTAATCACGAACTCGCAAGAGTTAGAAATTTGGCCTATTCGTATCGTTAAGCACTATTCTGGCGAAAATTAATTAGTATAATCTAATTGGTTTTCGACTATACTCTGCCCAATGCGCATCTTAAATTTTATTTAAATATTTGTATATACTATCCTGCTTATTTGCCTTTCCCAAGTTTAACAGATCTTTTAATATTTCATCGAGATCTGTTTTTTTTAGTTCAATCTGATACCTTCTCTTAAGTTCAGCCGAAAGTTCCCCTGCTGAAAGAGGCTTTTCACAAAGTACTCTCTCTGCAAAACCCACTATATCCTCATGAGCGGCCCAAGGGTAGATTACCCACTTCCACACGGTTATCTTTTCTCCGTAGTAGTTTGGCTGAAAAAGCGAGGAAATCTTGTGTTGTAACACCGCCGTTCTTATCTCCGTTGCACCCAACCCCCCAACGTAATTCACTGCAGTTTTTAAAGTGTCTCCCGTATCTGTAATGTCGTCCACAATTAAAACCCTCTTGCCACTGACGTCTACTGACAAAGGAAATCTAACCTCTGCTTGATCCTTCTTTTGTGCGGCAACGCCCCAGTGCTCCACCTTTATGCTGGTCAAAAGATCGAAAAGCATGAAATCACATACTACTCGGGCAGGGATGTATCCACCGCGCCCAATAGCGATCACTAGATCAGGCCAATAAGCAGAGGATTTAATCTTTTCTGCCAACAACCTTGCCATGGTGTAAGACCGCTCCCAACTCACCAGGTCACAAGGAAAAGACTCAGACGACATCATCGAGTTTATACGATTTTTAAATTTAAATAAGTTTAGATAGCGCCAAAGGTGAATTCGTGAGGGGCAACGAGAAAATAGATATATCATATCCGCATCGCCCAGAATGTATGACGACAAAGCTGGATCCCTGGGGGGCGGTCTCCATAGAGGATTACTCGAAGCTCTTTGAAGAGTTCGGGATATCGAGCTTCGAGGAGATCCTGCCCCAGATAGAAGACCCTCACAAATACATGAAACGGCACATAATATTTGGTCATCGCGATTATCAATCTGTTATAGATGCCATGAAAAACAATACGCCATTTGGAGTGATGAGTGGATTCATGCCCAGCGGGCGGGTGCATCTGGGTGGAAAGATGGTGATGGAAGAGATAATTTGGCACCAGAAACATGGTGCTGACGCGTTTGTGGCAATTGCCGATATGGAGGCCCATTCAGTAAGGGGCATAAGCTGGGAAAAATGCAAAGAGATGGGGATTGAAGAGTATATCCTAAGCCTAATTGCCCTTGGTTTCCAGCCTTCTGGCCACATTTATTTCCAATCCCAAAATTTGAATGTGCGAAATTTGGCCTTTGAACTGGCCGCAACCGCTCGTTTTTCGGAGCTGGGTGCCATCTATGGGTTTTCGGGAGAGACCAGCATTGCCCATATGGTCAGCGTGATCATGCAAAGCTCAGATATTCTAAATCCTCAGCAGGAGGTCAACGGTGGCCCAAAGCCGGTGGTAATTCCTGTGGGATCTGATCAGGACGCCCACATTAGGCTCACCAGGGACTTGGCCTATCGAATGAGGTTGTTCTTGGTGGAGAGTAGGGGTGAATACGTCAGCGTAAGGGGAAAAGCCGTTGGCTCAGACATGATTGAATCTGCTGCAGATTACTTGAAAAATGCTGGTTACGATAAGGTGAAACAGTACGAGGAGCACATTGACGTTCTGGATTCCACCAATGCCCGAAATATCGAAGAGCTAATGAGGGCGTTTGAAGTCGAAAAGGGCGGTTACGGGTTCATGCCGCCAGCGTCCACTTACCATCGGTTTATGACAGGTCTTACCGGTGGCAAGATGTCTTCCAGCAGACCAGATAGTCACATCGCCCTCACTGAAAATCCCGAAGACGCTGCCAAAAAAGTCATGCGTGCGGTAACTGGTGGCAGACAAAGTTTGGCCGACCAAAAGAAGTTGGGTGGAGAACCCGACAAGTGCACCGTCTACGAGTTGATGCTTTTCCACCTTTCAGAAGACGAAAAGGAACTGGAAGATATCTATGAACAGTGCAAGAGTGGTGAGAAGATGTGTGGCACCTGTAAGAAAGATGCTGCAGAGAGGATCAAAAACTTCCTGGAAGAACATCAAAAAGAAAGAGAAAATGCCAGGGAGATGCTGCCAGAATTCGGGCTGAAATGATCTCACCATCATTTCAGCAGTTATATTAATGAGGGATGGCGCAAGCTTCTTTTAAAAATATTTGCACAACAATCTTGTCGTTGGCGTCCGTGTAGTATCAAAATAAATTTTATTTATATCATCTGTAATAACACAAGTTTCATTAGTACGTGCAATTCACTAAGAGGAACGAATAACGATAATAAGGATATGAGAACTATGCTTGTTTCAATTGATTCAAGGAAATACGAAAGAAAATTTTTATTGAAGAATGGATATGTATAATTGTGAGAATAATGAAGATTCGATGAGTTGAGGATATCCCATGAAAATTGAAGACAAAAGCACCATCAAAGTAAAGATTATACTCCCTGAAGGCCGGTTGGATGCTCAAGCCTCTGAAGAGCTAGAACAAAACATAGAAACGCTCATCGAGGAAGGCTGCACCAGAATGGTGGCCAATTTAGATCGCGTCGAATATATCAGCAGCTCAGGGCTAAGAGTACTGCTAGCATCACTGAAAAAGCTTAGAAAGAACCAAGGCGATCTGAAATTGGTTTGTTTAAAGCCGTACGTTATGGAAATTTTTGAGATCGCTGGGTTTACCAATTTATTCGAGATATACGATCAGGAAGACGAGGCCATAATTAAATTTAAAGGAAATTAATAGAAGTCGCTTAGATCATTACGATCATGTTTCCTGGAGATTATAATGGTTCACTCCATCAATTCGCTATTTTTGATATTGATCGAAAAGATAAGCGTTATCGTGATAATAGCGTATCTGATCACGCGCACCAAGTACTTCTCAGAAGTTCTAAAGGGTAAATTTACGCATAAGAACAAAATCGGTTTGATTTTTATATTCGGTGCGTTTTCCATATTTGGCACCAGTTCGGGAGTGGAAATTCTCGGAGTAGTAGCCAACGTCAGAGATCTGGGCCCTATGATTGGCGGTCTAATTGGCGGCCCTCTAATCGGCATCGGTGCGGGACTGATTGGGGGTGCATATCGCTACTTTATCGGTGGATTTACTGCAGTGCCTTGCTCAATTGCCACCATCATAGCGGGTCTCCTGGGGGGCGTGATATATAAATTAAACAAAGGCAAGTTTGTTGGAGTTCCCCTTGCAGTGACCTTTGCAGCCCTCATGGAAATATTCCACATGGCTTTGGTTCTTCTGATAGCTCGCCCCTATACTGAGGCAGTTTGCGTCGTTCAAGAAACGGGCCTTCCAATGATAATATCCAATTCGTTTGGCATGTTCATTTTTGCCTTCATGATAGTCAACCTCATAAAAGAGCGAGATACCGCCAACGAGCGCGATAGGTATTTTGCAGAGCTGGAACGAAAGAAATACGAGCTGAAAATTGCTCACGATATTCAACAAAGTTTCTTGCCTGAAACTGTACCATCGCTTAAGGGTTTCGATCTGGCCGCCATAAATTACTCAGCCAAAGAGGTTGGGGGTGATTTCTATGATTTTATTCCTATATCTGATCATCAGATCGGACTTACCATAGGAGATGTATCAGGCAAAAGCGTTTCTGCAGCCCTATTCATGGCACTGTCACGAACTGTCGTTCGAGCCAGTGCTGCAGGGAAAACTTTGGTGGCAGAGTCTATGAAAAACGCAAATAATCTGATTGCTGCAGATGCAAAGTCGGGAATGTTTGTAACGTTGTTTTATGCTTTGTTGGATTTGAAAGAACGTACTTTGACCTATGTTAACGCTGGCCACAACCCTCCGCTGATTTTGAACGGTAAAACTGGTGACCTAACCCTGCTAAGGGCAAAAGGAATTGTCATGGGTGCAATGGAAGATTCAGAGCTGGAAGAGAAAGAGGCTAAACTTAACGAGGGTGACTTGGTGGTCTTTTATACAGACGGCGTAACTGAAGCCTTTGATGAGGATTTCAATCCGTTTGGCTTGGGCCGGTTACAAGATATTACTAAAAAGTATCACAATCTCTCAGCGGATGGTCTAATTGTAAAGATCATGCATGAAGTGCGATCCTTCTGCGGAAAAGCATCTCAATCTGATGATATCACCTTGATGGTGCTTAAGGTGGAGAAAATAGAAAAATGAAAGACAATTTCCGGCTGAAAATTGAAGGAAACTTGGAGAACCTTTCCTATATTGGCGATTTTGTTGCTGGTTGTATGAGCGAATTCAGCCTAGATGCGCATAAAACTTTTCGAGTTCAAATGGCAGTTGACGAAGCCTGTACAAATATAATAAAATATGGAAATCGCGATTTCTGCCATACAATAAATTTAGATATAATCTGTAAGAGAATAAATAATAATATCTTTGTGACAATTGAAGATAATGGCATCCATTTCAATCCCCTAAAAGTTGCACCACCAGATCTAAATGCGAAACTAGAGGATCGAAAAGTTGGTGGGCTGGGGATCCACTTCATTAGAACTCTAATGGAGGAAATCAAATATGAACGAAAATCTGGAAAGAACGTCTTGACCATGGTTATTGGTGGCTAAAAACGATATATCACACACAATGAATCATCTAAATATTGACGAGTTTTGTCGATATATTTTTAAATTCATAACCCCAAGTGCCGAGAACACATGCCAAAGACGCCGCCTAATCTGATGTACGGGGTCGCTGATGATCCGCCCTTACTTGCCAGCATTCTGCAAGGGTTTCAGCACATATTCGTCATATCTATATCTCTAATTTTTCCCGTGGTTATAGTCCGCTCTATGGGAGGAACTGCACAAGAAGCGGAGTTTATGGTCAGCATGGCCATGTTGGCCGCTGGAATCGGCACAATGCTCCAGGCTTTGAATCGCAAAGGCGTAGGTTCTGGGTATCTATGCCCTTCACTCTGTGGTCCGTCCTATTTATCCGCATCAATGTTAGCGGCAAATACAGGAGGACTCCACCTGCTTTTTGGCATGACATCCGTTGCAGGGGTCTTTGAAACCCTTATTTCACGAGTGATGCACCGTCTTAGAGCTCTGTTTCCCCCAGAAGTGACTGGATTGGTGGTGGCCATGGTGGGAATCACTGTAATTCCTGTGGCTATCACTAACTTCATGGGTCGTGACGCAACAGACACGATCACCGAAGCACCTGAACTTTTGGTGGCCCTGATTACCCTAGGAACTATGGTGGGAATCAACGTGTGGAGTAAGGGGAAACTCAGGCTTTATTCGGTTCTTGTGGGCATGTTCTTGGGATATGGATCTGCCTTTGCTTTGGGGCTTCTCGATTCATCCCACCTAGATCTTTTCAGAGAGGCACCGATAATTGCAATTCCCACTCTTGATTACTTTGGTTGGTCTTTTGATGCTGCATTGTTGTTGCCGTTTTTGATAGCGGTGACTGCCTCTTCACTAAAATCAGTGGGTGACTTAACCACTTGCCAGAAGATCAACGACTTGGAGTGGAAGCGCACTGACATGGAAAACGTCAGTAAAGGAATTCTTTCTGATGGACTAAGTGCCTTTATCAGCGGTGTGGTAGGATCTATGGGACAGTCCACATCCTCAAGCAACGTCGGACTCTCCATTGGCACGGGAGTTACCTGCCGCAAGATCGCGTTTTTCATAGGAGGAATTTTGTTCATCCTGGCATTCTTGCCAAAGCTTTCCACAATATTTGTTATAATGCCCAAACCGGTCATGGGTGCGACCCTTATATACGCTGTAAGCTTCATGATCGTAGCAGGGTTTCAAATAATAATGACCCGGATGTTAGATGCCCGAAGGACTTTTTTAGTTGGCATACCCATGATATTTGGGATTAGCGTGGATGTAATGCCCGAATTGTACGAAAACGTTCCACACTTTCTCCAATCCATATTCAGCTCCTCTCTGGCTTTGGCTGCAGTTCTGGTGGTTTTGATAAACCTCGTCTTGAGAGTAGGAGTTTCAAAACGCCAGCAACTGGTGCTGTTACCGGGCAGAGACAGCGCTGAAACGATATTTAACTTCATGGAAACGCAAGGATCGAGTTGGGGTGCCCGAAAAGAGGTCATATACAGGGCCATATCGGCAATGAACGAGTTCTTCGAATCCGCATCTGCACTGAAGTTAGCTAAGGGCGAAATTGAAACCGACGTGAGCTTCGATGAGTTCAACTTGGACGTAGATATTCGCTACGAAGGAAAACCGTTGGTGTTTCATGTCACTCGCCCCACTGAAGCGGACCTACTTAGAGACGAAGAATCTGTAGCAAAGCTATCAGGGTTCATGATCAGACAATACGTTGACGCGATAAAGTCGGATTCAAAAGATGGTTATTGTCGAATCAAGTTCCATTTCGATCATTAAATTTCCTTTGACCTCTTTTCTGATTCCCGATTTTGAGTCTCCAAAAAATGGCCCTAAAAGGAATTGGTCAGACGCGAAAACGTCACCAAAGCTTTAGTAATAGAAGCAAAAACGATCAACTGCTCTATGGAATTAGAAGCAATTGTCAGCAATTTCCGGTGAAGAACGTGGAACCTCTCGAAGAATTAATATCAGCGGCCCGTGGCGAGATAGAGATAGACCTTCTTCTAGAAGGTGCAGATATTGTAAATACGCTATCTGGAGAAACATATAGAACTGATGTGGCCATCCATAAAGGCAGAGTGGTGGGCTTTGACTGCTACAGTGCCCAAGAAGTCCTGAACCTGGATGGACATATATTGACTCCAGGATTCATCGACGGCCACGTCCATATAGAATCCGCCATGGTAACAGTTCCCGAATATGCGAGGACTGTCGTTCCCAAGGGTACAACAACCGTCGTCACAGATCCTCACGAGATTGCCAATGTATTGGGTGCGGAAGGGATACGATATATGCTCAACTCATCCCGCCAAGTGCCCCTCAACGTTTACGTCATGCTTCCTTCTTGTGTACCTGCTACCCATCTCGAAACCTCTGGTGCTGCCTTAGATGCACAGGCCCTTTCCGAATTAATGGACTTGGATGGGGTGATAGGCATAGCAGAGATGATGAATTATCCTGGTGTCGTGTATCGAGATCCTGCAGTATTGGAAAAAATCCGATTGGCGGGCAACAGGCGTATAGACGGTCACTCTCCTCAGCTTTCAGGAAAAGATCTGGCGGCCTATACAGTTACAGGGATTGGTTCTGACCACGAGTGTACATCCCTAAAAGAAGCTCAGGAAAAACTTAGACTGGGAATGCATATAATGGCCCGGGAAGGCACCGCTGCTAAAAACCTAGAGGACCTGCTGCCCCTGGTAAATTCCCACAACACTCGGCGAGTTCTCTTCGTGTCGGATGACAGACATGCGTCAGACATTCTCCACGAGGGACATATTGATTTCATGATTAGAAAAGCAGTCCAATGGGGAATGGACCCCATACTGGCCATCCAAATAGCGAGCCTGAACGCCGCTCAATACTTTGGCCTTCGAGACCTGGGGGCCATAGCACCGGGCTATAGGGCAGACATTGCCGTGTTGGACGATCTAAATAAGCTTAATGTCATAAAGGTTCTGAAAGACGGAAAACTAATTGCCGAAAAAGGGCGTCTCACCATACCCCTCGAAAACCCACCTGCCCCAAAAATGAAGTCAATGCAAGTAGGTCCCATTAATGAAGTGTCTTTTGATATAAAAACCAAACCTGGGTTTGCCAGGGTTATAGAGGTCATTCCTAACCAAATAATAACCGGTTTCTTGCTAGCTGCGTCTAAGGTGGTCAACGGAAATGTAGTGGCAGACACGGAAAAGGACATCCTGAAAATGGCCGTGGTAGAAAGACACAAAGGTACCGGGAACGTGGGCCTGGGGCTGGTAAAGGGATTTGGACTGAAATGTGGTGCCATCGCCACGTCTGTTGCTCATGACTCTCACAACATTGCCGTGGTGGGCGTATCTTCAAAAGACATGTTCAGGGCAGTGTCTGAAGTGAAGGACATGGGTGGAGGTTTAGTGGTGGTGAACGGCAAAGTAAAGGCTTCGCTTCCCCTATCCATAGCAGGCCTTCTTTCCGATAGGCCCATGATGGAAGTGGCAGAGAAAATCGATCAAATAAGAGAGAAAGCCCATGAGTTGGGTTCGCACCTAGAAGACCCCTTCATGACTTTATCTTTCCTGTGCCTCCCAGTTATACCTGAACTCAAGTTGACCGACAAAGGACTGGTAGACGTGAAAAAATTCGACTTCATAGATCTGTTTTCAAAAGAAAGGGACGATGAGTAAGCTAGACGAAATCGAAGATCTAAAATCCAGCTCTTCGGGTATTTGGTTTCGGTGGAACCGAAAGAACAGATACAGCATAGCTGCGCTATTGCCTTTGGTGAAATGTGCTGGCCTGACCGAAACGCCACAACAGGGAATCATGCTTTACAGCTTCGCCACTGCTCAGGCGCCAGATGTCTACAGAGAAGTGGCCAAATCCAAAGTGAAAGCAATATACGTGGCAGGAGGACCTCACCCCTCAGCGAGGCCAAACGAAGTACTCAAGCATTTCGATTATGTGGTCATAGGCGAGGGCGAGGAGACGCTCCCTCAACTTTTGAAGACGATCCAACGAGGCGAAGACCCTGAAACTGTGAAGGGAATCGCCTACAAAAGGCATGGCGAAGTAAGATTTACTGCACCTAGAGAAAGTGTGGATCTTGATCAACATCCTCCTTTCCGATCTCCCCTATTTGCCCCGGTTGAGATCAGCAGAGGATGTCCTTGGGGGTGCGCCTACTGTCAAACACCTTGCCTCTTTGGCAGGAAAATGCGCCACAGGTCCATTCCAGTCATCGTTAAGTACGCCCATTGTTATTCAGACTTGAGATTCACCTCTCCTAATTCTTTGGCCTACGGATCGGATGGGCTTCATCCCAAGTTGAACAAAGTAGAATTGTTGCTACGTTCTTTGTCGGAGCTGAAAAAGCCCATTTACTTTGGAACCTTTCCTTCCGAGGTGAGACCAGATTTCATATCCGTAGAGGCCCTAGATCTGATCACCAAGTATTGTGCCAATCGTACCCTGAGCATAGGGGGCCAATCGGGGAGCAACCAGGTACTGAAAAAAGTAGGTCGCGGTCACAGTGTAGAAGACGTAATTAAAGCTTGTGAGCTTTGTCTGGAGTACGGAATAAAGCCCAACGTGGACTTGATCGTAGGGTTGCCCATGGAAACATCAGAGGACCAGAGAAAAACATTGGAATTGGGCAAAGAAATAGTCAATAAAGGTGGTACTGTCAGAGCCCATTACTTTACGCCGCTTCCCGACACGCCCCTCGAGAATAGCAAACCAAGGCCTGTTGAAGATGTAGTAGCCAGAGATATGGGTCAACTGGCTCAAAAAGGTAAAATCAGTGGCCGTTGGACTCCTTGATATCTGCTCTAGATAACCGCTCCTGTATCAAAGGTAAAACTGCTTAAAAGGCAACTTGTAATCATCTTGGGGCTTGTACTTGATCACTACCTTCTTTGAATCTACGTGAATTTCAGTGACTGCTTGGGAGAACATATACCAAGCGTATCCCCTATCCGGCACCTTTAACCGATCAGGTAACCTAGACAAAAAACCGCTCTCTGCCAGGATGTAGTTGCGAAGAAGTTCGCTGCCGGAGATAAAGAAGAAGGGAAAACCCACCTTTTCAATCTCTCCTGTCACACAAGGGTCGCTGATTCTCAGACGTTGCTTTAAGAATTCCCGGTAATCGTCTTCAGTTATTACAAGTTCTTTCAAATCGCTCAAAGCGACTCACCACATGTTAATGTACAGATAACGTGATAAAAATTACGGAGCAAAAAGAAGGTTCAAAAGGAATCTTTGTACTTAAACAGCAAACACAACCAAAAAACCTTGTTTACATTTTAGCTGCATATGTAGATATCATCGATGGCGGGGCATTTAGTTACAAAATTTAATAATATTTATTTTAAAAGAATCTACCAATAACTTGAACGTATTAAATCTTGCAGCGGGAGGCAACCCCTCAATTTGCCATATCTACTTTACATGTATGGTGTTTAACGATATCTTTCGGACAACTCCCGAACTCTCAAGAGTTAGAGATTTGATCTATTCGTATTGTTAAGCACTATTCTGGCGAAAACCAGTTAGTATTATCTAATTGGTTTTTGACTATAATACCTCACCGAAAAAGCTCGATTTGGAGATTGTTGCATGTAAATTTTTTAGCGATATGGCTGGAATACCAAAACTGAGTTGATTCAACCTAGAAACTGGACTTGCTTTCAGATTACGGATTTTTTTCTGTTCTATAAATTTGAGGATTTTCTGATGAATATTTTATATTGTTTTGCTCATTAGAGCATAGAATGAGTTAAGTGTTAAATATGAAATTAAAATATGTGGGCATGTTTATAATGGTGGTCGATAAGTAAATACTTGATTTTAGGATTTAATGAACATCAAAAGGATCTTAAAAATGAGGTCGTGCACAATAAGTTGAAATTTATATATTACATATGTGGTCATAAGGTAAAGCAAAATAAATCTTGAGGTTGGTCCATTGGGAAAAATAGCCATAATAGCCCTGTTGGTTGCATCTGTATTGGCGATAAACCTTGGTTTTTGCGCAAAAGATGTTGCTGAGCCCGCCAACATCGTGGAAATCGCCGCAGCTTCAGAGGACTTCGAGACCTTGGTGGTAGCGATTCAAACCGCAGGACTTGAAGAAGCCCTCAGTGGTGAGGGACCGTTCACGGTATTTGCGCCAACTGACGAGGCCTTCGAGGGCCTGCCTGAAGGGACGTTGCCTGTGCTTTTGAACAGCACCGAAGATTTAAGCAAAGTTTTGCTATATCATGTCGCTCCTGGAAAGTTGATGGCAACAGACGTTATAAGCCAGACCGAAATTCCAACGCTTCTTGAAGGCGCAAATCTCACGGTAAACGCAACAGAGATGACAATTGGGGGTGCCAAAATTTTGCAGACGGATATAGAGGCCAACAACGGCGTAATCCACGTGATTGATGCCGTTTTGATACCACCTTTTTAGGAGGAAATGGCGACAAAAGCAGAATGTTAATTTTCAGTTGATGAAACGCAGCCAATTAAAATTGCTGAAAAACAGACCACCCCTACAATTGAAGCGGGAAAAAGGCCCCCCGGCCTCAACGAAACGTCTTGCACTTGAAGGGGGATTGCTTTTGGACAAGTATCGAACTCTCATGAATTCGACATTTTGGTCCAATCTAATCTTTAAACACAATTCTGACGAAGAACCAATTAGCTTCGTTCAATAATATAGCAAATGTCCTGCACCATTTCAATCTTGCAGTGGGTCGTCTCAACAAATATAATTATTTTTTTTATCTAATAAAATATGGATGTTATGTACAACGACACAATAGAAGTATAATTCGTAGGAAGGTTGCTCGAATGATGTGGCGAATGGTACCGCTTTTAGTTGTTGCTTTATTTTGTCTGGGCGGCATCGCTGTGATGGAAGAAGACGAGCTGGAGTTCACCTCAGATTTCAGTCTGAATATAGTGTTTAACGATACGAATAGGTCAAATTTCAAACTCACGAAATTTTGAAATTTGTCCGAAATGTATCGTTAAACACTATAAAAAGCATGAAGGAGATGATAAAAATGGGGCGTAAGATTCTCCTCAAAATAGGGATCTTGCTCGCTATCTACACTGTATCCATTTCGGTGCAAGCAGATAAAATGACTTTAGACTCTCTTGGCAGAAGGCGGGGGGGGATGTAGATTGATCAAACAAATGATGTTGTGCATGGGAATGATCGCCTTTTGGGGTTTTATTGCAGTTGCAGAAGAATCTGAATTCCAAGTCGATTCGATGACGTTCCCCTTGGCAAACGACTACATCCACATATCCGATAATGGCTATCTTGAGAACTATGAAGAAAGTGGCACTGTAGATGACCCCTACGTTATCAAAGACTTAAACCTAAAAGACCATACAGGAAACGGCATCGTTATCGAGAACACAGATGCCCATATATTAATTAAAAATTGCACCATGACGAATTTAAACGATGGATATAACGCTTTACTTCCGGTCTGCATAGATATTGAGGAGGTTGAAAACGTTCGAGTGGAAGATTGCAGGACATCTGATGACGAGATTCGTGTGTCAAATGCCGAGAACGTCCAATTCAAAGACATTAACTGTAGCGTCCTCATGTTCGATGGGGTCAATAAAGGTGTGATCGAAGAATGTGTGATCAACCATATCGTAATTGAAGCCACTGGGACGTTCATCACCTATTCAGAAGTTTTTCCCTTGGAAGAGGCCAGGATACCGTCTCAAAATTGCCTAATCAAAGACTGTAAAGTGGGACAAGAGATCTTGTTCTCTGATTCCAAAAACTGCACCGTGGAGGGCTGCGTCATAAAAGGGCGTACCGTGGGCGTAGGTTTGTGGATGTTTAATCCAAACAACGTTACCTTCCGCAACGATACCGTGATAAACGGCACTTTAGGAATTCACCGCACATTGTCAGATCCCCTCGATTTGACCTTCGATGGTCTGAAACTGATCAACTTGGATATATACATTACAGGGTTGAATTCGAAGGATTCCATAGATTTGACGAACAGTACATCCAACGGAAAGGAGATTTTCTATCACGAGAACGAAGAGGGGCTGGTGCTCGGAGATCTGGAGTTCGGATATGTGTGGCTCATGAACTGCTCAAAATCCCGAATAGAAGGCATCAAGACCTTGGGCATATCTGCAATAAACTCCAGTGGCCTCGTCGTAGAGAACTCTGAAATACAACAAGGTGGCATCTACCTGGCGTTCTCAAACGACTGCTTGACCTCCAACAATACGCTGATCAACTCAAGCGCAAGGGCCGGCGGCATAACGCTGGGGTTCGGCTGCCGTAACATCACCCTTCAGGACAACGTCGTAAAGAGGCTCATAAAGACAGGATCTGATTATCTAACATCTTTGGGCATTGACATCTCGCTATCCGAAGGAAACCACACCATCTCAAGCAACGTGATTGTAGATGGGGGGATTGGTATCGATGTTGGGAAGAACAACACCATCTTCAGAAATACCGTGGCGAATAATGTCATTGGCATCAAGGTTTCGGATGATTACAACAAAATTGCACAGAACAACTTCCTCTACAACGGAATAGATGCGCAACAAGAAAGCACCTCCCTCTGGAAAGTGGCAAGCTTTGCAAACAATAACTGGAATGGAAATTTCTGGACATCTTACCAAGGCGTGGATGAAGATGACGATGGAATAGGGGATTCACCTCATATAGTGCCTGCAGAATGGTTTTCAACAGGAGGAACGGAAACACTAGTGGAATAAATCGTGGACTACGCTCCACAGATGAAACCAATTTTGCAGAGATGAAAATTAGAAGAACTGCGAGCTTTTATAGAGCTCTCATTCATTTTGTAGGATATATTTTAAAAATAAATTTAATGATTGATATCTTATGATTCGACAGGTAGTTTCGCTTAATAAATTTCAGTAGCGGTACCATCATTACCCAATAAAAGGAATTTTCTAGCGCTCTCGCGCCCACAAGTTAAAAAGTGTTTAAGTTATCTCTAACTCCACATCTAAGCCAGAGAAAACCCCTTTTATGTCCTCTTTTATGCCTCGAAGTACGTCTTTCCCCATCCCTTCAGATAGTGTTATTTTTACAACTTTTCCGTCCACTTCGATGGATTCCACCTTTTCAGCCGCCACTATGTTTACGCCCTCTACAGGATCGAGAACTCCTGTGAGCATCCTCTTGACGAAATCCTGATCGGTTTTTCTCCTGCCCACCTTTGCTTCGTACTTAATTATGGCTGCCTTAAGACCCGAAGTTGCCAAACTGGCGCAGTGGACCTTATGTTTGGGAAGACCACCCAACTCTTCCAATACATCCTTGAAATGGATGTTCTTTGCCTCTTCCAAGGTTTTGCCCTTGGCCATTTCTGTGGCGACGCTGGTGCTGGCTATATTGGCGGCACAACCAAAGCTCTCAAACTTAATGTCTTCGATAACGTCCGTATCTGCATCAACTTTCAAGTAAATCTTGTCCATGTCGCCACAGGAAGCACTTCCCACGGTGGCTACCACATCGGCATCTTCGATCTTGCCGGGATTTCTTGGGTTGGAGAAGTGATCCAACACTTTCTTGGTATAGGTCTGGCTCATCTCTTTACCTCTAACTTATTTAGATCTGAGTTCGTTTAAATTTTTCCAATTATAGTGTTTAACGATACTTTTCGGACAAATATCGAACTCGCAAGAGTTAGAGATTTGGCCTATTCATATCGTTAAACACTATTCTGGAGAAAACCAATTAGATGAGACTAATTGGTTTTCGACTATACAAATTCAGAAGTGGGTGTGGAAACGCTACAAGATATGATTTCCACTTATACGTTCATCTTCATACCAAAAGGTCCGTCCTTCGCTCCTTCTAGCATTTTTCAACGCATCTTCTACGGCTTCTCGAATGATGTAACCCGCCTTATGAAGAATGGTATCGTCAAGCTCAGCATCTCTGTCCATGCTGGCAGTACAGGGATAAGCATGATGAGCTTCCGATATCCTCTCCCTCAGTTCACCCTGATCGATGGTCTCCATCCCTATGAGCCGCTTGGCCACAAACCAGGTGGAACCACAAGGCGCGCTCCTTATTACGTTGGCCGCCACAATGGTGTCAGTTCTCCCTTTTTGAACGACAATATCCAGTAGTGGACGTCCAAACTTCGCTTCTTCCAAAAAAGCCGATATGTATGGTTTCGATGGATGAGGTTCCATGGCACAAAACGGCTTGGTGAAAGTGGCTTCCAAACCAATATTTGCGGCTTCATTCTCTATCTGGGACCTAAGACCTAATGGAAGCTCTTGGGGTTTTTCAGAACCACCTATTAACCCCTTGAAGTTCAGCTCCTTAAGCTTGGGGATCAGGCCAAAGATAATGTCTGGATGAACGTTAATCACGATGGCGATGTCTGCTGAAGGAATTTCTTTTGGGAGATGGGGTCCCGGATCGTCGATGAAATCGTCTAACGTGTTGGGGTCTGGCATCTCTATGATGGCCAAAATGTTCTCAGACATGCCATACTTTCCAGCTTTGCACTGGGTGCACCCTTCTCCACATGAAATACAAAATCTTGAATAGTTAATCAAATTACCAGTCACCGTCTGACCGAAAGGACCGTTATAGAGTATCACAATCTTCACAGGATCTACCATGTATCAACCACCTCTAAAATTAGAGTTTCTATTTCGCTACAAAGTAAAATAATTATAGTCGAAAACCAATTAGATGATATCAATTGGTTTTCGCCAGAATAGTACTTAACGATACGGATAGACCAAATCTCAAACTTTTGTGAGTTCGAGAGTTGTCCGAAAGGTATCGTTAAACACTATAATTGAAATGTGGTAATACTGATGATTTGTGTTTGGAAGGGGTGGGTTAAACATCTTCCACAGAACATGCTGCGATCTTTTCAACCAGTTTGGCCAACACCTCTTTTCTCATCCCGCCTATGAACTTTATTGATCCTACCACCAAATGACCACCTCCGTCAACTCCTCCGCTGGTGATTTCCTCCTTTAGCTCTCTCACCATTTTAGGAATGTTCATTAACACTCCCTTGCTCCTCAACACCGCAAAATCTGGTCCATATCCAATGGTGACTACGGGATGACCTTCGTGCTTTTTGCATAAAATGTCATGAACCTCTCCGGAAGTCTTACCGGGGGGCGGAAACGTGAACTTATGTGCAAAGTTTTCCACGTCCAATACGTTCATGATCACGCCATTGGGAAGGCGTTGAGTTTTGACGTGAGATAAGGTGGCCTCCAATTGTGCCTTGATGGCCACGTTGGCCTGTTCACAGAGCAAACTCACTATTCTTTGATGACGGTCCAGCCGACCCAAACATAGAATATCGTTGATGAGACCTCTACCTTCATTATATCTGAGCCAAAAAGCTTCATAATCCAGAGCCAAAGCAATGTCTTTTAGGTCTTCTCGCCGGAAGCGATCTTCAACTAATTTTATGTATCTCTCGGCTTCTGGTGCTTCGCTACGGTCACCAACTGCAGAAACTGCGGGAAAGTGCTTGATTTTCTCTTCTACATCGGGGTTGATCATTCTGGCAATTTCTGTGCCTAGCATCCCTGTAGTTATACCAAAATCGCCACCTGCATGCGCAGGATTTACATGGCAGATCAGATATTGATCCACGACCTCGTCAGGATGGTGGTGATCGACCACGATCATGTCCAAACCGTATATCTGAGCCTGTTTCATTGCCGGGACATCTTCTTCAGTGGATCCATTGTCCATCAAGACGACCAAAGGCAATTTCTGATCATGCCTGCTTTGATCTTCCAAAGCGTAGGTGAGATCTTTTGTCACATCTACCAATTCGTAGAATGGGGCCTTGGATGGGGCTCTTTTGTAGTTATAATATGTGGCATCGCCACCCCCCACTTCCGCTATCAAGGGAATAATGGCTGTTTCGATGGCCACTGCAGAGGATATGCCGTCTGCGTCGGCATGATGCCTAACTATGATGGGCTTGGACATTAGGATGGCCTTTTTAATCTCTTTAGCCACTTCTTTCATCTTGGGCTTGAGCTTGGATATAATCTCGCTTTCTACCAAAAGCGGAAGGTCGTAAGGCTCTGCCTTTATGTCTATGGCCATGTCAATTTGTTCGTTGACCCTCGCGGCATCTCCGCCCCATAGCTGTTTTATGGACTTTGCCTCAACCTGGACCTGATCGTTCCTTATGGAAACGTCTCCAAAACATCTCACGACCATCTCACTTTCGATCTCTGGATATGCTCGTACCCCTGCCCGTTCAAAAGCCGCGCAAAAGACCAAAGAGCTTCCATCAGTTATTGTGAATATGGTGGGTCCTCCGGTTTGCTTGGCCTGCAAAACCTCTCCTTCGATGCATACCAATTGGCCAACCATTTCGTGTAATTGGCTTATTTTGGAGGCTGGCAAGTCTTTTGATACCTCGATTGTGTGGTGGTCCCCCATTGATATGGGCTCCAATTCAATGTTGCCATTAGGAGCTACATTTCGAACCAATACGAAGAGATGATCTCCCTCTTTGGGAATCGTTTTCAAAACTTTATTGTGAGCTAGGCCCCTTACCTGTTTGTTCAGATCTACGAAGGCGCCGAAATTAGCAATGCCAGAAACCTTGCCCTGGTAAACATCCCCGATGACCAGATCGTGAATGTCACAGGTGGAATCAAGAACATGGACAACGGGAATCTTAGCACATTTATCGCAGAGTTCCCCTTTAGATTTTAGCTTGGTTCCACAAACCACACACCTATATTCCTTGCCCAACCCTTTACAATAATCGCAATTCTCGGTAATGTCAATAACTCCTGTGCCCTTGCATACAGGACACTTGGTCGCCCCTTTTCTTACCATGTCATCGATCTCGCGTTCAGAGGACTCGCCCAAGTTTATGGACTCGATCTTGCCACTGCCTTTGCAGTTGGGGCATACCGTTTCGCCCACTACCCTGTAGCCCTTACCACCACATTTCTCGCACAGGTTCATCGGCATTAGTAAAATGCCCAAAGGATTTATCGATTTTGGAAGAGAGATGGTGGAGGTATTCGCGGAACTGGGTATGATAAATAACATGTCGAATCACCCACATTCATGCGAGTTGTGGTTCTGCGATTAGGACATAGACCTGAGCGGGACAAAAGGATTACCACTCATGTGGGCTTGGTAGCCCGAGCCCTAGGTGCGGAAGAGATGATCTTGGTTGGTCAAGATGAAAAGGTCGAACAAGGCCTCAAAGATGTGGTTAAACGATGGGGCGGCGAATTTCGGGTGAGATCAACAAAGAAATGGAAAAAAGAAATTGACCAGTGGAAAGAGGAGGGGGGAAAAGTGGTTCACCTAACCATGTATGGTACCAACTTGCCCGATGCAATTGAGGATATTCGCAAAAACGAAAAGATCATGGCGGTAGTGGGCGCTGAAAAAGTTCCTCCTGATATTTACCAAATGGCAGACTGGAATATCGGAGTGGGAAACCAACCACACTCTGAGGTGGCTGCTCTGGCGATATTTCTCGATTGGCTTATGGAACGAAAAGAGCTAAACGAGATGTTTGATGGAGATATCCAAATAGTTCCTCATCCCCACCACAAAACGGTTGTAGAAAAAAATAGATAACGATCCATAAGCCTTTGTCGGAGATTTTCATGAAGATATTGGTGGCAGGGCATAACGTAAGACATATCGCCTGTTCGGCCAGCAGGGCAGGACATCAAGTATTTGCTCTTGGTTGCTACTGTGATTTGGATTTAATAAAGAGCGTTCATGAGGCAATCAAACTGGATGCCGATGTCATGTCCTCCAAAAAGGGCATTGAGTATATTAAAAAATCCATAGAAATTTATCTGGAAGATCGCTTGCCAGAGGCGATGATTCTAGGACCGGGCGTGGAAGAATTAGATTTTGAAACTCGCAAATTTAATGGATTAAAAATTTTGAACAATTCTTCTCCGAAAATTTCGCAAGTATCAGATAAATTTTGGCTGGCCAATTGGTTGAAAAAACGAGGTTATCCTACAATTCGAACCCAAATTGCAAAAGACTCTCACGACCTGAACGGGTATCCAGTGATGGTTAAACCGCGAAAAGGTGCGGGAGGGGCTGAGAATCGCCTCATTTGGGATGAAATTGATTTGGCCCGGCTGAAAGATGATTTCATAGTTCAAGAGTGGATAACAGGAAGACCTTCAAGCGTTTCGGTGATCGCAAACGGAAAAGAAGCAATTGCCATAGCCGTCAACGAGCAGCTCATGGGAATTTCCTGGTTGGGGACAAAAGGTTTCCAATACTGTGGAAATATAACGCCCCTAGAAGCCTCCGTAGAAGATTTGACCAAAATGGCAAAGATGGCCGAAAATATCGCCACCGATTTGAAGCTAATGGGTTCTAATGGTGTTGATTTCTTGCTTACCAGCAACGGTCCCGTGGTGGTGGAGGTCAATCCCCGATTTCAAGGAAGCTTAGACGCAGTAGAAATGGCCACAAAGATGAACATATTTCAGGCACATATCCTATCCTTTGAAGGGGTTCTGCCTCAAAAACCAAAAAGCTTCAGGCCCGCAGGCAGAGCAGTTCTCTTTGCGAAAGACGATTTAAAGATAACAAAAGATCTAAGCGAGATCAGATGGATTTCCGACATTCCAAAAAAAGATGTGTGTATAAAAAAAGGCGATCCTATATCCTCAATTTTGGCCACGGGAAATAATAGAAAAGACGTAGTTGATCTACTAAAGAGCAGAAGCGCCACCATGTCCCAGGAGTGTCACATGGAAATATAGTGTTTAACGATACCTTTCGGATTAATCTCAAACTCTCGTGGGTTTGAGATTTGGCCTATTCGTATCGTTAAGCACTATTCTGGCGAAAACCAATTAGTATCATCTAATTGGTTTTCGACTATAATTAAACGCAGATAGTTAGAACCGCCAAGCAAGACTACCAAGAAACGAGTCTGTAAACCCAGTTACAAACCATGGTTATGAGCTTGTCTAGTCCGCTTCCATGTTCCAACTTCTCACGGTCCTTATCACAGAATTTTTTATCGTTCATCCAAGACATGGGTTTAAGTTACAGACCTAGAAATATAATCATATCGGTTCTTTGAGCTTTTCATCAAACCCACGACGTTGAGATTATAGTGTTTAACGATACTTTTCGGACAAATCTCGAACTCGCAAGAGTTAGAGATTTGGCCTATTCATATCGTTAAACACTATTCTGGCGAAAACCAATTAGTATCATCTAATTGGTTTTCGACTATAATCCGAAAGGTATTGTTAAACACTATATGTTGAATTGGGATGTAATAAATAACATATAAGCGGCCCCCTATGTCGGAAAAACAAAAGATGCACTGTGTGACCAAAAAATTCGAAGATACCAAAAGCTTTATGAGACATTAAACAAGGTTTCCTGTAGGTGGTAGGATGGATATTGTAACCGTCGTTGGATACATCCAGTCGTTATTAGTGCTGGCTATATTTTTGGCGATTCTCGCCGCAGGGTTCAAGGTATGGCGTTGGAACTACGTCGCCCTCCCTAAGTAAGTCATCAATTTATTTTGAATTTCGGGGGCATTTCCTCGTAAATTCGTTTATTTATATTTGAATAACAGCGGTAGCCAAGGCTACCGCCATAATTTGTAATGATCAAACAGAACCCAGCACAAGCACTGGTCGCCCTACGAAATCGAGACGCGAAGTTTTGCTTGGTCTAATATAGACATTGGTCGAGCTTGGTTGGAAAAGATAACCCCTGTCATTAGCCGAGACCGCATGCCAACCAGAGTTGAGAGATACTTGATAATTTCCACGATAATCTGTAGTCGCAGATGAGAAACCATCTACAACAACCGTTATTCCGGAGAGTCCCAATCCATTGTGATTTTCAATTTTACCTTCCAACCACCCAACACCATCAGGACTTAATGTCTCATATGGCGCATATGTGGGTGAGGGTTCCCGCCCCGTATAATAACCGACCATAGTTTCGGCCACAGAGACTGTGCCCATCCATATCCTGCCCCTGGCCTGAGTGAATTGGTATCCACCAAGCTCTGCGGTAACCGTATAAGTGCCGGAAGGAAGGTCCATACCATAATAGCCTTGGGAATTCGCGTTGGTGCTGAAAGAGCCTCCCTCTGACCCAGATATTTTCACCAGTGCGCCAGATATGCCGTTCCCATGGCTATCAATCACTCTGCCCACCAGACTATAAGTCGTGGGATAGCCACCAGAATTGACTCTTAGGATTGCCTTGTTGCTCCAACTTGTGGCATTGAACTGGTAACTGTGGTCCTCTAAAATTTCTGCGTATCCGTTGACCTTGTACCACCCAGGCGTCAGAAAACCGCGTGATAACATCAAATTGCCTCGATCATAGAGCGCAAACGGTCCCCAAGTTGTCACGTAAAGCCACAGTGTGTAGGGCTGCCCCAGATTTACCACAGCACTGGTGGTCAACTGCCCACCAGACTGAACGTATATCTGATTAGGGTATAACACATCACTACGCACAACAAGCCCTTGCGAAAACGGGTTTTCCGACGTTAAAGACGATGTCCCTTGCGCGGAAGGGCCGAACGGATCCCAACTGGGACTACTTGGCACATAAGTCGATTCCTGCCCAGGACCGTAGGGGTCCCAAGAAGGTCGCCCTGCCGTGAAAGGACTGAGCCAATCCGGTTGCATTTCAGTGGCATTTGGTGCGACTCCAAATGCACAAATGATGACAACAAAAGCAACCCCAAATAAAATAAGAGCTAATTTCGCCGGTTTTAAATTCATATTATCCCCCATATGAAAAACACTTGCTAATGATTTAAAGATTTTGGTTTTCCAAAACGAAATCGTACATTTGCAGAAACATAACGTACCTACGACCTGCCTGTGGAATTGAGCAAGTTATAGGCATTTTTACTAGACATGATGAAAACCCAATCAGACTTATGTCCGGTATCTCGTCCATCAGGATATCGGGACCATGTGAAGTCGTCGCTTAAATGGTCCACCAACTGATGGGTCTCATCAACTATCGTTCCAGATTCCGTTTTTAAAATCACAGTTCCATTGTTTACGTTCCAGCTAGATTCGCCCTCCGCCACATAGAATCCCGTCGCTTCGATAACTGTATCCTGTGGTATTTTTATAACACCATACCAGTGTCCAGTTGACGGTAAGTTGTTGACGATCCAAACGCTCCAGCGGCCAATGTCCAAATCTTCATCGCCAGTGTTGTAAAGCTCAACCCAATCGGCAGAATCAGCAGATGGGCCAAGCTCCACTTCATTTATCACCACGTTTCCCAAGCCAGCTCCAGATGTGGCCATGATACATATAAACAACACCAACAACGACCATGAAATTCGTTTCACCATAAACCCCCACTTCAATTTCGGTGTACTCCCCACGAATGTCGTTTGGTAGTGTTTAGGGGAGGATTGTTCAAGTAAATAATCATGTCGATGGTAATCGAACAAATGAGGCAAAAATCAACCATTACAAATGGTTATATTATAGTCGAAAACCAATTATATGATACGAATTGGTTTTCGCCAGAATCGTGCTTAACGATACGAATAGGCAAAATCACAAAATCACAAACTCACGAGAGTTCGAGATTAATCCAAAAGATATCGTTAAACACTATATTACTCAGAAGGACAAAGGATAGCTTATGCAGTACTCCGAAGGCAGCTTGGGCAGAATATTCGTGATACGAATTGACGACGGCGAAGATTTTATCGAATCAATCACGAGTTTTGCATTGGAAAAAAACGTTCATTCGGGATTGGTCATATTCCTGGGCGCACTGAGAAAAGGAATGCTAGTTACAGGCCCAAAAGATCCGATCATACCACCTACGCCCCACTATGAGACTTTCAAAGATGCCTGGGAGACTCTGGGAATGGCCACAATCTATCCGGGGGAAAAAGATGAGCCCACAATACATATTCACGCTTCTGCGGGAAAAGGACAGAAAGTTCTAACCGGTTGTTTAAGAGATAAAGCCGAGACTTATTTGATAATTGAGGCCATACTTATCGAATTTTACGGATTGGGGGCGAAAAGAGTTCTAGACGAAACAATGGGGCTCCAACTTCTTTCACTGGATAAGAGGTTACCATGAAAAGTTCCTCACAATTTTTGCCCATGTCCTTAAGGGAAGCAAAGGAACAGGGAATCGATGAATTCGATATAATTTTGATAAGTGGTGACGCTTATGTTGATCACCCTTCTTTCGGCACTGCAATTATGGGGCGGGTGCTTCACAATGCAGGTTACTCCGTTGGGGTGATAGCTCAACCAGACTGGAAAGGAGAAGACGACTTTAAACGATTAGGCCAGCCCCGACTGTTTTTTGGAATATCTTCAGGCAACGTTGACTCAATGGTCAACAACTATACGCCCAACCTGAAGCGGCGAAAGAGAGATGTATATTCGCCTGGTGGAAAGCAGCTTCGACCTGATCGAGCAGTCATAGTTTACTCCAACAAGATTCATTCCCTATTTCATCAAACGCCCATCGTGTTAGGGGGGATCGAGGCCAGTTTGCGCAGGTTCGCGCACTACGATTACTGGTCAGATTCCGTGCGCCAATCCGTGTTGGCAGATGCCCCTGCAGATGTGATCGTATTTGGCATGGGGGAGCGGCAAATTGTGGAGATTGCTCGACGTTTAGATGAGGGGAAAAACATTCAGGAAATAGAAGACGTTCCTGGAACCGCAATTAAAATGGAACTGCGTCAGTGGAGAAATTCAGAGCAGGGTCATTGTTTACAGATCCCCAGTTTTCAGGAAGTATCAAAGGACAAAACGCGCTATGCAAAAGCGTTTCAACTCCATTACAAAGAGCAAGATCCGTTTCACGGCAGAACGGTGATCCAAGTTCACCCCAAAACGGTTATCGTTCAGAACAAGCCTGCACTTCCCTTAAGCAGTCTTGAACTGGATGGAATCTACGAGCTTCCCTATTCCAAACAGGCACATCCATTCTATAAAGAAAAGATACCTGCCTTAGAACCGGTAAAGTTCTCCATAACCAGCCACAGAGGATGTTTTGGATCTTGTTCTTTTTGCGCGTTGACCCACCACCAAGGACGAATTGTGCAAAGCCGAAGCTTAGAATCGATCATTGAGGAAGCAAAAAGACTTACGGAGATGTCAGATTTCAAAGGGGTGATCCAGGATGTTGGGGGTCCTACCGCTAACATGTACGGTTTGAACTGCACTCGATGGAAATCAAAAGGTGCTTGTGAGGACAAGTTCTGTTCGCCGAATTGCCCCCATTTAGATACTAACCATCAAGCACAGTTGGAGCTTCTACAAAAGCTTAGAGAGATTCCCGGCGTGAAGAAGGTGTTCATAAGCTCAGGGATTAGGTACGACCTGTTATTGGAAGATTCTTCCGATTACATGATTCAACTCTGCCAGCATCACGTTTCCGGCCACTTGAAGGTGGCTCCTGAGCACATAACCAACCACGTAACCAATTTGATGCACAAGCCCCCAATTGAAATGTGGAACCAATTCAGGAAGAAGTTCCAAGAACATAAACGAAACATTGGAAAGGAACAATATATTCTGCCTTATTTCATGTCAGGACATCCAGGGTGTACCGTGAAAGACATGGTGGAGCTGGCAGAGTACATTCGCGACAATAATATGTATACAGAACAAGTTCAAGATTTTACACCTACGCCCATGAGCGCCTCTACTTGCATGTATTATACAGGGCTAAATCCCTTCACCATGGAGAAGGTACACGTCCCCAAAGGACGAGAAAAGCTAATACAACGGGCCATTCTCCATTACAAAAACAAAAGGAATTGGGGGCTTATAAGAGAAGGCCTGAAGACGGTGGGAAGAGACGATCTCATCGGAACTGGAAACAAATGCTTAATTCCACCGTCCAAAGGCGAAAAGGGACAAAATAGGAGAAAAAATAAAAGGAGTGGTTGAAGGTTTTAAGGGATTGATCTCCAATAAAAAACCATCGATTGCCCCTAAATGCAATAGGTAATCATAAACCAACTTCAATCGAGAACTGGCGAACCTCTGCAATTTCTCCATCAGCCCAAGGCCTCATGTAAATCATGTCGACATTCGATTTCCCTACAGTTTCAGCAATGAAAGTGAAGATTTGCCTGCCACCGACGCCAGTCCATCCTGGTGGGGATGGATAGGAAACGTAAGTCTCGTTTTTATGGCTCAAAACGTCCCAATCGAAGACCCACGGAATCCACATATACCCGGTGGTGGGGTTGGAGTCAAGGGTTATCACAACTTCATCACCAACACTGACATCGATATTGGTCACGTTTTCACCGACTCTAATGGGGAAATTTTCAGTCCCCCGAACTTCGTTTTTCATGATCACTTCGGCTACTCCTGTCTCCAATGTGGTGAAGGTGAATATCTGTAGAATTGGACCTCCCACGTTTATTGGCAATCGACTTTCGTTTTCCAGATCCAACGCGTTCTCATAGAACGTTGCTTTCCATGTATCGTTTACGTTAATTAGGGGGAAAAGACTCTAAATATATCCGAAAACTGTCCCCTATTAAAACGTCCATATACATCGTATCTGTGGAAGCGACGACCCCTTCTAATTCATTTGGCTCGAAATCAGCACATCCAACGGGAAACATGACAATTCCGAGCGCTAAAATCAATATGGTCAATAATTTCATAGACACCATCATATGAGAGTGTATTTGGTCTAACTGTATAAATAATTTACTTAACTAATCCTGATTATTGGTCGCAGTGTCCAAGTTATACTTCCAAATATATCAATGAAATTTTAAAATATTGTGAATATTACACGACCATTATATACCGCCATTTTGTATCTCGGTTAGGTGTTCACCAACATCGCCGCCAGAATTGTGTTTAACGATACTTTTCGGATTAATCTCGAACTCGCGAAAGTTAGAGATTTGACCTATTCGTATCGTTAAACACTATTCTGGCGAAAACCAATTAGTATCATCTAATTGTTTTTCGACTATAATCTCGAACTCGGAAGAGTTTGTGATTTTGCCTATTCGTATCGTTAAACACTATAATGAGCAAAGATCGAAAACGTGAATATCATTTAGAGGCCCAAAAACAAGCACAAGCGGTCATTAACTTATGTAACTCCTGCTTTGTGTTATTACTTCATAACTATACACAAAATTGAAGATTTAATGTTAATATGTAACAGAAAATTTTACTTAATCATACAACAAAATGAAAAATATACTCAGAAAACTTTATATCAATATGGCCTAGATATCACATAGGGAACTAAATTATGCAGATGATTACAAACTATTCTACCATTGGTGGAGAATTGTCGGATTGCTGTCTCGACTGCAGAAGGAGCTTTGCAATAATCAAACATCACGTCATGGAATTTTATGATATGATAAAAACTTACGACCAAAACAGCTTAGCAACTTTATCTCCAGTAGAACTCTACGACATCTATCAAGACCTGGATGAAGTTTCTCATCTGAACGCGAGCGATCACTTAGTAGGGCATATTTTGAAAGATCCAGAGGTCCAACAAGTGCTTCCCTCCATACGCAGATGCTATTCCGCCTTTTTCGATCATCACGAAAGGCATATGGCGTACAAAATGTGCAACTCAAAGAACCCCTGGAAACTGCTGAATTCGTTTCCCCTCTACCCTCGATACAAAGACTTGATCGAAACGCAAATCAAGATGATGGATTTGTATCCTGGCGATTCTTTGGCTTTCGTGGGATGTGGCCCCCTGCCCATCTCGTTGATGCTCCTCAGCCGACTTTATGGAATCAATTGCATCGGTTTAGATTCAAATTCTGAAGCAGTCGCCTTGGCCAAAAATTGCATCCAATGCTTGAATTTACAAGAAAAGGTGAGGATAATTGACGGAGACGAATCTCTCCTCAAAAAACTGGACTGGAACGCCGTGTTGATCGCCGCATTGGCAGAACCCAAAGATCGCATATTTAGGGCCCTTCTATCCGCAATGAAAGATATTGGGCCTCGACCCATATGTTACCGGACTTATTCCGGGATGCGTGCCGTTCTCCATTGTCCGGTTCAGGCGGAGGACATAAAAGGGTTTAGAATAGCGAAAGAGATCTTGCCCAAGGGCAAAGTCAACAATACCCTTGTGATCCTAGAAAGCGAAGAGGTAGGGTGCTGATATGACGTTTGTTTCTACGGGTTCTGCATTTTCAGGAGGTTCGATACGGGACACGCTTCTGAAGATATACTCAACAATCAAAGACAAAAGCGAAGAAGATTTTCTGTATGGCCCCGCACAAGGCCTAAAAAAGCCCTTTCGCTGCCTGGACGAGTTGGCGGCACTAGACGTAAGCGAGGATGTGGTGAGATCGCTTCTTTGCGATCCCCAATTAAAACCCGTTTTGAAGGCCGTGGCCAGATTTAGAGACGTTTACAGCTTGAGGTTAGAGGTAAAATGGGGGCGGTACATCGCTGAGAGCAAACGCCCTTTGGAGATTTTGAAGGGATTTTCCTTCTACCACAACTACCTATCATTGGGAAAGACGGAATTTGAGGGTGCAAACCTCAAATCGGGCGACTATATCGCCTTTTTAGGAAGCGGCCCTCTGCCCTTGAGCCTTATCGTTCTCTGTCAGGTGTACGGTGTTAAAGGAGTTGGAATCGAGCGCGTACCACAATGGGCCGCTCTTTCCAGAGAGGTGATAGATCGACTGGGTTTATCGGCGGAAATTGAAATATTGGACGGTGACCACAGTTATTTCCCTCTAAAAAAGAACGTCCAACTAACGATGGTGGCAGCCGCGGCCCAACCCAAAGCGGAGATCTTCGCCCACCTGAAAAAAGTCCTTCCGCAGGGAACAAAAGTATCCTACCGCATTTACGAAAAGGGCCTAAGAAGGCTTCTGGATTGTGATTCGTCGTTCGTTCCGCCGCCCGATCTGAGGGAATATTTGCGCGTACGTCCTCAGCCTCCGGTCAACAATACCTCGATATTTCTGATCAAAGAGTGAACGCTACACGACCATTGGTATCGTTAAACACTATAACTTCAAAGTTCGTGGATGGGTGATCGGTAACCTTAAAAAGTGGAAGCTCAAACTTCACCAATTGTGCTGAGGTAGCCAAGTGGCCCACGGCGCCGGTCTTGAATCTGCCGCACTTTGTGGCAGGCGAGATAACCGGTGGTGCATTGCGCCTCGTGAGTTCAAATCTCACCCTCAGCGCTAATCTTCTATTAATGCTTGCAGACATCGAGCGAGGGTGTTATATGGCGCGTTGAAAAGCTTGTGCCTGAGTCTAAAGCAAATTGATTTTTGGCAGGTTTTAGAGGCCCACCATATTATATAGTTCATTAGTATTCATAAAGGCCAATTGATATTACATTTGTTAAATGAATACATATGATAATTAAAGAGCATTAAGTGGACGTTATTAAGAACTATTACACAAATTATATGCATTACAATAATAATGATACTGGTTTAATTATATAAACTATTTAACAATAAATGCTTTAAAAATGATATCTTTATATACTCATACATAACCCCACATCATGGTGATAAAATGCATACAAATAATGTATTTTATATGATGATAGGCATTCTTTTACTATCATTTGTATCTGTGTCGTGTTGTATGGCAAACAATGACGATGATACGATAACTGTCATAGATCAACGGGGAAAAGAAGTTACAATTCCCAGCAATGTTGAGAGGATTGT
>Ga0272441_10000871_pt1 | contig 66259 bp, 58 predicted proteins | sample SSMProp6N_FD_193582 | JGI IMG/M metagenome (GOLD analysis project Ga0272441, IMG submission 193582) | Marine sediment archaeal communities from Little Sippewissett salt marsh, Falmouth, MA, United States - SSM-Prop-6N | ecosystem: Environmental > Aquatic > Marine > Wetlands > Sediment ... | reverse complement strand
GTGATGTCGTATAAATCCAGGTCGCCATCCCCGTCTCCGTCAACGAATATAGGAGTCTCGTGCAAACTATTTACGCTGTCTATACCTACCGATATTGCCACTTCTTCAAATGTGCCATCACCATTATTTCTATATAGATACAACCTGTCGTCTCCAGATACGGCTAAATCGAGATACAGGTCGTTATCAATATCACCAAAATCAGCTCCTAATGCATAGTCCGGACTACTTAAACCGGCGATTGCCCCATAATTCAGATAATATTCGCCACAATCGACCATTAAGTAATTCGGACCGGATGTTGAAGAAATAAAGATGTCTATATCCCCGTCATTATCGTAATCTCCACAAGCTACACCATTTGCATTAACTACTACAGAGATACCGGAAGATACACTAATATCCGTAAAAGTTCCATCATCATTATTTCTATACAATTTACTACTCGTAATTTTTAGCTGGAATATGTCAAGCAAACCGTCGTCATTGTAGTCTAAAAAGAAAGCCGCAATGTTATTATCTACCGAACTTAAGCCTGCAATTCCGGTTATCTCAACCAGCCCTATACCCTCATTTCTATAGAGATGGATATCTCCGCCCAAGCTCACAATTACAACATCTTGATCCCCATCGTTATCATAATCTCCGAGCCCTACACCGCAGGTATAATTTCCGGGATTAGCAGACCAACTTGGCGAGGTGGAAAAAGTATAATCGCCTGCGTTAAGATATATTTTGGATGGTGCTGAATTCCTTGCCGAAAAGTATATGTCGTTAAGGTTGTCACCGTTTATATAACCGATTGCTACGGAACGGGCATCAACCACAGAAAAACCACAGGTTGGTGCAATATCTGAGTAATCAATGGCGAAACAAGGCAAAACGAAGATCAGCAAGGCAAATAGTAGTTTTTTCATAATAAAATCTTTTATTTAAGTTAATCTTATTTTATGCCGAAACGTTCTCCAATCCTTATATTTCGGTGTTTTAAAGAATTTCATATTATCTTTTTTTTGAGGTATGTAGGGCAATTCGTTTTTATCGTGAAGAGCTAAAGCTTCACAGATTAACTCGGCACTTAACTTTAAATTACGGTATTTAATCTCGGCTAAAGATGTATTTCCTTCAACTTTGAGTGTTTTCTGTAAAGCGACTGCTCCGCTGTCTATACCGATATCGAGGTGTATTATTGAAGTCCCGATCATATCGAGATCATCTTTTGCCATGGCCCAGAATTCGGAATGAACGTTTCTATATTTAGGAACAATACCTCCATGTATGTTTAGTATATCGCTTTTCGGTATCTCTATTATCGGTTTTTTCAAAATCGACGTTCCAAAGACAATCAAAACATCCGGCGCCAGTTCATTCAATTTTGTAATGCATTCGCGGTCATTAACATCATCGAATACAAATAACGGTATTTTATCAGGATATTCTTCAACGCCCTCTTTTTCGATCATTCTATTCTCAATATATTTTGAAATAACTTTATTGAGTCTGTAGATAAACAATAAATCCAATATCTTGGGAGGGAATTCCCATATTTTCCCTTTGAATAGTCTTTTTAGCTTCCTTTTTTTTGCTTTTTTCCCCAATTCGATAATTATTCCATCCAAATTGGTGCATTGTGCAAGTTTGTGCGCAATGAACTTCGCAGCCAATCCTTCCCGGGCAATAAAGATATGTCGATTGTTATTTTGCATCTTTTACGATTTCCTTCATGGTTAATATTTCAAAACCAGCTTTGTCGGCCACATCCAGCAATCTCGGGATAATTTCTAAAACCTCTACGCCCGCAAAATAAGGATGATCATAAACAACGGCAAGCGATTTAGTTTCCAAATGCCTTTTAAAATCCTCTTCTATTTCAGAAGGATTTAAACCCTTAGCAACCATGGCTTCAATATAGCCAGCACCTCCCGGTCCTGTTATATTTGTTGGAATATGCAAAAGGTTATGCCCTTTATCAGCCGGATAAATAGCTATACTATCTGGAGCGTGGTCATCGGCAACATACAAAAATCCCAATTCTTCAAGGACAAGGTGGAGATTTCGACTGCCAGACCAACCCGGTGATGCAAAGCCTTCGGGTTTTACTATGTCCTTTTCTTCGATTATTTCTAAAGCCCATCCGATTTCGTTTCTGATTTTATCCTTCGACCAACCATGGCCATACACCTGCCAAAGCGCGTGATTTTTACCTCCGTGGAGACCCATTTCATTGCCGTTTTCGTAAATGCTTCTCACATTGTCCAATGTCGAGGTTCCGACTTTCGGATTTACGATAGCAGTTAATAAATAGAATTTGTTTCCGAGTTTCCGTCTGGCGCTGAGTTTATATGGGGTTTCCTCAAAGGTCTTTTCAGGGATATTGTCGGTTAATATATTTAAAGTAACCTTATGGGAAATAGCTCTGCCGAAATTGACAAAAAAAGTAAATTTAATCCCCAATTTGTTCGCTAGTTCTACCAGATTGGGGACGCCTTCTCTAATGCACCTTATGGTATCAACATCAAACCTAAAACAGAATTCTTTCATTTTTCTTTTCGCATTCCCGCTCACTTGGGGACGCGTTGTTTCTTAATCGTTCTACGTCAATTTTATCTATCAATTTAGGCCGTTTATTCGCGGGGTCAAGGAGAAAAGCTACAGGTTGCGGGCGTGCGCAAAGGCGGCGGCTGGCGCGTAAATTATCTAATCTGGCGGCTCGCTCGACGAACACGACGGACAATTCGGAATAAACTTGTATAACGCTCACGATTGAATTACATTTAGTTTCAAAATGTAGTGTCAGAACGGATAAATGACCGACGAACCGAAAAATATCAGCGATCTTCCGCAACCGCCAACTCAGGGCGTAAAGCGCGCGCTTAAGCTTATTCTTGGCCTCGCTATATCTGCGGTTATTTTCTATTTTATCTTTAAAAAACTTTCAGGTAGTTGGTCCGAAATCGGTGAAACACTTCTGACCGGCAATCTACTCTATCTTGCCCTATCGTTTATCGTCCTATTCATTAGCTTTCCTGTGCCTTTTTTGATCTGGCGGCGTATCGTGAACGATCTTTACGACCACCAAGTCGGACTTAAGTTCACATTTGTGGCTATGATGCTCGCGAATATCTCGCGATATATTCCCGGCAAAGTCTGGTTTGTCGCGATAATGGCGTGGATGGCCGGCGAATACAAGGTCTCAAAAGAGAGATTCGTGGTATCATCGATTCTCACCCAGTTATTCAACCTTATGGCTGCGGCGCTAATCGGCGTGGCGCTTACGCGCGGCGGACAAATCGAGGTTCCGCTCTGGACACTTACTATAATCGCCGTCGCGCTCGCGATTGTCCTACGCCCAAAATTTCTGCACAAGGCTACTATCTGGACGCTTCGACTCAAACATGCGAAAGGCGATGTTCCCACAATGCCTTTCAAAACCGTGCTTTACGCTATCTGCCTTCAGTTCCTCGCTCTCGGTCTTATGGGCACATCGATGTTTCTCATGGCGAAAGCATTCGATCCAAACTTGTCCTTAAAAACGTTACCTCATACAATTGGGAGTTCCAGCCTCTCCTATTTTCTCGGTTACGTGAGTTTTTTAACGCCCGCAGGATTAGGCGTTCGCGAGGGTTCAATAATCTTACTATTACCGGTGGAGATATCCGAGACTGTTCGCGCCACGGTTTCTATCGGATTCAGAATTTGGTCTATCCTCGTTGAAATAACTCATACGATAATCGCGCTTGTTTTTTACGCAAAACTCTCAAAGGAGCTAAAATGAAGACCCTCACTTACATAGGGATATTTCTCGCGCTTACTCTAGTGCTATTCGGCTCTTTCATTTTTTCTGACAAAGTTCTTTTCGGAACCGATTTCAGCGATCTCGGCTATTTCGCCGCCAACTTCTATCGCAATTACATCCAAGAATTCGGTTCTTTCCCAAAATGGGAACCTCATCTACACGGCGGAATGCCTTTCGTGGAGGCGATGCACGGCCCGATATTCTTTCCGCCGTCGCTTCTTTTTCGGCTGACGATGCCCGCAGACCGCTCTTTCGGCCTATCAGAAGCCGTCTTCGTCTTCCTCGCGGGATGGTTCATGTTCATTTTGCTGCGATTTTACGGATTGCGTCGGGAATCCGCGTTCCTCGGTGGGCTTGCGTATATGTTCTCGCCGCTATTGATCTCACTTTTCTACGCCGGTCACGATGGCAAGATATGGGTTACCGGGATTTTGCCGTTCGTTTTCTGGCTACTGGAGCGTGCGCTCGCAAAGCGGCGGTTATTTGACTTTACGCTCTTTGGATTGGGATATGCGCTTATGATCCTAACCGCGCACCCTCAGATGTCGTATTTCGCGTCGGTGCTTCTCGGCGCGCTATTCGTCTTTCGCCTTGTTCGCGGTTTCGTTAAAAAGGATTTCAAAATCTTCAAGGGAGCGCTTTTAATCGGCTTGTTTGTCCTCGCGATAGCTATCGGAGTTGGGATCAGCGCGGCGCAGTTATATCCGCCATATAAATATGTTTCCACACACTCGCACCGCACAGTCCAGACCGAGGAAAAGGGAATCGAATACGGCAATTCGTGGCGAATGAACATGGAAGACCTTGTCTCGACAGTCTTTCCGGACTTCGTCGGGCTCGATCTTCAGGGGCGGCAATCGTATTGGGGGCGCAATTATTTTCGGATCAACTCGATGTATGTCGGTATGCTTGTTTTCGTCCTCGGACTGGCGGGGGTGATTGCGCTCAAACGTCCTATATTATATTTTCTGGGGGGCTTCTCCCTCTTCGCGATTACGTATTCGTTAGGCACACAATTGCCATTTTTCTATCTTTATTATTATTTCATGCCGGGCGTAAAAAACTTCCGAGCGCCCGAGATGATATTCTTCACCGCGGTTTTCGGCGCATGCGTTACAATGGCATTCGCGGTGGATGCAATCTTAAGCCACGCACCGGAGAAAGTGACTAAAAATAAAAAGAAGAAAAAAGCGCGCAATATTTGCGATTGGGTAGTCTGGATAACGATAGGGATCACCGCGATAATGCTTCTACTGTCGGCATTTGGAAAGCCTTTGGCCAAATGGTGGCTCGGGGCGGTTCCTAATTTCCAGAATGTCAATATCCAGGCGAAAACGGCCGCTATCGATCGCAACTTCCCCCTGTTTATGAAAAGTTCGTGGATCGCGCTCGTGCTGACATGGATCGGCGCCGCGCTTTTGCGAATGAAATATCGATCCGACAAAGTATCTCCGGTCATCATAGCAGCAATTATCGGCGTCCTCTTTATAGGCGATTTATGGCGTATCGATAAACCTTTTATCCAGACCGTCGAGAAAAACGCCCTTTTCCCAAAACCCGCCATGGTTGATTATCTACAAAAGGAGCAAGCGCAGCGCGGCCCGTTTCGAACATTATGTTTCCCGAAAACCATGAATAATACGCACCTCGCCAGTTTCGGCCTCGACGCGGTAAGTTTCAGCGAACTCCACGGCAACCAACTTGTCTGGTATAATCAATTTACCGGGCGACACCAGCAACCCCAGAATCTGCAGGTATTCCCGCATTTCTGGGATATATTGAATATCGAATATCTCCTTGCAAATCAACAACTTTCGATGCCCTCGTTCCAGCCGGTTTCGCAGGAAGGTCAGCTTTATCTCTATCGCAACCTGTCGGCTTTTCCACGCGCACAATCGTTCGATATGTGGCGGGTGGTCGAACATGATAGCGCCCTACCGATGCTAAAGGATCAGGCTTTCTACGCGGATCCTCTTCGCAATTACCGCAATGTCCTCCTTGTTGAGGGCGACCCCGGATTTGCCTCCGCGGTTTATCCTGATAGCCTTATCCCAAAAGGCTACGCTAAGGGCACAATTATCGATAACGAATATGACGATTTCAGTGTCGAGATTAATATGCCCCGTGACGGCCTCATGTTCCTCTCGCAGAACTGGTATCCGGCGTGGCGCGCCGAGGAGGGGGGCGCGGAGCTGCAAGTCTTGCGCGCCGATTATTCATTCATCGCGGTGCCGCTGAAGGCCGGGAGCCACCGCGTGCATTTCTACTACGATTCGCCAATTCTGAACAAATCGTTCGCCGCAAGCTTCGGAACGCTGGGATTCGCCGTCTTGCTGCTAATTGTCGGCTTGATTTTCAAAGGCGATAAGAGGGGGAAAGAATGAGATATTTTCTGATAATTCTACTTTTCTTCGCGATAATCACATTCGCGCAAAGCGATATATACGCCGACGGCGAGGTTCTGGTCGAGATTTCTATCGGCGAAATCGCGGAGCCGCTAATCGACTCCAACGGCGATGCGCGAACCGGATGGAGCGCTCTGGACGAGGTTTGCGCGGAAATCGGTGTTTTCAAGCTTAATCGTATAATCCCAATTGCGCCGAATCCAGAATACCGCCGCAATTGGGCGTTCACGGAGCGATGGTTTAAACTAATTTTCGATCCTGCTTTCGACGCTTCAATCGTTGCAGATAGGCTCGCGAATACAACGGGCATCGTTCGCGCGGAACCTAACTGGCTCTTCGCTGCGGATTTCACCCCGAACGACCATTATTACGACGAACAATGGCATCTGCCGAAGATCCGCGCCGATTTGGTTTGGGACTACACGCAGGGCGACTCCGGCATTATCATGTCCGGCGTCGATTCCGGCGTGGACTATCTGCATCCCGATTTGACCGAGCTTATCTGGCAGAACATCGGCGAAGATGTCGATGGCGACGGACATGTCTTTATCCCCGGTGTGGGAATCGATTCGAGCGACATCGACGGCATCGACAACGACGGCAACGGCTATATCGACGACTTTATCGGCTACGATTGGGTCGATGACGAATGGTCGAGTTGCTATCGCCATCCGACCGATCCATCGCTTAACGGCGATTGCTATCTCCCGGACAACGATCCGAACGACATTATATTCAACGGTCACGGCACGCACACGAACGGCACGATGCTCGCGGTCTCGAACAACAGTTACGGCGGTGCCGGCGTGAATTGGCGCGGCGAACTGATGTGCCTTCGCGCGGGATATTTCGACCGCTATTATGGCGGTTATATCAAGAATGAGGCTGTGATTCAGGCGATTCCCTACGGCGTGAACAAGGGCTGCCGCATTTTCAACCTGTCCTACGGCAGTTACAGCAGAAAATATCTCGATTTCGACACGACCGCGACGCGCTATTTCCTCATGGAGGTTATCGACACGGCGGTGCACGCGCACGGCTGCATTATCACGGCTTCCGCGGGCAACGACAACGTGGACACGACGATATTCGACCCTACCGCTCCCGCCGACACCGCACGCTATCATTATCCATCGACCTTTCCGAGTTTAATCTGCGTGGCAAATGTCGGCCCGGACGATTGCAAATCGTGGAGTTCGAATTACGACAGCACGGTCGATATTTCCGCGCCCGGAGCGGATATTTTAGCGCCGGTTCCGGTAGGTGCGGACTCCGCGCCCGGCGACCCAAATCCCCCCGACCCGGCATTGCCGGAATGGTATGGCACCAAAGGCGGCACGAGCATGTCCGCGCCGATAGTCGCCGGCGCTGCCGCGCTGTTGTGGAGCTTTTTCCCGGATAGCTCCAACTACTGGATTCGCTCCCGCCTCGAAGACTACGCCGAAAACATTTACGGCCTTTCCTGCAACGAGGAATATGCAACCAACGAGCGTCTCGGCAGCGGGCGAGTAGATATTTACCGCGCACTCGGCGCAGGAATATTCCCGCAGGTCGAGCTGGACACCTTGGTCTGGTCGGACTCCGGTGGCGATGGCCGTCCCGATCCCGGCGAAGATGTCTCAATAGTTTTAACATACTCGAACACCGACGACCCGATTTGGGCCGCCTCCACCGGCGCGGAAATCGTCCTCAGCAGCGCGGATTCGCTCGTTATCGTGACCGATAGCCTCGGTTATATCGGCGACATCGCCACCGGCGGCACCGCGAGCAACACCACCGACCCGGTCGCGTTCCAGATGAACCCCGCGTTTGACTACGGCCGCAATGTCCGCTTCACCGCGACTTTCCGCGACGTCTCCGGCTACGTGCATTCGAGCAATTTCGAGATTCTCATCGGCTATCCGGAGGTGCTCGTCGCGACATTCGACACAGTAGCTAACAACCTCGCGAAAGTCACCGAGTCGATGCGGTTCGGCGGCGTGCCGTTCGACTCGATAATTATTCCACACGAAACTCTCGACCTCGCACGGCTCGAAAAACATCGCATCCTGCTGCTGCTTTCTGGCAATGAACGAGCGGCGGATATCCTACCGACAACGCTTCAGGACGATATCGAGACCTGGCTGACCGACCTGGGCGGCGACGGCAGAATGTGCGTGCTATCCGGGCAGGATTTGCCCGAGGCCGCAGATTCCGCATGGCTTGCGGATATTTTCGGCGCGACTCACGTTATCGATAGCGTCGGTTTCACATTCGGGTTTTACATTGATGGCGTAATCGACGACACGATCGGCGACGGTTTCGACAACGCGAACATCGCGTTCGGCGCCGGCAGCGCGGGCAACCAGCGCCGAATGGGCAGTTGCAGCGCTCTCGGCGACGGAATCCCCTGTTTGTTCTACGATTTCGGCGATCTCGCGGACTCCACATGCGTCGTTCGCCGCGAGGCAACATCCGGCTACAAAACGGTGTTCATGGAATTCGGCATCGAGGGCTTCGGCGACAGCCTGCGCGCGACATTCCTGCAGCGGATACTCGAATGGGGCGGCGTGCAGTATCTCTGGGATATCCCGGAGCGCGAGTTCGCACGGCCATCGGCGATAGAGCTTCTCCCGCCGTTCCCGAACCCGTTCAACTCGACAGTGAATATCGGATTCATCCTGCCGCAAAGCGCGTTGGCTACAATCTCTGTCCACGATTTGCGCGGCAAACTAATCCGCCGGTTCGATATCGATGCCCACGCCGGCCCGAATTTTCTCCGATGGGACGCCCGCACCGAAAACGGCGAGCGAATCCCGAGCGGAGTATATCTTTACAGCGTCTCGACACAAGGCGCACGGCTTTCGGGCAAGGTCACGTTCGTGAAATAGGCGCGGTCGATGAAAATTAAAATGACGAACGGAGCAAAATGAAACATTATGCGATTATTATTGTTGTCGCAACCCTCTTTGTCGCGGGTTGTCACGAGGGCTACACGGCCCCGGATGGCGACTCGCTGGCGAAATATCTCGCGCCGGAAGCGCTTAAAGGACTTACCGAGTCGCCGGTCGATAACATATGGATAATCGATGTCCGGCCCTCGGGCGCATACGCGCGCGGCCATATCCCGACCGCAAAATCCTTCCCCTCGGGCGAGATTATGGACCGCCTCGCCGAACTCCCGAAGGAGCAATATCTAATCCTCTATTGCGAAACCGGCGGCCGCGCGCAAGCGGTTATATCGAAACTCGAAAAAGAGGGCTACACACGCCTGATGAACTGGGGCGGCTACAAGCGCTGGCAATGGGACTTTGTCGAGGGCGAAACCCCCTGAGCGTTTTTCGATAATCGGAGCTTCTTTTCGCCCTTTCGGAGTTCGAGAGAGGGCATTCCGGCGGGTTTTTATCGATGAAATAGGCGCGTCGATAGAATTCGGCCTTCTCTTCGCTTCTTTTTCACCTCCATTCGGCATTTCCCGGGCGGATTTTATCGATTATTCATGAAAAATATATGCTCTCGGACGTAAAATGTATGGTCTCTCACGTAAGGGATATGAACTCCAACATAGAGGATATGGCCTCTCAAGAAATGGATATGCTCTCTCACGTATAGAATGCGCTCTTACACTTATGATATATGCGCTCTAACAAAAAAGATATGCCTATAAACGTAAGTTTTATGGCATATCGCATACGAAATGCGAATACACACCGACGTTTTTGCCTCTCGAAGACCGTTTTTTGACTTATTTTTTAACGACCGGTGGAAGCGGAAAGAGGCGAAACTCTCTACAGGCGTCGTTTTCCGGCTCGATGGGCTCAATTCTCAGCCTGTAACCGGCGGCCTTGAGAAGCGCAATCGCGGTCTCGACCCGCGCGACGTGATAGCGGCCTTTCATATAGGTCATCACCGTGGAATGATCGAGGCCGGCGCAGTTTGCGATCTGCATATTGGTCAACCCGCAGTCTTTCAACAAACTCCGAATAGTGTTTTCCAAAACGCGCGCCTCGTTGTGCACCTTCTTTTTGACGACGGCGCGCGAGTTTTGCATCGCCTTGCGCTTGGCCTCTTGCTTCGCGCGCTTTTCCTCGGCTTTCGATATGAACATTATATTTCTCCTTTAGTTTCCTGAAACTCTTCTCTCCTTATGCGAGGTCGTTTGGACATTACATAAGATAAACAACTCGTTTCGTAACCGATTCACGGCCCGACCGTTATCCTGCCGTTTCCGCTCGAGAGGAACCAGTAACCTTTGCCGGGATATAGCGAGTCCGCGAGGAAATAATCCATGCCGTCCCAGCCGTATGGCGGTGACATGCCGAGTCCGGCGGGTTCCGTGGCAATTCTGCTTATCGGAATCGGGTAGCGAATCGCTCCGATAAGGTTCCACCCGCGATATAGCGTGTCGCTGAACGACGGCAGATTGCCCGGCACCTCGATTGAGTCTGACGACAATCCCAGCGCCCAATAACCGTCGCCATTAAGTAGGCTGTCGGGCGTGTAATAATCCGGAATCGTTGCGTCGTATCCGAAAACCGAGGTTCCGAATGTCGATGTCGGCTCAGATGTTATGGAGGGAATCGAGAAAAGATTCCATCCGCGGTTTATCTCGACCTCGCAAACCGCCGAATAGGGCGACTCGTAAGCGCCGATGTCCCATCCAAAGCCCTGTGGACGGGATGTGCTGTCTATGTCGAAAGTCGGCGCGTAGATAGTTTCAGGGCAAACGGTTACGCTATCCCAATAATCTAAACGATTGAAGAACACGGAATCTATTCCGCCATTAACACAAGGGGAATCACTTGCCAGATGGAAATTGAAACTTCCCGGATCGACGAAATCGGAATTGGAGCAGATTCGGTTGTTTTCGCTAATTAGATATACATAAACATTTGAAGAATCACAGTGAAGACCACTGCCAAAAAAAGCATTGTTATAAACTGTTAGATACGTTTCGATTTCGATAAAGGAAGTATCCGGGGGCCAAATGATTAACGAATCTACAGTGTTATTTACGAAATCAAGATACTGCCACCACCAGCCATTAGCATAGTATTCGATTCCCCCAAAAATTATATTGTTCTGGAATTTTGGTTTATAATGGCCTTCCAGATAAACGCCGCCTTCGGTATTGCCCCATATCCTGTTGTTTTCGATGATTGTAGAACCGGAACACATACATCCGGTGAAATATGCTCCAAATCCGTCGTTATCTTTAATCTCATTGCCAATTACTTCACCATCCTCGCCGCCCAAGAATATACCGTGATTTAGATTGTTTTCGATAAGACAGTTTTCGACATGATAATCGGTATGATCGAGAAAGAGGCCGTAGTTCATGTTATTTTCAAAAATGCAGTTTTCGACCCTAACTGAACCTCCGGCATACATTCCATCTCCGCAATTGCGAAATTCTGAATTAGATATAATCGCAGAAAGGATCCCAGTATATAACCATATGCCTTCATTGTCAATATCAGAAAAAATACAATTGTAAGCAATAAACCGGGTTGTATCGGTTGAATCCAGACTGGAATTCATCCACATCAAGCCTGTATTACATCGCCGGAACAAGCAATCAGATAAAACTAATCTACCATACCAGTTTTCAATTGCATTTCCGTATGAGAACCCAAATTTACAATATTCGATGACGCAATTTAGATGAAAGTAATCGAGTTTTATTCCGCCCCATCCCCCCGTCGAATCAGTCAGCACCGTATCCTCCGAGGTGAAGACAATCGAGTCCTCCGCCGTGCCGATGGCTTTCAGCACCGCCGCCGAATCGACGCAGAATTTGTAATGCCCCTGAAATATTACCTCCACGCCCGGCCCGATTCGCAGGCTGTCGCCGGAGGGCACGCATACCGAGTCGGTCACGTAGAACGGCGAGCCGGTCGAGTCCCACACCCCCGTAACCGCGCCGGAGACGAATGTCTGGCAAACAACAACGGTTGTTACGGATAACAAAAGAATGATAGATAGGTTTCGCATCGCCCCTCCCGGATTATTGTTATTACTAATATAACTAAAAACTGCGCCGAACGCCACAAAAACGAAAGGGGCCAATTAAAGCCCCTTTCGAATGAAAACGATAAACACAAATTGAACCGGGCGGATGAAAACACTCGCCGGTGCTGTTTATCTATTCGACGAAGATTTTCACGGTGTCCGCGCCGTCCTCGACGGAAACGATTTCGCCTTCCGCGCCCTCGCGAATGAGTTTCACGATCTGTTCCAGATTGATTTCGTGCTCGTCGAGTTGCGCGCGCGCATCGGCGGGAAGAACGCCCTGCATCTTGGTTAGAAGCTCGATCATCTTGAGCGGGACGTTGACTTTGACCTTCTCCTTGCCGTCCTCGGCAATACGGATTCTGAGCCAGCGATTGGGTTTCTTGTCGATGCTTATCTCGTCCACGGAATTGATCGCATCAAGAAGCCGCGCGGCCTCATCGGCGGTGATACTGCCCTTTTCGAGCATGTTGAGGATTTGCATTTTTTCGTCGTTCATTTTGGTCTCCTTATTTAAATAATAATTCTCGGTCTCATCCGTTGGATTTTAATCCAGGTGGGTTCTTCGCGGTCTTTAACTTCCCTGGGATTTGTAGCTTGTTTTTCCCTTTTCATAATAATCTCCTTACTTTTGGTTGACTTCGATATCGCCGTTAATACTGCGAATACTGAGTTTTATTGTCCCTGATTCACCGGTTTCCACGCCGGTTTCTGTGAAACCTTCGGGAAGATCGACATCGCCGTCCCTGGATTTCACATTCAGGATAATTTTGTAATCGGTGGGCACTTCGACCTCGACATCCCCGGAAATCGTGTCGAGTTCGTATTCGCCTTCGCCGGAAATCGCCATCTCGATATCGCCGTTGCGACTTCGACCGTAGAAATTGCCTTTGAAATCGTCAATTTCGATATCTCCGGAAACCGTGATAACTTTCCAGTCACCTCCACAGCGCTCGATACGAGTATCTCCACTGACCTGTTCCATCGAGATTTCGCCGATTAGGTCCTTCGCCTGAATATCCGCGCTAACACCGCTAATTGAGCCACCGATTCCGGTGGGGATTTCGATTGTTGCGTTAGTATTAACCGCGTTAATTTCGAGCTTGCCGTCCTCGACTCTTGTTTTAAGCGGCCATGCCGTGCCGTCGAACGTTATTTCGGATTCGCCGGGAGCAATACCGAGCCTTCCGCTGACCACCTTGATCGCAAATTTCTTGACATCGGGGAATGTTTTTCGACCCATTGTCGATCCCATCGTGCCGAAAGCCGTCGTGATCGCTTGCCCGACCTGATCCGGGATAGTTTCTATCCTGCGAACAAACTCCTTCTGCATTTTCGGAGGATTCGGGGGCGAAGGCACGAAGAATCCTCTGGGATTTTTGTTCGCGGATACCGCAGTTATCAATCGTTCCGCTTCCTCCGAGTTGATTTTTCCGTTTTCCAGCAATTTCAATATCTTCTGGATTTCGTCGTTCATTTTTTCTCCTTTTCAAGTTGTTTGAGGGCTTCCGCCACATCGATTTCGCCACTTTCTAGTTGTTCGAGGATTCCGCTCGACACTTCCGAACTCTCCTCCACAACTTCTTCCAAACCGAGGGTTTGGTTGATTTCTTTCAGGCGGGCTTTCACCGTTGGGTAACTAAGGTTAAGCCGCGCCTCCATTTGCTTAATATTCCCGCCGGAGGCGAGGAATGCCGCGACAATACTGACCTGCTCGTCGCTCAATGCGGCGAACGGGCCTGCGCGGAATTTGCCTCTGACTGTTATACCACAATCGGGGCAAACGTATTCGGTTACGACTACTTCGTTTTTACATGAGGGGCAACCGGGGATTTTTTTTGTTTCCATATTGGATTCCTTTCTTGTTTTCTAAAGGCAATATAAACACGAAATTAATAATGTCAAGGTTTATTTTGAAATAATTAAGTTTTATTTTGAATATCTTAAATAACGCTTTGATTATATTAATTTTCGGGCAAGAGAAATGCTTTGCGCAATCGCTCCTTATTCCTTATATTAATCCGAGATGAAAAGAAAGCCGAGAATACTCCATATCACCGACGGAATCGGTAAAGCGGGAATCGAGCGGATGATTATCCTGCGAACGAAGGCCCTTCAGGACGATTTTGAGTTCGGCCATCTTGGCTTGTTCGGCAGGAGTTTGCTGGATAGTTTTTTCACCGAAAGGGGCGACTTTGCGGCTTATGTCGGATTGTCAAAGAAACCTCTCTACTTTTATCCTTATTATTTCACGCAGGTTGGAAAGTTGTCGAAAATCGCCCGCGAGTTCGCGCCCGACATCGTCCATATGTATTACCCGCCCTTCCAATGGGTTCTCTCAAAGGTTGCGAAAGAAGTCGGCGCGAAATCCATTCATGAAGCCCACAATGCGAATATTTATCGAAGAAAGAGACTGGCTTCATTTGTGGAGAGAAAGGGTATTGGGAAAGTCGATGCGGTCGTAACCGTTTCGAGACATGTAGCCGAACATTACAGGGATTATTTCGGCGCGGATATATCGAATTTCGAAGTCGTTCATAACGGAATCGAGACCGATATATTCAAGCCCGCAGAGCCGGGCGAAAGGGAGCGCATTCGGGATGAACTCGGGATTCTTCGGGACGCTCTCGTTGTGGGCAATATCGGGAGATTCACACCGGGGAAGAGGATTCATGTGCTGGCGGCGGTTTTTGCGGAAATCCACGCCGAATACCCGAATTTACACCTTCTTCTGGTTGGCGACGGCGAGAAAGAAAAAGCAGTAATCGAGTCTTTGCGGGGCGTGGACGAAAGTAGAATCCATTTGCCGGGTTTTGTCGGCAATCCGGAAACGATGTTCGGAGCGTTGGATATCTTCGTCCTGCCGTCGATAAACGAGGCCTTTCCGTTGGTATTATTAGAGGCGATGGCCTCCGGCGTCGCCTCGATTTCCACAGCTGTCGGGGGTGCGGTCGAGGCCGGAATGCACGAGTATGATTGTCTATATATCCCGCCGGATAATCGTTCTGCGTTAGCGGATGCAATAAGAAGGCTTTGCGAAGACACCGCCCTTCGGGAAAAACTTGCGGTCAACGCCCGTAAAACAATTCTCGATAACTTCACCGTCGATAAGATGGTTCGAAAAGAAGCCGCCCTCTACCGACGCCTGCTCGATTTGTAGCACGCCCGGGGCGTCGAGCGGATTGCGCCGAGAAAACCTACAATAGCAAATATTACCTTACGGCGCAATCCGCCGGACAAATCGCCTTCGATAACTAAAGCCAAGTCGTAGATTTATCATAACTCTCAACTCTCCACTCTCAACTCTCAATTACCAAGGGGCGATTTGTCCAGGTCCGTCGCCGCTAACTTGGCGATAATAAAAACTTAGCGTATGATTAAATCGCCATTTTACGGAGAAGACTTAAGGATATGCGGCGGCGGACGCGACGCCCCGCAAAGCGCGATATTTGAAATAATTGCATCATGTATAGAGAGGCTTCTTCCCATCTTCTCATTATACATTCTCAATTCTACATTCTACATTCGCAAATCGCTTAAATAACCTTTTTCTGGATATATTTAGAATTCATCAGCCGCGCGACCGCCATATAGCTCGGTTGAAACCGTATTTGATCGCCAACCCTATAATGCTTGCGGCCACCGCCTTTGGGTGCCGGGCCGACTTCGTAAACCGTCATATCGGACGACGTCCCGACAAAGCGCACGTTCGGATTTTTCGGTTCGATTTCCGTTATATCAACATCGAGGATACCAAAGTCGAGAATCGCCTTGTAGCTTTCCTCGTTCTCATCGACGATTTCTGCGGTGTGCCCGACGTTTCCCTCTGTGATTACTCCGTCCGGCTTGGTCTCTTTCTTCTCGAGTTCGATAATGTTAGCGCGATATTCGAAGGCCGTTGTTGAAAGATTTCGAAATCTTTTCCCGTCGAGCGGGGAGATGCCTAAAAAGGCGGCTTCACCGATTCGGAGGTGATTAATCATACGCGGAATTTTTCCCTGCGATACGAGAGGCAGGGTTATCGAGCTACCCCCGGAGATTAACTCTATGTGCCGATTGAATTTACACTCGAGAAGTTCCTTATATAATGAAAGCTGGAGCAGTTTATCGAAGGTCGGTTCGATACCATACATACAGCCGAGGTTCGTGCCGATGCCCTCTATTTGAATGTTTTGTAGGTCAAAGGCTTTTTTGTAAAATCCGAGCAGATTCTCTCGCAATATACCCTCGCGAAGTTCGCCCATCTCGAGCATAATTATAACTCGATGTTTTTTGCCCATCCGGGCCGCCTCGGCGTTCAATTCCTCGATTGTTTCGTAGGTTGTATTGAACGATAGATCGGCGTATTTTACGACACTCGGAACGTATTTGTGTGCGGGCGGTTTGATATACATCGTCACGATGTCCGGGCTAATGCCTTTTATCGCCTTGAGGTTTGAAAGGCGAGAATCACAAACAGAGTGAACTTCTTTTATGGAGGGATGGCACAGAATCCTATCTAGGGTGGGCTTATGGCCGGAGAGCACCTTGAGAACCAGCGACCATTGGATTCCGTTTTTCCCGAGGAACTCGCTGAGCCTGCTTATGTTTCCAATAATTTTTTTGGTGTCTATAAATAGCTCGGCCATATTAGCTCCTCTTTAGGCGCATCTCAAGATATTTCGATTCGAATCCCATTTTTTCGTAAAACCTTACTGCCGGATTATCCTGTTCGACGTGAAGGGCGATGTCGCCTTCCGCCAGCTCGATAGCCCTTTCGAGCAAATAGCGCCCGACTCCCACCGCTTGCCATTTCTCGTGTGCAGCAATATAGACGAGATAATTTTCCGGAATATATCTTGTCATGCCGGTGGCATTGATAACGAGGCCGCCGACAGGGTCGTCGTTTATATAAGCGAGCAGGACAAAGCCACCCTTGCCTTCGGCTTTTGAAAAAGCATAATCGACCGAGGCTCGAATCTCATCGACCGGATCGCCATACTCGCCGAGGTGGTTGTTCATGAACCGGCAGAACGCCTCGGTATTCATGTTTCCAGGGAAATCGTTTTCGCAATAAATATCGATTATTTTCATTATCGTCTTTCAATATAAGATTTACAGATTATTAATAAGCGGGGGCGAATTAAGTGTAATATAATGATTTTTCAGAAGATAGCAAGATTTAATTGCTTTTTTGTTAAATAGTTATCGTTCTGTTGTTGACAATTATTGTAAAGCATTTTAGCATTGCGACCGGGGCATTGAGCGGGTTGAGGGTTGAGCGTGTAGAGTGGAGAGTTAATAGAGAGACCCGCTTTTTTAATCCCCCGAATTTCCGAAAAGCAAAGCGAGGCCTCGCACAAAACAACTCTCAACTATCCAATCTCAGCTTTCTACTCCTCCTCTCTTCTCATTATACATTCTCAATTCTACATTCTACATTATTTTTTGCTTTGCGAAAAACCGGAAATATGCATAAATTGATTCCGAGAAAAGTTAAAATTTCCAGAATGGAGGAATTATGCCGGAACATATCATCCACGCGCCGAAGGGCGATAAAATATCCTGCAAGGGTTGGCATCAGGAGGCCGCGATGCGGATGCTAATGAACAATCTCGACCCGGAGGTCGCCGAGGACCCGGACAAGTTAATCGTGTATGGCGGCACCGGCAAGGCCGCGCGCAACTGGGATTGCTACGATGCTATTATTCGCACGCTCAAGGAACTGGAAAATGACGAGACCATGCTCGTGCAATCGGGTAAGCCGGTCGGGGTTTTCAAGACGCACCCCGGTGCGCCGCGCGTGATAATCGCTAACTCGAACCTCGTTGGCAAATGGGCGAATTGGGAGCACTTCCACGAGCTCGAGAAAAAGGGCCTCATGATGTATGGCCAAATGACCGCCGGAAGCTGGATTTACATCGGCACACAAGGCATTCTGCAGGGCACATACGAATGTTTCGCGGCGGCGGGACGCAAGGTCTTCGGCAGCGACGACCTCGCGGGCAAGCTGATCGTCTCCGGTGGCTGCGGAGGGATGTCCGGCGCGCAGCCCCTCGCGGCCACGATGTGCAACGCGACCTACCTCTCTGCCGAGGTCGATATCGTCCGCGCGCAAAAACGAATCGACACGAAATATCTCGACGAAATCGAAATGAATCTCGACGCCGCAATCGACAGGGCAATCGACTACAAAAACCGCAAAATCAGCAAGAGCATAGTCTGGGTGGGCAATCAGGTCGATCTCCTGCAAAGGCTAATCGACCGGAATATCACGCCGGACGTCCTCACCGACCAGACCAGCGCGCACGACCCGATCGAGGGCTACGTCCCCGACGGTCTGAGCTTCGCCGAGGCCCTCGAGCTTCGCTCGCAAAACCCCGATGAATACAAGCGCCATTCGCTGAAAACGATGGCAAAACACGTCCGCCAGATGATCGAGCTTCAAAACCGCGGCGCGGAGACGTTCGACTACGGCAACAACCTCCGCGGCAACGCCGTCGCCGGCGGCAACATAACCGACGCCGAGGCCCGCAACACCGACGGCACTTGGAAATATCCCGGCTTCGTGCCGGCTTATATCCGCCCGCTTTTCTGCGAGGGCCAGGGGCCATTCCGCTGGTGCGCCCTCTCCGGCGATTCGGAGGATATTTATACAATCGACGACGAGCTAATAAAACTCTTCCCGGACAAGCCCTATCTGCACCGCTGGTTGAAACTCGCCAAAGAACGCGTGGCTTTCCAGGGGCTTCCGTGCAGGATTTGCTGGCTTGGTTACGGCGAACGCGACAAAGCGGGTCTCATGTTCAACCGCCTTGTCCGCGAGGGCAAGGTCAAAGCGCCGATCGTTATAGGTCGAGACCACCTCGACTGCGGTAGCGTTGCTTCCCCAAACCGCGAGACCGAAGCGATGCGCGACGGCACCGACGCGGTCGCCGATTGGCCGCTGCTTAATTTCGCACTTAACGCGGTATCGGGCGCGAGCTGGGTATCGTTCCACCACGGCGGCGGTGTTGGGATGGGCTATTCGCTGCACGCCGGTCAGGTAATCGTCTGCGACGGCACGCCGGAGATGGACGAACGCCTCTCGCGCGTCCTTACCAACGATCCCGGCACGGGAATCATGCGCCACGCCGATGCCGGCTACGAAAAGGCGTTCGCAGTCGCGAAAGCGAAGGGCGTGAAATTGCCGATGAAATAAAAAGGAAAAGATATGAGAAGCACAATCGAATGTAGAATCTACAAGGGCGAGAAGTTCTATATCGCCGAATGCCTGGATTTCCCGGTTATAACGCAGGGCATAACAATCGACGAGGCTGTTTTAAATATTCAGGACGCGATTTCGCTCCACCTCGAAGACGAGAACATGGAGGAATTCGGTTTCGTCCAATCTCCAAGGCTGAATATACGAATCGAAGTCGATGAGTTAAGCCATGTCTCCTAAGCTCAAACGATTATCGGGGAAAGAAGTCGTATCTATTTTCGAGGGCTTCGGATTCAGAATCCACAGTCGGCGCGGAAGCCATGTCAAGCTGAGGCGCGTAGTCGGAGAAGATAAACAAACCTTAACTATCGTGACCCACGGCGAGATCGACGTCGGAACTCTCAGAGCGATAATCCGTCAGGCTAGCCGATTTATTCCCATGTCCGAATTGCGCGAGAAATTCTGGAGCGAATAAGGCAATCGAGGTCGCAAAAGCGAAGAGCGTGAAATTGCCGATGATATGAGTATAATTGGATTAAGAAATAAAACTCGGAGGTAACATGAAAATTAAAATTATTCTCGAACCGAGCGAAGAAGGCGGTTATACAGCCTATGTGCCCTCTCTACCCGGTTGCATTAGCGAAGGCGATTCGGTCGAAGACGCTATGCGAAATATCCACGAGGCAATCAAGCTTTATCTCGAACCGGTCGAGGACGATTTCGAGTTGGACGAAAGCGCGATTGTGGAGGAACTGGTAGTATGACCGTAATCCCAAGCCTGTCTTATACACGAATAATCAACGCGCTTAAACGCGACGGGTGGATAGTCGTCCGTCGTCGAGGGAGTCACATTCGATTGCAGAAGCGTTTCGGGACGAGTTGGCGAAAATAACCGTCCCCGCGCATAAACCGGTTAAGCGTTCGACATTATCGCACATTCTGAAACAAGCGCGAATTAAACTCGACTATTTTCTCGAACTGCTTTGATGCGCCACGCCGACGCCGGATACGAATAAGGCAATCGAGGTCGCGAAAGCGAAGGGCGTGAAATTGCCGATGGTATAGTAAGAAGCTGTTTCGAGACGCCCGGCGAGCCGATGCCGTCGGGCGTCTATCTTGTCAAAGTCCAGTGCGGCGACAAATCCGACACGCGGAAGATAGAGTTGGTGAAGTAATCCAAGTATGCGTGCGCGATTCGCATTGAAAGGAAAAGATTATGAAAACGGCAATAATTATATGTTTGACATTAATCTCGTTCGGAACCGCCCTCGCCGGCTGGGAACGAACCTACGGCGGAAGCGACGAAGAATACGGCTTCTCCGTCGTGCAAACTTCAGACAGCGGATATGTCATAGTAGGATACACAGGTTCCTTCGGCGCAGGTTTGTATGATGTCTATCTTGTAAAAACGGATAGTGCCGGCGATACATTATGGACAAGGACTTATGGCGGAATAAACGTAGATGTAGGCCGTGCAGTTGTTCAAACTACTGACGGTGGATATATCATTGTTGGAGAGACGTTTTCCTACAGTGCTGGTAGTCCGGATATCTATTTGGTGAAAACTAATGTCAATGGCGATACAATATGGACGCGCACTTATGGCGGAAGCAACAATGATGAGGGCTGGTCCGTCGCGCAGACTTTCGACGGCGGGTATATCGTTACAGGAAGATCACATTCATTTGGCGCAGGAGAATCCGATGTCTATCTCGTTAAGACGGATGCTTTAGGCGACACGTTATGGACGCGCACTTATGGTGGAAGCGAATATGATGAAGGCTACTCCGTCGCGCAGACGTCCGACGGCGGATATATCGTCGCAGGAGGGACAGAATCCTTCGGCGCAGGCAGGTATGATGTCTATCTTGTTAAGACCGATGCAGTGGGCGACACAATATGGACGCGCACTTATGGCGGAAGTGACTTTGATAGGGGCCACTCCGTCGCGCAGACCTCCGACGGCGGAAATTTAGTAGTAGGACAGACTACATCTTACGGCATAGGCGGAGCCGATGTATATCTTGTGAAAACAGATACCGATGGCGACACGATTTGGACTCGCAACTATGGTGGAAGCAATTATGATTCAGGTTGCTCAGTTATTCAAACTTTCGACGGAGGATATTTAATTGGAGGAATATCGGCATCCTTCGGCGCAGGCGAAAGAGATGCATATATTTTAAAAACAACACCACTTGGCGATACTATATGGACACATACTTACGGCGGAAGCCAATGGGATGGGATTTATTCAGTCGCACAAACAATCGATGGCGGATATATATTTGCAGGGGCAACGGAATCATTCGGCGCGGGTGAATATGACATGTATCTCATCAAAACCGATCCCCTCGGCTACACCGGCATCGAGGAGAAGCCCCCCTCCCCGAAACCGGAGGCATTTAAGATTTCCGCCTACCCCAACCCGTTCAATTCGGCGGTGATAATCACCGTTTCGGGCAAGGCGACCTCGCCCCTACAAATCGAGGTGTTCGACATAAACGGGCGACGCATCAACGTCATTGCGAGGAGCGCGAGCGACGAAGCAATCTCGCCGAATAATAGGTCGAGCGTCCCGCTCGACGCACGGCGAGACGCCGTGTCTATTAATAATCACGAATTCGTCTGGCAACCCGACGAATCCCTCCCCTCCGGCGTTTATCTCGTTCGCGCGACCATCGAGGATGAAACGACATCGAAGAGAATAGTTTATTTGAAATAACAAGTTCAGGAGGTCATCATGGGATATAAACACAAGTCGTGGAGAGAACACAGAGAGGCAAGGGGCGCACAGAGGGCAAAGCGCGCGGAGTTCCGAAAGAAAAGCAAGGTTAAGGCATCCTGGATGACCAAGAAATTTATGGAATCGCTTCTCTCCAGGATGAAAGAAACCGGGTTCAACAACCTCAACCTGGCGGGATATTCCGGCGTCTGCCCGGCGACCGTCGGGAGAATAATGAACGGGCGCAAGCTGGATTCGGCGTCAATCATCGCGGTGGTCGGTTTAGCCCGCGCGGCGGGATATAAGCTCGAATTGGTTCGCCTTTCGCAGGAGGAGGACGAGTATTACGACGAAAGGACGATTAAATTGAGCGAGGTCGAGAAGTTAAAGGACGAATAATGGGGTAAAAAAGGTCCAAAATATTACATAGTATCTAAAACCGAGTTCATTATTATCAAAACTGATTTCACGATTTATAAAACATATTACTTCTTTTTCAAAACATATTACTTGAAAATCATAACCGATTACATAGAATTCGTAACATTTTGGGTAAAATTCGCAAATCGGGAGTGATTTTTCGTGCGAGGGGAAGCAGAAATCGTAAAACTGGATGATAAAACCGCAAATCGGGCTTGAAAAATCGTCGCGGAGGATGTTAATTTCGAGAACAACAATTTAACGGAGGACAAAATGAAGGTTGTTATTATCATCGTCATCGTGCTGGTTGTGCTGGCGCTTATCGGAATCGGCGCGGTGATGTTCTTTATGTCGAGCGGCGTGAATTTCGAGGAAGTCAAAGACCTCGTCGAGCCGAGGATTACATCGATGCCAGACCAGAAGGTTATCGAAATCGAGGCGAAAGGCGACCCGAACGAGTCTGCGGGCGAGGCAATCGGGATGCTTATGAAAACCTATTACAAAATCGACGGCGTCGAGAAGGGTTTTGTGATGCCCGCGCCAAAAGCGCGCTGGGACTCCGACTTCGCCGCGTCGAAATCGGAATGGATCGGTCGTTTCGCCCTGCAAGTGCCGGACAATGTCGAGAGCCTCCCGGAAATCGAGTCGGAGGGCGGCGTGAAAGCCGAGCTATCGACATGGGAATACGGCGAGGTCGCGGAGATTCTGCATGTCGGGCCATACGATACCGAGCACGAGACGATTCAGAAGCTGCTCGGCTTCATCGAAAATTCCGGCTACGAGATTGTCGGCATGCACGAGGAGGAGTATCTCAAAGGCCCCGGCATGTTCGGCAAGGGCAATCCCGAAAAGTATCTGACGATTATCCGATACAACGTCGCGGAGAAGCCGGCGGAAGAAACGCCTGTCGATTCGTTGTCATCTGACACAACCGAGACGATTTGATAGCGGGTTAAAACCGGCAGTTTCGATCCCTATTGACGCGAAGCCGATTCGAGATTATATTCCTGAAAGATTAATCTGGAACGTTCGCCGATGTGTGGCGTTTCTATCGTAGAGAGGAACAACTATGGGAGTTTGTAAAAAGTGTGGAGCGGAATATCGCGACGGCGCGTCCAGTTGCCCGAAATGCGGCGCGAGTTTGTCCGGCGGCAGCGCGGCTGACCGGATCAAACGTGCGGTCGATAAGGATCACCGCAATGAACCGAAGGAGAAAGTATTAAATGATATCGGCGCAAAAAAGGCGGCATCGCCATTGCCCGATGACGAACCTCAGCGTAAAAAGGCCGCATCGCCGCTGCCTACCGCCGAACCTCAACCGATACGGCATTCGGAAAGCTCGAAAAGCGATCCTGAGGTGAAACGCGCGGCATCGCCGTTACCGGTAGATTCCGAGCCTAAACGGGCCGCATCGCCGTTGCCGGTAGATTCCGAACGCAAGCGTGCGGCATCGCCTTTGCCGCCAACCGGCGATGTTCCCCCGCCCGTTACGCCGTCACATGTAGCCGCATCGCCAGCGCCTGCGGGAGGTTCCGGTGGCAAAAAAGGCTGCGGCGGTATTATAGTGTTAGCGATTTTTATTGTGATAGTCGTGCTGATCGCGAAATTCGCTATCGGTAAAAAAGAACCCGGAGACACGACGGCAAGCGGCGAAAAGACTGAGATCGCCGATTCGGCAAGGACCGCCGCACCGGTCACAACCGAGGCCGTCGCAACCACAAGTCCTATCACAGAGCGCGCCGAATACTCCGCTCTCGCGAAAGAATCGTTCGCGGACGCGGGAATGATTGTCGCTGTCAAAGTTTCCGGCACAGATAATACGGAAATCACATTTATCTCTAAGATGATAAACAGAACATGGGTAGAGAATTTCGAGCGTAGCCCTATGTTCGTGGAAATAAAAGAACTCGGTTTCACGAGAATAAATTACGACGATAATGTTGCTTATTCGATATATCGCGATATAAAATAATTGTTAAGCGTTCGTGAAATAGAGAGTATCGCAACGACGATTCTTGCGCAAAGCCAAGGTCCGGCGATAGCTGTTCGCCTTTTACGCGATGTTCTTCGCGTTCCGGTAAGCGACAACGAACTTAGCGCGGCGAAAATCGAACTTAACAAGAGCAATTATGTCGCAGAATTGGCGTCGGAGCAACATCCAGACGGCGGCTGGGGTCGATTCCACACGATGAATTATTCACTAAAGCGCAAGTTTGGCACGACTGAAGTCGCCGTTTCACGAGCCGTTGCGCTCGGATTGGATAAATCGCATCCGATTCTCGCGAAAGCGGCGGAATATCTCGCACGGATACTTCGCGACGAGTCAACGTTTCCCGATCCGCCGGAGAGCAACGACCGTTGGGCAACCGGTGAGAAACTTTTTACCGCAGGAACTTTGTCTCTATTCGATCCGGATAATCCCACGCTCGGTGAAACTCGAAAACTGTGGATCGAAATCGCAAATCGCGCTTGCGTGGGCGGCGTGTTCGATCCTAATGCGGAACGAAATGCGCATAAAGCGCTAACTGGTGCGACCGTTTATTTTCGCGATGGACGCGAGACTTATCTTGTCCTTAATTCGAGATACCACGCGGCAATTCTCACCGCAAAACCGCGATTGCTAAATCGAAGAACCGAGAAAACGCTCCTCGAATGGCTTTGGCGGCGTCATGACGGACTTGGTTATCTCAATGTGCCCATAGAAAATCCGCCATTTAGTAAGCCCGGAGCTATGGACAGATGGTTTACCTCGCATGAGTTGCTTTCAGGATTCACGTATTGGCCGGAGTTTTCACGCGATGTTATCGAGATACTATCTTTACAACGTGGCGAAGATGGTTTATGGGATTTCGGCCCTTCTCCTCGCGGAGCGGGCGTTCATTACTTTCCCCTTATCGAGAATACGCGCCGCAAAGGCGCTCGTGCGCTGGACTGGAGTGCGAGAACGCTGATTCTTCTATATAAGCATCTGAGTATAAAGGAATAAGCGTGAGTATTATAATAATCTATGCGACACAATACGGCACAACGGAAAAATGCACGCAGCCTCGAATGTTTCGGCGGCGAAATTAATTGGGACGACCTCGGTTTTCTTGAAAGAACGGCTCTTAAAATGATAAAAAAACAAAAGGGAAGCAGTTCTAATCTCGATTTAGAGGCAATAGAACTTATGGTTGCGGCAATGAAATAAAATAGAAAGGTATACATGAAAAGCCTATTTAACCCGGTGGTGATTATTATGGTAATTATTCCTTTATTTGCCCTTGCCAAAGCAAGCAATTCGCAAATTCAACCGGTCGAGAGGGTTGAACTCGATCGGTATCTTGGGCAATGGTTCCAGACGGCCTATTACCCGAACACTTTTCAACCTAAGGATTGCGGAATTACAACCGCAGAATATTCCCTAAAGGAAAACGGCAGGATTCGCGTTATAAACACATGCTGGGGCGATACTTTTAGCGGCGAACCCCGTAAACAAGCCAAGGGCACCGCGTGGGCTGTTGACGAGAGTAACGCACGCCTAAAGGTCCGATTTTTCTGGCCTTTCAAGGCCGATTATTGGATTATCGACCTCGATACGGCAGAATATTACCACGCCGTTGTCAGCGGGCCATCGATGAAATATTTGTGGATACTATGTCGCGAGCAATCGATGGATGAAGGTTATTATTCTACTCTTATACAAAAGCTCGAGAATATGGGATTCGACACGTCGAAATTGGTTTTGACATCAAAGTTGAAATCATCGGAGTAGTAACCTAAAAATCGATTTGCCACAGAGCATCGCGGAAATTGGGCAATGAAAGAGACCTAATGGATTGTTTACAAATAACTTGCGGAGAGTTTTCTTCGTGCCTGACTCAAGAGCCATATTCTAACTAAATCAAGCCCGATAACTTAGACCGGGCTTGATATTGCTTTCGGAGAGGCCGGGATTCTTTCCGAAAACGGGAAATAACTTATTGATATATAATTGGTTATGCTTTTCAGGATAGCGATTTTCCTCGAATTATCGATGCTTATTTCATGAGGATTTGAACGCTACTATATCCGTTCAATGGCACAAAATTGGCACAGGAGAATCTCCTTTTAATTTTAAATTAAACATCATAAAAATCAAAGGATATTTTTACTACTTTTAGAAGGATAAGGGAAAATTTCCGATAATCGGTTTAGAAGTTAACCGAATCTTAACAAACGTAAAACTCCCTCAAAACATTCGATATTATATTATATCTCAAATTTATAGGAGGTCGTTGTTTGTGGCTAAAATAAGTTTAGGTATAATCGCTATTATTTCATTGCTCTTTCTCATTGCGATTGTCGCAATGTTACTCGACAATGCGATGCCGTTTTTCAAGAACTACTCGCTTTCGGAGTTTTTCCTGAACGGCAAATGGCATCCCGCCAGCGAGCCGCCGATTTTCGGGATACTCGCGCTTTTGTGGGGTTCGTTCATCGTGACGTTTATTGCTATGTTCGTTGCGTTGCCGGTCGGAATTGCCTCCGCGCTTTACTTAAACGGCATCGCGCCCGTGAAACTCCGCGAGGTTTTAAAGCCGATAATCGAGATTCTGGGCAGCGTGCCCTCGGTAATATACGGTCTTTTCGGGCTGGTTATTCTCGCACCGTTCGCGCAGAGATTTTTGCATTTGCCGGTGGGGCAATGCGCGGCGGTCGCGGGCGTCGTGCTGGGAATTATGGTCATACCCACTATAGTTAGCGTTTTCGAGGACTCGCTCTCCGCAGTTCCGAAGTCACTATGGGAGGCCGGATACTCCCTCGGCTCGACTAAATGGGAGACGCTTGTGAAAATCGTTTTGCCTGCGGCGAAATCCGGGCTTATGGTCGCGGTTCTGCTGGCTTTCGGCAGGGCGATAGGCGAGACGATGACCGTGCTTATGGTCGCCGGGGGCGCAGCGCAGATAAAGCTTTCGCCGTTCGTGCCGGTTCGCCCCATGACCGCTACAATCGCAGCCGAAATGGGCGAAACGCCGCAGGGCAGTATGCACTTCCACTCCCTTTTCGCGGTGGGGACGATACTCCTTATCATAACCTTTGTAACAAACCTGATTGCGAGTAGATATGCCGAGCGACGTTCTTAAATATAGGCTTCGTGTTCAACGCGCGGGTTTTGTAGCCTTGCGGGTGGCGGCTTTAGCGATTATCGTCGTGCTGTCTTTATTGATTTACTTCATAGTCAGCAAGGGGATACCGATTTTGTCGTGGGAGTTCCTGACGCAGCCGCCTAAAAAGATGATGACCGAGGGAGGAATATACCCGGCGCTCATCGGGACGTTTTTGCTTGGCGTCGGCGCGATGCTTTTCGCCATGCCGATAGGCGTCCTTACGGCGGTTTATCTGCGCGAGTTCTCGACGCAGGGGCGGCTGACGCGCCTGATTCGCGTAGGTGTGAATACGCTCGCGGGGATGCCCTCGATTGTTTTCGGCCTGTTCGGATTCGCGTTTTTCTGCAAGGTGCTCGGATTCGGGGTTTCGGTTCTTTCGGGGGCGCTGACGTTAGGCGTTATGTCGCTTCCGATAATTATCTCCGTCTCGGAGGAAGCGCTCGAATCGATTCCGAACTCGTTCCGCGAGGCCTCGCTCTCCCTCGGCGCAACGCGATGGCAGACCGTCGTAAAGGTCATCCTGCCAAACGCGGTTTCCGGGATTATTACCGGCGCGATTCTCGCTATGGGCCGCGCGGTCGGCGAAACCGCGCCGATTATGTTCACCGCAGCGACGTTCTACACACGCAAACTCCCGAACAGCCCGTTCAGCGAGGTTATGGCGCTACCGTTTCACATATACGGCCTTGTGACCGAGGGGCTTTATCCAGATAAACAATTGCCTATAGCATACGGCTCCGCGCTCGTTTTACTGCTTTTAGTGCTGATTTTAAGCGGCACGGGCGTCTTTATGCGATATCGATTCAGAATGAGGAGAAAATGGTGATAGAGTCGGCTGAAACCGAAATTAATAATTACCAATGCTGCGATAGAGATTTGGCGGCGGACTGCGGAATCGTCGAGGCGCATGATTTCAATCTCTGGTATGGCGACGTCCACGCGCTGGTCGATGTTTCGCTGCACTTCCCGGAGAAAAAGATAACAGCCATTATGGGGCCGTCCGGTTGCGGCAAATCGACTTTGTTGCGTTCGATAAACCGCATGAACGACCTTATCCCGGGCATTAAAACAAAAGGCCAGATGTTCTTCGACGAGCAGAATATTTACTCGAAAGGAGTCGATATATACTCGCTTCGTCGACGTATCGGGATGGTTTTCCAGCGCCCGAACCCGTTCCCCAAATCGATTTACGATAACGTGGCTTATGGACTACGTATCCACAAACTCGCGAAGGGCGAAGAACTGGACAATCGCGTCGAGACCGCGCTCAAGTCGGTCAACCTATGGGATGAGGTCTCCGACAGGCTGAACAAAAACGCTTTCGACCTATCCGGTGGGCAGCAGCAGAGATTGTGTATCGCGCGGGCACTCGCGGTTCAGCCGGAAGTTCTCCTTCTCGACGAGCCGACTTCCGCGCTCGATCCCGTCTCTTCCGCGAAAATCGAGGAGTTACTGAAGACCTTCATCGGCCAGTTCACGGTAATAATTGTCACGCACAACGTCGGGCAGGCCGCGCGAATTTCGGACTATACGGCGTTCATGATGCTCGGAAAGCTCGAAGATTTTGGCCTAACGAATCAGGTTTTCACCAATCCCAAAAACGAGTTGACGGAAAAATACCTTACGGGTAAATTCGGATAAAACGATAGCTGAACGAGGTTAATATGATAGAAAAAGCATTCGACGATTTGCAGATTATGTTCGCGGAACAGGCTGCGCGAGCCGAACGTATGGTTGAGGACGCAATTCGAGTGCTTGTTGAAAAAGACAAGAAGCTGGCCGAGAAGGTTATTGCGGAGGAAGAACCGCTCTGCAACCGCCTCGAAAAGGAAATCGAGGCCAAGGCAATCGAGATAATCGCGCTGCACGAACCGAAGGCCGGCGAAATGCGCAAGATTGTCTCTATTATCAAGGCGAACAAAGACTTGGAGCGAATCGGGGATCAAGCCGTGAACATCGCCGAATACACACTCTATCTCATCCCGCGCCGACAGGTAAAGCCGCTTATCGACATCCCGCGTATGGCGAAAATCGCGCAGGGCATGATTGCCAAATCGATTGACGCATTCCTCCAGAAGCGTGTCGAGGATGCGCAGGAGGTCCTTCGCACGGACGACCTCGTCGATGATCTCGAAGAGCAAATTATGCGCGAGTTAATCACATATATGGCAAGCGATCCCGCCACAATCGAGCGTTCGCTAAAATTGCTTTTTATCAGCCGCAATATCGAACGAATCGGAGATTTGGCTATGAATATTGCGGAAGAAGTCATATATTATATAACAGGAAACGATGTCAAACACCCCGGTTTGACGGAGGAAGGGTCATGAAGAATATAGCGATTATTGAGGACGAAGCGGATTTACGCGAGCTTCTCGAACTGCATCTAAAGCGCGAGGGCTACCAGCCGCACCTCTTTGCGACGGGCGACGAGTTCCTCGACTCGACAGGGGAAGGACCGTTCGACTTGATTTTGCTCGACCTCATGCTGCCCGGCACCGACGGCCTCGACGTTTGCCGCATAGTTCGCAACAACGAAGAGACGCGTGACGTGCCGATAATCATGCTGACCGCAAAAAGCAGCGAGGCCGATATAGTTGTCGGTTTGGAACTGGGCGCGGACGACTATATGACGAAACCCTTCTCGATTCGGGAGCTTATGGCGCGAATCAAGGTTGTTTTCCGCCGCGGAGAAAGAACCGCGAGCGCCAACGAGACACACCTTCAGATTTCGGGCGTGGAGCTTTTTCCCGAAAAATTCCTCGTTCTGGTCGATAAGGAGCCGGTCGAGTTGACCGCTACCGAGTTTAAAATCCTCGAATACTTAATGCGACGGCGCGGGCGGGTGCTATCGCGCAACCAAATACTCGAATCCCTCGGCGGCGACAGGCAATTCATTATCGACAGGACGGTGGACGTCCACGTGCTCAACATTCGCCGCAAACTGGGCGAATACAGCGGTATAATCCAGACGATTCGCGGCATAGGCTACAGGATTCTCGACGAATGAAATTCGGGATTCTGACAAAGCAATTACTGATTCTCGCGCTGGTCTCGCTGATGGCGATTACGGCGGTTGTGGTGATTTCGGTTCGCACGGGTTTCGATGTTATGTCGGAATCCGCAAAGGACGAGCTTCTGCGCGAAGCGCACTTGTTTTCGTCTTCGATGGGCGATTCGATGACCGCCGCGCAGCTGGATTCGCTCGCGAAAATCCTCGGCAAGCGGACGAACATACGATTTACGGTCATCGACGAGTCCGGCAAAGTCCTCGCGGATACCGAGGAAGACCCCGTCGTTATGGAAAACCACGCCGACCGCCCGGAAGTTATCGAAGCCCTCGGCTCGAAAGACGGCAGCAGCGTTCGATTCAGCACGACGACGAAGCAATATCGAGTTTACTGTGCCACCATCCGTCGTAACGACTCTGGGCAAATTGTGATTCGCGCCAGCATGACGCTCGATTCTATATCGAAACTCAACGAGAACCTTTCGCGCGGGATAATCCCGTGGGCTGCACTTCTACTTGTGATTGCGGTGGCCTTCGTGTTCATCTCACAGAGGCTTATAAACAAGCGAATCGAGGGAATTTCCGGCGTCGCTTCGAAGATTGCGAAGGGCGATTTTTCGACGCGAATCCGTCGCCAGAACGACGAGTTCGGCTCGCTCGAATACTCGATAAACCTCATGGCTATCGATTTGCAGGCGATGTTCGACGAAATCGACCGCCAGAAAAAAGACCTGCTCGAAATCCTGCGCTCGCTCCACGAGGGCGTCCTCGTGCTCGACAGTGACAACCGAATCGTCCTGATAAATCCCTCTTTGGAGAATATCGCGGGTATCGATTTTGACACCGTTAAAGGGATGGATATCCTTGCGGTCCTGCTAATCAAGGAACTCCGCGACATGCTAAATGACGAGGGCAAAGCGCGCGTCGAGTTCTCCCGCGAGGGCAAACGCTATCACGCCGAGTTGTTCACGATTCCGGCCCTGAGCCAAAAACTCGTCGTCATTCGCGATATAACCGAGCATTTTCGGATTCAGCAGACCAAGACGGATTTCGTATCGAACGTATCGCACGAGCTTCGGACGCCGCTGTCGCTAATCAAGGGCTACGCGGAGACGCTCAATGACGAACCGCTCCTCGACGACCAGCGCAAATATATCGAGACGATAATGCGCCACACCGACCGAATGATAGCGCTAATCGAGGATTTGCTGACGCTATCGAAAATCGAGACCGGCGCGAAAGCGCAATTTGAGAACATCGAACTCGCGCCGATTGTGCGCATGGTGCTTCCGCTTTTCGAGCGCAAGGCGCGCGAAAAAGGGATTTCGATAGAGTTCGACGCCACGGAGGAGCCGCTGTCGGTCTTCGCCGACCGGAGTCTTCTCGAAATCGCGTTTTCCAACCTGATAGACAATGCGATAAAATACAATCGCGAGGACGGCGCTGTTTCGATTCGCCTTGAACAGGCGGGAAACCGCGTCATGATAAGCTTCACGGACACGGGCATAGGGATTCCACCGAGCGAGACGTCGCGGGTATTCGAGCGATTTTACACGGTCGATAAATCGCGTTCAAGGGCACTTTGCAGCACCGGTCTCGGCCTTTCGATAGTGAAGCACGTCGTCCTTCTGCACGGCGGCGAGTTATCGCTAAACAGCGTCGAGGGCGAGGGCAGCACATTCACAATCGCTTTCACGAGTCTATAAGAGAGTTTAACGCCTTTAACTGAATCTTCATTTTTCCTCTATAATCCTTTAATCCTCATGAAGTATTATCGGGTAATTTGTTGAAACACAAACCCTTTAATTAAGGAGAGAGGGATGAAAAAGTTATTGATTCTGGCGGTGGTTGCGACCATCGCGCTGGGAGCCTTCGAGCCGGGGCAAAGCTGGATAGAGGGCAAAACGTGGTTCCGCATGAATATGGAGCGTTACGACGGCGAAACCGAGGCAATGGGCTTCGAGGTCGCGCGCGGATACTTCACTTTCGGGCACCAGTTCACGCCGACAATCTCCGGCAAGTTCAACGTCGATATCTACTCGAGCGACAAGTCCTCGGACGCGAACGGCGCGGGCCTTAAAATAAAGGCCGCATACCTCGAATACTCGGGAATCCTCCCCGACGCCAAGTTGCAAGCCGGTGTGATTAAAAACTACTTCGGGACGATTTACGACTGGAGTTACCTCACAATCGAGAAGGCCCCAGAAGACCTCAACGGCATTACGACCTCTGCGGACGCCGGTGTCGCACTCGCGGGCTATATTCCCTCGGGATTCGGCGAGTATCAGCTCGGAGTTTATAACGGCGGGGGTTACAAAAAATACAACGGCAATATCGACGTGAACCCGGCTTTCGTCGCGAACGTTCGCTTTATCCCGATTTCCGGCGTTACGCTCGGCGGTTCGATGCACTTCTCGCAATATGAAATCGCGACCGACACGCTCGGCGGCACCGAGAACAAAAACGATATGAAAATCGCTGGCGTTCTGCGTGGAGCATACGGCCCGGCGGAACTTTGGGGCGAATACCTCATGCGCAAACAGGACGAGACGCAAAGCTCTTGCATCATGGTTATGCCGGTCGTAACGTTCGCTAATCGTTTCCAGATATTAGGTCGCTACGACATCTGGGACCCAAACGCCGATGTCGATGACGATGGCTACAATCTTATGGTTGTCGGCGCTAACTACTTCCTCTCAAAGAATACACCGAGCACGCAGATTCAGGTCAACTGGGAGCGCGCGACACCGGAGCTGGCCGACGCAGAGCCGACCGACAACTTCAGCGTCCAGTTACGCTGGGAATTTAAAAGCAACCCGTTTTAAATAAAAAGTAAGGAGAAAAACATGAAAAATCTAAAAATAATCGGAGTGCTATTGACACTCGCGGTCACGTTGCTTTTCGGCACGGACGACCAGCTCGTTCTCACCGGCTCGACCACGGTGCTGCCGATTGCGCAAGCCTGCGCGGAATCCTTCATGGACGACAATCCCAAAATCGACGTGACGGTTCGCGGCGGCGGCTCCGGCGTCGGAATCGCGGCGCTTCTCGACGGCACCTGCGACATCGCGGACGCCTCGCGCTCGATAAAGACAAAGGAACTTGCCTCGGCGCGCTCGAAAGGCGTCAACCCGGTCGAGCACATCGTTGCGTGGGACGGAATCGCGGTCGTCGTTCACCCCGATGTTCCGATTGACAATCTCACAATCGAGCAAATTCGAGATATTTACTCGGGCGAAATCAACAACTGGAAAGCTCTCGGCGGGCCGTCGAAGTCTATCGTAATTGTTTCCCGCGATGTTTCCTCCGGGACGTTCGAGGTTTTCAAAGAGAAAGTCCTCGAAGGCAGTTCAGTCCGCGATGACGCCCTCAAGGTCGCCTCGAATCAAGCAGTTACGACGACGGTTTCCTCGACGCCGTTCTCGATTGGTTATATCGGTCTCGGCTACCTCAACGATAACGTCAAGGCGATAAAGGTCGATGGCGTCATGCCGAGCAAGGCCACCGCGAAATCGCAGGAATTTCCGATTGTCAGACCGCTTTATATGTACACGAACGGCGAAGCACAAGGTTTGGCGAAACTTTTCCTGGACTTCGTTTTCTCCACCGAAGGTCAGGAAATAGTCGATGAGCTGGGATTCGTTCCGGTAAAGTAATTCAAGGGAATCCTATTTTCAAACTCCCTCTTTGTCACTTTCTTAGAGGGAGTTTTATTTTTGAAATTGAAATTAAATATAGACGTGTTTGTATTTTAAGCGAAACCATAAGTCTTTCAAGGGTTTAAGGGCGATTTCCCAACGAATACAGGTCGATTTTCAACGGTATATTATAGCTTTTAATAAAATACATATCGTTTTTAAAAACATACATTTAGGTTTTCAAAACACATATATCGTTTCCCACAACATACATATCGTTTTTCCCAACATACATTATGTTTTGTCAAAACAATATATCGTTTTTACAAAAGTACAATTAGCTTTTACAAACTATCTCCGGCCTTTTTGAGGTCTTTTTCTCGCGGCGGGAGTTTCACTCGACGTTTTTCGTAAAGCGTATCATCCTCGGGAGGGATTTTTTCGAGAACAACGCGATAACCACAAGCATGTGCAACCGCGATATAAGTCGAAAACCGAAGGGATTTCGTTCTCCTATGCATGAAATTGCTTATCGAAGATTGAGCCATGCCGGTTACACGCGCGATTGTCGCCTGATTGACCCCCGCTGTGCCATCCTTAATCATGGCGATTAACTCCTTGTGGATGCGGTTTGCTTCGGGTTGCCATGATTCGCGTATTTTCGCGTTGGCCTCTTTTACTTTGCGCTTCTTTTCTTCCCTGAGCTTCATTCGGGCTTCATATTCTTCGAGATTCATCTTGTCTCCTTTAGTTTAATATGTTTTAAATATATACGATTGAGGATAGCGAATCAAGGAAATCCAATCGATAACAACCTTGGCGTTTTCGCAAGTCTTCAGGAATAGCGGCGGATTGCAGTATGCTTCATGGCAAAAAAAGGCTCAATCCATTTCGAATCGAGCCTTATTTAATACTTTCGGAGAGGCCGGGATTCGAACCCGGGGTACGCTTGCACGTACAACTGCTTAGCAGGCAGCTGCCTTCAGCCGCTCGGCCACCTCTCCTAATTAGATGAGACTTAATCTCATCAATAAATTAATTAAAAAAGAACTTTGGATATGTTTCACATATCCGGTGGTTCGGCCAACTCTCCAAGCTGGATGGGACTGTGTCACATCCATGAAATCGTTAAATAGAACTTATGGATATATTTCATATATCCGGTGGTTCGGCCACCTCTCCAAGCGGATGGGACTGTGTCACATCCATGAAATCGTTAAATAGAACTGTGGATATATTTCACATATCCGGTGGTTCGGCCACCTCTCCAAGCGGATGGGACTGTGTCACATCCATGAAATCGTTAAATAGAACTGTGGATATATTTCACATATCCGGTGGTTCGGCCACCTCTCTAAGCTGGATACGACTGTGTCACATCCATGAAATCGTTAAATAGAACTTATGGATATATTTCATATATCCGGTGGTTCGGCCACCTCTAAAAAGTAAATAGAAACAAGTTCTATTCGATGCAAAAAATCGATAGAGTTACGAAAAATGTCAATTAGCAAGTGTTGCCGACTACTTAAACAAATCCAATAGGGCAATCGTTCAGAATTTAGCTCTAACGCCGCTAAAAAAACGTTCAAGAATCCCGCGACATTCGCTCTCTAATACTCCGGCGGTTACCCGAATCGAATGCCCGAACGCCGGATCGGTCGGGAAATTCCAGCGCGAATGCACGGCACCTATTTTTGGATCGCTACAACCGAATACCAATCGCCCGACTCGCGCGAGCATAATCGCGGACATGCACATCGGGCACGGCTCGAAAGTCACGTATAACGTGCAACTACTTAGAACTCGCGTCCCTAATTCGCTTCCGGCTTTTCTAAGCGCGATAATCTCCGCATGACCGGTTGGATCGCAACGCGACTCGCGCTGGTTATGCGCACGGCAGATAATATTTTCACCGCTCGTAATTACGCATCCGACCGGAACTTCGCCCTCGTCAAAAGCCTTTTCGGCTTCAACAAGAGCCTCCGCCATGAATTGTCTGTCAGTTTCGATATTCATTCAAAGAACCGAGTAAAAATTAGAAAACGCGCCTGACAGGATTCGAACCTGTGGCCTACGGATTCGAAGTCCGTTGCTCTTTCCAGCTGAGCTACAGACGCAAATCAAAACGTGTCCGGTCTTACACATTCGATAAAACTAACGCGCCCGGCAGGATTCGAACCTGCGGCCTACGGATTCGTAGTCCGGCGCTCTATCCAGCTGAGCTACGGGCGCGTATTTTCAAATATCTCCGGAAATTCCGTTTCCGGAATGAACCTGAATGTAAATATTCAATCGGAAAAATGCAAGTGTTTTGTTTGACGTTTAGTCGATCGAGGCTATTGTCGAAAAACGATTGCTATACCGATCTTTAATGTTATGTTGTAACATCTATGAATGAGAAACCAATAGGAGGGTGAAATAAAATGAAAACTTTGCTGTTGTTATCTATGGCGGTATTTATCGCTGCGGCTTTTGCTGGGGAACCATGGAACACCTCGCTCGACTTCAATCTGAACCTCGCCCTCGGCAACTACAGCGGCAACTGGGACGGCGGCGAGGCGGGTAGTTTCAATTGGACAGTAAACGCCAATTTTCTCGCGGAAAGGCAAATCGTATCCTGGTTAAACTACAAACACACCGCAAAACTCTCGTTCGGGCAAACCCATTCGCAGTCTGTCGAGACGAGGAGATGGGCCGTGCCACAGATTGCTACCGACCTTATCGACATCGAGGACGTTGCGAGGTTCACATTGGGCACGTTTGTCGATCCCTACGCTGCGGTGCGCCTCGAAAGCCAATTCTACGATACCCGAGTAGCAGATAACAAGCGCTATTTCAACCCGATAAAGCTCACGGAATCCACCGGTTTCGCGCGCGAGTTTATCAAAGAGGAAAACCGCGAGCTAATTAGCCGCCTCGGTTTCGGTATTCGCGAGTATGTCGATAGGGACGTTATGATTGCCGCCGATGAATACGAGACCCAAACTGCAAACGACGGCGGTATCGAGTTCGTGACCGAGCTACGCATGCCGCTCGCGAAAGAGAAAATCTCATACACCGGCAAGCTCACCATTTTCGAGGCGCTCTTCTATTCCGAGTCCGACGCGCTGGCCGGCTTGCCGAACGAGGACTATTGGAAAGCCCCGGACGTCGCGTGGGAGAACATTTTCGCGGCGAATATCACCGAACATATTATGGTCAACCTCTATTTCGAGCTGCTTTACGACAAGGAAATCAGCCTGAAGGGCCGCCATAAGGAGACGCTCGCGCTCGGTCTGACGTATAATGCCTTTTAGAGGGAAATATTGCTGAAGGAGATGGGGATGGGCGGTTCACGAAGCGCCCTACGGAGCGGAAAAATGAGCGAATTGGAAGGATTGTAGCTCGTCCGGGAAGGATTTTATCTCCGTGGGGAAGGATTGTAGCTCGTTGGGGAAGGATTTTATCTCCGTTGGGAAGGATTGCAGCTCAATGGGGAAGGATTGTAGCGCATTTGGATTGGATTTTATCTCCGTTGGGAAGGATTGCAGCTCAATGAGGAAGGATTGTAGCGCATTGGGGTTGGATTTTATCTCCGTTGGGAAGGATTGTAGCTCGTTGGGGTTGGATTTTATCTCCGTTGGGAAGGATTGCAGCTCGATGGGGAAGGACTATACAAGTCGTGGATATAATTCGCAAAAAGTATATGGTATTCGAGGCGAACACCGAATACGCCGATCAACCGTGGGAAATCGAAGACCCGCTATTTTACGAGGGTCAGTTTGATGTTCGAGTTCAATTCCCCGATATTCAACAGGGCGAGGTAGTTCCCCGATGGCGCCATTCTGCCGGCGAAAGTCTCGCCGTTCCAGATAAAAGCGTTTTTTCCGCTCACGAATTCACCATCGTGGAGAAGCGCGACGAGCCTGCCCATCGAATCGAAGATTTTCAACTCGCCATCTGACGCGCGAGGAAGCTCGAATTCGATTTTGACTTCGGAGTTGAACGGATTCGGATATGCTTTCAGAGCTATTTTAGTGGGTAATGCGACATAGGCGGTTTCTTCGACACCGACAAGACTATCGACCACAAAATCCCATATACCGCGGCCATAGGTGCCGAATCTCGCGGTCGAAATCACATCGATATAATCGACCGTCCAATATGTCTGATCCGGCGCGGAAAGCTCCGCAATATCGAACCATCGCTCTTCATCGAAGATATACGCATACGCCCCGACCTCCGTCGCCGCAAAAAGTAACTTCTCGTCGGGCGTGATTGCTATTTCATAAACGAGCGTGCTTGGCAAGCCGTCGTCCATCGGTTCGAATGTCGAACCGTCGTCGGTAGAAACATAGACTGGAGGATTCGAGTAGCCGCTTCCGGCAATATATACCGTGCCGAGCGTAATCGGAGAAGCAACTATCGAGGAACCATAGAAATAGTGGCTTTCCGGACCCACAAATGACGGAGTATGCGTCCAAGTCGCACCCACATCGGTCGAACGGAAGAAATTGCCGTCGTTTGTAAGAACATAGCGATGCGTCGGATTTATAGGGGAGTATTCCATCGCGGAAACTCGGACGTTTTCTTCTCCGAGGCTAAAATCGAAGGGTTCCTCATCCGCCGAAATCCAGACTAACCTCGCATCGAGATGCCAGATATGTGCGCCGCCATCAGACCCTCCGCCGCCGATGTAGCATTTATCTACCGCGGATGGATCCTCCATAAGCGGCGGAAGCCACAAATAATTCGACCCGACGAAATCCCATGTAACCTTCCATTCACTTGACATAGCATTTGGATAATACATAACGAATCCGGGATAATCGCTCCAGATGCTCGATCCGCCGTCGCTCGATACAATATGACCATAGTCGCCGCTGATAAGCTGGTCGAAATCGAGCATACCGCCTGAATCGCTCTGGCAGCGCTGGTAACCCTGATCCTGACTGCCGACATAAATATAATCCGGGTCGAAGCGACAAGTGTAAGTCGAGTAGTATTGACTGACTGCGAGTCCATTCAACGACAAGTTGTTCACTGATAACAGAGAGTCATGCGACACATACAGCCCGCCGTCGGTAGATATATATAGCAATTCCGGGCCACCGGGCGTGCGGATGGCATCGACACCCGGGATATCGGCGTGGAGTAAATCCTCGGGATTGTCATAATATTCCCACCACTCGTTGTGCTTGGCCCAGGTTCCCGCGCCGTTATGGCTGCGATAGCACTGCACCGCGCCGAAAAACACATTGTTAGGATTGTTATTGCTACATGTAAAATTATTACCGCTCGATAGGAAAGGCGTTTCGTCGATCTCGCTTCGATACGCCCATGTCGCGCCGCCATCCGTGGAGCGATGAATATCCGTGTGATCTCCATACGCGTGTGCCGAATAGAATGTTATCGCCCCGCCAATTGCGCAGCCGGTAAGGTTGATATTCCTGACTTCGGAAATGCCGCCTGTAACCGCGAAAGCCGCGATTGTATCGAGTTCGTCGGTATCCGTGAACTTCGTAAGCGTCTCGCGAACAAGCATATAAACGCCAGTCGAGTCGAATCGCGAAGTCCAGAGGTCGTAAAGATTGCTGCTCAGGCCGTAATCGTAAATTTTGGTGAAACTCGCCGCATGATCGGTGGATTTATAGACAACCACCCTCTCCGTCCAGTGGATATAGTCCCATTCCGTCCCGAGAAGATATATCGACCGGAAGCTGTCGTTGACAATTTGCCCGCTCCGGAAACCTCCCCACGAACCGATAACGTCCAGACCCGCCGAGGTGTTCCATGTCGCACCGTCGTCGTCGGTGTAGTAAACGATGCCCGGCCAGCTTCCCGCGACAATAAGGCGTTTGCCGTCGTCGTGAGGGATAAGCCGAACCATTTTTATATCGTTAATCTGCATGTCGCCGTTAAGACATGTCCAGTGGCTGCCGTCCAGATTGCCGCGCCAGACGTTCCCGCCCGAAGAGCCGCAATAAATATACTCCATGTCGAAATCGACATCCGTCGTGTGCATCCTGCCGGCGAGATTGTTGCTGCCGCGTTCGTTCCAGTGGCCGTGAAGCCCGTGAATCATAGCCTTATCGAGAGAACGGCCATCGCCGCGGTTAGCCAGACGGCGTTCGGTCTTTGCTCTGCGGGTTTCGCGGTCGATTGTGCGCCAGTTCACGCCCTCCGCGGCGCGATGCATCTCCTCGATCCATTCCTTACGATGCCTTTTAAATTCCTTGCGGGCGGCTTTCATAGCCATGTAATCGGACGGCGAGGGCTTGCGTTCGCATCCTGCAAGCAGGACAATGAGAATTGTTAGAAAGGCTGAAAATATATTTTTCATTTCATCTCCAAAAGTAAGAAACAGGATGTTATTATAAGACATCTTCGCGGCATTTACAAGGAAATCGTTTCGAACAATGGGCGATATGCGCAAACGCTTCCCCGTCAAGCAGTTCCTGCTGTGTAATGCCCTTGTCCTCGAAACTCCGCTTCATTTCTCCCCCCTTGTCAAAGGGGGGCAGGGAAAGATTAACAAAGGGCGACCCATCGAGCCGCCTCCTTCCATTTTGCATTGCTAATTGATAATTACTAATTCTACATTCTTATTCCTTCCAATCCCCTCTCCCCTCTCCCTTCTCCACTCTCAACTTTCAATTCCCTTGCGTTCCCCCAAAAACCGAATTATTTTATCTTCATAATAACGAAATAAAGGGGGAGAAAATGAGAAACTCGATTTTGTTGTGTTGCGCGATAACGGCGTTCTGCGCACCGATATTGCAGCTTTCGGAGGTTGCGGCGAGCGAATTCTCTATCGACCGCGAACGCGCGACGGCATTCGCGGAAGAATACTTCGCAAGTAAGTTCGGGCAGTGCGCAATCGGTGAGCCGTGGGAATACGCCGACCCGCTCGGAACGCGAGTCGCATATATGTTCCCGGTGCAAATCGGCGCGAATAGCTTCACCGAGCCGCAGGACATCGAAAGTTGGGAATCGGGATACGGGCGAATCGTGGTTTCGGCGCGAAGCTACCTCTCCCCCGTCCTCGAATGCTGCGCAGCCGCGCCCTGGGAGATTGTCAACGACGACATGTTCCGCGCGATTATCCGTCAGGAAACCGGCGAAAGCGATTTGTCGCTCGTCCGCATTTATTATATGCCTCTCGGAATCCGGCTTTTCGAATACGCGGGCGCGCTCGGTAACTATCTCGTCGATCCGATGAACCTCGATATTATCTCGGCGGAAGAATTCGCGGAGTTCACCGAGGGACTTCGCAATCCGGAGAATCTAATCACACCGGAAACACATCCCGGAGAATTCAAGGACCGATGGGAGGCTTTCGAACGAAGAACTCTCACCGTTTCGCAATATATCGACGGTTACGAGACCATCCCCTATTTCGACTGGGAATACGGCTGCTGCCCAACTGCGGGCGCGATGCTTTTCGGATATTGGGAAAATCACCACGAGGTGGGAAGAATTATAACCGGCTATTTCACACACGCCGACCATAAATATCACGAGATAAACCATCACGTCCCCGACGTCGAATGCCTCGTCGCGGGCGGAATGACAACCGACACAACCTATTATCCGCCATACGATTACTCATACGGCGGAACCTATAGTGATGGAATCGCTAACGGGCTGCTTAGAACCTCGGAGCGCAAAAATTTAGCTTTCTCGATATACCAAGAAACCTCGGCGAACTTCACGCACTTGGTTACGAAAATAAACTCGGATATTCCCGTAATCTGGAATAATTGCTGGGAAAGGCCCAGCGGAACCGCCTGCCATTGCATGACCGCAGTCGGTTACGGCGACGGCGAGCTTCTTTACCTGCATAACACATGGGACAACATGCTCGACGAACGCTGGACATGGTCGTTCTGTTCGATAGTCTCGACAGACTCATACACCGGGGATATATATACCTACGGCGTGATATTCAGTCAGGGAATAACCTCCGCGACCCCAACGGAATCGCTCGACGACCGCAACCTCAGGCTCACCGCGCCCTGCCCGGGGAGCGGCCTGAACACGGAGCCTTACGCCGCCGATCCGGGGGATTTGCCGGAATACACGCCCGGCGGGGAAATGCTCATCTCGTGGACGGGCGCCGACTCTTTGCTGCCACTCATTATCCAATTATCGCTCGATAACGGCGTGAGTTTCGGCGAAATCGGCTTCATGCCGGGTGTTAGCGAAACGGACAGCTTCGCATGGGCGATACCGGGAACGCTTACGACCTCCGGCGGCAGGATTAGGATTCTGCAATTCGCCGACGGCGAGGTAATCAGCGGCGACGGCAGCTACAATCCCTTCAGCATAGGCGGGTTCGACTCCTGCGCGTTCTGCGACCCTTACGAGCGAGGCGACGCCCAAGCCCACGCCTGCTGGCTAAACCTCTTCCCAATCGAATACGAAGCCGCATTCGACGGCGACGACGACGTCGATTGGTTCGCCTTCGTTGCAATTCCGACCGACAGCTATTCGATTTCTATCGGCGACCCGGCAAGCCCCACAGTCACTCTAATAAACAGCGATAGCGACACTGTCGCCTTCCACGACGGCGCAGGCGGAAGCGTCGCTTTCGATTTCATCCCAACCGCCCCGGACATCTACTATCTCGCAATTGCGAAAAGCGCTTCCAGCGGGCCTTTGGGATGCTATTCAATCAGCATCGCAAAAGATGAGTTGGTGGATACATCCTGTATGGCTCCGGATTTCTTCGAGCCGGATAACGACGAGCTCTCGGCCACACCGATACTCTGCACGGATGAGATGCGTTATCAAAGACACACAGTCCACGCCGAAACGGACACCGACTATTACGAGGTCGATCTCGACGACGGCGATAAATTCTGGTTGACAACCCGAACCTTCGAGAATTTAAAGCTAAAGGTTTATCTCTATAATCCTACCGGATCGTTAGTGGCTATCGGTTCGCCGGGAAGCGGGGCCGGATACAATTGCGTAATGGAGTATTCCGCGCACGAAGCAGGGACACACACGTTTAAAATTTTCGGAACGATTGCCCCACCAGCCGGAACGCCCCTCTGCTACGACGTTTTCTACAACAATTATTTCAGATACGAATACCTCGAAGGCGTAATTCCAACTTCGGACACGACGACCGTGGGGCGTTATTATTCGTTTAAGCCTTATTTCGCATGGGCTTACTTCTTCGAATACACCGACTATCCCGGCTGGATGACCGTCCTCTCCGATTCGATTATAAGGGGCACTCCGCCGGTCGGGGATACGACCTATCACTTCTCAGTCGTTATACCGCTTGCTGCTTCCCTCGCAGACACAGCGACAGTGGCTCTCTACGTGCGCGATTGCCCGCAACTGGAGGAATTTTCCTACGACACGCTTTCCTCAGGCGAATACTATGTGCGTCATCTCTGCTGGGACGGCGTGGAGGCGATTATTATCGACAAGCCGGCGTGGCTGACTTTCGAGGGCGACTCGATTTTCGGCGAATTCCCGGACAGCCTCTCGATGGACGCATATTCCTGGGTCGCATACACGCCATATTGTGCGGATACGCAGATTTCCGGCATATTCGGCCTAAACGCAATCGAGGAGGCTGCGGCGCCGGAAAAATTCGCACTAAACGCGCCGTATCCGAACCCGACGAACACCTCGGCATTAATATCATTCGCGGCTCCGGCGGCGGGGACTGCGGTGCTGAAAATTATCGACATTACGGGCAGACAAGTTCGACGAGAGGAGTTCGTTATCGAGCGTCCGGGCGTGTTCCGCGAGATTCTGAACCTCGACGACATAAGTTCGGGCACTTATCTAATAAAATTGACTTTCGACGGCGAGGACAGATACAGAAAACTGGTGCTGATGAAATAAGCGCTGTTCTAATACTTAGCTACGACAAAAACACTATCGAAATATAGGAGTATAATGAGAAAATATGTATCTCTCTTATTCCTACTTTTACTAATCCAACTCTCTATTTATGGCGAGCCAGTCGTAGAATAACCGGGCAGTTCGCTTGCGATATACAAGCTGTCATTGGAAATAGGCGGCGGAAGAGCATAGAGAGCGTAGAATAATAGCGCCGCCGTCTCGGCGGAATGTCGGGCGAGACGCTCGACCTATTATTCTGAGAAGGCGGCGAGAGTCGCTTTTTTTTATTATTGCACCTTGCGAAGTTATTTATTAGCTTGGCATTGTTATGAAATTCTGTCTGAAAATAGCTGTCCTGCTTTTCTGCCATGTCGCATTCGCCGTGGGGCTTGGAGGATATTACGAAATCCAGACGCGGGTTGCCGAAGATGGAGTATGGCAGCTTTTCGAACCGTCGCATCGTTTCGAATTGAAACTCTACGCGTCGCCGTGGCAGGACACCGAGGCTTTCGCCAAGTTCTACGCCGAGCTTTCGCGCACGCAGGATAACGACGCCGAACGTCAACTACACGAATACACCGTTCTCGAAGGGCACCTCAAATATCGATGGCCGCAGCATTTCGAGGTTCTCGCGTTTACGAAGGAAAACCGATATTGGTTCTCGCAGGGGCTTTTCGAGGTAGTTAATGCGGATAGACTCACGGGCGATACGCAGGGTCTGCGCATGGATTTTTGGGGTCTCGGCAATGTCAGCGGGATTGTTTACTACAACGACTGGTCGGGCACATCGGGTGGTGAGGATGCGCTGGTTGGGCGTGTCAACGCGCCGTTCTGGAAAGACAGGATTCGTCTCGGGGCAACTGCCGCGCGGAAGGACTGGGGCAGTTCGACATCGGACTACAACGCTGTCATCGAGGGCGATCTCGGGTTGTCACTCGGCCGGATAATCCCGCCGCTATCGCGTTTTGGGAATATCGATATTACCGGGCAGGTCGCCACCAGCAGAATTCCCGGCGAACCGGAAAATCCCGACGATATTATTATGGCGGTCGAACTTCGTCAGCTCAAGTTCGCCGATTTCGAGTTCCAGGCCAATTATCACGACTACGGCCCGGATTTTCGTGGCTATCTGTCAAGCCAGTTCGACACCGAGCAGAAGTTCAACGAGGAATCGTTCTATCTTCGCGGGATATACTTTTTCCCGAACAAAGCGATCAACCTCTCCGCGAACTATTCCCACACCCTCGCGCCGCAAAACCGCCAGTTCTATGTATCCGAGTCAAATCCGGTGCGCGATTACGAGGAAGCATACGGCGAGGTTTATGTCGAATGGGTCAATAATATCAAGAGCAAGGCGTATTACAAATTTTATCGCGGCTGGGATGCGACCTATGAAGAGAGTCGAACTTATCCGACCATTTTCGGCGAGATCAGTCTCGAAAACAGCCTTGCGAAGGTGCGTGCTCAGGTTCGGGTTAAAGACATGGACTCGCCGTATCAAATCGTGGCGACCGGCGCGGAATTGAATGTCAACCTCTCGAACGATCTGAAACTCTACGCCCGCGCAATCAACGCCGCCGAGCGCTACGAATCGCGCCAGACCGCGTTCTTGCAACTGCGCTACGAACGGTTCCAGCCGACTGAGATATTCCTCGAATTTGGCAACTCTGGCGACAGCGACAACGATTTGACCAACGACGACGATTTCGTCAATTCGGCCGCAAGTCACGGTGTAAACAAACAGATAAAACTTTTCGTTAAAGTTTATTTTTAAGTGATGGTTCCTATGAAAGAAAACCGCAAACGCAAACTACCGTTGGATTTCAAGGTCTGGGCCGTTTTGCCGGTTTATCTCGTGCTAATAGCTCTGGTAATATTGTTCGGGATGTCATTCGGCGCGCGCTGGTCGTGGATGATCGGCGCTTTTATGCTGGGGCTACTAACGGGACTTCCTGCGGCAAAATGGGAATTGACTGCAATAAATGAATCTTGGAACGAGATTATTAGCGGCCCTATTATCAGTTTTCGGGTGGCGTATTTTAAAAAACCTGGAGCGAAGCGGCGCACGCGGTATTTCATTGGTGCGGCGATAGTTATCCCGGTAGTTTACATACTTTCATCATATGTTTTCTACTGGTATCGTTTCCTCGCGGAAATGGGGACGCGGAGTTCGATATACCTGCTTTTCCGCTGGAACGGCTGGTATTGGTTGCCGTTTATTTTTGGATTGTCTTTTACCAGCACGGGTTTGCCCAGATTGGCAGCGGCTGCAGGTTTCAAGCACAGACATCTCGCCGAGTCGGGTGGGGGTAATAAATGATGGAATACAATATCGATAGATCCGCCAAATTTCTGTTAACTGCGATCCTGATTATCGCCCCATTCGCGTTCGCGGCGGTGAGCTTTTCGGATTCGACGGTCGTTTTCACAATCGATGCGCCGGATGCCGGGGAAGTTTTCGTTGTGGGGGATTTCAACGACTGGTCGATGTCGGCGACCCCGATGACATCCGACGGCGGAGTCTGGCGGGTGGAGTTGCAGCTAGCGCCCAGACGATATGAATATAAGTTCCTGGTTGACGGCGAATGGACAGTCGATCCGGACAATCCTGATCGTAACCCTGACCCATATGGTGGAGAGAATTCCGTAGTCAAAGTCCCCATTCGCGGCGAACCGATAGCGCCGCCGGACGCAGACGCAGACTACATTATCCCCGTGGAAAGCGCGCTAATCGAAAGCAAGGTAATCCTCGAATATCCCAATCCGGATGCGAATGCAGTTTTCGTCGCGGGGGATTTCAACGACTGGTCTATCGAAGCTACCCCTATGACCGGCAAGAGCGGCGTATGGCGTGTCGAACTCGAACTTACCCCCGGTAAATATGGGTATAAATTCTATGTCGATGGCGAATGGAAAATCGATCCGGCGAATAGCGCCCTAATCGACGATGGTTACGGCGGAAGCAACAGCGTTCTCATTGTGACAAAAGAAAGCGCGAAAATAGAAGAAACGCCCCGAATACAAAGTGAGCCGAAACCTGTTATCGAGACATCGGACGGTAAAATTCTATTCAAATATCAAAATCCTTCCGCACGGCAGGTCTTTATTGCGGGCGATTTCAACAGTTGGTCGCCCACCGCGAACCCGCTCGAATCCGACGGCGCGGGCAATTGGTCTGTTTCTATGCCTATGCAAGAGGGCGAATACGGCTACAAGTTCATTGTTGACGGTTCCTGGCAGCCCGATCCCGAAAACCCGGAAACTAAATCCGACGGCTACGGCGGCGTCAACTCCCTCGTTAAGGTCGATAAAAACGGCGAACGCATCGAGGCTTCCGGCGGAGAAACCCGCACAGAGCGCGTCTCAAACACATTCGCGAACAGCCGCGTCTATATAGGCGGAAAATATACCGGAATCGCGGAGAGCCGCTGGAACCGCGATGGCGACGGCCGCTTTCGCCTCGACAATCCACGCCACCGGATGGAAGCCTACCTGCGTGTCAAGATTAGCGACGAAGTCACTGCCTGGGGCGGCCTCAGCTTCGATACGAAGGACGCAGACCGAATCTACGAAGCCGCACTCGCGATGGACAGCGCGGCGGTCGAACTGAAAACGCAGCGCTTTCGCGGCCAGATTTACTACAATCGCCCCGTCGGCGGCCTCGACGACCCGATCGATATTATCGGCGGCTCTGCTGTCGCGGGCAGCCCGGAACTTTCCCTGCCGTTCGGGCTGGGAACCGGCGGCCTCATGCTCGAAGGCGACCTTTTCGGCGCGACCCTGACCGGAATCTACGCCGACCGCAACCACAGCAGCGCGGCAGAAGTTCCTATTGGTTCATTACTCGACGACATCGTCAGACCAGGTTATGGTATATTTGCGGAGGAACTAGTCTCGCCCTCGCCCAATCCGGACGCCTACACCGAATACTCGATAGACATCCTCGGCGCGCGCGTCTCGCACCCATTCGGGCCTTTCGAACTGGGCGCCTCGATGCGCCTCGATTCCGGAACATGGTGGTATTCGATTACGGATTTGGATTTGCCTGCGCTCGACGATTGGATCGACTCGACGGGTTCGACAAGCGACTGGTTCGTGGTCGGAAAGTCGGAATTGCTCTACGGCGGCGATATTAAGCTCAAACTCGCGTCGATCGACCTATGGATAGAGTATCTCGAATACGATTACTCCGGCGGAGTCGTCGCAGGCAACAAGGAAAACGACGCACACGACGGCAACGGCCCGGTCGATATTGAAATCGGCGCGCGCAAGGGCCATCTCGGCGGCGGCGGCATCTCCACGATGCTATTCGAAGCGATTCGACTCGGCGCAAATTATTCCTCACTGGTCTATTCCGCCCCCGATGAGGTCGGTTTTTACCTGCAACCATCGCCATCCACCGACGGCGACGGACGAATCGACATGACCTATTACGCCCTCGCCCCGGAAACGACGAGCACATGGTGGGAAGGCTTCGACGCGCAGTTGGGCCTGATAAAATACTTCCCGCTGACCGTGCACGCGGGCCTCGAAAAGCTCGACGACTCCTTCTCCGGCACGCGCCGGGACGTTATAAAATACGGTTTTGCCGCGAACGGCTCTTTCTTGTGGGATTTCCTGTTTTACGACATCTACGGCGATTGGGCCTCGGCGGAGTTCCCGGATGGCGCAAGGCAATCGGAGTTCCTCTCGAAATACGCGCTATCCGTGGCTTTGGCAGACGATTGGTATATCGGCCTCGACGCCGTCTATCATTCGATAAAAAACTCGGGCGTCCCCGATTCAATGCTATATGACGAGGCTTCGACGCCGATTTTCACTTACGTCCAATACAGCCCGGTAGAGAATGTGCGAATGCAAATCTACTGGGGCGTTCATCCCGCGATGGCCAACGGCTGGCTGGCCGGCCGTCGCGAGTTCATCGACGACTACATCCGCGAGACCGGCGCGACCTTCGCCGAGGCATGGGAGCAGCTCGAAGACATCCGCCAGATAGGCTTTAGAGGGGAAATCGATTTCTGATGAGCACTAAAAAAATCGCAATCGCCGCAACGATTCTCGCCACGCTGTTTTGCGCATGCGCGATTGGCAACGCGATTAAAAACCGCCTGCCCGCACCGCATCCAATCGAGGGCGGAATCCTATTCCAATACGAAAATCCCGCCGCGAAAAACATCCAGCTATGCGGCAATTTCAACAACTGGTGCGGCACGAAGGACACCGGCGGCATCCTCGACCCGTCAATCGGCCTTATGTCCGACAACGACAGCGACGGCATCTGGGAGCTTGTGGTCGATTTGCCCTCCGGGCGTTACCAATACAAGTTCGTAATCGACCGCGTGAGCTGGGTGATGGATCCCTCGAATCCGAACACCGACAACGAGGACGGAATCGAAAACAGCCTCGTCATTATCCGGTAGCTATAAACCCGATTCCAATAGTTACTCGCCGGTTTTTCTCTTATCGTCAATCCGGATGAAAAGAAGGATGCGGCAGGCAAAACTTCAAATATAATTCCGCCGGTAATACCTTGACTCTTGGGAACACATATACTATTATATTAAGATATTGGTTTTTCACCTGGAGTATCGATGTTTCGATTGAGTCTTGTTATTTGTCTGATAGCGGCCGCGGCGTTCGCGGAACCGGCGAGAGTCAATATAAGCGAATCTATTGAGATACTCGGCGTAAATCGCAATTTTATTATCGAGCCGATGGATGACGATTCCGCGGGGCTTTGCGCGGATTTCAGGTTCCCATCCGAGGGTATTTTTACATCCTGCTCGGATCAGGAAATGACTGTTTATATCGCCTGTTGTGATTCGAGTGCCGGCGCGGGCGATACTATTAAAATCACCTCAAACGACAGCACGGTGGAATATTTCGATTCCACTACGATGACATGGGAACCCGTAGTCGCACTCGATCCCACACCGTGGGGGACATATTGGGTGCACCTCGATACGGATAGTTGCGATTGGGTTTGGAGCGAATATCCCGCTACCGGTTCTCACGGTGACTGGTTCCAGATTCTCGTTAATAGCGGCTGCACTAATATAGATACGGCTTTCATTCGAATTCAGGTGGATAATAAAGGCACTCTTTTTGGAAACGGGACATATATCGACACGACGCACGGCAACCCCGGCAGCGGTTCGACAGGTTGGCGACAACTCTTTGAATTCGATCTTACAGCTTATTTTCATGGCGTAGTCGATACGCTGGAAATAATGGGTTACAACTCCGGCGGTATGGCGGGGATTCTGTTCGAATTATACGTAATTTGCGGCGGGTGTTGCGGGAATATCGATCCATATTCAATAGATTTCGCGGTAAACGGCAACATTTACAGCTTCGGCGATCCCTCGCTATCCTGGGACGGCGATTCGATTTTAACATTCACTCCTCAATCACCGGACACGTTCGAGGATGGTGACACGGTTTTCGCGGAACTTTTATATGCCGCGGACTCATGTGATTGGGTATTCGATACGTCGATTTTTACTGTCGATCTCGAGTTTTTCGTCGATCTTTCACCACCGACATTCCGGCTTATTTACCCGTTACCCGGCGATTTAACCTCGCTGCCGGATTCCTTTGTATTTATGGTCTGGGATAGTTTCAGCGGTTTGGATACACTCTCGATTTCGGCAAATGCGGCGGGCGCATGGTTTTCGGTCGGCGATTTTGGATCCGAGTATCGAGACACCGCCTTGGTTTTCAGCTCCGCGGATGTCGGCTTGGTTTGGTCGCCGGGGGATTCGATTATTATCTATCTCGCCGCCATGGATTCGCCGGATTTATGCTCGCCGAACGCGGATTCCGTGCGTTTCGTGTGGTTTATGCGCGATCCGAACGCGCCGGTGCCGTCGATTGTCGAACCTTCTCCCTGGATTTACAGCGCTTGTGTCCCCGAATCGATTGTCATCGAAATTCTCGATCCACACGGAATCGAAGAATCGACTATCCAACTCGATATTAACGGGAATATCTACGATCTTACCGCCACCGAATTAAGCTGGAATGAGCCTTATCTAAATTATTATTCCACAAGCGGTTGGCCGGGCGAAGATACAATTACGATTGAGCTTCTTCACGCCAGGGATATTTTCAGCAACGACATTTCGGCCCCACTCGCTTGGTCTTTCATTGTCGATTATAACCCGCCGACCGCTACTTTGACCGAGCCTGCGGTCTATATGGTTCGCGATATACAACAGGATATTTCGATCGATGTCTGCGATTTTCTTTCCGGCCCGAATTCATCGACCGCAGTTCTTACAATCGATGGTATCGCATACACCGGCGGCCAACTTTCATGGCAAGCGCATGGCGATTGCGCGACCGTGTTTTTCCGCCCGGAGGATACCGGTTTAACATTCATAAATGGCGACACAGTGCATGTTTGTATCGAAATCAGTGATTCGCCGGACCGATGCGCGCCGAACCTCGCCGAATATTGCTGGGATTTTACCATCGAACCGACAGTCGGTTGCGAGGTAGTTCCGAATCCGTTTACACCAAACGGCGACGAAACCAACGACCGCGCTCTGTTTTTCTATCCAAATATGTTTAGCGAGGCTGCGGATATTATAATTTTCGACTCTAAGAATCACGAAATTTGGCGGTCAGAAGTTGCCGCGCAAACCGATATTACATCGGCACCGGGGCGATTATGGAATGGCGAGGACAGTTCAGGAGAACCTGCCACCCCGGGATTATATCTTTATATCGTTAATTCCGGTGGCCGCGTGATTTGTAACGGGACCTTGCTTCTTTTAAGGTAAGAACATGGTTAGAAAGCTGATACTTGGGATAATTGTCGTTGCTATTGCGATTTCAGCGCCGGTGCGTGTTGCCCGTGATGTCGGCGGGACCGCGTCCGGTAGAAGTAACCAACGGAATATCGTCCGCGATTCCGCCGGAAATCTTTATGTAGTCTATGAAGCTTTGAGTGGCGCGGAATATCAGATTTTTATCGCTCGCAGTTCCGATGGCGGCGCATCATGGAATCCGACATGGGCTAATCCATCCCTTGGAAGCCCCGATAACCATAATAATCCAACGATAGCAATTGACAGCTACGATACGCTTCATATCGTGTGGCGTGGCAACTATTCATCTGGTAATGATGCCAATCTGCTTTATACTCGCTATCCAAATCCTGCGATAACTACAATTTGCGCTTATTCCGGTTATCCCAGCGCGTATTGCCCCTCGATTGCGGTTGGCCCGGACAACGACCTTCATGTGGCATGGACGGGTTGCCCTTCGAGTTGGTTCATACGCTACATGCGCTATGATCGCGCGACTTCCACCTGGGGCGTTATCGAAGACGTCGGCCCAAGAACTCCTTCCCGATGGCCTGCCGTCGAAGTAGATCAGGCGGGAAGACCCCACGTCGTTTACCGGAATACTTATTCTGGCCACTACCATGCGGCCCACCGAATGAAGGATGCCGGTGTCTGGATCGGCTATAACGGCGAAAGCCACGATAGCCTCGATGATATCGACATCGAGGCCTCGGTAGAATACACTTCCATTTTCATCGACTCCCTCGAGAATGTCCATGCAACATGGCAATGGATGTCGGCATTTGCCGCAAATCCGGATAGCGTCCGATACAGAAAATACGCTTCCGCAGCTTCGTCGTGGGGCGCTATCCAAACCCCATTCGGCAATTCTGCTGTGGACGCGCACATAACTAATCCATTTCATATCGTCGTGGACGATTTAGGCTATGTCTATATCTTCTATGACGATAGCGATTCGCTTTATTGCTATGTTTATTCAGATTTAGGCGCGACGACACATCTCGACACGCTCTTGCATAACGATATTAAGGCGCGTTTTCCTTCCGCACGTGGAAGTAAATGGCCGGCATTCAACCGACCGCAATACCCCTGTATAGATTATGTCTATACCTGGACCGATCCAGACAGCGCAATTGTTTCACTGATGTTCGACGAACTTTGTCTCGAACCGGTTACCGTTGATACTACGAAAGTATGCGCGGATTATGTTTTGCCTTTGGACAGCACTTTCTCATCGTGTTCGGATCAGGAAATTAGGTTTTTCGTGGGCTGTTGTGAATGGGGCGATTCTGTCAAGATAACTTCCACGGATTCTACTGTGGAGTATTTCGATTCGACTACCATGACCTGGGAAGACGCGCTGTATCTCGACCCAACCCCGTGGGGAACCTATTGGGTGCACCTCGATACGGATAGCTGCAACTGGATTTGGAGCGAGTATCCCGCTTCAGGTGGGACTGGCGACTGGTTCCGAGTTTTCGTGAATAGCGGGTGCAGTTCTATCGATACCGCTTTTATCCGCATTCAGGTCGATAATCAGGGCACTCTTTACGGAAACGGCACATATATCGACACGACGCACGGCAATCCCGGCAGTGGATCGACGGGCTGGCGCCAACTCTTTGAATTCGATCTTACTGCATATTTCCATGGCGGAGTCGATACTTTGGAGATAATGGGATATAATGCAGGCGGTTCTGCCGGAATGCTGTTCGAGATTTACGTAATATGTTCCGCCGTATGCTGCGGCGAGATAGACGAATCCACCATCGATTTCGAAGTCGATGGCTCACATTATACGATTATCGATCCGGAGCTTTCGTGGGACGGCGACTCGCTGCTATCGTTTATCCCGATTCCGCCGGACACATTTGAGCATGGCGATACGGTTACGGCATGTATCGACGCGGTTTCCGATACATGCACCGGCGCTCTGGAATTCCCCGTTTGCGTGTCTTTTTTCGTCGATCTCGAACCGCCGGTAATCTGGGGAATTTCTCCGCTGCCGGACACAATCTCCGTGGACCTTTTGCCGAATTTCGAGTTCTACCTAATCGATTCGATGGCGGGACTCGATACCGGGACAGTCGTTTTCACCGTTGACGGTATCGTCGAGACAACTATTTTTTCGCCGTCCGGAGATGATTGGTATTTCCAATGGACTCCTGACTCATCTTATGTTAGAGGCGACAGCGTAGAATTGTGCCTTACAGCGAAGGACAGCGCCGGTTATTGCCTGGAGAATACTCTCGACACGTGCTGGTATTATTACGTTCTATCCTGCCGCCCGCTGGATATCCTCATCGATTGTCCGATCCCATGCTATGCTTTTTCGGCGTGCAGCAGCGCGGCCATAGTGTTCGCAGTCAACGATACGGCGGGTTTCGGAATCGATACGATGCGGGCTTATTTCACTATCATCGAAAACCATATCTCCGGATTAGCGGATACAAGTTATCTTATGCCCCCGTCGCCACGCATTAATTTCGATTTTTCGATGGATTCGACAATCACCGTCTGGGGCAACTGGGCCGAGGGCGACAGTATAACGATAACTCTCGACAGCCTTTTCTCTCAGGATAGTTGTATGACAACGCCCTGACTCCATCCGGTATATTCTTGACATGAAGTAAACTCGGAAGTAGATTTCGGGAAACAACGCGAGGAGGATTAAATGAAGAAAGCTATTATTATTCTGTGCTTGATTGCGATTATTGTGACTCCGGCATTCGCGAAAAAGAAGGGGCATTTGTCCGTTACCGCAAAGGCGAGTATCTATAACCCGCCCGGCGACGATCTATTAGCGCCGATGTTCACAGTGGAAGCGCGTTATCGAATGAGCGCGTTTATCGCTATTGTCGGAAGCGCGTCCTGGACAAAATACGAGATTAGCGATATCGATTATACCTTCGTCCCCGTCGCTGTCGATGGCGAATTGCACCCGCTCGGCAATCAAACATTCGACCCCTACGCGGGCGCTGGATTGGCATTAAATTTCCGCCAGCCGGAAAGCGGCGATCCCGATATCAATATCGGCGCGGAAATTCTCGGCGGTGTAACTTACAAGCCAAAGAATAATTTTGGCGTGGAATTCGATGTGAAATACCGTATCGAAGACCTCGCGAATCCCGGAGATTCCGGCTCGTGGTCGGTCGGTGGCGGTGTTACCGGAAGCTGGTAATCGGATATATAGGAGCAATCTCGTGAATATCGTGCAATGAGTTGTTGCTCTTTGGCACGATAATAGCTAAAAAGACCTGAAATGGCGAAATACATAATCGCAATAATACTTGCCGCTGTTGCAGTATGTTTCGGGCAGACCATTTATGGTAATGCCGAACTTCCGCCCGGCGCATTTCTGTGGCTTTCCGGCGATGCCGCCACCGAAGCTCTCGGCGGCGCGGCGACTGCGCGAAGCGGAATCTCTGCGGGCTGGGCAAATCCCGCCGCGCTTTTCAACGATAACGATATTACCGCAGGAGCCACATATAGCTACATCCGCGAGGAAACCACGAATTCCGGTATTTTCGCTTCCAGGCGAATGGGCGATTGGGCGGGCGCAACGAGATTCTTCCTCGTAAACACCGGTGAAATCGAGGCGAGAAGTGGACCAACCGAAGAGCCGGATTACACTTTCGCCGCCCACCAACTTTATTTGCAGCTCACGGGCGCAAGGCGTATCGCGGATTATGTTTCACTCGGCGCTTCGGCGAAATGGGTTCACGAACGAATCGATCAGTATGACCGCGATAGTTGGATTTTCGATTTTGGGTTGACGGGCGAATATAAATTTATCGAAGCCGGAATCGCCGTGAATAACTGGGGCAGTGAGGAAGTCTATTTCGAGGATTACCGCGAAAATTACCCGATAACCTACCGAGCGGGAATCGCGGCGGAGATTCTCGATTACGGCGCTATCACAGGCGATTGGATAAAACCCGATAGGCTCGGTGGTTACGCAGCAATAGGCGCGGAAGGATATATCAAAGATTATCTCGTTTTACGCGCCGGCTACACTCCAGGGCACGATACGCGTAATTTCTCCGCCGGAATCGGGATCGAATATATCGGTTTCACACTCGATTACGCTCTCACCAACTACTCGAAAAACCTCGGTATAAGCCACCAGGTAACATTAAGTTACTCCCGTAGAGCCAATTGAGATTCCTCGTTACAATTTCGGTAATTATAACGTTGCTTCTCGCGCCCCTTTTTGGCCAGACCGAACCGGTCTGGCCATTGTCTTGTAAACCGCAGCTTACAAGCACCTTCGGGGAATTCCGCGTGGGCCATTTCCATGCCGGTATCGACCTACGCACCCCCGACGGCGAGGGAATGCCGATATTCGCCCCCGCAGACGGTAGTGTTGTTCGTGTGCGTGAGACTCCCTGGGGCTACGGTAAAGTTATCTATTACAAAACCACCGATGGATTAACGGCAGTATTCGCTCATCTTTCCGGCTTTGCGGAGATTATCGAGGAGAAGGTTAACGCTGAAAAATATAAAAACCGAGATAATACTGCCGAAATATGGTTGAAAGAGGGAAAAATGCCATTCGGACGTGGCGATACACTCGGTTACTCCGGCAGCACCGGAGCCGGTTCGGCGCATCTCCATTTCGAGATGCGTGCGGAGATGGATAAACCTATAAATCCGATGTTTCTCGGGTATTTTACGGAAGATAATCTGTCGCCCACAATTAGAGATGTATGGATGATCCCGCGTAGCGACGACTCCCATATTCGCGGACGGAAATCGCCCTATAAACTGGATACTGCCTGCAACGGCGGGGAAACCGAAATCGACGACGTCATTTTGGCCCATGGTTTAATTGCACTTGCAATCTCTATTTCCGACCGGGAAAGCGATGAAAACCTTAACTCCTACGGACCATATATTATTCGCGCAATAGTTGACTCAGAAACGACTTACACATTTAAATGCGACACTTTTGCTTATTCGCATACGGGGGAAATCGGGCTTGTATATGAGCACGGACTTCAGGAGGAATTCTCCCTCCGAAGGCCACCATTTCGCCTCGAACGACCCGCCGTTTCGACATTGACTATGCTGAAAGCGCCGGGTAGCGGTCTTATCGATGTCTCCAGCGATACCGTGAATGTGCGTATTGAGGTGGAGGATTTCATAGGGAATTCCACTGTCATATTGTTCCGGCTTGCTTCCGAAATAATTATGCCGGTAAACCTCGAGTTCGATTCTGTCGGTAGCGTTCTCCACAGCAGTCTCGAAGTGTCGGATACGGTCGGTCTGAAAGCGATTTATTATCGGGATGAGGAGAAATTCCGAATTGCAGTGCCGACCTCGGAGATACCCATTAAAGTTAAGAAAGGGTGGCAAGCAGTCGAGATAGCAAGCCGCGTGAGCGGTGCAACTGTCGCCATTTGGCGACCGGAAACGGAATGCAGCATATCTTTTTCACACCGTTTTTTTGGCGCTGAAGCTATAGTTATCGGCGCGGATTTTTCAGCACCCCCACCGAGTCTGCCTCTTCTCAAAAGGGAAAAGTATTCGATACGCCCGGATAAGCGCGTTGACACATCCTTTGCGTTCCGGGTTTTCGATCCGGAACCGGGGGAGAACTTCATTCTCGCTGTCGGCGAACAACTCTACGAATTCCAGCCCCCGACCTGGCGGTTCGAGAATAATTCTGAATACGATATTTCCGGCGGTTGGCGAATCGAAATACCGAAACGCGGAGTTTTTCAGCCTTTCATTGCGAGCGATAGCCTCTTCCCCGCAGATTCACTGTGGCCCGAGAGAATCAGGATAGATCCGCCGGGCGTTGTGCTTGATAATTCGGCGACTATTTTCCACGATACGACCGGTTTTGGACTCGAAGAGGGCAAGTTGTGCATAATCCGTTTATGGGGGGGAGATAGTTTTTTCGTTTCCAACACGCTCGATAAAAAGGGGCGATTGAACGGTAAAATCGGCGCTCTCGGAACATTTGCTCTTGCGGCGGATACGATTCCGCCTAAATTTAATTTTGTGACATTCGACAGTTCCAATGTAACGGGAGTATTATCCGCCGGGATATCCGATAACCTGTCGGGCTTTTCGCGGGAAGGTTTGCCGAATAGTTTTATCGATGGCGTATGGATACCCACGGAATACGATTCTGAGTGCGCAAGTCTCACAGTCGATGTCGATGGTTTCGAGGCCGGGCTTCACTGGTGGAAAATCGAATACGCCGATGTATGCGGAAATGCTTCCGTCGATAGTATTCGTTTCGTAAGAAAAGAGGTGGGAAAATGAAAGCTCTTATTTTGTTGACTATACCGGTTCTAATGCTTCTCTCATGCGGGTTTACGCAGAACGATCCCGAGGAGGTGGTTCGAGATTATTACCGCGCAATGGACGAAGAGGATGTCGAACTTTACATGTCAACTGTAAGCGGTCCCCGCGCCGATGTCGCGGGCCTCTACCTCGATAAGTTCTTCGCGGACTACGATATCACCTATACTATCGACACGCTGTTTACACTTAGCAAAGTAGGTAAGGAAGCGCAAGTTTTGTGTGTGGTCACCGCGAAAAACGAAGGTGGCCCGAAGAAATTTACGGACAATCGCATAACGGTTTTAAGCAAGCTCCGTTTGGATAGAGGAATCTGGACAATTTACAACGCGGAAACATCGGAGCCGATTAAACTCGATGAGAATGGTAACGCAATCGAAGACGCGAAAACAGACAAGGATTCTCTGCTGTGGCAGCTTTCGATACCGATCAAGGAATAAGCACGACTGCGGAATACCAGTCGATGATTTTTTGTCCGAAGTAAAAAACAATAACTCCCGCAGCCATTAGAAACGGCCCGAAAGGTATGAGTCTGTCTTTTCGGGCTTTTTTTGATATTGCTATGGTGATTACTCCACCGACCGTGCCCAGCAGCGAGGCCAGAAATATCGACAGAAAAACCCCCTGCCAACCAACAAAGGCGCCTATCATTGCGATTAATTTGACATCGCCGAGACCCATAGCCTCCCGTTTGAACAGAGCCTTGCCACCGATCCTGACAATCAACAGAAGAATAGCGCCGAGAGCCGCTGCCAGAAAAGCGTAAAGCAAGCCAATCCATGAACCGGTGCGCAACGGCGCAAGTATCAGCGCGACTATTAGGCCGCCGATCGACAACTCATCCGGGATTATTTTATGGTCGATGTCTATGCCGGTGATAGCCACGGCAAGTCCGCTCATTATAATAGCTGCTGCGAAATCCCAACCGAGGGATGCGCCGACGAGAGGCCATGCAATTGCGAAAAGGACAGCCGTTATAAATTCGACAATTGGATATCTCGGTGATATCCGCGCTCCGCAGTCGCGGCATTCACCATTTAAAATGAGATAGCTGATTACCGGGATGTTGTCGTAGGGACGGATTTTCGCATCGCAGACCGGACAATGGGATGCCGGAAACGCGATACTCTCGCCGCGCGGAAGTCGCCAGATTACGACATTTAAAAAACTACCTATCGGCAATCCAAAGATAAAAGCGATCATTATTGGTAGCCAATCCAATTAATCCCCCTTAGTTTTTCTGGTGGGTAAAATTCCCGGCACGTCTTCTTCTCCGACCGTCTCGCCGTATTTGACGCCCGGTAATTCGAGATATCTATGCCACGCCTCGCGAGCGGACACATTATCGCTATTTGCTTCATACGCCAGGGCGAGCAGACCGTATATTTTCGGATTAAACGGGTCGAGCTTAGTTCCTTTTTCGAGTAACTCGATTGCGAGATTATACTCGCCATTATCGTAAACAAGCTTCCCAAGCTCAATATAGGCGGGCGCGAAATCTTCTCTGATTGTCGATTTATAGAAAGAAGCCCTAGCCGATGATATTTCACCCTTGTTTAAATAGATTTTACCTGTCGATAGCATACGCTCCGAATAACGAAACGATCTATCGGTCCAAAACCTTGTATCCAAAACCCAGAGCGCGGCATCGTTCATCCCGAGACCGGAATATCCGAGCGCCAGACAGTTCCAGGCGTCGAAATCGGTCGGATCAATCGAAGCGGCGCGATTCGCATAGATAACGGTGGAATCGAACTCGCCCATTTCAAACATCATCCCGGAGATACTTGTTAGGGCGGGAGCGGTAGGGCCGTCGTCCTCGATTGAGCTTTGTGCGAGTAGAAATTCGTTTGTCCATCGGAAATTTCGCAGATATGCGGTATTTGCAAAATAAAGGAGTATTGCCACCGCGATTATTATTTCCGGTGAGAGTTTAGGCGATTTTTTTCTGATTGCATCGCCGATTTTCGCAAGAATTATTGCGAAAAGAACGGCAGCGCCTATCGACGGCAGGTAAAGGGCGTTTTCCGGGATTATATCCCCATCGAAAACGAAAAGAGTGGGAAGCAGACCGAGAATTATCAGAAGCATCGAAAAAACGAATTTTATTCGGCCCTTTCGCCAAAGCGCGACCATTAACCAAATGTAAGCGCCGGAAGTGAGTAATCCGACAAGAATCGGTAAGGTTCTATCTGTATAAACCGAAGTTAGAGTTCGGAACGGGCTGTGCGAAATCGGAGCGAAAACCAACGAGAGATATTTGACGAAAACGAATGGTGCTAAGATTATCGTCGAAACGATATCCGGATAATGACCGGCGGGGAATGAAATTAATTTGTTCGAATAGCTTGCGAAAAAATAGAATCCTGCGACGAGGGCCAGAACCACAGATTTCAGCGCCCATAATTTATTTCCCCCCCGAATCGATTCCATTATAAGCACGACACAGGGAACGATTAGACCGGCTTTTCCAGTAAAAAGCCCCAATAGAACAAAAAGCAGAACGCTAATTTTGCCAAAAACGGATGGGGATTTCTCGAATGATCGATAAAAAGACAACGCGAGGATCGTAAATAGTGCAACAAATATCGCGGGGCGTCCGCTAATATAGGTCACGGCGGATATTTGCACGGGATTGAGAGTAAAAAAGGCAGTAGCGATAACTGTTTTTACGAAATCGTCCTTAAAAATAAGTCTGCGTAATAAGCGATAAACAAAAAAGACGGTTAGAAGATGCAAGAATATATTCGTAAGTCGGAATCCCCACGGATTTAAGCCCCACAATCTAAGATCGAGCCAATAGGAAAGCTGGACAAGTGGCGCAATGGATGAATCTCCCGATAAGTAAGATTTCAAAAAACCTGTCCCTAAAAAAGGGATTGGATTACTTAGCGCCAGAACTGGATTTCGATGAACGGAATACTCGTCGTCGAGAACGAATTCACCGCAAAGACCGCTATGAAATACCAAAGCGGTAATGATCAGTAGTATTGAAAGAGTGATTATACGCTTCAACATAATTCAAGTATCGGCAATTCTGCGACATAAATCAAATAAAAAAGGACGGAGCAATAAGCTCCGTCCCAAGTAGCATGAACTGATCGGATTCTTAGAATGTGCCGCCAGCCACTACGCCGTTAATATCCACAGTGATGTTGGAAACATCGCCGAGGGAGCCGTCCACCGCAGTGTTCGGGACGCCATTAGCAGCGCCATTGGCAAGCAGGTTGTAGGTGAAACGCGGGGTTCCACTCGGAACATCCACAACCATGCCGGCAGGAATATTCCCGCCGCCAGATGCAAGAACGTCCGCAACTGCTGCCGGATATGAGCCGTTTTCCTCGTAGTAAGTCGTAGCGGCTAACCATATCTGCTTCACGACCAATTTGGCTTCAGAGATCTTGCTCTTTTTCGAAGCCGCCATGAACCTCGGAATGGCCAATGCGGCCAAGATACCTATGATCACAACCACGATCATAAGTTCGATCAGTGTAAAACCTTTGTTCCTTTTCATTTTGTTCTCCTTTAAGAGGGTTTTGATATTCACAGGGAGAGTGTGCACGGCGCGTGCCAAAAAAACGATATAACCATAACATCTTATGTGGCAAGGGATTATATCGACAAGAAGAAATGTCTTTCGACTGGATTAAACAACAATATTCCTTGCATTTTGCAAACTACAATAAAAAAACCAGCCGATATTTCTTAGATAAAGGAATTGAATTCCTTTGGCGACAACTCTACCGAAAGCCGGTAACTGCTTTCGAGTCAATCCTTTATGGCGAAACGACCAAGTAGATAGTCCGGTTTTGGATGAAACAGAGCGCGGAACATATTCGATTTTGTGCCGGGATTTTGCGATTCCAGAGTTTCGAGTAGGTTGCGAACATAATCGCGGCGAGTGTTGCCGTCTATCGGGCAAGTCGCCGATAAATTAGGGATATTATGAACAGCAGCGAACTGGTTAATCTGGCCCTGGCGGGTTAAATAAAACGGTCGAATTAGATGGAAACGTCCGCCAAAAAGCGGTTGGTCGGGCATCATCGTAGCGATTTCGCGCCCCCAAAATAAATTAATCAACAATGTGTGAAGCACGTCCTCGCGGTGGTGACCTAACGCTACCTTATTTGCGCCGCGTTCGTCCGCAATCTCGAAAAGGGCCTTGCGGCGCATTCGACTGCAAGTAAAACAGGGATTCTGTGGACGTTTGTCCCCGAGCGCGATTTCCGCTATCTCCGGGCGATTTAGGACAACGAGTTCGAAGCCCCGGTCTGCCGTGAAATCGCGCATTGAATCCAGGTCCTCCGTTTCATGGGGGAATCCCGCAACAACATGCACGGGGATGAATTCCACAAAACGCGCCCACCATGCAGATTTGATGGTCAGAATGTCGAGCAGCGACATCGAGTCTATACCGCCACTCACTGCAATAATAACGCGATCTCCCTTTTCGAGGAGCTCGAACTTGCCGACAGCCCTCTTAACCGCTCGGAGCAAGGTCATCTTGCGTTTTGACGGCGATAGTCTTCCGAACATATGGCGATTCATAGCGTTACTATACCATTATATAGGCGCGGAACGATGTCCAATGCGTCGATTGCCGTGCAAAAAGCGACATCCTCGGGAAGACTCAACTCGCGGGCAAGGTAAACCGGATGTTCTGCGCGCTCGAGCATTTCCTGCGGGGCGGCCAAGTAACGTTCGAATAGCCAATATGCCGTCCATGCGGAATCCGAAAGCAGATTCACGCGAACGCCGACACCAAGAAGCCGGTCTATTATCATACCTGCGCAAACGGCGTCCTCGATGCAGAATCTACCGAGTTTTCCCGAACAGGCCAACAATGCAACATCCGCCCGTGAAAGCTCCTCCACAATCGCGGTAAGATTCACGAAACCGCCAATTAGGATTTCGTCTGCGGCGGAGCACGCAAGAAGTGTCGCGCTACCGTTAGTCGAGGCGAAAATCAAGCGTTTTCCCGCGACCGTTTCCAGAGTGTATTCATAGGGGGAGTTGCCGAGGTCGAATCCGGGGATAATTATTCCGTAGCGTTCGCCGCAAAGAAGGGTATCACCGCCAAGTTCGTCGCGAAGCTTGAATGCCCTTTCCGGGCTTTCCGCGATATAGATTTCCCCCGCGCCGACAGAGAGCGCTTTCACAAGCGTAGTCGATGCCCGGAGGACGTCGATTACGACACAAGTAGCGCCTTTGAATAAGTCAGGCGGAGCCTTTTCAATATCGTGGCGTGTGAAAAAAACATCGAGTTGCATAGAACCTTTCAGGGAAAAGCCTCCGCTGCTACGCGAAGGCTCCCGATGGAATTATCCGGTTTAATAGCTATTTGTGGCTACCGCCCTTGTATAATGGCGGGGCCTCAATAATCCCGGGTATCGGATGGTTTCGGACCATAACCTGTATTCGGTTGCCGGGTTTGTGGTTACCGAAACGCACGTAACCCATGCCCACACCGATGTCCAGCGAAGGAGAGAAAGTTCCGCTTGTTACGTGACCGATCTCCTCATTTTCGCTGAAAATAGCGTATCCCTTTCGCGGAAAAGCGCGTTCCAGGAGTTTGAAACATATAAGCCTACGGGAAATACCTTGCGCTTTTGCGTCGATGAGCTTATCTCGCCCAATGAAATCCCCTTTTTCGAGTTTAACTATCCAACCAAGGCCGGCCTCCCAGGGATTTACTCTATCGTCGATGTCGTTACCGTAGAGTGCATATTTCATTTCGAGACGCAACGTGTCTCGAGCGCCGAGACCGATAGGTTTAATTTCAAATTCACTTCCGGCTTTTTCGGCTTTATCCCAAAGGTCGGCGCAAATTTCCGGTCGAGCGTAGATTTCGAATCCGTCCTCGCCGGTATAGCCGGTGCGCGAGAAGAGCACATTTTCGTATCCGCCGATAGTCGCATAGCCATTCGTGTAGAAGCCCATAGAGTTCAGATCGTAATCGGTTATTTTCGAGAAAACGGCCTGTGCCTTTGGGCCTTGAATTGCGAGAAGTCCGTAATCGTCGGAGCGATTGGTCAGCTCGACACCCTCGGGTGGGCAGTGTGATTTTGCCCATTCCCAATCCTTATCCAGATTGGAAGCGTTAACGACCAGCATGTATTCATCCTCTGCAATAAAGTAAACGAGAAGATCGTCCACGAAGGTGCCGTTGTCGTAAAGCATTGCGCTGTATTGACATTGCCCGATCGAAAGCTGGGTTGGGTCGTTTGTTGTGATGCTCGAAATGAAAGCTAAGGCCCCGGGGCCTTTGACCCAGAATTCGCCCATATGGGAAAGATCAAATAATCCCACGGATTCCCTGACTTTGCGGTGCTCCGGGACGATACCGCTGTAAAACATCGGCATTTTATAGCCTGCGAAATCTACGATTTTCGCGTCGGCTGCGAGGTGTTTTTCGTAAAATGGTGTTCTTTTAACAGTCATATTTCCTCCAGTATTTCATTGTAAAAATTCTTCCCAAAATAGTATAGCTCATGTTTTATCGCAAGTTAAAAAAGAAGAAGGATTAAATTAATTGTATTGCAATTTGCAAAAAGCCTTTTTTATTCGTATAATAATAACCGTAAGTCGTTGCATCATAACATCGAAATAAATGGTATAATTTTTGCGAATAAATAAGTGATATGAAACTGAATAAACATAATAGAGGATTCACTCTAATCGAGTTGATGATTGTCGTTGTGATTCTCGGGCTTTTATCCGCGCTTGCAATACCTCGTTTTCGAACCGCCGCACAAAAATCCAAGAAATCGGAGGCCAGGTTAGTGCTAAAGAACATCTTTCAGGCTGCGCATGTGTATTACCTGGAGATGGGCGGTTTCCCGCCATGCAATCCCGACGGTAGCCCGCGATTCGGCGGTTGGTGGATGTTCAATAATGCTGCTACGGCTAACCAAAATTGGCACAAACTCCCGGGTTTGGCGGTCGATGGGCCTACCGGTTATCCAAGATTTACTTATGTTATTACTCGAAGTGGACCTACATTCAGAGCGGAAGCCTGGACGTGGTTCCCGGATTCCTACGACGGAGCGGTTGTTTACGGTATTAGAGACCTGATTATAGACCATAATGGGAACTTCTACGATGGCGCAAAGCGCCCGAGTTGGCACTAATCTCGATTAGTAATCTCTGGTTCTAACGGGGCGGTTTGGATTTAATACCCCGGGGTAAGTATCACCGGGGTATTCGAACATCCTGCCGACAGACATTTCGACGATTTTATCCTTTGCAACTTTGTATTCTCCTACAATGTATAGACCTTCTCCGAGGAAAGCGACCATGTTCTGATCGTCTTTTTCGAAATAGAAGACTCCATATAACTCCATAATATCGTCGGTGTCGAAAGTAACCTGAAGCACCGGTATCTTCTCCCTACCAATTACTTCGACAGTGTTTTTACAATAATTGCGGTCGAAATACCCACCCGGGTTATCCGTAAACTCATTGTCCAATATCTCGCCGGAGACAGTGCCGTCCAGACCTCGAACAACACATGAGACGAGAAGCTGACCGGCCTCGTCTATCTGGATAATAATAGGATAGCTGATATCCGGATCAACCTGCCTGAAAGGCTGAAGAAGGCGGGGTATGGAGAAATCGACATTGTTATAGGTCAGAGGATTTAACCCAATCCATATGGTCAAGCTCTCGTAGAACTGCGGAACTCGAACTGTATCCGCGTATTCATTATTAATTGGGAGGGCTATTTCTTCCTCATTGCTAAATCCTTTTACAATCGGCACAATCAGGAAAGCGATCACAAGGGCGGACATAGCTATACCCACGAAAATCTTCTGTTTTCTGGTGCTGTCCATGCGAAGGGTAACCAAAAACCAGATGATCGAGAAGATAGCGATGAGGATTTTTATAGCAGCCATACTTCAGATCCCTCTCAATCAAATCTTATAATAATATATGCCAAAAAGGATTGAAGCAAGATGAAATAAAAGGGGGTGGCTAAACC
>Ga0272441_10000869_pt1 | contig 66324 bp, 62 predicted proteins | sample SSMProp6N_FD_193582 | JGI IMG/M metagenome (GOLD analysis project Ga0272441, IMG submission 193582) | Marine sediment archaeal communities from Little Sippewissett salt marsh, Falmouth, MA, United States - SSM-Prop-6N | ecosystem: Environmental > Aquatic > Marine > Wetlands > Sediment ... | reverse complement strand
GTGTGCCTGTTATCTGTGAGCGGCTAACAAAAAAGCCCTGTAACGTTCAGTACAGGGCTTTCGGTTATAAAAAAACAGGTGGGGGATTTTAAAGTGGCCATCGGGGAAATAGTTGATTTTCTGATGCTTTCAGTGTTTGAGAAAAGTGGGCTGTTCTGAATGATGTTGTCATGTATTCATTGACAACAGTACGGTAAAGCAGTACTATTAAAAAAATCGTAAAGGAGGAATGAAATGTTATTTACAACGGCCAATGAGTTCCGAAAAAATCTCAAGTCCTCGGTTGATAAGTGTGTTAATGACCATGAAATTATGAAAGTTCAGCGACGAAACGGTGAGGATTTCATAGTTATCTCCGAGAAGGACTGGCGGGCTGTGGAAGAGACCCTTTATCTCAATCAGTATGTGGGGATGGTCAATAGTATTCACAAAGCGGCTGAAGAGCCGCTGAATGAAGGCACTCCTGTTGAGGACCTGGACTGGTGAGCTGGAGAGTCATTCTATCGAAAAGAGCAGTCAAGGATGCCGCTAAAATAAAAGAGGCCGGTCTAAAGGATCAGGTTCTATCATTGTTGCACCTTCTCAAAGATAATCCATTCAAAGATATCCCCCGGTATGAAAAGCTGGTCGGGAACCTGGCCGGTTTTTATTCCCGCAGAATCAGTATTCAGCACAGGCTTGTCTATTCCGTTGATAAAAAAAACAGAACCGTCCATGTGCTGCGAATGTGGACACATTACGAATAAGGCCGGTGACGGAATTTTCATCTGGTGATTTACTAATGATAATGAAAAAAAGCCCTGTACATTTCTATACAGGGCTTTCGGTTTTAAAAAACAGGGGGGGGAGGAGAAGATCAAGGCTCAGGGATGAAACCTTAACTTCATACCCCTGTTTTTTTCAACTTACCGTTTCAGGTTGATCAGTTCCTGAAGCATGGAGTCGGTGGTGGTAATGATCCGCGAATTGGCCTGGAAACCGCGCTGCTGAATGATCATGGCCACGAACTCGCGGGACAGGTCCACGTTGGACTGTTCCAGGGAGTTGGGAGAAATGTTGCCGGTGCCCGAGCTCCCCGGGGTGGTGGTAATCGGCTGGCCGGAGGCGCGCGTTTCGGCAAAGTTGTTGCCCCCTTCCCTGCTCAGCCCCCAGGGATTGGTGAAGTTGGCCAGGGACACCCGGGCGAGGAACAGGACCTGGCCGTTGGAGTAGTTTCCGGTGATGACGCCGTCCGGATCCACCGCAACCCCCTGGAGAAATCCGGATCCGTAACCGTCCTGGGTCTGGTAGATGGTGGATGACGGTGCACGGAACTGGGTAGTGACGTTGGTGCCGCTGATAAAGCCGAAATCGATGTCGATTTCCTGTCCGGCAACTGCGCCACCACCGAAGTCAAATCCGCCGCTGTCGGTCAGGTATTCCACTTCGGACTGCGATAAAAGAACACCGGCATTGGTGAAGGACAGGATGCCCCGGGCCTGAACCTCGGCTTCACCGGACGCGGTATCGCCTTCCGGAACATAGGCAAACCATTCCCAGGTGGCCGTATTCTCGGTTTCGGTGCCTTTTCTGAAATAGATACTCAGGGTATGCTGGTTTCCCAGGGAATCGTAAACCGACAGGGATGTGGAATAGTTGGCCGTGTCATCCGGTTCATCAACCTGAAACCCCGAACCGTAATTAACGGTATAATCATTTATGTTCAGCATATCGTCGATCAGGGAATATACGCCGGCAGTGCCGCTGCCGATCTGGACGGAAGATTCGGAACCGAGTTCCCGGGATTCGATCCTGAATTCACCGTTGATATCACTGTACGTGACATCAACTCTTCCCGATTCACCTTGAGTAGCGAATTCGGTGTTGATGGCGGTTTCGATGGCATTGGCAAGGGTCTGGCCGGTATACACGCCGGGCGGAACGGTTACCACAATAGAGGCGCCGGTGAATTCGTTACCATCAATGCTTAATTCGATGAGGTTGTTTCCTGTGGGATTGTTGACGATGTTAAACGCACGGGCATTGTCGCTGACGGTGGAGGATCCCTGGGCAAGTGTATCATTACTGGTTGTGTCGAAGCCGAGGACGTCGGCCGCATTGGAATTGGACCAGTTAAGCGTTATGCCGCCGGCCACATTGACATTTCGGACCGTGAAACTGTCGGTATTGTCATCATAGGTGACGGTAATGTCACCGACAGCTGCGGTATATTCCTGAAGCAGGCAGTCTTCCAGAGCCGCTGCAACACGGTCACCGGTAGCCACGACATTCGACTGCAGCCATGGATTGCCGGCCGGGTCTAATGTTACAGGTGAAGAGATAAGATCATAATTGGTACCGTTAATATCGACAATATGGTTCTCAAAGCCGATGTCGGTGGTTAAATAAAAACCGCTTCTGACCGGATCATGAGACTGGGTAAATCCGCCGGTTGAAAACCCTGTCCCCTCTGTAATTTCATCATATTCCGATATATTTATGGTTACCAGAAAGTTATTGGTTCCGGGGTCGAGATCAATCGAGGATCCGGTTCCCCGGCTGCTCGATGTAATCCGGAAGACCCTGTTCAACGGATTGGACTCATCATAGCGCACGTCCACGGTAACGGTTTCACCTTCACCAGCGAGGGAACTGTTTATGTTTTCTTCCATTTCTCTTTCAAGCGCGTCGCCGGTATAATTGCCTTCATCAATCCTGACCACCACCGGTGCCCCGGTAATCGGATTGCTGTCGACGGTGATGGCAAATGAATCATTGACGGTTTCGGAAATGTAGTATTCCCTGGATGCCAGGGCGTCGGTCCCGGCTGCCGCAATAGCCGTTGTGCCGGTGGTGTTATATCCGAGGACCTTGTTGATGGTTGATCCCGAGGCGGTTGTCTGCAGAACACATGCAAGGGTATTGTCATGCGCTATATTGAAGTTGTTTGTCGATGAATTATAGGATACCGTGTACGTGTTTGCGGCGCCGACATTATTCATGGCTCTTTGCAGTGCGGTTGCAACTTCACTACCGGTATAAACCCTTCCGGCTTCAAGACCGCCATCATTGATAATACTGGCGGTAATGGCCGGAGTTGCTCCTTCGACAAAGGTAATATCATCGTTGGGTATGGATGCTGAATCATCGAAAACAAAGCCCTGCGTCGTATTGGCATCTGATGAAACCGTTGCGCCGGTTTCAAGAATTTCGGAGGCCGAATCCAGATTGGCCGCGATATCGATTTCACTGGTGGCGTTTGGCGAAGACGACGTGGCGTTGATCTGGATATCGGTGATAGCGCCGCGGGGTTCCGGAGAATCCGGATCCAGGACCCAGCCCTGGACGCGCAGATCGGCCGGGTTGACCAGGTAGCCTTCCTCATCGAACCGGAAATGGCCGGCCCGGGTGTAGTAAAGGCCGGTCTCCTCGCTGCGGACCATAAAAAAGCCCTTGCCGCCGATGGCCATGTCGGTGGGTTCGCTGGTGCTTTCAAAAGATCCCTGGGAAAAGTTCGGATCCACCGCACTCAGGGCGACGCCGCGTCCCACCTGGGAGGTGCCGGATGCGCCGGAAATGGTTTGGGCCAGGACGGTTTCAAAGGTGGATCGAGAACTTTTAAAGCCGATGGTATTGACATTGGCGATGTTGTCGCCGATGACCGCCACTGAATTTCCCAGAGTATTGAGGCCGCTGACTCCTGCAAACAGTGCACTGGATATGGACATGTTGGTTCCTCCCTGATGGTGTAACTAAATTAACATCCGTATTAATTTAATTATGTCATTGCCGTAATCCTGACGGCAGTTTTTAATTACAGAAAATAAGGCGCGATTTTGGCCGCGACGCCGCTCACCTCCTGGACGGTTTCAGATATGTTTTCTAAAAGCTGCGTGGCAAAATTGCCCAGGCTGCCGCTCTGTTGAACCTCGATGACATCGGCGGCGGGGATGGTCAGTCCGGCAACCTTGATATAGGTGGTTCCCGATGCCGTGGTTACGCCCTGAACCTCACCGGTGATTTTGGTGGTGACGCTGATTGAACTGCCGTCGCTGTCATATGCGTTGACCGTGAAGCTGTATTCGCCGGCCGGCAGGATTGTGCCCTGGTCACTGCTTTTGCGGCCGTCCCACAGTGCCGAGTTGAGACCTGCGGCGGTAGCGTCGCTGTCAAAGGTACGCATCAGCTTGCCGTTTTCATCATAAACGCTGATCTTGACGATATCGGCGGTTTCAGCCAGTTCATAGCTCACGTAAGGCTGGGTCTCCTGGTCCCAGTAAATTTTATTGCCCTTGGCGATGACATCTTTGCCGATCAAATCGTAGGCGTTTTCCGCCGCATGGTTGGTGACGGATTGTGCTTTTTCCCGTATTTCGATAATGTCGCCGATAGCGACCTGTTGATCATTGATCAGCACATACCCTACCCCTTCAATAAAGGTAATACCGTCGACCACGCCGGTCGAATAGGTGCTTGCGTTGACCGTATTCTGTTCGGTATCTGTGGCATAAATCTCAAAGGAGTAGTTTCCGGCCGGCATGTTGTTGCCGTTTTTGTCTTTGCCGAACCACGTGGCGGACTGTTCGCCGGCTGCCATTTCGCCGTATTGAATGGTATCGACCAGGGCGCTGTTTTCATCGTAAATATTGATGTTGACCGTGCCGGCCCGGGCGGCGAGTTTGAAGTTGATATCGGCAGAATTGACGCCGTCATAATAGATGGTGTTACCGTTGGTGACAACCTCTTTGCCGATAAAGCTCAAGGCCTGGGAGTTGTTGATGGAAGCCATGTAGAGCTGAAGATATTCCATGTTTTCATTCATGGCCTGGAGCTGTTCCAGACTGGTGAATTCCGCCAGCTGGCTGGTGAATTCGGTGTTTTCCATGGGATTCAAGGGGTCCTGGTGCTGCATCTGGGCGGTCAGCAGCGTCATGAACATGTCCTGGAGTTCATTGGCCTGTGAGCTTTGGGTGGTTTCATAAAGGTTTGAGTCGTTGACGACCGGAGCGACAATAGCCATATGCTGTCCGTTTAATTAGATAAATAAATCCAGATTTTCACTTTTATCCGAGATGATAACCCGTGGGGCTTCCGCAGCTTCCAATACCTCCGGGGCATCAAACGGGATGGCGTTCTGGTTCTTAGTATTTGGATCACGGTTCTCTTTTAACAGTGAAGCAAAGTTGTTCTCGTCATTGCCGACAAACACTGAGATTCTGTCCACACCGATGTTCTGGTTTTCCAGTGTTACTCTCAGCTGACCCATATTGGATTCAAGAATATTCTTGACCTGAACCGATTCGGCGATCATGGTTGCCTGGAGCTGGTTGTTTTTAATCGAAAGGCTGACGTCGACCTGGCCCAGAGACGGCGGATTCAGTTGGATGGTTACCCGGGACTGGCCCCGGTTCAAGGCAAAATGTATTTTTTCCGATACCTGGTTCAGAATGTTTGACTGCTTCATATTTGGTATGGATTTGGTATCGGCGGCGTTTTCCGCCTTAATGACCTGGACATCGTTCAGGGCGTAGGGATTGTTTGAATTGTTGTTGCCGGTCTGACTGTTTGTTCCGTTACCGTTCTTTTCATTCAGGGCGCTTTTTAACATTTCCGCGGTTTTGACGCTCTGGTCGGTTTTCAGCGATTCATCCGTCGTGGTCTCGGAGGTGGCCGTCAGCAGCTCCCTGTAAAGACCGTTGCCGATGGTAACCGTGGCTGCTTTTGTGGTTTCCGTGTTTAATGCGGACAGATTCTTGGCCAATTCGGTGAGACCTGCTTGGCTCTTGTTGCCCTTGACCGCTTCCGCGTAGTTTAAAACCGCTTCAACAAATTTTTTGTCTGCCGCGGAATCGGAGGTGAAAAGTTTCTGCAGGCTCTGGCGGTTCTGCAGCAGGTTCTCAATATTTTTCCTGAGATCTCTCAGGTCATCATTTGAAATGATTTCACTGGAAACAAGGTTTGCGCCGGCGGCCTCCGCGGTTGTCTCCGATTTGTTCCCCATGAGCCGGTCAATGGTGGCCCAGAAGGTTTTCTTGACCTGATCGATGTTGTCGTATTCGGCCAAAACGCTGATTTCCGGATCAGTAAAGGTCAGCGCAATGGTGTTGTTTGCCAGCTGAAGATTTCCTTTGACGGATTCAAGGATGGATAACAGGCTGTCAAGTCCTTCATTTGAGCGGACCGATCCGTCAGCGTTTAAATTATTTATTGTATCGCTATTTTCGATACTTAGATTTATTTGGCTGATAATTTTGTCAAGGTCGGTAACCAGAGTTTCCAGTTTTGCGGGAAGCGATTCGCCGCTGTTTTCTTCAAGCATGAGGCCCAGTGCTTGCAGAGATGTTTCGCTGTCTTCGAGCAGTGCTGTCTGAATTTCTGCCAGTGTGAATTTTTGCGCGGCAAGCTGTTGCAACAGGGAAATTTCATCTTCAGACAGTGTTCGGCCCAGCAGTTCTTCAAGCGCTTTGATGTCCAGTTTGCCGTTGTTTTCCGCAAGGGTCGTTGTAAGCTTGGAAAGAATATTTTCAAGTGCGGTCAGGTTGTTTTTTAAAGAAGGATTCCCGGTGACGGGCGCCTGGTTTTGACTTTTTCGGGTAATGGTTTGATCGCTGCCGAGCAGGCCCTGAAGGATTGATTCGAAACCGTCGCTGGCATCGGTTTTTTGAGTGCCGTTTGATGCGCCGGTCAGTTTCAGATCATTGATTTTCAGCGCATTCAGTAAGATGTTTTCCATGGGGTCCTGTGCCCGAAAAGATTACGGTTTGCAAGCTTAATGAGCAAAGGCTGTGCCAGAGTAGCAAACAAATTTAATTATAAAGTAATTACAGAGTGTTAGGGTGGTATGGGTTGTTTTCAAAGTCTGATCAAAACGGGTTTACCGGGGAAAAAAGTACTTCCCGAACGGGTAAGAAGTGCACGCGGTAAAGCAGGGGGAGGCACTGTGTTTTTGATATTGCCGCCAGATCATACAAACAAATGGATTAAAACGGCTGGTAGAAATAGTCGCTTTATTTTTTTACTTTTCAGTCTGTTCCGGTGTTGTCCCGATCCTGAAGTCGGGCTTAATTTCCGACAGCCGCTTGCTGATTTTGACCGCGCTGTCCGGGTTCACGTAACCCCAGATCTTGCCGGCTTTGCGGCCGGTCATGTTCAGCAGGAGCTGGGCCGCGATGTCTACTTCGAGTTGCGACATGAGGGTGCCGGCCTGTTCCGGCGGCGTGGCTTCAAAGACTTTGGCCAGTTTTTTCAGCTTTTCGTTTTCGACCTGTTCTTTCTGGGCCAGCAGTTTACTGATGTTTTTTTCGATCTTTTCGAGTTTTTCGATTTTTTGTTCAATCTGTCTTTTCAGCTGCAACAGGTGCTGTTTTTGAATGTCAAGGGATGTTTCTTTGCGTTTGACATTGTCTTCGCGTTTTTTGAGTTCCTGGATAAAGGCGGGGTCCCATTCGGGATCGCGGTAACTGCCGCTGATGTTTTGATTTTCAGTGGTAACGGTCGCGGGTGATTCGGCTTGTGGCGTCTGCGGGTCCTGGGCGCTGTCGAGAGCCTGTTCCTGAGCGGAAACATTGGGGGTGAGATTTATTGCCGGGGAACTTACATCCGGTTGATATGAGGTGATAAACATGAACAGAAGTTTGAAGACAACAATAAAAATTACCGGTACCAGGAGCAGCTTGAGTGTTCGAGTGCCGGCCGGAAGAATGGGTTTGTTGTTTTTATGTTTTGCTTGCAATTTCTGATCCCCGGTTTGGTGCAGTGATTTCATGAGGCTTTTTTTTTGGTCAGGTCTTCGGTTTCCCGTATTTTTGATTCCCGGTCCAGGTTGAACCGGATGGACGTGATTTCATCAAGAAAATTGTTTTCCCGCTTTTTTTGATTTTGCAGATATGCGGCCAGTTCTTTTTCTTCGAGCTGTTCCAGGGTTTTGCGTTCCTTGACCGCATTCATTAAAATTTCCCTTTTTTTATCCATTTCTGCAAGACGTGATTTGACGATTTCCGACTGGGAGCGCATTTGCTGTTTTAATGCGACCATGTAATCCTGGTACAGGTCGACCTCGATGATGGAAAGGCTCCCTTTCTGTGCATTGCGCCAGTCTTTAATATATTTTTGCCAGCGAACATAATATTGTTCAAGTTTTTCCCGTTCGATAAACCATTCGTTTTTAGCCGCGGCGAAATCCTGCTGCAGGGTGTCTTCGACCTGCTTTTTATATTTGAGAATGGTTTTAAATTTGAATTCATACATTGAAGTACCTGCATTATTTGAAATGCCTAATGTATTTAAAGTGCCTGTTTACTGAAAAATTGGTTGGTTGTAATTTGTCCTATGGTTCAGTCCCCGACCAGACCGTTCATCAGATGAATGGTCTCTTCAAGGGTTATTTGCTGGTTCAGGTCCTGTTTTAAAAAGTCGTTGATTTTATCGATCATGGTAATGGCATGATCGGTTTTTGGGTTGCTGCCTTTGACATAGGCGCCGATTTTGATCAGGTCTTCCGACTGTCTGTAGGCATCAAGAATGTCCAGCATTTTTCTGGAGAGCTGCAGGTGGTCTTCGGAAACAACGTCAATCATAACCCGGCTCAGGCTTTTCAGAACATCAATGGCCGGGTAATGGTTCTGCGTGGTCAGGTCCCGGGACAGAACAATATGGCCGTCCAGGATTGAACGGACGGAATCAGCGACCGGATCATTCATATCATCGCCTTCCACCAGGACCGCGTAAAAACCGGTGATGCTGCCTCTGGCCGATATGGCGCCGGCTCTCTCCAGCAACCGGGGCAACAGGGCGAATACCGAGGGTGTGTATCCTTTGGTCGTGGGCGGTTCACCGGTGGCCAGCCCTACTTCACGCTGTGCCATGGCAAACCGGGTGATGGAATCCATCATCAGAAGGGTGTCTTTTCCCAGCGATCTGAAGTATTCGGCAATGGCCGTGGCAATAAACGCGCCCCGAATGCGGATCAGCGGTGGCTGATCCGAAGTTGCCGTAATCACGATCGATTTTTTCAATCCTGCTTCGCCGAGATCCTTTTCGAGAAATTCCCGGACTTCCCTGCCCCGCTCGCCGATCAGGGCAATGACATTAATATCCGCGCTGGTGTGGCGGGCAATCATGCCCAGGAGAACGCTTTTACCCACTCCGGAACCGGCAAAAACCCCCAGCCGCTGCCCTTTACCACAGGTCAGCAGACCGTTGATGGCTTTGATGCCCACGTCCAGCGGTTTGCTGATCCTGGCCCGGTCCATGGGGTTGATCGGGTCCGAATAGATCGGCAGTTCATCTTCAAGTGTGATGGGACCTTTGCCGTCAATGGGAGTTCCCATGCCGTTAATCACCCTGCCCAACAGATTTTTGCCGACCCTGATCGCCGGCTTGGTGTTGACCGCCACAATTTTACTGCCGGGGCCGATACCGTTCAGCGGTCCGATGGGCATGAGAAATACACTGTTTTTCTTGAATCCCACGACTTCCGCCTGGATGGGATCGATATTTTCGCCGGGATAAATATCACATAAACTGCCCACGGATGATCCCGGACCGTTTCCCTCAATGACCGTTCCGACGACCCGGTTTACCCGGCCGTGAAGGTTGATGGTATTGATCCCGTTGAGCGAGTTTATGACCTTGTCGATTTTAGACAGGGGGATGACTTTTTTGTCGGACATGGCAATATCTATGCAAAAATTAAAAGTACTTAAAGTTCGGGATTAAGGTCGGGATGCCCGGGAAATTTCATTTTCAATTTCCATAAACTGTTTTTCTATTCGGGCATCGATTTCACCCAGGACATATTCAATGATTGCGCCGCCTTTGTCTACTGTGCTGTCCGGCATGAATTCCATCGATTTAATCCCGTCGATTTCCTTCATGATTTCCGATTGTTTCTGTCGGCAAATATTCAAATCTTCAGGGTTAATGCGGATTTTCAGTTTTTCTCTGTCCATGGTCATTTTGACCGCCGAGGTGATGGTGTTGCGGACAAATTCAGGGTCTGTCTTAATTTCATTTTTAATAATTTTTTTAGCGATGATTATGGACAGGTTAATCAGGGTGTCCTGATGATCCTGGGAAAAACTGTTTTGCAGGCGACTGATATTGTCGGCGGCCTGCTGCAGAGATCGGGTGGCGGCGGCGAATCTGTTTTCAGCGTTTTTTTGACCGGCGGTGCGGCCTTCTTCCAAACCCGATTGGTAGGCCTCTTTTTTGATTTTTTCAGCCTGCTGTTCGGCGTTCTGAATGATGGCTTCAGCATCATGCTTTGTTTTCTGCAGCAGGTCCTTGATGGAAGCAATATCCTCGTCCTTTAAATCATAATAAATGCCGGCGGATTCCAGAGCCTTGCGGTTTTTTTTGGCCAGCCCGGTATTAAAACTTTTCAGGTTGAATGTTCGGCAGTCTTGTTCATCGATTTTGTTAATTTTGATAATTTTAGACGAAAACATCTTCTTCCTTTCCGCCGGAGATAAATATTTTGCCTTCATCGGCCAGTTTCATGGCTACCTTAACGATTTCGTTCTGGGCTTTTTCAATGTCGGCCAGACGGGTGGGCCCCATATCTTCAATATCTTCCCGCAGCATGTCGGCTGCGCGTTCAGACATGTTTTTGAATATTTTATCTTTAATGGCGTCGCTGACCGTTTTCATGGATTTGGCTAGAATGTCCGTACTGACCTCTTTAAGAATTTCCTGGATGCCTTTGTCGTCGACCTTGATCAGATCTTCGAAGATAAACATGTTCTGGCGGATTTCTTCGGCCATTTCCGGATCATTTTCCTCAATGCGGACCAGTATGGCGCTGCTGGCCTGGCGGTCCATATTGTTCAACATTTCGGAAATGGCCTTGACGCCGCCGATCTGGCGGGTAGCGGTCTGCGCGGTTTTGATTTCGGATTCCAGCACATGAGCGACATCGCGCAGCATTTCCGGGGAAATGTTTTCCAGGCTTGCCATTCGGTTGATGACATCCATTTGAAGGTTGTCGGAAAGTGATGCCAGTACTTCGCTGGCTTCGTCGGGCAGAAGCTGGGAAATAATCAGCGCAATGGTCTGGGGGTGTTCATTTTTAATGAATTCCGCCAGAACCCGAATATCCAGGTTTCTGAAAATCTCAATATAGGAGCCGTCTTCCTGCAGCGAAATGCTTTCCAGTATGCGTTCCGCGGTTTTTTCGCCGACCACATTGGTGATGACCGATTTTACGTAATCTTCTTCGATGGATACGATGGTGCCCTCTTCATTAGAGACCCGGTCATGGAATTCATCGACAATCCGGTCCACATCCTTGCTCGAAATGCTTTCCATGCTGGTCATGCTCTTGGAGAGCTCACGGACATCGTCATGTTCCATGTATTTCATGACCTGGGCAGCTGTATCCTGACCCAGGGTATAAAGGATAACCGCGGCCTTGTCTATCGGTGACAGATCAGTTTTATCTTTTTGGGTCGGTTTTTGGGTCGGCATATTTTATCTCATCATGGTTTTCAGGTACTGGGCAAAAAGTCTCGGATTTTTCTTGGCGAAATCAACGATCTGGCGCTGTTTATTGGTGCCTTCGGATTCACCGATGGCCGGAAGTTCGCCGATTTCTTCAGCGCTGCCACCGCCGCCTTCGATCATCCTGTGCTTGCCGGACGGAATTTCGCTCAGGGTTTTATTGAGAATTCGGATCATGGGTTTTAGCCCGACGAACAGGAAAATAACAAACAGCAATCCCATAAAAAGGTAGCGCACTGTGGCCGACCAGTCAATCAGACCGACGGTTTTGTCCATAAAGGTGTCCTTTTCCAGGGCCAGTTCCCGAAACTGGACATTCACCACCTCTATCGAATCGCCACGGTCTTCATTAAAGCCGACGGCTTTTTCAATGAGGTTTTTGTATTTTTTCATTTCCTCATCCGACCGCGGAACGTATTTTCTGACGTCCTTGCCGTCTTCTCCTTTGGCCATGGTATAGGTACCGTCAATCAGTACAGCGGTGGTGAGGCGCTGGATGGTACCGGTGGGTTTAACCACTTTTTTGGTCACCCGGCTGATTTCGTAATTGATCGTTTCCCGGGTTTTGTTGAAGTCCTGTGTGTTTTGACGGGCCTGTCCCGTCTCGGGCTGTTCAATGTCCGGGGAGTTGGACATGACGCCTGGCACGCCGGAAGCGGCCGGTTTTCTGTTCTTGGATTTTTCTTCGCTGCGCTGTTCGCTGCGGACGGCTAAGGTCTCGGGATCATAGCTTTCTTCGGTTTGTTCGATCTGGGTAAAATCCATTAATGCACTCACTTTGGCGGTCACTTTGTCCGGACCGACGACGCCGGCAAGCATGCTGATTATTTTTCTTTCGGTCCGGCGTTCAACGGCTTTCTGGATTTCCGCCTGACTGGAGCTGTAACGGCCATAAAGGGTATCTTCTTCACCGCCGGAGAGCAGTTTTCCGTGGGAATCCACAATTGTAACATTATTGTGGTCCAGATTCTCCACACTGCTGGCCACCAGATGTGAAATTCCCTGCAGCTGGTCCCGCTGCAGTTTTTTACCGGCGTACAGTGTGAGAACGACAGAGGCACTGGGTTTTTCCTGCTCATCCAGATAAAGGTTCTGTTCCGGCAGCGTCAGGTGAATCCGCGAGCGTTTCACTGCCTTAATTTCATTGACGGTTCTGCACAGTTCTCCCTGCAGCGCCCGCCGGAAATTAATTTTTTGGACAAACTCGGTCACGCCGATGCTTTGCTGATCAAAGAGTTCATACCCCATGCCGCCGGTCTGGGGAAATCCCTTGCTGGCCATTTGCATGCGGGTCTCATACACCTGGTTTTTCGGCACCATGATTGATGTTCCGCCGGGGCCGATTTTATAGGGTACTTTGCTGTCGCGCAGTTGCGTGATAATTTCACCGGCATCTTCGGTGGAGAGTCCGGTATAAAGGATTTCATAATCGGTTTTTTGCGTCCAGATAATCAGCGCGCTCAACGATCCCACTGTGAACAGTATTGTCAGTAAGAAAAAAACTTTTTTCCGGGGTTCCAGAGCATTGAAAACCGCTGCTGACTGTTTCAGGGCTTTTGAAAAAAATTCCATGATAACCTTTACTTAACCGCGCATTTTTATGATTTCTTTATAGGCGTCAACCAGTTTATTTCGGACCTCCATCATCATTTGAAATGATATGGACGCTTTTTGCATCTGGATCATTGTTTCATGGATGTTTTCCGTTTTCCCGGCTACCAGGTTCTCCACCGCTTTATTGGCATTGATTTGAGCACTGTTGACCTCTTTGAGTGAATTGGCCAGAAAGCTTTGAAATGTCTCGCCGGTTTCGTTCTTGGCCGCGGATTTTTCCGTGTGGGGCGGCTGAATTTTTCCCGGAAGTCCGGAGATATCGATATCGTTCATTATAATTCCCTCTCATTATGAATAATTGTTTATTTGCCGATTAAAAGCGCTTTTTGGGCCATTTTATTGGTTGTTTTGACGGCATTTATGTTTGCTTCATACAATCTCGACGCGGACAGCATATTTACCATTTCCTCTACAAGATTGATGTTGGGATAGGCGACATAACCCTCCTTGTTGGCGTCCGGATGATACGGGTCGTACACGAATTTGAAGGGTCTGCTGTCTTCGATGATCTCTTCAATTTTAACAGATTTGACTTTGTCCTGTAATATATTGTCAAATGAGTCGTTTTCATTGACCGCGGTAAACACAACATCTTTTCTCTGGTAAGGACCGCCGGACGGGGTCCGGGTCGTATTAATATTTGCCAGATTGGATGATATAGTGTTCAGCCGAACACGCTGGGCGGTCAGTCCGGAGGCACTGATGTTGAATGCGGTAAAAAAGTCCATCATTTACTCTCCTTGATAGCGGTTAAAAGCCCCTTGAGCTTTCGTGAAATAATTTCCGTAGACACGTCATACATTAACTTGTTTTTTGAAAGTGCAACGAATTCCTTGTCCAGATCAACCGTATTTTCATCGGCCCGCAGGGCCTCTGTTTTTTCGATTGTCGGTGTTGCCCGGACATCTTCAATGCGGGAAGATGTGGTCACGTGCCGGGTGCTGGTGACCTTCAGGTTGAGTTGATTTTTATCCGGAACGACCTTTTTGAGCTCATCCTCGAAATCAACTTTAACCGCCTTGTAGTTCGGCGTTTCCGCATTTGCAATGTTTGCGCTGATAACGGTATGGCGCTGGGACCGTAAATTCATTGATTTTTCCAGTATCGCATAAGTGTCGCCGAAAAGTTTCATGGGCATAATATTTCTCCTGGTTAAATCGCTTTACAGGAAACGTCATGTTCTTTGTATTCGTTTAATTTGTTTCGCAGCGTTCGAATGCTGATTCCCAGTGATTTTGCCGCGTGTGTCCGGTTCCCGCCTTTGTCATGGAGGGTTTTTTCAATCAGGCGTTTTTCCATTTCATTGATGGTTAATCCACTGGCCGGAAAGTCATTCGGGGCTGCCGGTGATTTTTCCGTAATTTCATCAAGGATGAAGTTTTCCTTTTGTATTCTATTTTCCGAACACAGCAGCACGGCTCTCTCGATCATATTAATCAGTTCCCGAACATTGCCGTACCATTTACGCTGGAGCAGAATATCCATGGCTTCGCGGGTAATTCCCTTGATGGACTTATTGTTTTTTTTCGCCAGTTTTTTGATGAAATAGTCGGTCAGTACCTGAATATCGCCGTTTCTGTCCCTGAGCGGCGGTACCCGGATGGGAATGACATTCAGCCGGTAATAGAGATCCTCTCGAAACTTGTTTTCTGCAACGGCCTGTTGAATGTTAATGTTGGTGGTTGAAATCACGCGTACGTCAATGGGAACCGGTTCTTTGCCGCCGACCCGGTCGATTTCATATTCCTGAAGTACCCGCAGGAGTTTGGCCTGAAGTGTCATGGACATCTCACCGATTTCATCCAGCAGTATGGTACCGCCCTGGGCCAGTTCGAACTTGCCGAATTTTCTGAATGTCGCGCCGGTAAAGGAGCCTTTTTCATGTCCGAACAGCTCACTTTCAAGCAGATTGTCCGGTATCGCGGCACAATTGACAGCGATAAAGGGTTTGTTTTTTCGGGTGCTGTTTTCGTGAATCAGTTGAGCGATCAGTTCTTTTCCAGTACCGCTTTCACCGTAAATCAGAACCGAGGAATTACTGGGGGCAATTTCAACGGCCATATTCAGCAGTCTTAAAAATATCTTGTCCTTGGTCACGATTTCTTTGACGTCGTTTCTCGGGTTTTTGGGGCCTGCCAGGGAAGGCGTTTTTGCACAGGCTGTTGAATGGGTCGCAGTTGCCAGACCGCTTTTAACGATTTCAATCAGGCTTTCAAAAGAAAACGGCTTGAGTAAAAAATCATTTGCCCCTTCTTTCATGGCCTCCACCGCGCAGTCGACGGTGCCATAGGCGGTCACCAGAATGACCTTGGTATCCGGGGATATCTTTTTCACTTCCCGAAGAACATCCATTCCCGAAACTTTCGGCATCTTCATATCGGTGATGATCATGGCATATTTGTCTGATTTGATTTTGGTGAGCGCGGCTATTCCGTCAACGCAGGTTTCGGTGGTGTAACCGGCTCTTTTTAACGCTTCGGACATGGCCAGGCGCATGCCTTCTTCATCATCCACAATGAGAATCTTTTCAGTCATTTCCCGTTCCTCATAATTCTTTTTTCTTGAACATGCTCATTTAGCAACTGGGCAGGCAGGGTTAATTGAAATACCGTCCCTTCCTGTGGTTGACTTCGAACCTCAATCGTACCATGATGGCCTTCGATAATATTGTGTACAATGGCCAGCCCCAAACCGGTACCCTTTTCCCGGGTACTGTAAAACGGATTAAAAATTCTGTTCAGGGTGGTCGCGTCCATACCGCACCCGGTATCGGCAAACGAAATTTCAGCCCATCGCGCTGTCCCGTCCCGGTCGATGGATGAATGGATCTGAATGGTGAGCCTGCCGCCGTCGGGCATTGCCTGAAATGCGTTCAGTGTCAGATTGAGAAAAACCTGTTTGAGCAGATCCCTGTCCGCATGGAGAAGATACGGTTCGTCCGGTTCCTTGTAATGGATGTCAACGTTGTTTTTTTGAAGCAGCGGTTTCATGAATTCGATAAAATTGAGAAGCAGATTATTTAAATCCGTTTCCTTGAAAACCGCTTCCTGCGGCTGGGTAAATTGCAGGAGGTTGGATATGGCATTGTCCAGACTTTTCACCTCGTTGATAATATGATCGGTCATTTTTTTCAAATCGATTTTATGGTGCAGTTCGTTTCTGAGAATGGAGGCGAAAAGTTCAATGCTTCCCAGGGGATTTCGCACGTCGTGGGCAACTTGAATGGCCATTTCCCCCATGGCTTTCAGGCGTTTATCCCTTTCCGACTGGGTGTCGATCCTGGCGGTCCGGGTGATATCCTGAACGATATGCAGCAGACCCGGTGTTTTGTTTCGATTGCTCACGACCGGTGTGCGGATGATTTTCAGATATTTTACCCCCGAATTGCCGGTTTCTAATTCCACATTATAGACGGTGGGAGATGGACTGGCGATTACCATGAGTTTTTCCAGAAGGTTAAAATAAGAAGCTGTTTCCATTTGTTCGAGGTCCGCACCGATAATTTTAGACAGCTCTTTATTGGCCATGAGGAGTTTTTTGGTCCGGTCGATGACAAAGACACCGCTGGGAATGCTTTCCAGGACGGCGTTTAGAAAATTCCTGGTAATTTCATTTTCCGCCAGGTTGTTTTTCAATTGTACATTTTTTTGTTCCAGTTCAATATTCAGATTTTTCACCTGTTGCTGCAAATGTTTATAAGAGGCCTGCAGGGTATCGGCGGTAGCGTTGAACTGGTTGATGGATCGATTCAGAAGCACAAGATTATCATTGATTTCCGGATAACGATCGTCGCGTTGCATGGTATTCGGTGATTGAATTGAATTGGGTTGGGGTTTCATGGCTCAGACTTGTATTATATTATAAGAATTCATTAATAATTTGCTCGTTGGCGGCATTCCATTTGATGTCTTCCATTTTGCTGATGGCCAGTGAACCGTAAAAATTATAAGGGCCCTTTTCGGCGATTTCCCGGTATGTTTCAACGGCCATTTCTGATTTTCCCCAGACCGTCAGAATGTCGCCGATGGTGATGCCGGCCAGAAAACGAATATCATCGTTTCGGCTGATGTCCTGAACCCGTTCCAGGACATTGATGGCCGCTTTATAATTTTGGCTTTTGTACAGGTAATCGGCAATGAACATCATGGCGTTTTCTTTTAATTCTCTGGATTCCGGTTCATCGATTTCTGATTCATCGATAAGGCGAATATACCGATTCAGCGTATGAATGCCGTTATAATAGTATCCCAGGGCGGCAAAAGACCTGCCGAGTCTAAGGACGCTGCTGAAGTTTTCCGGCGCCACGCGCGGAGATTTCAGCGGAATGGAATAGGCCGCAACCGCGTCCTGATACTGTTGCAGAAAAAAAGAAGCGTTTCCCAGCAGGTAATGCGCTTTTTCTTCGTGGTGCTGGTCGAGGTAATCACCGCTGTAGAGCAGGATTTTCATTTTATCCGCGGCCTTTGAGTAATTTTCCCGTTTAAGATCAATCATGGCCAGGCTGATGGTTGCCTGATGACGGCATTCAGCGAGATCCGATTCCCGGATTGTTTCGGACAGCAGGGTTTCGGCGCTGTCCAGAAATCCATAGGCGATATAACTTTCAGCGACTTTATTTCGGAAAATGCAGTCCGGATAATTTTTCAGGAACAGGGCTTCATTTTTGGCATAGAGGTCGATGACCTGCACATGATCCTCTTGGTCGGCTGCCTGGTTGATCAGGTTTACCAGCATTTTTGTTATGTTTTCGATGGATTTCTTGTGGTAAATACCTTCGGGTTCACGGTTCATCGATTTCTTGAAATAGCCCAGTGCCGTTTTATAATTGCCTTTTTGGGCGTTCATGAATCCGATTTTATAATAGGCTTCGGTCCATGTTTTTTCACTGAGATCATTTTCCAGTAACCACCGGTATGCGGATTCCGGGTCGTTGTACGGATTGAGGCCTTTATAATAACAGTTGCCGGCGTCGAGGCCCGATACATTGACGCCGATATCCGCGATTCTCATAATCGACAATTTGGCTTCATGGGACTCGGGAAACAGTTCGAGCTGAAGCCCGTATAAATCGAGGGCTTTTTGCATGTTGCCTTCCCATTGGTATGTGTCGGCACAATACCGCAGGAGCATGTCCCTGTTCTCCTGCTCCGGAAACTGGTTGAAGGACTGCATGAACAGTTTCCGACTGTCCGCAAACCGGCCTTTATAATAATATGTAATGGCGATATTGTTCAGATCTGCCGGTTGAAGCCAGGACATATCCGGCCATTTTCGAAACGCTTTTTCATAAAAATATTCAGCGCGGTCAAAATCGTTCAACTTTAAATGACAGTCACCGATTCTGAAAGATGCCTGTTTAATAAAAGTACCGCCGGGATATTTTTTAACATAGGTTTTAAATCCGGCTAGCGCTTTTTTATATTTCTTAAGACGATAGTTCAGTTCGGCAATCCAGTATTTTGCGACAGGCGCTGATTCGGCAGAGGGATGCTTTTTAAGGAATGTGGTGTATTGGAGGACAGCCTCAGTCCACAACTTGTCTTTGCGCATGCATTCGCATATGCGGAATTCCGCAAATGGTGCGTTTTTGGCATCGGGATATTTCAAGATTGCATCGGAATAGGCGTTCAGGGCTTTGTCATAGCCGGTACCGGCTGTTGTTTCGGCGATCTGGTACTCGGCATCCGCAATTCGGTACAGGATATTTTCTTTCAGGGCGGTCTGCGGAAATTTCTGCAGCAGCTCCTGGTAGGCGTTAACGGCCTGCCGGTAATTACCGGAATTAAATGTTTTGGTGGCATTTTTATAATGAATTTTTTCTTCAATCGGAATTTTATTCGGAATCGACATTGAAACCGGTATTTTTTCTTTCGGCAGGTCACTGGTGTCGATAAATTCTTTATTCTCCGGTTTGATTTTGGGCGTTATCGTCACCGTGCTTTCGGGTTTCTTATTATTCGGTTCTGCCGCGGTTTTGGTTTTATGGTTTTTTTCCGCAGATGCTTTTTTATGCGGCTGGGCTTCTGATGAAATGTCCAGATAAACCCGGTGCGGATTCTTCAGTGTTCCGTAACGGACCCGTAGATTTTCTTTTTTCAGGTCGATAATACTTCTCAGCGGCGTATTTCTGACTTTTTTCCACCGGTAACTTTCAATGAAGCCGGTGTTGATTTCTTTTCCTTTCAGCAGGTCTTTTTTTGCCGTCAGTTGTTTTTTCCAGATCAGTTCAATCTGTTTTGCTTTTTTGTTATGCACCATTTCATATGGCATGGCGGAGCTGAATTCAAAGATAATTCTTTCCGATTTTTTTGAATGCGGGGCATAACGGATTCTGTTGAGAACGGTTTCGCGTGGCGGTATTTTTTGGCTGTTTTGTCCGGGAGCCGGTTTTTTTTGCGGTTTTTTAACGGCAGTTGATTTTTGCCGGGACATGCCGCTCGGTGCTTTCAGGGTTATTTTGTACCCTTTGGTGCGGGCATCTTTCAGATTATGCCGAATCAGAATACCGTTTTCCAGGGAGTGTGTTTTGAAATCTGGGGGAACCGTGGAAATGATGTGTTTTCGTTCAAATTCAGGGGGAAGCGTCAGGGTGTAGGAAGCATTTAAGACCGGACGTTTCCATCCCCCCAGCCAGTCGATATTGACAATATAACGGTTGTTTTTTTGTTTGACCGCATCTCTGATCATGAAACTGATCTTGACCCGTCGAACCCCGTTGACAGGCGGGGGATATTCCCAGATCAGCCGTTTTCTGGGATAGGCCTTGACCGTGTATAAAAGGCGTTTACCGAATGTGTCCGTTACGGTCAGGGAATCGATATCTTCATTACATAGAAATTTTGACCCGTTCAGTTTGCCATCAATGCTGTTGTGTATGGAAAAATCAAGATTTACCGTTATGTCAAATATCCGGGGGGTTCGCGTGCGGACTAGTTCGAATGAGGCCTTGAACGGATCCAGTTTATCGGCCGTGTGGGCAGGAATCGTGTTCAGTATAATGCTCAGCGCGGTCAGTCCGATGGCTGTCATCCATTTCGCGACCGCCGGCCGGTATTTTTCTTTTCGCACTGTTTTTCTTCTGCTTGTCATCAATTTGACACCCGGGCAAAAAAGGACATATTATTTATGACGTAAAATCAACAAGTTAAAAAACCAATAGATGGATAAGCGATTTAGCCCCAATAATGAGCAAGGAATATGCCAATAAAACTGATCCCCATTTATCGCGTAGTGAAGATTATCCGGATTGGTTTACGGAATAAGAGGCAGGTGGATCGGTTCAAACGGATTTAACAGAAAGGTTGATTATGCGCAATTTAGTGCAATTGTCCGGATTTTCGCTTTTTGTCCTTCCGGTTGATAAAATACGGGTAAATGATAAATCGTTATGGTATCAGCGATATGTAAAAACGGGATATGAGCCTGTCATTCAGCGTTACTTCAATGGGATATTCGGTGCCCTGTCCGTTGACTGAATATTTTCGCATCAATTTTTCGGAAGTATTGATTAGAAACCCCCGGTCCTCGCCGGTGTTTATTTTCCGGTTGCCGACAAAGCCTTTAAAATTGACGGTATATTTGTCAGGATCCATGTGATAGGTGATCAAATCGAGAATTTTGATTGAATCTCCGATGGTTACACGCATGCGTTCACCGGGAATCAGGGCGTATTTTCGGTTCTGTGCAGCGACAATGAGGTAGGCGATGTCGGATGAGGTTGCTGTTTTTCCGGCGATCGTTTTCCGGTGCGGGCGGACCAGAACGCTGCCGCAGGTGATACTGTCTTTTTTTACAATGATTTTTGTTTCCCGGGTAATGGTAAATTCCTGTCCCAGGTCGTTGATTGATCCCATTCCCCGGATGTCAACGGAAACGCCTCTTTCGTAATTCACTTCGGCCTTTGTAATGTTGATCCGGTCACCGATGACGATGTTCAATTTTTTATTATTGTAGACGGCAACGGGCGGACCGCCGTTGATCGAGATCAGTAAATAGGACAGGATCGGTGGAGGGAAATTACTGTGGCTGCGGGTTTTGACAATTTCGAATGCATTCATGAATTCATGAATAACCATGGTCTGGTAATGGACCTTCATATCCAGATCATTTATATTTTTGGAAGTTTCAATACCGAAAGCCGGGATTTCACATTGGGTCAGAGCAAAATAAGTCGCCGATTTTCGCTGTTCCGGATGGCGGGTCGTGTCAGCACCGGTATTATGATTGTGAAAGAGAAAGTGATGTTTCGGATTTTCAATGCGATTGTTTACCGAGGCACAGACGGTTTTCGCCGTCTGTGCCAGGTCAAATGTTTGCTGGTACCGTTTTGAGTAAAAGCGGTTGCAGTCCGCGATAATGGACTGACCGTACATGTCCGGATTTCTCAGTGGCGATTCATGGCGCGGGGAATAGTATCCGGATCCGTCGTGAAGGTTTAACAGGCAATCAGATTCCCGGATTAAATCTTTTAATTTATCAATGATGAGCAGATCCTTGTCGCTATGGTCGGTGCTGTCGAATTTACGATTCATGTCACCGTTGGCGCCACGGTCAGAGAGTAAGATTGAGTAGAAATTGACCCGGGGAACAATTATCAGATTGCCTTTTTCAAGACGGGTATCGATGAGTCTGTCTGCGCTCAAATATCCCCCGGGTTCGTTGCCCTGAATGCCGCCAAGAACCAGCAGGGTTTTTCCCGGGGCGCTGCCGAAAATCCGGTATACGTTTAATTCATGGTCGGTGTTTTTGAAATAAATTTTATGGGTCTGATAGGCCACCCCCCCGGAAGCTGTGAGCAGTCCGGCGGGCAGAAGCAGGGCCAGAAGAATACTGTAAAGAATCCGGGGGGAGGCGTTGCCACAGATGCAAATACCGGGTTTATTCATATGGATTACGGTTGAGTATTGGGTCAATAGAATAAACTTTTTTCATCAGCAAGTTTCCATCCTCGGAATAAGCCAGGATGGTAAAAAGATCATATTTTTCGCCGATGTCGGGCTGTACGATTCGGCCGGAAATTTTCTTCAGAAATCGAATCGAAAAAAAAGCACCGTCTTCATGATTCACCGGTCTGCCGTTCGTTAATTCGGATGGGGGAGAGCTGAAGATCTGCTGCGGGGCGATCCGGCTGCTGGTGATTATAAAAAGATAACCCGATTTTTTTAAATGATCCGAATCGGTGTTGACCAGACGGAAGGTATAGTCAAAGTCCTTTTCCAGATTGATGCGGGATATTTTGAATGCATCGATATCCAGAATGGACGGCCGGGGGGGTTCTGTTTTATGCTTCTCCGGTGGGGGCGCTGAAGCGTCTTGCTGCATTATTCCGTGAGATGTCTTGTTCCTGTTGTGGGTGCGGCGAAAAATGATTCGGTCGGCCCACTTTCCGTAGAGGACCGCTTCTTTTTTTTCTGATTCCAGACGGTGAATGTCCTGTTTCGACTGTTTGAGCATCGCCTGGAGCGTGTTATTTTTCTGGTGCAGGGTAAAGTATTCGGAGGAAGCAAAATAGGTAACAGCGATCATGCCGAGAAATAACGCGGCCAGAAATATTAAAACGGAAAGCCGGAGTTTAAACGAATAATTTTTCCCGCTTTTTTCAGAAACCAAAATAATGGTATATTCCATGGTCATGACCGTTATTCCCTTCCATTACTATATGGGTTCCCAATCCTCCTGAACAATTTTCCATTGGCCGTTTTCATTTTTCAATAACAATTTTTTTATACCATAGTCCGTATAGGTATCGGAAATATATTTCTGGGTAAAGGTAATCGTGGCGGTATTGTGCAAAATTTTAATGCGGGGATTTAAAACGGTTACTTTGATCAGTTTATTTTCATCGCTGATTTTTTGTTTATGACGCAGCCATTGATCCCGGTTCATATTTTTTGAAGTAAAGGAAGCGGAATAATGATTGATATAAGCATTCAGATTCTTTGTCTCCCAGGAACGAAGCCAGTTTTTAAGTAATGTGTTCAGGACCTCCTGCTCCTTTCGCACATATCGGACAGCGGGTTCTTGGCGAAAGCCGGTTTCGGTAAACCGCTCGGCAGCGATTTTCAGCCGGTTACTGTTGCGAATGAGATATAGTTCTTTGAACCCGGCGCTTTTAAAGGATTCTGTCCGGTAGTCCTGGTAGAAGGTCACCAATATAACATCATTATGACGGAGGATATTAATGTTGCGCAGGTTTATATGGATTTGACGGTATTTTCGGTTCAGGCGATCCTTATACGCGCGCCAGCGTTGCCAGCTTCCTTTCGGCGGATTGAACCGATGTCTGGCATAGGCACCGATGTAAGCATCCAGGTCTTTCTCGGACCAGGCCTGTTGCCATTGTTTCAAAAAGGCCAGGACCTCCTTTTTCAGATTCTTCTGTTCATCCAGTGACAGGTACTGGACGGTATCTTCAATGACCAGCGGTGTCTGGTAAAGCCGAATATATTTTTTCAGCCGGGCAAGACTTTCATTGGTGAGCGCGATACAGCCTTTGGAATCGTAGGGAATCAGTTCCCGGTCAATGCCGTGCAGCCAGATCCCGTTGCCGCTTTTCTGGTTGTAGATGTCCACGTAATTGGGGTAATTGGTAACAAAAGCCATGATACCGTAACGGGACGGAAGCTGCGCATCATTATGTTTTTTATTGAAATAGTAAATTCCTTCTGGCGTTTTCAGGTCTCCTTTTCTGATTTTGTCCCCTTTATTTTTCCCGCTGGAACAGGCCCAGACATCAATCAGTTTTACGAATTCGTCGTCCTGGTAATATAAATAAAGCTGCTGAGAAGATTTTTCAACAATGATGGCATATCCGGTCTGGATGGAGATGAGATTTGCGGGAATTTTGGCGTTGATCGTTAAACCATTATCGATAATGACCGCGTCCGCGCTGTGTTTCAATAAAACCGGTGACAGCAAAAAGAAAACCACCAGATAGAACAGTGTCCGTAAACGGATCAATGTAGTGAAGTAACGTCCCATTATGGTTTGGATATACTGTCCAGTTTTAATTTCTTGATTTTTTCGACCAGGGTTGTCCGGTTCATATTCAGAAGTTTGGCCGCCTTATTTTTGACACCGTTTGATTTTGTCAGGGCCTGCTGGATAAGCTGTTTTTCATAATTTGTAACCATGGTGCTGAAAGATGAACCGTCTTGCGGGAGGAGGATATTTTGATCTTTATCTTTGCAAAAATTTGACAGGATTTTATCCGGAAGATCTTCAACCGCAATTTTGCCTTCGGCTTTCAGGACGACCAGTCGTTCTACGATGTTCTGCAGTTCACGGATGTTTCCCGGCCATTTGTAGGATTTCAGGCATTCCAGGGCATCTGATGTTACGCCCTGAATGTTTCTGGATTTTCGGTGGTTGAAAACAGAGATGAAATGATCAATGAGCAGCGGAATGTCGCTTTTGCGGTCCCGTAACGGTGGCAGCGTAATGGGAATAACATTCAGGCGGTAATATAGGTCTTCTCTGAACCTGGCGTCCGCAACCGCCTGTTCCAGATTATGGTGCGTGGCAGCAATAATTCTGATATCCACCTTGATCGGACGGACGCCGCCAACCCGTTCCAGTTCCTGTTCCTGAAGAACACGGAGAATTTTCACCTGCAGATTGGGACTCATATCGCCGATTTCATCGAGAAAAACGGTTCCGGTATCCGCCAGTTCAAAGCGTCCGATTCTCGTTTTGTGGGCGCCGGTGAAGGCCCCTTTTTCATGACCGAAGAGTTCGCTTTCAAGCAGTTCTTCGGGAATGGCGCCGCAATTCACCGGAATAAAGGGGCGGTTCTTTCTGTAGCTTGAATAATGAATGGCCTTTGCAACGAGTTCCTTGCCGGTGCCGCTTTCTCCGTTGATAATAACCGTGCTGTCGGTATCTGCGATTTTATTGATCAGTTCGAAAATGGTTTTGATGCTGCTGCTGTTGCCGATAATTTTGCGGCGAATCCCTTTTGACGGGTCCGGCTGTTCCTCCGGGTTAGATCTTTTATTCAAAGACAGGCGGATTTTTTCAATCAATATTTGCGGGTGAACCGGTTTTGAGAGAAATTCTTCCACGCCGATTTTCATGGCTTTAACAGCCGTATCGACAGAGGCATTCTTGGCGGTCATAAAGATGATCATATCCGGATTCACCCCCCGGGCATTGTCCATCAGGGTCAGGCCGTCAATTTTCGGAATATCCAGATCGGTGATCAAAATGTCAACTGTTCGGCTGTTGATCAGTGACAGGGCTTCTTCGCCATCCATGACCCCGGAGACATTCAAATGGCACTCTTCCAGGCAGCTGACCAGCATGCGTCGAGTTTCATGGTCATGTTCGGCGATCACTATTTTTTGTTCAGTCATAGTTTGATTGCTAGAGATATATATTGTAACGCCCGGCGGGACGGACTATTCTGAATGTAAATTATTTTTCGGATTATATATTAAATTTGATTAAATTACAAAAAATTAAAGGGGCTGAAAAGCCCCTTTAATTTTTATAATTTTGATCTGTTTTCTCGTTACGTGGATTTATTTTACTTTGATTTCAACAACGGTTTCTTGATCACCCTTGGCGATATGAGATTTGATCTTGACCGATGCTTTTTTCGCCATCTTGGTTTCTTTGAAAATGTTTTCAATGAAATCCTTATCCATGGCCACCAGGGCATCCTTGTATGCTTTGGGGCCCTGGAACATGTCGGCCACCTGTACAAAAGGATCCATCTTGGCTGTCAGAACTGCGGTATTGTCATCACCGTCGACAGTATAGCCGATGTATTTCTTTTTCTGGCAGTAGGCAACAATCCGGCCAAGTTCCTGAGCGGTTTTGACCTTGCCGATTTCAAGATCGATTTTCGCATCTCTGACCCACAGGGGCGGAAATGTCCGCCACAGGTCAAGGTAAATCTCTTTTGACTTGGACTTGACGTTGGCAAAGAGCTGAATAAAGGCGATTAAATCAACGGCAAAAAATCCGGAAAAGGATGCCGGACCCTGTTCATCGAAACTTCTCTTCTGTTTTTTGAGGATAAAAGAAACCGGTTCCTGCTTGCCCATTTCAAGGTCGATGAATCTGTTTTCCACTTCGGGCAGATGGCGGTCGGGATCAGCGGCCTTGGTTCTCAGGATGACCTGACAGGCGCAGGCGGCGCCGTCGCGGCACCGGCCGGTCGGCAGGTCGACGAGAATGTCTTCTTTGAGTCCGTTCTTTTTGGCTTCATCGATCAGTACCCAGATGTATACGTATGTCAGGTAAACTTCCTGACGGTAGTAATCATGTCTGCAGTAGGTGCAGTCCGCCGGACCGTATGCCGGGTTGGCGCACCAGAGAATATGTCCCACGTGTTCTTTTTTGGTGTTTCTTTTGATCAGGTAAAGTGCCGGTACACCGGTAAAGCAGTCTTGAACGATTTTTCCGAAAGTGGGCAGGTCTTTGACTTCTTTGAGACCGAATTTTTCCATGGCGCCGGCAAATCCCAGTTTTGCCAGTTCACCCCAGACATTACCGTAATATTTCAGACCGTCTTCTTCTCCGAGAGCGGGTTTGAAGGTTCTCCAGATGTAGTATACGTGTCCGAAAAGTGATTTTAGTGCGTTTACCGTCAGGTCTTTAACATTGGTGTTCAGCGCTTTAGCATTTTCTTCCATCCAGGGTAATAAAGGGTGTTTTGCCATTTTTTCCTCCTAAAGGTTTGTGTGTATGTATTTAGCGGTCTTATTTGTTTTATTGATAAATTGCAATTATATAAATTCCAGAATATAATTGTCAAGAGATAACCCATTGGAATGTATTTAAAACCGGATAATTATATTGATGAAACAGGGGGCTGAAAAGATTGTGTGTGTTGGCGGGTCGGGGCGCTTGGGCGGAGAAATTGTCCATAAACTCGTCTCGGCGCAGTATCGGGTCCGTTGTCTGGTCAGAAAAGCGTCGGATATTACCCGGCTGCGGGAAACCGGTGCGGAAATCATTGTTGTCGATTTCAGTGATGCGAACGTTTTTGAACCATTTGTTTCGCGCGGGGATACTGTGATCAGTACCTTTGCAACCGATGTCGCGCGACAGCCGCAAACTGACGGGCTGTGGCAAAACGATTACGCGATCAATTTCAGACTTGTTCAGACGGCCGTTAAAAAACAGGTTCGTAAATTCATTTTTACCAGTTACTGGGGACTTGCCAAGTTCGGCTGTTTTGAACACGGTACGATTAAAAAAATGATTGAAGATCTCTTGATTTTGTCCGGTATGGATTATACCGTTCTGAGAATTACCACCCTGGCAACGGATATGTCGCTGCTTCTGGGGGCCGTGCTGAAGAAAAGAGGGATCGCACCGGTCATCATGAAAAAAAACGACCGGGTCCGCCCTATCCTGCTGGCTGATCTGGCGGCATGTGTTGTGTCGGCGATCGATAATCGGAGGGCCGCAAAACGGATTATCGAGGTGGCGGGAAAAGAGGAGTATACCTTCCTGGAACTGGAGGCGCTTTTTACGACAGCGATCGGCAAAAAAGTCCGGCTGGTTTTTATTCCGTCCCGGGTGGCCGAGCTGATTGCGGTGGTTATTGATTCACTCACCCGGTGTAAATATAATGGTCGTGGCCTGGTGTCGGCCTTTAGCGGCGGCAGCACCTGTGATATCGGGGAGATGGACCGTGTTTTTCAGGTAAAACAGGGAAGTTTCCGGGATTATTTAAATAGTCATTTTGCGGCCTGATTTGAATCTTTTTTTCATCAGGCGTTCAATAACCACTTAAATATCCTTGACAAAAACGCAGATATCGTTATGATGGAAAAAGCTGTATAAACGACCCCTGACCGGTGAAACTTCCGTATCGTATCTAACTGTCAATTTAATGGTGGAAAGAAAATCCCAGGTTTCACGCCCGGAATTGACTTGCACGCGCAACGGTTCCGGTTTTTTTTTGAAAGAAAACAGATGACCAAGCTGATCGATCGTTATAACCGTCACATTAACTATTTACGGATATCCGTTACGGACAGATGTAATCTCAGATGTGTTTACTGTATGCCCAAGGAAGGGATGTCGCAGATCGGCCATGATGATGTGTTCAGGTATGAGGAAATTCTGCGGGTGACAAAAATAGCGGCAAAAAAAGGCATTTCCAAAATTCGGATTACCGGTGGAGAACCACTGGTTCGAAAGAATATTGTAGGATTTATCGCAGACATCAACCGGATCAGGGGAATTGAAGATATCAGTATTACCACCAATGGTGTGCTCCTGAAGAACTATGCGGCGGCGCTGAAAGATGCGGGGATTCACCGGGTTAATATCAGCCTGGATAGTCTGGACAAGGATAAGTATCGTAAAATTACCCGGATCGGCAATATTGATGATGTATTTCAGGGGATCACCGCTGCTCGGTTAAATGGATTTAATCCGATTAAAATAAATTTTGTGCCCCTGAAAGGGATTAATGATGATGAGCTTTGCGCAGTGGCAAAGCTGACGCTGGACCGGCCGGTCCATATTCGTTTTATTGAGTTTATGCCGGTTAATGTGGATAATGAGTGGAGTAATGTTCATTATATACCCAATGAACGGATTCGTAAAAAAATTGAAACGATCGCCCCGTTGATTCCGGTGGAACGAAAGGTGCTTACCGGGCCGGCCCAGATGTTTCGTTTTGAAAATGCCCTGGGCCAGATCGGGTTTATCTCGCCGCTGAGCAATCATTTTTGTGCAAGCTGTAACAGACTCAGACTGACGGCTGACGGCAAGCTGCGGACCTGTCTCTTTTCGGATCAGGAAACGGACCTGAAAGCCGCGATGCGCAGAGGTTGTACGGATTCTCAGCTGGAAGATATCATTACCCGTGCCATCATGAACAAGCCGGAAAAACATAAAGTTCTGGACCCTAATTTCGAGAAATGTCATCGGGGAATGTCGGCGATTGGCGGGTAAACTGGCGGATATGAAGCCGGTTGCGGCAGCGTGATATTATAAGCCCTTTTAGGTCTAAAATGAGATCGGTGATACCTGATCATTTTAAAATTGTAACGGTTTCCGGTTTGCATTCAAACATCGGAAAAACACTTTTGTCGGAACGACTGTTGTCGATGCTGGCCCATGCGGCTGCGATCAAGATGACTACCAGCGATTTTAAGACATTTGTTACCGATGCGGCGAACAAAATTATGGTCAGGGGAAAAGATACCTGGCGACTGAAGCAAAGCGGCGCGGAAAAGGTTGTCTGGGTGATGGCTGAGGAAAAGGATACTCTGGATGCCTTCAAGCAAAGCCTGACCCTGGTGGCCGGCCATGAACAGCTGCTTGTAGAGGGGAACAGCATTTTGGAATATATTGATCCGTTATTGTCCTTTTTTATTTGCGATGACAGGGTGTTGAATGCCGGCCGGGTTAAACCCAGCAGAAAAACAGCATTGAAAAAAGCGCATGTCGTCGTTTATAACCTTCGGGCCGGGAGTCCCGGCAGGGTTGAGGATGTGCGGGCTTTCTGTAAGGCCATGAATCCGGATGCAGACTTTTACAGTATGAATCTGACCGCAGCGGACATTTGCCGGAAAATACTTATGCCGGTTCTAGAGCAATATTCGCTGGTTGTGACGGGCTAAGCGCTTAGAGAACTTTTGTCAGCATTTCCTCTATTTTTTCTTTCGGTTGGACACCGACGATACTGTCGATTACTTTTCCGTTGTTAAAGAGATACAGTGCGGGGATACCGCTGATGCCGTATCTTGCCGCAATATCAGGGGCGGTATCAACATTCAGCTTCATCACTTTGATTTTACCCTCATATGCCTGTGCGACGGCATCAATCGTCGGGGTCAGTATTTTACAGGGGCCGCACCATTCAGCCCAAAAATCCACCAGTACCGGAACCTGGGAACTGAGAACCTCGGTGTCAAAGTTTTTCTGGGTCAGGTCGATTGGTTCAGTCATTTTATCTCCCATTTCGTTATTATTGAATTTTATATATCAAAAATAAAATGAATAATCCAGCATAACAATTCAAACCCGGGAATAATTTGTGTGTCGATCGGTCACCAAAGACGGATAATCGCAGCGGTGAAGGTTACGGGATTTGATTATTACCTTGATTTTTCGCCTTAAAAATAATATAAACCAAAAATTAAACTACTAATGTACAAAGGAGTTAATCGAATGAAAAAACCTGTTATTGTAAGTGCTGTCAGAACGGCTGTTGGAAAGTTTGGTGGAACTTTACGAGATATCCAGGCGTATAAACTTGGATCGGTTGTTATGAAAGAGGCGGTTAACCGGGCGGCAATTCAGCCGGAAATCATCGATGAAGTTATCTTCGGAAATGTGCTGACCACGGCTCAGGGCCAGAACCCGGCCAGGCAGGCGTCCATGGGTGCCGGAATTCCCAAAGAAGTGCCGGCGATTACCGTTAACAAGGTATGTGCTTCCGGATTGAAAGCGGTTTCACTGGCCGCTCAGAGTATCAAGGCTGATGACAATGAGATTGTGGTCTGTGGTGGTCAGGAGAATATGAGTGCCGCGCCGTACGCTTTGCCCACGGCCAGATGGGGGACCCGGATGGGAAATGCGGAAATGGTGGACTGCATGATCAAGGATGGTCTCTGGGAAAGCTTTAATGATTATCATATGGGTAATACGGCCGAAAATATTGCGAACAAGTATAACATTTCCCGTGAGGAACAGGATGTTTTTGCTGAGGCCAGTCAGCATAAGGCTGAAAAAGCGATCAAGGACGGTATATTTAAAGATGAAATCGTTCCGGTGGAAGTCCCCCAGAGAAAGGGCGATCCGATCATTTTCGATACGGATGAACATCCGACCTTCGGTTCCAATATTGAAAAGATGGCAAAACTGCGTCCCGCTTTTAGAAAAGACGGTACTGTTACGGCCGGGAATGCATCCGGTATCAATGACAGCGCCGCTGCCTTTGTGGTGATGTCCGAAGAGAAAGCAAAAGCGCTCGGTTGTGATGTCATGGCCACGATTGTGAATTACGCTTCCGGCGGTGTGGATCCCGCGTTCATGGGAATGGGCCCTGTCCCCGCGGTGAAAAGCGCTTTAAAAAGAGCCGGTTTGCAGATCGATGATATCGATTACTGGGAATTGAATGAAGCCTTTGCCTCCCAGTCCATCGGTTGTATTCGGGAACTGGGAATTGATCCTGAAAAAATCAATCATCACGGTGGTGCGATCGCCCTGGGTCATCCGATCGGTGCGAGCGGCGCCAGAATACTGGTGACCATGCTTTATGAAATGCAAAGAATAGATGCAAAACTCGGCCTGGCCACCCTCTGTATCGGCGGCGGCATGGGCCATGCAATGATTGTTCAGCGTTAGCAATTTTATCAAAGGGGAGTGAAACGGATCACTCCCCTTTATTTTCAGCTGCCTATAATTGAATCAATAAATTTTTCAAAATGGTGAACCCATGATTGAAATTATTTCAAACGGCGGCTTCTTCATGTTTCCCATCCTGCTTTGTTCCATTTTGTCTCTGGCCATTTTCCTTGAAAAACTCTGGGTGCTGCGAAAAAAAAAGGTCGTTCCGCATCCCTTTATTGTCAGGATCGAGCATCTCCTGCGCTCTGAAAAAATAGCTGAAGCCGTCGATGCGTGCAAACAATCAGAAACGCCGATTTCCCGGATTCTTTTAAACGGGATCAGGAATTTCGGTAAGAAACGAGAAGAGATCAAGGAGATGCTTGAAGAAGCCGGTAAAAGAGAAGCCGCCTATCTGGACCGGCGCGTGGAAAACCTGTCCACGATTGCCAGTGTCAGCACACTGCTGGGGCTGCTGGGGACCATTGCGGGAATGATCAAGGTCTTCGGAGTGATATCGGTGCAAAAAGTGGTGAATCCGTCGATGCTGGCCGGCGGGATTGCCGAAGCACTTTATACGACCGGTGCCGGTCTCAGTGTGGCTATTCCGACGCTTATTTTCTATCGTTATCTTACAGGCAAGTCCGATCACCTGATCCTGGAGATGGAGGAGTATTGTATGCGCATGGTTGAATTGCTGAAAGATAAACAAAAATAACCGGAACGGTTTAAATGGAATTTAAAAAAAAACGCAAAAAAGATATACATCTTGATATTACGCCGCTGGTGGATACGGTATTTATATTATTGATCTTTTTTGCCTTGTCCTTGAATTTTGTTAAGGTTTCGGCGCTGAATATTCAGCTGCCCGAAATTTCCGCTAACCGTTTACCGGTACGGGCCGATACATTAAAAATAAGAATTGATTCTGATGAAAAAATTTATTTTAACGGTAAAAATGTCGATATGTTGGATAACTTGAAAAAGAGACTGGCCAACTGTCGTGAAAAACGGAGCGCAACGTTAATTATTGAAGCGGATGTTAATGTCAGACATGGACGGGTTGTTGAGGTCATGGATTCGTGTAAAAGTGCCGGTGTTCGTCGAATAGCCATTGCAGCGTATATTAAATAGTTTTTTTATTTTTTTTAGAAATATCAAGAAATTACTCAATATAAATTTTCACCTGCCGATGAAAAGAATAATTGTAAGCGTCTTTTTTATATCTTTGATACTGGTCATCACATATCATACGGTTTACGGCCAAAAAGGTCTCTTGCATTTAAAAAAACTCAATACTGAATTAAATAAAATAGAGAATACAAACAAAAATTATAAAATAAATAATATTTTATTAAGAAAAGAAATAGATTTGTTAAAATATAATTTCGAATATATTGAAGAACGCGCTCGACTTGAATTAGGTCTTGTTAAAAAAAATGAAATTATTTATCACATTCAAAAAAACTAGAACCGTTTAAATCTTCTTAATCTATTGACAGTACTAATATTTTCTTATACGTATTCTATTATATAAGAAAAATTCATTAAGCATCCAGAGGCGAAAAATGTTCTTCGGTCCCAAAAATCTTATAGGTCTGGATATCGGTACCAGTTCTATCAAACTGGTTGAGCTGGAAGAAAGCAAGGGCTCATACAGACTGAAAAATTTCGGAACTGCCAAACTGCCGAAAGAAACGATTGTCAATGGTGTGGTTATCAATGCTGAACCGATTGTCAATTCCATCAAGACATTAATGGATAATCTCAGGGTTACGAACAAGAGCGTATCCATGTCTGTTTCCGGACATCCGGTAATTATTAAAAAAATCACCCTTCCGGTCACTTCCGAGGAAGCCCTTGAGCCGGTGATTGAAACGGAATCCGAGCAGTATATTCCATTTGACCTGGATGAAGTCAACATCGATTTTCAGATCCTGGGGATCAATGAGGAACAGCAGGACCAGATGGACGTGATGCTGGTGGCGGCAAAGAAACAGATGATTGATGAATATTCCGATGTTATTCAGTCGGCCGGTTTGAAACCGGTGGTGGCGGACATCGACGTCTTTGCTTTGGAGAACATGTTTAATCTGAATTATACCCATGAAGAAGAGGCCATTATCGCGTTGGTCGATATCGGTGCCAGTATCACGAATATCAATATTATTCGCAATGAGGTGTCGGTATTCAACCGGGATGTTTTTTTGGGGGGAAATCAGATAACCGAGGAAATTCAGAAGGACTTGTCGGTCAGTTATGAGGAAGCCGAGTCTTTGAAAATCGGAGAGGTTATTGAAGGAATTAATCAGGAAGTTCTGGATGATCTGATTCTCAAGGGGGCGTCATCAATTGCGCGGGAGGTTCAGCGGACACTTGATTTCTTTACCGGTTCCAACTATACCGAGATCACTCATGTTTATCTCAGTGGCGGTGCCGCTAAAACAAAAGGTCTGAAAGATGTTATTGCAGAAAAAATGACAGCCACGGTCGAGTTCGTCGATCCGTTCAAGGTGATTCGATATGATAAAAAAACCTTTGACACGGAATATATCAAGGAAATAACGCTGCTGTCGTCAATTGGGGTAGGTTTAGCAATTAGAAAACTGGGTGACTGATGATTAAAATTAATCTTTTACCTTATCGCGAAGCGAAAAGAAAACAGCTGATACAATCCCAGCTGATTATTGCCGGGCTGGGTATTATTCCGTCGATTCTACTGATACTTATATTGCTGTTCATGATAAATGCCAAGATTTCCGGTATTCAGGCAGAAACTATAAGGATAAAAGCGGATATCAAGAAACAGAAAGTGTCTCTCGAGGAAATCAAGAAATTTAAAAAGGAAAAAGATACCCTGAAGAAGAAAATGGCGGTCATTGAAAAACTGAAAAAAGGCAAGTTCGGTCCGGTTCAGATAATAGACCAGCTGGCCATAAATCTGCCCGGCAGAATATGGTTGACCAAGCTGGTGCAAAAAGGAATGATCCTGTCGATTGACGGTAAGGCCCTGGACAATATTTCCATTTCCAATTATATGGTGAATCTCGGTAAATCCGAATTTTTCAAGACGGTGGATCTGAACAGAATCAAAACGGATACGAAAGCCGGACCGAAAGGATTTCAGCTCAAGACATTCAGTCTGAATTCTGCGATTACCTATACTCCGGGTATGGAAGAGGATGAATCGAAAGACAGTAAAAAGAAAAAATAACTGTAGAACAAGACATGGATGATCTAAATCTTGAAAAAATTCTGAAATTGCCGCCACTGCAGAAACTGGCATTGCTGGTGGCGATTAATGTGGTTCTTTTGGGGGCGTTCTACTATTTCGTCTATAAAGGAAAGGGCGAAGAGGTCGATTATTTACAGCAGGAGTTGAACAAACTTCATGCCAAACATGCTGAACAGAAAAAAGTACTGGCCAACCTGCCGAAATTCAGAAAAGAAAATGAAGAGCTCAAGGTCAAATTCAAAGAGTTGTTGAAACTGCTGCCGAACACCAAAGAAATTCCGAGTCTTTTGACGAATATCTCCAACCTGGCTCAGGACTGCGGACTTGAAATTCTTTTATTTCAACCGCAGAAAGAGGTGCCGCGCGACTTTTATGCCGATATACCGGTAGAAATGCAGGTTCTCGGCGATTATCATAATATTGGCTATTTCTTTGACAAGGTTTCCAAGCTCGAACGAATTGTCAATATTTCGGATATTTCAATTGTAGTTTCAACGAAAAAGAAGGTTGATTCCGATAAGCCGAAACTGAATTCAAAGTTTAAGGCCATAACTTTTAAATTTATTGAGAAAGATGCAACAAGTGCTAAAAAGAAGAAAAAGAGAAGACGGAGAAGGTAACAACTTATCCGTTAGACCGTCATCTTTCACGATTTTACTGCTGGCAACGGTTTTTGCCTTTCAGTTGACCTGGCTGTCGGCATGTGGTTCTGAGGAGCCGCAGACCGTGCAGAAAAGCAGGACAGCGCGAAAAGTAAAAAAGAAAGCGGTTGTGAAGAAAAAAGTTGAAAAACAACAAGCGGAAACGGCTGCCGAAAAGCATCCGAAAGAGGAATATTTCTATGACTCTACCGGAAAACCGGATCCGTTTGTACCGTTGATTACCGAGATTGAGCCGCCCCGAAAAAAAGCAAAACCGGAAAAACAGGACCGTCCGTTAACGCCGCTGCAGAAATATGCTCTGGATGAGTTGAAGCTGGTGGCCATTATTAAATCCGGAAATCGTCTGTCGGCTCTTTTTGAGGACATGTCCGAATTCGGTTATATCGTCAAGGAAGATACCTTGATCGGAAAAAAAGGTGGTATCGTGAAAAAAATTACTTATGACAAGGTCATTATCGAGGAAAGCATCTATAATTCCGTCGGAGAAATTGAAAAAAGCATCAGATCGATAAAAATTCAACATCAAGAGTAGAGGGAATTATGAACTCTAAAAGTTTAACTAGATATCACTGTTATCCAGCAGCTCTGTTTTTAGGGGCTTTGCTGATATTTGGCTGTGCAACCAAAAGTGATATTCAACCTGCAGATCCGGAACCGCAGAATAAGAGTTCTGTCGAGAAGGCGCCGGAACCGAAACCGGACCGGAATATTTTACGTTCCGTGGATCTGTCTTCTGACGAAGATAAAAATACAGTTTCATTAATAGCGGAAAAACCGGTAACCTATACGGTCTTCAAACTCAGCCAACCCTATCGAATCCTGATTGATCTGCAGGACATCTCATCTTCAGCAGCGCTTAATCTGGATGATCTCGCCAGTAATCTGGTGACCGGCATTCGCTGTGCGGAAAAGGAATACGACGGGGAAAAATTTTTACGGGTTGAAATCGGCTTGTCCGAGGATGCATCTTATAACGCATCTTCGTTAAAAAATACACTTAAAATTGAAATGATGGCCAAGGCATCGGAATCGCAGGTTAAAAGTGAAGCTTCCTCCGAACCTGCTGCCGTAAAACAGCAGCAGGCTTCATCCATCAGACTCAGCGGTATCAGTATTTCCCGGAATCAGAATGACAAAATTTCAATCTATACAACGGGCGATTTGAAAAACTACTCTGCATATACTTTAAAATCCCCGAACCGGATCGTTTTAGATGTGCCGGATATTGAAAATGATTTGAAAAACAACAAGATAAAAAACGACGGTAAAATTGTAGAACAAATCCGTGTCGGTGAGTCGTCTAATAAGGTCAGAATCGTAATTGATCTGGCCGGGGACACATTCCCGCTTTATCAGGTGTCTCAGCGTCAGAAATCCTTGAATGTGACTTTTGGTACCAGCAGTGATACACAAGCGCCGGACAAGAAAAGTGTTACAAAAACAGCAGATACTGAATTGACTGATGAAGTAATTGATGAAGATAGTGACGTTAAGGAGTACACCGGTGAAAAGATTTCTCTTGATTTCAAAGATGCGGATATTAAAAACATTCTCCGTTTGATTGCGGATATCAGTGGTCAAAATATTATTATCAGTGACAAGGCCAATGGAAAAGTTACTTTAAAACTTGAGAATATTCCCTGGGACGAAGCGCTGGATATTATTCTTGAAACGAACAACCTGGGTAAAATTGTCACCAATAATGTAACAAGAATCGAGACCCGTGAACAGATCAAAAAAATCAATGAAGAAAAACTGCTGGCCAAAAAATCTGAAGAAAATATTGCTGACCTGGTTGTGAAGTCATACAACATCAGTTATGCCAAGGCTTCGGACCTGGCCGGATTTATTAAAAATATGAAGATTCTGTCTGATCGCGGCAGCGTGAATTCATTTGATTTGACTAATAAGTTGACGGTCCAGGATATAGAGGAAAATATTCCTAAAATTGAAAAGCTCATTATCGAACAGGATATTCCCACACGTCAGGTTCTGATTGAAGCTAAAATTGTTCAGTCCAATCCGGGATATGTCAAGGAACTGGGGGTTCAATGGGGCGGCACCTACCAGACTACGCGAAACAGCGGGCCCATGACCTTTTCCGGAGCAGCCGACGGTAATGTGGTTAATCTTCCCGGGGCAGCCAATGCGGCAATTCAGTTCGGTTATATTATGGATAATTACTCACTGGACCTGCAGCTGACGGCGCTTGAAAATGATGATAAGATTAAAATTCTGTCCAGTCCGAAAATACTGGGGCTGGATAACAAGGAAGCCCGGATTAAACAGGGTGTTGCCCTCCCCTATTTGAAATTGAGTGAAGAAGGCGTGACATCTACTGAGTTCAAGGACATGGTTTTGGAGTTAAAAGTGACGCCGAAAATTACCCCGGCCAATACCATTGCGGTTCATATTTTCGTGACCAAAAATCAGCCGTCCGCCCAGACCGGTGCCGGCGGTGAGCCGGGAATCGATGTCAGAGAGGTTGAAACCGATCTTTTGATTGAAAGCGCCAAAACCATTGTCATCGGCGGTATTTACGAAACGACCAATACCCGGATTTTGCATAAAGTACCATTTTTCGGTGATATACCTTTTATTAAAAGATTTTTCCGCTATGAAAAACAGGAAGATCAGCTTCAGGAAATGCTTGTTTTCCTGACGGTAACCGTTGTAGACAAACCTTCGGCAGCTCCGCTTGAAGGTTAACCATAATTGTTTGACATCAAACAGGAGGTTAAATACAGATGAAGAAATATCCTTTGATTATATTACTGGCTGCAGTTACCGGGCTTACCGCCTGTAAAGGCGGGGATATCAAGTGCAGTATCGCCCCCTCTTCCACGCCGAATGTAAAGTTTGTCCCTGCTGAAAATACCGTGGAGATCAAGGGAATGCGGCGCGTGGCCATTCTGCCGTTTGCCGATTATTCTCATCAGCAGGATTCTCTGGTCAGTCTTGACTGGGGCGGCAACATTAAGATTATTGAGGAAATTACCGATCAGCTGTCGTCTCACGGTATATCCGTTGTTGTTCAGGAAGACGTCAATACGCTTCTGGTGGACAATGATATTATTCGTCCGATCGATGACCAGTATCTGATAAACGGCACCTTTGAAGAGGAAGAAACCGAACTTAATGATATCGGTACGCCAGAGCATGAACTGGCCAATTACAAGCACAGTCCGACTATGCAAAATGAGATCCTGCGAATTATCAGCCGGAAGGAGGCCAAAAAGAAAAAAGGGACCAAGTCTCCTGTTGTTCAAGGTGCTACGGTGGGTTTGACCAAGGACAAGATTATAGAGTTCGGCCAGATTCTTGGTGCCGATGTGATAATCCGCGGTCGGATTATTGATTACGGATACAAGGATATTGGAACCATTAACCCCCTGTACCGCGGCGTGGTGCCGGTGGTCATCGATTCGGTGAAAGATATTCTGTTCGGAACCGCCAGCTCATACGATTATGAAGCGGATATTAATGATGCAATGATTGAAAACATGATTATCGGTGCTGCCATGGGCGCGGCTATCGGCAATAATATCGTCAGCGGACATAACTCCACCCACACATCGGTGACCAATGGATTGATCGCTACCCGGAAAACCACGACTCACCGCTCTCATGATGATCGTGCGCTGGAAGGCGCCGGAATCGGGGCGGCTGCCGGATGGCTGACATCCCAGCATCCCAAGAAGGCGAAACGGTCTGCCGTGGTTCAGGTGCGTGTGTATGCCCAGGATACGACTACCGGTGATGTTCTCTGGACCAACCGGGCCGAGATTGAATATATTCCCAAGAGCAATTTTGCCTATAACGAGACGCATCCCAAGGTGATGTTCGATAAAGCGGTGAAAAAGGGTATTGAAGAGTTGATGGGCAGTTTTTTCAGCAATACCTCTGCCGCCAGTGCGGCTTTATAAATTAAAAGCGCAAATTTGGAGATACTGTCATGTTGAATAAAACAGTTAAAATCAAAAGAGTTTTAATCTTGATGCTGCTCTTTGGTTTTATTTGGCCCTTATCGGTTCAGGCGCAGCTGGATACGACACTTCCCTGGCCGAAGTTTCACAAGGATATTCGTAATACCGGACATTCCTCAAATTTCGGCACTACGGTCGGCAAGTTGAAATGGGAATTCAAGACCGGTGCCGACGTGGTTTCTTCGCCGGCGCTGGATAACAGTACTCTGTATATCGGTTCTGATGATAATTATGTTTATGCGATTGATCAGAAAACCGGTATTTTGCAGTGGAAGTACCTTACCAATGGTGCCGTGAGATCATCTCCGGCCATTGACATCAACGGGATCCTTTATGTCGGATCAAATGACGGCTATTTGTATGCTTTTGATACGCGAAGCATTAATCCGCTCCAGCCGGTGCCCGACTGGAAATATAAATTTTCGGCCTCATCTGCTGCTGCGATTACTTCGCCGCCGACAATAGATGAGCTCGGAAATATTTATTTCGGTTCCAATGACGGATATCTCTATTCAATAACAAATAACGGCGCATCTGCGTCACTGAACTGGCGTCAGCCGATAGGCACCAGCTGGGGGTGCCCGGCCATTGATCTGGACACGGACCGTCTATTTATCGGGTCCTGGGATTTTGATTATTATTATGACAATGCCACTTTTTATGGGTATGACTCTTTTTATATTCTCAATAAAGCCGATGGTTCCCGTGCCACGTACAACCGTGTTCTGGATAACGGCACGGTAATAAGCGGTTATCCCTATGTGGAGCCCGGTTTTAACTGTATCCCGGGCGGCATACAGGCCTCTCCGGTTCTGACTTCGGATGGTTCCGTCATTGTTTCCTGGCTGTTGACTTACGATGACTGGCCGGATTTTTGTGATGATGATTTTTCAGAAAATCCGGTCTGGAAAATTCCCACGGGTCAGAGTTCCGGTTATTTTCTGCCTTTAAGTGGTGTTGATACGTACTCAACACCGGCGATGGTAACGGATAATACTTATTTTGTTTCATCCGGACCCGATATTTATAAAATCCTGCCGGATGGTGGGACTTATTATTCTGTGGCAACCATTGGTGAGCGCAGTGAATGTTCCCCGGCGGTGGATGGACAATTAAATATTTTTGTCGGTTCCAACGGCGGGTATTTTTATGCCATTAGTGCAGATTCTCCAGAAACACCGATACTATGGCAGTATCCGGGTGAAGGTGAAGATCCGCTTAAGATAGTCAGTGTCAAGGGTACTGAAAAGTTCGCCTCAATTGTTTCTTCTCCGGCGATTGGCAATGATAACAGGCATTCGGTGTATGTCGGCGCCAGCGACGGGTCGGTCTATGCGTTTTATGACGGTCTGGCCATATCAGGTACGGTCAATCTTATTGATACTGTAACATCAACATCATCGCCTTTATCCGGTGTTACGGTATATCTGACGGATAATACTGATGAGGAAGCTGAGATTCGCCAATTACTGACCCAGACGGACGGGTCTTACCAGTTCCCCGGTGTGGTCGAGAATCATTCGTATACGGTTTCTGTTGAGAAACTGGGGTATATTTTCAACCCGGAAAGCAAGACCGTCACTGTCAAAACGAATGATATTGAAAATGTGGATTTTGAAGCGTTCGCCGGTAAAACCATATCCGGTAATATCGCTTATGGCAGCGGCACCGGTGTATCAGGCGTCAGCGTATCACTGGTTTCCAGTGATGGTTCAGTCAGTGACGCGACAACAACCGACGCCAATGGCGATTACGAGTTTACCGGTTTGAGTTTTGAAACCTATACAATAACCCCGTCAAAAACCTCGACCGGTTTTAGCCCGCCCTATCAGCAGGTGGTCATTGCGGCGTCGGATCCTCTCAGTCAGAATTACACCTCTGATTTTGTTGCCACCAGCGGTTATCAGATTTCCGGAACCGTGATTGATAATGTTACTGATCTGGGTATTGCAGGAGCTCTGGTAACGGTAACATCTACTGGTGGGTACTCCGGCAGCCAGCTGACCGATTCCAACGGCGCATACTCTTTTGTCGGACTTTCAGCTGGAAAGTATACGATTAAGCCGAGTTATCAGGATTATAAGTTCAGTCCGATGTCTGAGACAAAAACCATTGTTTCACAGAATGTTGATAATGTAAATTTCTATGCGGCAACCGGTTTTACCGTATCGGGATATATTTATGAGGGAACATCGCCGATTGATAATGCAACGACGGTTGAACTGTATACTTTGATTGATTATATAATCAATGCAGAACCGACCAGGACCGTTGAAACCGATACGAACGGTCAGTACTCCATTATTGGCGTTGCCGATGGCATGTATATTGTCAAGCCGGTCCTGAGCGGCTACAGTTTTGAACCGGCAACCACATTTGTGAGTGTATACAGGGAGGACCAGCAGAATATCAACTTCTGGGCTGCGTCGGGTCTGTCTATCTCCGGAAGGGTTGCCGATATTTTTCAACTGCCTTATGAAGATATTCAGGTAACCTTGTCGGGAAGTTCTACCGGGGAAACAAGTACGAATGCATCCGGTCAGTATATTTTTACCGGTCTGTCCGCCGGTAGATATACGGTTTCGATTCAGGATGATGCATTTGAATTTACACCGGAATCGGTCAGTGTCCAAGTCAATGCCATGAACATTGAAAACAAGAATTTTACCGCCAGCCCGATCTGTCCGCTGGTTTATTTGAATATTCCGCCCTTTGGTCCGGAAGGAACGCTGGTGAATGTGTACGGGCTTAATTTTGGCAACAGTGATCCGTCTGACATTGTCGAAACCGTAACCATCGGTGATACAGGGATTTCGGTTACGCCGGGGGTTTATTTCGGCTATAGTGATCCTTCGACCTGGATGAAGGCGGATGTTGAAATGTGGGCTGACTGGCGGGTTGTGGTCGATGCTCCGGGCGGATTCGGGTTTTATAATGTATGGGTGGTCACGGTGGATGATGATGGTGACGGATGCCTGTATCAAACGCCATTTCCGACCAATATATTTATTGCTTACTAAATGAAACCATTGTAATTTAAAAAAGCACAGGTTATGATGACCTGTGCTTTTTTTTTTTGATATTTTAAAAGGGCTTACCGTGAAAACTGTCACTGTTGAACTGGGCAAAAGAAGTTATGATATAAATATTGCAAGCGGTCTGCTGGACCGTACCGGAGAACGGTTATTATCATTACCGGTCAGTAAAAATGTCGCTGTGATAACGAATTCGACTGTGGCACCGCTTTATCTGGACCGGGTGCGGAATTCACTTTTACGTGCCGGTTATCGCGTTAACGAGATTGTTTTACCGGACGGTGAGCAGCATAAGACCCTGGAAACGGTTTCCGGGATTTATGATCAGCTGGCGCGGATGGATTTTGACCGCAACTGTCCGGTAATCGCCCTGGGCGGCGGTGTCATCGGTGATATGGCGGGGTTCGCCGCGGCCACTTTTTTGCGCGGGGTGCCGTATATTCAGATTCCGACCACCCTTCTATCTCAGGTGGACAGCAGTGTCGGCGGGAAAACCGGAGTGAATTTATCCGAAGGCAAGAACCTGGTGGGGGCCTTTTATCAGCCGGGAATTGTGATTATCGATCCGGATGTTCTTGTCACGCTGGACCCGTCAGAGCTTAAGGCCGGGCTGGCCGAGGTGATCAAGTACGGGGTGATTTTGGACGCCGATTTTTTCGCTTTTCTCGAAAAGAACATGGCAAATCTTCTGGCGCTGGATCATGACGCGCTTGTCCATGTGATTAAAACCTGTTGTGCTTTAAAGGCTGAGGTAACATCTCAGGATGAAAAGGAAAAAGGACTCCGCTCTATTTTAAATTTCGGTCATACCATCGGCCATGCGGTGGAAACATTAGCCAATTATCAGGATTATATTCACGGTGAAGCAGTGGCGATCGGCATGGCAGCGGTGGCAAAATTGTCCGTTTACTGGGGCCTGACCGATGCCGCTGCAGTGGAACGATTGATTGGTCTGCTGAATAAGACAGCGCTTCCGATTGATTTGCCTTCTTTTTCCATCAATTATTATCTGGATGTCATGCTCAAGGACAAAAAACGGGCAGCCGACGGGGTTAAAATGGTGCTGATGAAACGGATCGGTGAGGTTTGTCTGGCACTGAAAACACCGCAGGATCTGTCTAACGCCATGAAAACCGTTTTCGGTTTCAGATAACAGGTTTTTAAAATGTCTGTCCGGTATGTCCCGGTAATTGTTATAGCGTTATACTGGTTTATAGGATGTTTTAAATGAACAATAACTGGCGGCATGTAAGTCATTTAATCTTTTTTTCTTCCGCTAATCTGCAGATATACCGGAACTCCCTGCATATTGAATTCTTCACGGATAGACCGTTCCAGGTAGCGCCGGTAGTGACCTGGAAAGGATCCCGGATTATTGGTGAAAATTTTAAAAACCGGCGGGCAGGATTTTACCTGGGTGCCGTAATACAGCCGTGTTTTGTTGCGCCGGTGCTGAGGTGACGGGTTTCTCTGGTAGATCTCCAGCAGGGTTTTGTTGAATTCGGCGGTGGGGACTCTTTTTTTGAAGGTGTCACCGATTTTATGGATCAGATCCAGAATTTTTCGGACCCGCTGTCCGGTCAGTGCCGATACCGGCAAGACGGGGGCAAAATCCATGAATGCCAGGTCTTCTTTGATCTTATTAACGTATTTCTCATAGAATTTATTGTCTTTTTCCATCAGGTCCCATTTATTAACGGCGATAATGCAGGCTTTTTTCCGGTCATAAATCTGTGATGCCAGTTTCATGTCCTGGGCGGTAACGCCGTCTTTGGCGTTTAGAAGCAGTATGGTGAGTTCTGAGGCATTTATGGACCGCAGGGCTGTAATGACACTGTATTTTTCATATTTATAGCTTATTCGGCTTTTTTTGCGGATTCCGGCGGTGTCGATAAAACGGATGGTTTTATTGTTGTATTTTAACAGGGTATCCACGGCATCGCGGGTGGTTCCGGCCTGGTCACTGACAATCAGTCGTTCTTTGCCGATTATTTTATTGATTATTGATGATTTTCCCACATTGGGCCGTCCGACAATGGCAACGACGGTTTCATCCGCGGATTTGCCCTGGATATGTTCTGCGGGAAAATCAAGCGTGATTTCATCGAACAGTTCGCTGATACCGATGTTGTTTTTGGCGGATATGGCAAACAGCCGGTCTGCGCCAAGTTCATAAAAATCATAAATGTTGTCCCGCTGTTTTTCCCTTTCAAGTTTATTTACAGCATAAAATATTTTATGACCGGATTTTTGAATAATCCGGTTGATTTCCCGGTCCGAATGATGAAGTCCGGCAAGGCCGTCCAACAGAAAAATGATAATATCGGCCTCTTCCGCCGCGATGCGGGCATGTTCCTTGACCGAGGCGGAAAGTTCATCTTCATTGAAGGGATCGAACCCACCGGTGTCAATCAGCGTAAAACATTTTTTGTTGTAACTGGTATCCAGATAGTTTCGGTCGCGGGTCACATCGGGCAGGTCGTCGATAATGGCGATGTTCTTTTTGGCCAGTCTGTTAAACAGGGTGGATTTCCCCACATTGGGGCGGCCGATAATGGCAACGACAGGGATCATTTGATTTCCTTGAACAGGCCGGTCAGTGTTTTTCGGGCCGCTTCCTGCTCAGCTGATTTTTTATTTGTTCCGGAGCCGCGTTCATATCGGATATTATTGATATAGACACTGGACTCAAAGATCTTTATGTGGTCGGGGCCCGCTTCATTTTCAATAATATATTTCGGTAGTGTGTTCAGGTATTTCTGGCAATACTCCTGAAGCTGACTTTTATAATCATGACGCAGTGCGCCTTCCTTTTCCGCGGCGGCCAGGACATTTTTAAAATGCTCCTGAATCATTTTAAACGCGGATTCATAGCCGCCGTCGAAATATACGGCTGCGATAACGGCTTCATATACATTTGCCAGGATGGATGCTTTTTGCCGACCGCTGCATTCTTCCTCCCCTTTCCCGAGAAATATATATCTGCTGATGTTCAGCTGTTTTAATATATCCGCCAGGGTTCTTTTGTTGACAACGGAAGCGCGCATTTTGGACAGTTCGCCTTCAGAATAGTCCGGGTGTTTTTCCATGATAATATGACTGATGACGGTACCCAGAACGGCATCTCCCATAAATTCCAGACGTTCATTGCCGTATTCGTTATCCAGGCACAGTTCATTGGCATATGACTTATGCGTCAGGGCAAGTTCCAGGAGACGGTTATTTTGAAATGTATAGCCCAACCGGTGATGAATGTGATGAAGATCGATTGTTCCCATTGTTCTGTGTGAATGAATAATTTTTTAAAGATTTAATTATACTATAACTTAAAATCAACTGCTAATATCATATTCTATTTTTTGTGAATTTTTAAACAGGTTTTTTTATGAAAAATAGATTGACAAGTGTATCGTTGCAGAATAAAAACAGGTATACATTATAATTTAAAGGAGTCTGTGAAATGGATATATCAGAACTGCTTATCTTCGCTCAGAAACAGGGGGCTTCCGACATTCATATCAGCGCCGGTGAACCCCCGATGATTCGAATTCACGGGGAACTGCGTAAGCTGGAAATGGATCCTCTGCCCAAGGACGTGGTTCATAAAATGATTTACGACATTTTAAATGATCGTCAGCGAAAACTGCTGGAAGAACACAAGGAACTTGATTTTTCCATGGCCATGGGCCAGTACGGCCGTTTCCGGGTCAACTGTTTTTATCAGCAGCGCGGGGAAGGCGCTGTGTTCAGGACAATTCCCACGAATATTTTGACGTTTGAACAGCTGGGACTTCCACCGGTCTGCCGCAAAATATCGGATTATAAAAAAGGGCTGGTCCTGGTCACCGGCCCCACCGGAAGCGGTAAATCAACGACACTGGCAGCTATGATCGATTACATCAATAAAAGCAGAAAAGAACATATCCTGACCATTGAAGATCCGGTGGAATTTGTTCATCAGTCCCAGAGTTGCCTGGTGAATCAGCGGGAACTGGGAGATAATACGCACAGTTTCGCTAATGCGCTGCGCGGCGCGCTCAGGGAAGATCCGGACATTATTCTGGTGGGCGAAATGCGGGACCTTGAAACCATTCAACTGGCGATTTCGGCTGCCGAGACCGGCCATCTGGTTTTCGGTACGCTGCATACCAACAGTGCGCCGAAAACAATTGACCGTATTATTGATGTTTTCCCTGCGGGGCAACAGGCTCAGATTCGAACCCAGTTTTCGGAAACCATTCAGGCGGTTATTTCCCAAACTCTGCTTCGTACCCGTGACGGTAAAGGGCGCGTGGCGGCGCTGGAGATTATGATCGGGACATCCGCGATCAGAAATCTGATCCGTGAAGGAAAGGTTTCTCAGATTCCATCTTCTATTCAGACCGGTCAAAAATTCGGGATGCAGACCATGGATGCCGCAATTAAGAATCTGGTGGCTAAACGGATTGTTGATGCGGATGTGGCTGAAGGGTATTTACGGGAAGTCAGCGAGTAATTATTCATAAAGGAGTTAATAATGACCATAAAAGAACTGCTGGGAATTATGGTTGAGTCCAATGCCTCGGACCTGTATTTAACGGTAGACAGTCCGCCCATGTTTCGGGTTGAGGGGGTTACGAAGCCTTACGGGGAATCCAGCCTGAATGCGCATCAGGCCGAGGATATCGCCAATTCTCTGATGAACGAGCGTCAGAAAGCCGCATTTTCCGAAAATCTGGAAATGAACCTGGCACTGTACTATCCGGACATCGGTCGTTTTCGGGTCAATATTTTTCGACAGAAAAATTGTGTCGGGCTTGTCTTCAGAATGATCAAGATGGAAATAGAAACACTGTCCGACCTGAATCTTCCGGGCGTTCTGAACGATGTTGCTTTAACCAAGCGCGGTCTGGTGCTCCTGGTCGGGGGTACCGGAACCGGTAAATCAACAACCCTGGCGGCCATGATCGATCACCGTAATGCATCAACTCCCGGACATATTATAACGATTGAGGATCCGGTGGAGTTTATCCATCACCATAAGAAATGTATTATTACTCAGCGGGAAGTGGGAATGGACACTCTGAATTACAGTAATGCCCTGAAAAATACGCTGCGCCAGGCCCCGGATGTCATTCTTCTCGGTGAAATTCGTGATGCCGAGACCATGGAATCCGCGATTGCCTTTGCCGAGACCGGTCATCTGTGTTTTTCCACGCTGCATGCCAATAATGCGAATCAGGCCATTGAGAGAATTATGAACTTTTTCCCGCCGGAAAAACATGACCAGCTTTATTTTCAGCTCGGGCTGAATCTTCGGGCCATTATATCTCAGCGTCTGATTCCAACGGTTGACAATAAACGTGCTGCGGCCATTGAAATTCTGCTGGACACACCTCGGGTTAAAGATCTGATCATGAAAAAAAAGATTGATATATTAAAGGAAGCCATGGCGGCCGGTACGCAGGAACATATGCAGACGTTCGATCAGGCGATATTCTATTTATATAAAGATGGGCGTGTATCTTATGAAAATGCCATGGCGTATGCGGACAGTGCCAATGACCTCAGGCTGAAAATCAAGATGGATGAAGTGGGTGAAACGGCTGAAAGCGCGGAAGCGACTGACGGAAAAAAGGAAGACGAGGAAAGTCCGTTCCGCTTGAAGGCGGATGAGCCCGGTCAGTTCTAAATTGAAAAACACCCGGTAACGGGTGTTTTTTTAAATACATTTATAAATAATGCAAATGATTCATAAAACTGTCTATGCCGCAGATATCAAGGAAAATACGCATGTCGAGGATATTTTTCTCGTTGGGCAGAAAAACATGGGTGCGACGCGAAACGGAAAGCCGTATATAGCGCTAACCGTCTCCGATAAGACCGGTATCCTCAAGGCAAGAGTCTGGGACAACGCGGAAAAACTGTCGCGTCAGTTTTCAGCCGGGAATATTGTCAAGTTAAAAGCGAATGCCGTTCTTTACCAGGGGGACATTCAGCTAAATATCAATAACATTGTATCTGTTGCTCATGAAGATTCGGACCTGCGCATGTTTCTGCCGTCATCGGAGAATGATCCTGAAGAATGCTACCGTGAACTCTTTTCTTTTATCGACACTATCGGTGATGTTTTTTTAAAAAAGCTGTTGACGGATATTTTTACGGAAGATAATATCCAGGCGGCCTTTAAAAAGGCACCGGCGGCCAAGTCTGTTCATCATGATTATATCGGCGGGCTGCTCGACCATACGCTGAATGTTGTCCGCCTGGCTGATGCGGTAGCGCCGCTTTACAAAAATCTGGACCGGGATTTGTTGGTTGCCGGCGCCCTGCTCCATGACCTCGGTAAGATCGAAGAACTGTCCTTTGATAAAAATTTTGATTATACAGACATCGGTCGTTTGATCGGTCATATCATTATCGGGGCCGATATTCTGACCGAGCATATTTCGCAAATTCCGGAGTTTCCAAAAGATCTGGCGCTTGTTGTTAAACATATGATTTTGAGCCATCACGGCAAGTTTGAATTCGGGTCTCCGAAACGGCCCAAGACGCTGGAGGCCATGATGCTTCATTACCTGGATGATATCGATTCCAAAATTTGTGCCGTGTCCGATTTTATTGAAAAGGATGCTGTTCCGGAGTCGAAGTGGACCGGATACCATCGTTTAATGGACCGTTTTTTTTATACGGAAAGCCGGCAGAATGCAGACACCGACAGTAAGGATAACAGGGATTAAAGCTTGAGCATCATGGCTTCTTCATCACAGTCCGGAAATTTGATGCAATTGATACAGTCCGCCCAGACCTTGTGGGGGAGTATGCTTTTATCAACCGACTGAAATCCAAGCTTTCTGAAAAAATTCGGCACGTAAGTCAAAACAAAAACATTATGAATACCGAAATCCCGGGCCTCCTGAATACATTTTTTGACCAGTTTCAATCCGGTCCCCTGCCCTTTAAATTCCTCTTTAACTGCTAAGGATCTGATTTCGGCAAGATCGTCCCAGCAAATATGCAGCCCGCAGATACCGGCAAGTGTTTCAGCGTTCGGGTCGATAAACACATAAAAATCGCGAATTTGATCATATAGTTCACTCAGGGACCTTCCCAGCAGGATGCCTTGTTCAGCATACCGCAAAAGAAGCGAGTGGATTTCTTTGATATCCGATATATTGGCTTTGTGAATCATAATGCCATTCTCTCTTGATTATGGTTGTTGAATTCGGGCATTTTTCAGCATTTCAACGGCATGCGCCTGGGTTTTATCCGTAATGTGTTTACCGCCCAGCATTCTGGATAATTCAGTGATTCTGCCTTGCTTATTCAGGCGGCTTACCCGGGTCACGGTTCTGTTGCCGGTGCTGTCTTTGGTGACGGTAAAATGGGTGTCGCCAAAAGCAGCGATTTGCGGTAAATGAGTAATGCACAAAACCTGATGTGATTTGGAAATTTCATTCAGTTTCTGGCCGACGGCCTCGGCAACAGCACCGCCGATTCCCGTATCCACTTCATCGAACAGAAGCGTCGGCGTCAGGTATTTTTCGGCCAGTATTTTTTTAATGACCAGCACAATCCGGGAAAGTTCCCCACCCGAGGCGATTTTGGAAAGTGCTTTTTGATCTTCGCCCTTGTTGGGAGATATGAAGAACTCGACAGTATCCTTGCCCGATGATGTCAGTCCCTGAATGGCGGATGCCGGGTCAATGGATGTGTTTTTAGCGACGCTGTGAATTCGAACAGTAAATTCGGTTTTATCCATACCGATTGAAACCAGTTCTTTTTCAACATTTTTTTTGAATTTGCCGGATAACTTATTGCGCTTTTGTGACAGGGTGTCCGCCATGGACCACAGTTCATCCGCACGACGGATCAGTATTTTACAAAGTTGTTCTGCCTCATGGTCGGAAGTTTCAATTGTCGTCAACTGTTTTTCCAGAAACTGCCGGTACTCAATCAGCCCGTTGATATCTTTATTGTATTTTTTTTTCAACCGATAAAGCATGTTCAGTCTGGATTCCACCAGCTCCAGTCGTTCCGGGTCGACATGAATGCCGTTGGCATAAGAGCGCAGGTCGCGGGCAATGTCATCGAGTTCCAGGGTAACGGATTCCAGTCCGTTGCGTTGCGGACCCAGTGCCGCGTCTATTTCGGCGGCTTCTTTTATGTTTTTCAGACAACTGTTGATTGTACTGATGAGGGAATTGTCGTTTTCATACAGATGCAGATAAGTACCGTATGCCTTGTCGTAAAGCTCTTTCGCATGGGTCAAAACATTTCTTTCCTGAAGCAGGGCCTCTTCTTCATCAGGATCAAGAGAAGCTTTTTCAAGTTCTTCTTTTTGAAAGGTGTACAGTTCCTGCTGGTCTTTTAACTGACGCGCGCGTTCATTAAGCTTATTTAAAGTCTCAAGATCTTTATAATAAGTATTTAACTTATCTTTATAATTAGAAAATATATCAGTGTGGCCGCCATAGGTATCAAGAATATCGATATGATGTTCGGTTTGCAGCAGCAGCTGTTGAGAGTATTGTCCGGATATATCGATGAGTGCACTGCCCAGTCTGTTCAGCATCTGAAGATTGGCCAGTTGACCGCTGAGATAAATCCGGTTTTTTCCGTTTCGTGAAATCAGACGTCTGATTATAACTTGATGATTTTCGGTAACCATGCCCCATTCGGAAAGCAGTGTTTGAACACCGGTGTTGTCGTCGAAGGAAAACACCGCCTCGACCACAGCATCTTTTTTACTCGAACGAATCATGTCTGCGGATGCCCGCCCCCCCAGCAGAAGATTTACGGCGCCAACGATGATTGATTTACCGGCTCCCGTTTCTCCGGAAAGAATATTCAGCCCATTTTCAAAACGCAGTGTCAGAGAATCGATGATGGCAAAATCCTTGATAATCAGTTCCAGAAGCATGATTTTCTGTTTACCTTTCCCCCCATTTCAATTTTTCTTTCAATACTTCAAAATAAGAACGAAAGGGTGATTTGACGAGCAGGATCTGTTTGTTTGACTTCTGGACTCTGATTTCATCATTGACATTCATCTGGACGCCGACCTGGCCGTCCATGGTCAGATAAACATCCTTGCCGGAGATCAGTTTTACCCGAATAACCTTTTGCGCATCGAGAATAATCGGACGGTTCGTCAGCGTATGGGGACAGATGGGCGTGATGGCCATTAAATCAAGGGAGGGATAGATGATCGGACCGCCGGCAGAGAGGGAATAACCGGTAGAGCCGGTCGGGGTGGAGATAATCAAACCATCGGCCTTGTAGGCATTTAAGAACATGTTATCCACAAATGTATCCAGATCAATTATTCTGGCCAAAGCCCCTTTATTGAGGACCACATCGTTCAATGCGCAAAATGTTTGGGGCTTGCCACGTGTGCTGCTGTTATGGAATATATCAAGCATCATTCGTTTTTCAATGCCATAATTGCCGATCAGCGTCTGGTCGATAATGTTTTTAATTTCGTCCAGGCGAATTTCCGTTAAAAATCCCAAGCTGCCGATGTTGACCGCTAATATCGGCGTATTGTTGATGTGGGAAAGCCTGGTAATACTCAGAAGTGTTCCGTCGCCGCCGAATAAAATAACCAGATCCGCCTGTTGGGCAATTTTTTCTCTGGTCGTAACAATCAGTTCCGTTGATGCTGCAGCAAGTTCTTTTTCCGCCAGAATCTCCATTCCGGCATTTTTCAGCTGTTTGATCGTACGAAGGATAATTTCATTGACTTCCGGGCTGTTCTTTTTTGAAAATATTCCGATTTTTCTCATTGCGGGCATAATTTATTTATTTTTTTAAAAAATTTAACATGAATATCGCGTGATGTCTATTAATGATATAACCCCTTCAGCTAAAATTGAAGTCAATGCAGTTTGCTGGTTTCGTGGTTTCTTGCTTTAAGAATAGATATTTTTTAATTATTTGGAATGAATAAATTTAAATAATATTTAAAAAATTATAATATATATATATGTTTTAAAAATTATGTCGAGGTGAATTTGAATTCGCTTAAGCTTATGATATGTCTTGACAAATGAATTTTAAAATATTATAAATATCATTTAACTTTCTATGGGAGAGAAAATTGAAAACCTTTAGTGCGAAAAAAGAAAATGTCGTTCATGACTGGTATGTGGTCGATGCTCAGCATCATACGCTTGGTCATTTGGCGGTCAGAATCGCGCAAATTCTGCGTGGTAAACATAAACCGATTTACACCCCGCATGTTGATACCGGTGATTTTATTGTCGTGACGAATGCGGAGAAAATTCAGTTAACCGGAAAAAAACGGGAGAATAAGCTGTATTACAGGCATAGTGGTTATCCCGGCGGGATCAAATCCATGAAGATGGCGGAAATGATTGATAAAAAACCGGAAATGGTTTTGATGAATGCGGTAAAGGGCATGCTGCCGAAAAACCGTCTTGGCCGGCAAATGATAAAAAAGCTCAAAGTTTATGTGGGCAATGATCATCCGCATCAGGCTCAGCAGCCGAAACCTTTAACGTGAAAGGTATATAAGCAACTATGACAGAACAAGTTTTTTCATCGACCGGTAAAAGAAAAACCTCTATTGCCAGGGTCCGAATGGTTCCCGGCAAGGGGAATATTTTAATTAACAGGAAAACACTGGATGAATATTTCGGGGGTCTCGAACAGCGAAAGACAACAGTAAAACAGCCCCTGAACCTGATTGAGTTCAATAATACCTATGATATTCTGGTGAATGTCAAAGGCGGGGGACCCTCCGGACAGTCTGAAGCCATTCGTCATGGCATTGCCAGAACGCTGGTGATGATGAACCCCGATCTGCGGGAGATTCTTAAAAAAGAATCGTTGCTGACCCGGGATTCCAGAAAGGTGGAGCGCCAGAAATACGGTCAAAAAGGCGCGCGGGCCCGGTTCCAGTTTTCAAAAAGATAAGATGTTTAAAAAAAAGAAGGACGCAAGTCCTTCTTTTTTTTTTGCCGTGGTTCCGTATTTCGAATTGCGCAGGACAAGGTATTAATTTTTATTCGGCCAATAACATGGTATGATTCAGTCAACCGATTGAACTGTAAATATGATAAGGACTTTCGAGATGGAATGTGATGTTGAAAAAAACCTGAGCCAATGCACCTGCACTTATGATTGCTCTAAAAAAGGGAAGTGTTGTGAATGTGTTCGCTATCACCGATCCAGGAATGAGATTCCCGGGTGTTTTTTTCCGACTGATGAAGAAGCTGTTTATGACCGGTCCATTAAATATTTTATTCGATCATATGCCGATCGACGGAAATAAAGTCCTGTTCAATAAAAGGCATTAGCCGCTTTAATGCCGTCAACGGCACAACTCATAATACCACCGGCATAGCCGGAAACTTCACCGACAGGAATGAGTCCGTACAGGCCTGTACAGTGATAGTCTTTTTTATTTCTCTGAATCCTGATCGGAGACGATGTCCGGGTTTCAGCACCGTAAAGAATTCCTTCTTCAATGAACCCGGGTATTTTTTGATTAAAATTCAGCAGCCCTCGTTTCAGCGGTTCCGTTATATTTGCGTCGAGACACTGATTCAGATCTGCCGGTTGAACATCGGGACGATAGGAAACCGGCCGGTTAATTTTCCGGCGATTGCGGGAGGCAATGAAATCGGCGGCGGCCTGAACCGGTGCGGAGAAATTCCGACCGCCCATTCGGTAGGCCCTTTGTTCGATGGCGCTGGACCAGTCCAGCCCTTTCAAGACGTTATCCGAGGCGATGTCGTGGGGCATAACCGTTACGACAATTGCCGCGTTTGAAAACACATTATTTCTGTCATAGCGACTCATTCCGTTTGTGCAAAGTTGAAGTTTTGCAGCGGAACAACCCACGACAAAGCCGCCCGGGCACATGCAAAAGGAATAAACCCCTTTCCCGGTCGGCTTATCTTTATAGGTCAGGTAGTATTCGGCGGCTCCCAGTTCCGGATGGTCTTTATAGCGACCGTACTGGCAGGTATCAATCAGGTCTCTGGGATGTTCGATTCTGAATCCCGCAGCGAATCCTTTCGGTGACATAAGGATTCTTTTTGCGTGCAGCAGTCTTATAATGTCGTGAGCGTTTTGTCCCGTGGCCAGGAAAACATGATCCGTATCGAATCGCCCGTCAGCAGTGCATACAGCGCTAATCCTGGAATTTTCAATAATGATATCGGTCACGGCCGTATTAAAAAAAAAGTCCGCGCCCTTTGTGCTTAAATTATCCACCATGTTTGGAATAATGATGCTTAACCCGTCGGTCCCGAGATGGGGGCGTGTTTCGATCAGTATTCCTTCGGGAGCGCCGGCATTGACAAATTCCTGCAATACGCTGTTTTTCAGCGGTGTTTTTATTCGCGTGGTGAGCTTGCCGTCGGAAAATGTACCCGCCCCGCCCTCTCCGAAATACATATTCGATTCTGTGTTCAAGCGGCCGTTTGCCATGAAATTGTTAATGGCGATATTTCGGGTTGAAATTCTGGCGCCCCTTTCAAAAATAATCGGTTTCACCCCTCTTTCAAGCAGCGTGAGGGCCGAGAACAGCCCGGCCGGACCACAGCCGATGATAACCGGGCGTTTTTTCATCCGGTTGATTTTTTGTACGGATTTTTCGGGTTGCGGGACGTAATGTTCTATGTCGCGAAAAGATAACAGTTTATCTGCATGGGGCGGTGACAATAAAATATCGGCTTTAACCGTATAAATTTGTTTGACTTTCCCTCTTCGGGCGTCTATGGATTTCCTCAGAATGGTCAGGAAACAAAAATCCTTTAGCGCGATTCCAAAATTTTCGGAAAGAATACCGGTCAGGTCGGTAGACTGCCCGATATCCACGGGAATGTTTGAGATTTTCAGGCAATATTTTTGTTTTTTTTCAGCCATGCCAGGGCCTCTTCTCGGGTATTAATTGTACCTGAAGATTCGAGTTCGCAGAGTTTATTCAACAACTGTCCGATTTGCGGGCTGTTTCTCAAGCCGGTCATCCGAATAATATCGTTGCCGTTTAACAGGGGCGTAAAGGAAACACGGCCTTTATCCCGGCGATAAATGTCGAGAATGTTTGAGATGACATCGATAATCCGGTCCGGATTCGGACTCCGTCCGATCGCCATCGAATCGGCAACAGACAGGAGCAACAATTCAAAAAACAGATCAGCCGCTGCATCAATAAATCGCTTCATGGCTCTTTCAGTCAACTTATCCTGCAGTGACAGATGCAGAACCCGCATATGATGACGGGTCATGGTTGCAACCATTGCCTGCCCTTTTTTACCGAGACCGATATTTTTACAGATCTCGCGGTTCAAATCCATACCGGCTGTTTCATGACCGTAATGGGTTTTGCTGCGGCCGTTGTTTTGGCGCGTCATTGTTTTACCACTATCATGCAGCAAAGCGGTCAGTACTAAAAGAGATTTCCGGGTGATGCCTTCTTCGATCTGTTGCTGTGGGGAAAATTCTGAAATTATAAATTTCCCCGCGGGCAGTGATGAAATGCGTTTTTCAGCCGCGGGGAGTTCAGCGACCGTGCAAATTGAATGGTTGAAAAGATCCTGATGGTGTAATTGTCCCGGGGAAAGACCTTTAAATTGTGAAATTTCCGGTATTAGACGGGTTAGAACGCCGATTTCATCCATTTGGCGAATTGATTTTTCCGGATGGTTCTGATCTAAAAGAATAAAAAATTCTTTTTTGACCCGTTCAATGGCCGGGCGGTTGATTAAATCGGCGGCTTCCCGCATCAATACCAATGTTTCAGAGGGTATCCTATAATTAAATTTTCTCGCGAAACGCAAAGCGCGAAGAATCCTGACCGGATCATTTATAAAAGAACGCGGACCACAGGCTTTTATTTTTCTGTTTTGTATATCTTGCAATGCGTTTGCCGGATCGATTAAATATTGGGGGGAAAATGCGTCCAACCGGTTAATATTAATGGCAATGGCATTTACGGTTATGTCCCGGTTCATCAGATCGTCGGTAATATTCAAGCCGGTCATGGCCGCGAAATCGACGTGAGTAAATGTGTCCTTTTGTTTATAAAAAACCCTTCGATCCTTGTCGCTCCATTCGACAATTTTACCGGAAACCAGTTTGCAAAAATCAGTAACAAAACGGTCCAGATCCTTATCGACCACAAAATCAACATCCGTGACACAGCCCCGGTTTAAAATAATGTCCCGAACCGCACCGCCGACAAGATAAACATTTAACTGCAACTTTGCAGCCGTTTCTTTTACGGTCTGTATTATTTTATGATCGATCAAAACAGGCATGGAAACAGGTTATTGTGTTTAGAAAAGCTTTAAACACCGGTGAATTACTTCAGTCTTTTTTCAACGGATCTGGCATGGGCTTCTAAATTCTCGGTTCTGGCCAGGGTCATTACCGGATCGGCACATGCTTTGAAAGCCTGCCGTGAAAAAGAGACCAGGCTGGTTCTTTTGATAAAGTCATCTACAGACAACGGGGAAAAAAAACGGGCCGTACCGCCGGTGGGTAAAACATGATTGGGCCCCGCAATATAGTCCCCCAGAGCCTCCGGTGTATAGTGGCCCATGAAAATGGCTCCGGCATTGCGAATCCATTGCAGCAGCTCTTGCGGATGCTTTACATACAGTTCAAGATGTTCCGGAGCGAAACGGTTGGATATTTCAGCGGCGGCCGGTAAACTATCCGTAACGATGATCGCTCCATATTTTTCAATGGATTCGGAAGCAATCTTTTTTTTGGGAAGAGACGTTAATTGAAGAGACACCTCATCCTTTACTTTTGCGGCGAAATCATCATCTGTCGTAATCAGAACGGCGGAAGCCATTTCATCGTGTTCCGCCTGTGACAGCATGTCGGCCGCCACGCAATCGGGGGATCCGGATCCGTCTGAAATAATCAATATTTCACTGGGGCCGGCAATCATATCAATATCCACTTTGCCGAATACAAGCTTTTTAGCCAAAGCGACATAGATGTTGCCGGGGCCGACAATTTTATCCACGGCGGGAACGGTTCGGGTTCCGTAGGCCAGGGCGGCGATCGCCTGGGCACCACCGATCTTATAGATCTCGCTGATTCCGCACAGATCGGCGGCGGCCAGGATGACGGGCGGGATACCCTTCCCGTTGTCCGGTGTCACCATGATCAGTTTTTTTACGCCGGCAACGATGGCGGGGATCGCATTCATGAGCACCGATGACGGATAAATGGCTTTTCCGCCGGGGACGTAAATGCCAGTGCTTTCCAGCGGGGTGATCATCTGTCCGAGAATTTCTCCGTTTTGTTCATATTGCCAGGTTTGCACGGTCTGTTTTTCATGAAAAACCATTATGCGATCGCGGGCTGTTTTAAGCGCACTGTATACTTCCGGGGGGACCTTATTTTTAGCGGTGTTAATTTCATGATCCGTTACCGTCAGATCTTCGTGACCGTCAAACTCACGTGTGAATTTGACAAGGGCGGCATCTCCCTTAGTTTGAACATCGGCGATAATTTCTTTTACCGTGGTTTCGATATGGTCCGGCAGGGTATTGGTTCTGTTGATGATTTTCTGAATTTGATGATTAAAATCAAGGTCTTGTGTTTTCAGTATCTGCATGTCAGATCCATATAAATAAATTATAAAAATATTTACGGGGGAATATGCCTGCCCGTGAATTAACCGTTTTTGAATTTTCGGACGCGGTAAATATCCGCGCCCAGTTGCTTTAATTTGTTTTCCAAGCTGTCGTATCCCCGATCAAGATGATAAACCCGCAGAACGGTTGTTTTGCCTTCTGCAATAAGACCGGATAATATCAAAGAAGCACTGGCGCGCAGGTCCGTTGCCATAACGGTTGCCCCTTTCAAACGCTTAACGCCGGCAATAATGGCCGTATCATGTTCAACTTTTATATTGGCGCCGAGCCGGTCCAGTTCTGCAACATGAATGAACCGGTTTTCAAAAATGGTTTCCTTGATAATGGAAGTGCCGTTGGCTACCGAAAGCATAGCCATCATTTGGGCCTGCATATCCGTTGGAAATCCCGGATAAGGACTGGTGGTAATTTCAATCGCGTTAATCCCGTTGTCAGCCGAAATCTGTACCTGCTTTTCAGCCGTTTCATTAATAATCAGACCCGCTTCTTTCAGTTTATCAATGGTTGCTCTCATATAGTTAACCGGACAATTGCTGATCTTGATATTCCCACCGGTTATGCCGGCCGCGGTCATAAAAGTCCCAGCTTCTATTCGGTCAGGCATAATTTTATAATTCAGCGGTGACAGGGTGCTTACCCCATCAATGGTAATGGTGCCGGTGCCTTCGCCGGAGATTCTGGCGCCCATATTTCTCAACGCATAGACCAGGTCGATAATTTCGGGTTCTCTGGCGGCGTTTTCAATGATGGTTGTTCCGTTTGCCAGGCAGGCACACATAATAATATTTTCAGTGCCGCCGACCGTGGGCATGTCAAGTATGATATGGGTCCCGTGAAGCTCACGGCATGTGGCCGTGACGTATCCCTGTTCTATTTCAACACGGGCACCCATGGCCTCAAGCGCTTTGATATGAATATCAACCGGTCTGACGCCTATGGCACAACCGCCGGGGAGAGACACTCTTGCCCTGCCGAACCTGGCGATCAGCGGAGCAATCACCAGAAAGGAGGCGCGCATTGTTCTGACCAGTTCATAAGGGGCTTCCAGAACATTAATGTTTTGAGTATCGACGATCATATCCTGGTCAAAATTGATTTCTGCACCGAGATGTTTCAGCAGATCGGACAGGGTGGTGATGTCGCCCAGTTTCGGAACCCCTTTAATAATGTGTCTGCCCTTTGCCAGCAATGTTGCCACCAGGATCGGTAATGCCGCATTTTTCGAACCGCTGATGTGAACCTCTCCGGTTAACCGTTTCCCGCCGTTTATAATAATATTGTCCACAGGCCGTCCTTAATCATTATCTTTTTTCAACGTACTGTAGTAATCGTTGATTTTTTCATCGCGTTGACGCTGAAGAAAATTGATCTCTTCGGTCAGTTCCGGTTGTCCCTTCAGCAGGATCTCTTTTTCAGCAATTTTGGCGTTATATTCATCTTTTATCTTTTGAATATGCGATTTTTCCTGTTCGGAAAGGGTCTGGACGTCATTGATATCCATTTTTTTCATTTTTTCCAGCGCAATTTCATAACTGCTTTTTAAAGCTGTCATCAAAACCTCCGATTGAATATATATTTCTTGTGTTCCGTATCTAAAAGTTATATTTTATTAACAAGAATTATTCAAGGAGTTTAATAAATTACGGACTGTCTGCAGGTTAAAATGGCTAAAATCACTAATGGACTGCAAAAAAACATTATGGATATTCTCAAGAATGAATATGAGTATTGTGATTTTTTTATGGCGGCCTCCAATATTTTGACCCATCACATCAAGGAGATTTCGGATACGGTTTCCAAGAATAACTGTGATTTTGAAAAGCTTCGCGATGATATTTGTGAAATTGGCGTATACATTAGTAATACTGAAAAAAGACTGCTGGAAGTAGAGGAGTGTTATACCAAACTGGTTGAAGCGCTGGCAAATGAAAAAAAGGATGCGTGATGAACGTAATTGAAGGCATTCGCAGTCGGAAAACGTTTCGGGGATTCACGGGAAAATCACTTTCCCGGGATCTTGTTCGGGAAATTCTTCAGGATGGTCATTCGGCGCCTTCCGCTTCAAATATGCAACCCTGGGAATTTTATGTGCTGACCGGCAAATCGTTGGCGGATTTATTTTTTTCGATTGATGATTATCACCGCACTGAAAAAATAAAATATAACCCGTCAAAGGACAAGAAAATACCAAATGAATATCTTCAGCGCCGGAAGGATCTTTTTCGTGGTCTGAAACCATATATTGCCGATTTGGGCGACGGGCAAAAAACTTTTATCGAAAGCGGGAGCATTCGTTTTTACGACGCGCCGGTTGTGGTATTTTTGGTAACGGACCATGAATTGCCCGATACTAAATTACTGGACATCGGCATGGCTGCTGAAAATATCATGCTATCCGCGCATGCCCGCGGGCTGGCCACCTGTGCCATTGCATATACCCTGCTTTATGCAGAACCGATTCGGAAAACTTTACAGCTGCATGCGCAGAAGGACATTGTTCTTTCTGTTTGTCTGGGGTATCCGGATACGGATTTTCCGGTCAATCAGTTTCGTTCCGACCGGGTTGATCTTGACAAGGTTATCACCTGGCAGGGGTTTTAACGCCGGATTCAGCGTTTTATTCATCGAACTCTTCCAGCTCCATCATTTTGACATATTGTTCATAGTCAAGTAAATTTATCATCTCATTTTCATTCGATATTTCCATTTCCAGGATCCATCCGTCTTCATAAGGCTCATGATTGATAATGGTTGGATCATCATCAATTTCTTCATTGATCCGGACAATTCTGCCGCTCAGGGGGGCATAGACCTCTTTCATTGATTCTTCGGCTTCGATAACAATGATCGGATCAAACTGGTCATATTCACTGTCCAGGTCCGGAAAGTCAACGAAAATTATTTTACCGAGTTTCTGCTGGGCAAAATCAGTAATACCAATGGTGGCGGTATGATCGTTTTTCATCGTTACCCAGATATTTGATTTGGTGTATAACAGTTCTTCCGGATACATAAAGGGCCTGATATTATATTATCGATATTCTTGAATATTCAGTGATGCTATAAATATTGTCAAGAAAATTTTGATATTTTTCCATAAAAACCGATTAAGTTTTTAATTGTTTTTCACAAGGTAAAACAATTACAATAATTTACTGGTTATCATATATGCCGATTGACCGGATAATTAAGGGAAAATTTAAATGAAAATTACCATTCTGGGGTCCGGTACCTGTGTGCCCTCGGCAAAACGCTCATCCGCCGCAATTCTTGTTTCCAGCGGCGATAAGGACATTCTTCTGGATTGCGGTCCGGGGACGTTGCGGCGACTGGCTGAAATCGATGCGGATTTAAATCGAATTTCAGCCATCGTGGTGAGCCATTTTCATATTGATCATATCGGTGATCTTGTTCCGTTTGTTTTTTCATCAAAATATAATCCGGATCATCCCAGGAAAAACCCGCTTAAAATCATTGCATCACCGGGAATAAAATTGTTGTATCGGCACCTGGCCGCAGCCTATGGTTCACAGGTGATACCGGATAAGTTCAATCTTGAATTTATCGAGTCCCGGAACGATAAAATTCAGCTTTTTCCGTGGACCGTTGTAACAAAAAAGGTGATTCATTCTGAAAACAGTCTGGCAATTAAGCTGCGGGATCAAAATGGACGGTCGCTTGTTTATTCCGGGGATACGGATTATTGTGCCGCTCTTGTTGATTTATCACGCTCTTGTAATCTCCTGGTTCTGGAGTGCGCTTTTCCCGAAGGCCATAAAAAAAATGGGCATTTAGTACCTGTTGACGTGGGGCGGATCGCGAATGCCTGTCAACCGGGAAAACTGGTGTTGACGCATTTTTATCCGATCTGTGAAAACTATGATATACTATCGCAAGTAAAGTGCACTTATTCCGGGGAAATTTGTCTGGCGCAAGACCTGATGCAATTGGACGTATAACATCGGCCGGAATCATAATCGGGATATTTAAATATTATGTTGTGTTTTGTCTTTAGTTTATTCAAAAAAATAATCAAACAGTTTATATTTATTTATTTATCTGTATTCTGTTTTGGGCAGATCCTGTGCGCGGCAGATCTTCCCCGTATCGAGTGGCAACCGAAGGCTGTTTTTCAGGGGGGTACGGTCTGGCTCAGGATTTATCCGGCAAAAAGCGCTCAGGTTACGAATGTTACTTTTAACAGCAGCCGGATCCTGCTGGATTTTGATTCCGAATCTGACTGTTATGTGGGCATTGTTCCCGTGTGTCAGGATACGCCCCCCGGCATTGTTGATATTAAAATCAGTTTTGCCGGACAAAAAGTTTTGACCAAATCGGTGCAGGTATTGGCAAAGAAGTTTCCCACCCAGTATTTGACCCTTCCGGAATCGAAAGTGAATTTATGTCAGCAGGATCTCGAAAGACACTACCGGGAAAAAAATATTGTTTCACAGGTATTCAAGCATTCGGCACCTTCTAAAAGATTCACGTCCGGATTCATGATGCCTGTATCCGCTGAAATATCCACACCCTTCGGTGTCAGACGGTTCATGAACCGACAACCGAAAAACCCTCATTCCGGCGTTGATCTGGCCGCTGAGATAGCAACCCCGGTCAGAGCCACCAACACCGGGGTTGTGGCATGTGTCGGTGATCATTTTTTTGCCGGCAAATCTGTTTATGTTGATCATGGTCTCGGAGTGATATCCATGTACTTTCATCTTTCCGAAATAAAGGTTCAAAAGGGGGATACCGTTCAAAAAGGGGCTGTTTTGGGTCTGGTGGGGTCCAGTGGCCGCTCCACCGGTCCTCATCTGCACTGGGGGGTCCGGATAAACAATGTCAAGGTGGATCCGCTGTCATTAATTCAACTTAATAAATATCTCTGAAAATGTCCGTCTATCATCCGATCATGCTCTGTCAGCCGGATGCGTGCAAGTCTTGTGGCGCATGCTGCGGACAGTTTAACTGGAAAGACCATAGTCGTGAAGCAATTAAGCAGATTATTGATCTTCAAACCGATCTGTTTCTGTCCCTGTCGAATTACGATCAGCTGAATGATTATCAACAGAATGTCCGCGCATCCATCGATAATGTAAAGTTATTCGATACCATTTATAATTGCGAATTTCTCGGGTTTATTGATGAGGACCGGAAAAAAACCGGGTGTATGCTTCACCCTGAGGTTACCGGTAGACCGGATCTGCGAAATCATTGTTTTTACGGTGCTGAGATTTGCGAATCGCATTTTTGCCCCAGCTTCGCTTGTCTCAGAACGGTTGAACAACAGGCGGTTGTTAAAGCAATTGACGACTGGTACTTGTATGCGCTGGTCATTACCGACATTGACCTGGTTAAGGAATTCTTTAAGCATGTAGAAAACAGCATCGGTGAAGGCATCAAGGATAAGTCTCTGGACGATGCCGAACTGCTGGCGGTTCTGCATGATTTTTTCAGTTTTAAGGAAATATGGAAATTCAAGGCAAAGGAAAACCGCCTGGGAAAATATTATTTTTCCGAGGCGGAATATAATATTGCCCGGATTGCCTATCAGGATAACTGGGGGCTTCCGCCTTCCCCATATGATAAGATTCTGGTCAGTCTTGAATCCGAGTTTGCCACGGCCGGAGAGCTTGTCGAGGCGGAGTATTTGATAGCATCCTGTATTCAGCGGTTTAGCGATCATTACCTGCTAAACAAATACTGACAGCATTTTAGTCTGTTCACGTCTTTATTTTCTAAAATACTCGTCCCAGCGTGCATCAACAATTTTAAAAGATTCCGCAGCTTTTTCTTCCAGAACCGTTCTGTTGTCATCAGGGTATATTTCCGGTCCACCTTCGCTGCTGAACTGGCGGGTGGCATCGATGACGATTTTACTGCTTAAAAACATTTCTTTGCTGCTGGGCTCAATCGGAATATGAAAAGATTGTTTGATTATGAGACTTGCGGGGTCCGGCTGCCATCGGGTTCCCACTGCCTGGAAAACGCGTTTTAAATCCGTTGGGTCGATGTCTTTATCAAGAATAATAGCGGCTTTTTTTCCAAATCCGACCGGCCGGTAGCCAAGTATCATCATTCCGGCTTCTATGCCTTCCCCCGGCAGTTTTTTATCGATACAGGCAATGACTATGGATGCTGTCGCCGGCGGTGTGTGAAGTTTTATCAGGTTCGGCATCATTTTCTTAAGGCGGACAAGATTACCTACTTCCCAGGGAAGCGTCAAATACGCACCGCCCACTCCGGGCCAGAGGTTATACACCCATGGCTGCTTTCGATGTGTAATGGTTTGAATATCAATAACAAAGGTCCAGACTTTTTTGCCAACATACCCCAGCATTTCACCGTAGGGTCCTTCCTCTTCGGTTTCCATTGAGATTTCACCTTCAATGATAAACTCGGCATGAGCCGGGACAGACAAGTCGTTGGATTCGCTTTTGACCAGTTCAACGGGCTTACCTCTGAATCCGCCGGCAATGGCAAACTCGTCTTCGCCCAAATCCGCCAAACGGGTACTGCTCATCATCCAGGATATGGGGTCAATGCCAACCGCAACGGAGACTTTTACGTTTTGTTCGCCACGCGCCATGGCTTTCATCATGAATTTATAACCATGACTCTGATTGGTAAAATAGACACCGACTTTTCTGGGGCCTTTAACCTGCATACGGTATGTGCCCACATTTCTGCCCAGTTCAGGATCATGCATGATGACCGATCCGGCACTGATATACTGGCTGCCGTCAGCAGGATTGTTTTTGATCCATGGATATTTTCTCAAATCCGCATCCTCACCGTTGAGGATCACTTCCTTACACGGTGCGGCAGATTTATCAATATTTACGGGATCGATGGTCTTCCATTTTTCATTTTCATCCTGAAAAGACATGATCTTTGCCACCGCAGCATCATACATTTCGCCTTGATTGTTATTTATGGGATCGACGCCAAAACACTGTGCCACTGTTCCGAAGTTATTAAGAATATTTCCAAGTACCGGTGAATCATGGATCGTAGCGTTGATTTTGGTCTTTTGAACCAGAAAAGCAGGAGCATTGTAATCCATTCTATCATTTAGTTTATATAAGAGCGCGGAGATTTCATATTTGTCCTGGTCTGCTTCGTTGATCTTTAGCAGTTTTCCCTCATTTTCAAGGTCCTGAGCATAATCTCTTAAAGAATCATATGGATACATTGTTGTTCTCTCCCGGGTAAGTTTTGTTTTCGTTTATATCTAAACGTTCCTTCCGGTATAAATAATCAACGTTTACGGGCAAAACTGTCAATCAGCATATTCATGGCCAGCCTCACATCATTTTTGGTGTACCCTAAACCGCCCTTCCCCGACAGTTGAAGATACATACCGGTCGTTAAAAACTGACTGGACCCGCCAAGGATCTGACGGATAATTTCCGGTTTTAATTCCGCTGTTATTTTTTGAAGGCTTTGCGCTTTTTTTATCAGTGTGTCTATGGTCTGAAATAGTTTTCTGTTCTCCCGGTCAATAGCCTCTTTTTTTTTCTTTAATGTGTCGGTTTTCATTTCGGTGCGGTCTGGTAATCCGCTGTTCAGAATTTTCCCCCAGTAGAGATTCTCTTTTTCGTTGAGAAGCAGTTCCTGAAAAGTTTCAAAAACGGCTTTCAATGCCGTTACCGGACAATCGGTTTTCTGTAATTTGTCTTTATTAATGGTGTTGATCTGTTTTAAAAAGTTCAGCAGGACCGAAAGGAGCAGATCCATTTTGCTTTCAAAATAAAAATGGACCAGGCCCTTGGAAACAGCGGCTGTTTTTGCAATTTCCGCAATGGTTGCGTACTGGTAGCCCTTGTCGGCAAAGACTTTTATGGCCGCATTGAATATCAATGTGGTTTTGTCGGTTTTCATTGCAAATTATGAATTTGGATTCAGGTCCAATGTTAATCTTTTCCGGTGAGAGCGTCAAGCCAAATGTTGATCATGGCTGAATTTAATTTTTTCCCTGTACATCCGGCGATGAATTATATATATATCTGAATAATCATATTAAATATTTAGTGTTCAAAGATGAATAAAAAAGTTTTCAGCCATAATTCAAAAATCAATAATTTGCTGGATAATATTCTCAATGCGCTGGCCCCTTTTCTTGAGGAGCAGGACAGAAATATTAATGAACTGTCGGCAATTGGCCTCGCTTTAAGTGCCGAACAGGATATCGAAGCAATCCTGGAAATGATTCTGGCTCAGGCCCGTCGGTTTACCCGGGCAGACGGTGGAACGATTTACCTGTTGAACAAGCCGGCGACGGAACTGGTTTTCCATGTTGTCGAATCAGACAGCCTGCAAATGAAAATGGGGGGCCGGTCCGGCAAACCGGTCAGTTTGCCGCCTGTCCCGCTGTTTACC
>Ga0272441_10000868_pt1 | contig 66328 bp, 55 predicted proteins | sample SSMProp6N_FD_193582 | JGI IMG/M metagenome (GOLD analysis project Ga0272441, IMG submission 193582) | Marine sediment archaeal communities from Little Sippewissett salt marsh, Falmouth, MA, United States - SSM-Prop-6N | ecosystem: Environmental > Aquatic > Marine > Wetlands > Sediment ... | reverse complement strand
TTCTGTTTCGCCGGTATGAATTATGGCTATCAGGTCATTATATTTCATTTTGGCATGGATTATATGGGTTTCTTCGCTTTGCTCAGGCTCCCACTACGTGGGTCCCTCATTTTGTTCACTACGCTCCTGCACCTACTTTGTGGGTCCCCCATATTCAAGGATTGCACGGTTTTATTATTGAATCTGAATGACCATATTCAATACATATAACTTCTGTCCTTTGCGTATAGGTTGATCTTGTATCCTGGTCTATTTTGCTTGTTTTGTTGGAATGAGAAAATACAAAGGCATTTGACACTATTTCTCATCTTTTTAATTTTCCAAACAATTCACTTATGAGTTTTTCCTTACTGATTTTTAGATGATCCGCTAAGTCACCTAACATGTTGTTCATAGTTCCTATCTTAATTGGATCATGATCAGGTATAGTAATTTTATGTTCTTTGCTTCCAATTTTAGATACAAGCCTTAAGTGACTTCCTTTTTCTCTAGCAATTACGTACCCATGCTTTTCTAGTAACTTCGCCAGTTTTCTACCAGAAATATCCCTTGGAATCTTAGGCATACGCAAACTTTTCTTCTTTAACTATATGGAGTCGGATAAAAAGAGGAGCTTCTATTTTATCAAAATGACATTTTAATGCATTTTTAACATTTTCTTTTAGTTCATCTAGACTTTCTCCTTCTGTAAAAATAGAGTGTCCAATAGCTTGGGCGTTATATCCTCCTTCTGGGTCTTCCTCAACAACGAAAATTATTTCTTTCACTGTTTAGTCTCCCTCCCTTCAGCCTTACAACACAATATTACGAGATTACTCCAAATGCAAACATAAACAAAATGGGGATAGAATCCTTTCTCTTGATATAGGCAACCTTGAATTCACCTCTTGACATAAGACATAATATCCTCGGCTTTTCCTTTAATGCTTTTTTTTACTTTTTCTAGGATGGGCATTAATCATATCTTTATTCTTGACATTTGGCATAAGTATAAAGCAGGAAGCTGGCAAATTAGGGACAGCTACAATTATCGATCTTGATGGACATCATGCCCAAGCCAAACCAGTTCTTCGGTAGCGCCGATGGCGAGGATTGTTTTGTTATTCAATTTTATAAGTCCATTTTCCAATTTATTTTTGGCAGATATGTAAAAGCATAACATAAAATATTTTTTGGCACGGATTTCACGGCAATCATTTTTATCTGGATGAGCGCGCTTCCTCTTTTATCCTTTGGATATGCCCCCGGCCAAGCCCCTTGACCTCACAGCCAAGCTCGAAGAATCTCCTGATCTGCTCATCATTCAAGATGCCGAAACAGTCGACGATAGCAGCCGGGTTTTCGATCATCTCAATCAATTCATCAGGATCAATGGCGAGGTATTCCTTGTGACGAACAGCCAGCACAACAGCATCAGACCCTTTAAGGGTTTCAGCGAAGTTTTTTTGAACTCTCAGATCCTTCAATCCTTCCTGATTCCTGAAAAATCTGGCCCAGCTGGCACCGACTGCAGGGTAGGTATCCTGGGCTTCGAATTCCCACCAGTGTTCGACATACGGATCGTGCACTCTTATGTCCGCTCCCATTTCAGCCAGCTTGCGCACTAAAAGCTCTGATCCACTGTAACGGGTATCTCCAACATCTTCTCTATATGATGCACCCAGCACTGTAACATTTGAAGCAGCTACGATCTTGCCCATATTACGCAGGGCATCCCTGATAAGCTGCACGGCATGCAGAGCCCTGGTGTCATTGATATTAATTGCCTGAGGGGTGATCGTAAAATTATCATCCTCAAAACCCATGAGGTGCCGGTAAGCCCATACTCCCAGCCCGCCATCCTTGGGCAGACAGTAACCGCCTATACCAGGGCCGGGGAAAATCATATTATTATGTGTCGGCCTCACTTTAATGGCCTGCATAACCTTGATCAGATCAACACCGTTTTGTTCACAAAAATTACTCCACTCATCCATAAAGGCCAGGATTGTGGCCCGGTAACTGTTTTCGACAATTTTAGCGGTTTCACTTTCGATCGGCCTGTCGAGTACTGTGAGCGGATATTCTTCTACATTTAAAACTTCCGAAAGAAATTTGCTCACCCTCTCACGGCTCTTGTCATTGATGCCGCTGCATACACGCCAGAAATCGCGAATCGATTTCACGTATTCTTTGCCAGGCATTACCCGCTCGTAGCTGTGTGCCAGTAATGGCTCGGATATAATGCCCCGCGTCTCAAAGGCCTTATTCATTACCGGGTAAGCGATGTATTCTGTCGTTCCCGGCGGAACCGTGGTTTCTATCAGCACCAAGCATTCCGGGGAGATTTTTTCGGCTATGATCTTGATGGAATCCTCAAGGGCTTTAATCTCGGCCCGGCCTGTTTCACAGTTGCCCAGGTCCTGCTTCAAAAAATCACACTGTACATCCACAATCACAACATCCGCAAGGGCAAGAGCTTCATAGGTAAACGTCGCTACAAGATTCTTCCTTTCCTTTACACAGCGTTGAATCAGGATATCAACTTCGGGATCCTCGGCTTTTACCGGCGAGACACCGCTGTTAAGCAAAGGGATTTTCCAGAAACTGCGCGGACTTGGTCGCTGCATTCCGATAACGAACTTCTGAGGATCACCGGTCTTGGGGTCCGTGCTGTCGGCAACCACCGCAGCCATGACAGCCCCCACAAACCCCAGCCCCATTACCACGACGATTTCCCGGCCCTGTGATCTATGTTTCGAAGCTAAACCTTTAAGCCTATCAAACTCTGTTCGATAATCATCTTCTTTGGGTATTTTGAATCGTTTGCCCTCCGGGCTGACTGAATAGTCCACAACCAACTCCTTTGTTAACTCTTTATATGTTTATCTTCCGGGCTTACAAAACCGGCCTGCTTTCTATAGGAGGAAAAAAATTCCATAAAAAAGACAAGAAATACGGCTACTATTAAACCGACAATAAAGCTTACAGCCAGAACCAACTTCGGATTCTTCGCATATTGGGTATAAGGTGCAGGCTGCCTTAATATCTTTATTATACTGGTAAATTTCTGTTGCAGAAATTCCTGGTTGAGGGTGTTGGCCTGCTCTCCAAGCATGACGACTTCATTTTTTATTTCATTCAGGCTTTGCTGCACAACATCAATCGAAAAGACCTGGTTATCACTCGCGTCTAACAGCCTTTTCAGATCTTCTCCTAAATATTCACGGTCAATTTCGAGCGAGTTAGCCTCCACTTCCGAATCAAGAACCCGCTTAATTAAAAAAGAAATATATTCCTTTTCGGTAAGCTTCTCCAGCATTGAAGAATCCAGAAGCATCTGTGTTGTTGCTTGTGCGGATTTTTCTATCCCAGCAGGATACCTGGCCTTTTCTTTCTCCCAGACTGATGCCAGCAGAGCCTTGGCGATCTCGGCTTCGCCCGCCTTTTTCTTCATCTGTTTCTCGATATTTGCAATACGGTACTCATACTTTTTTAAAAGAACGTCCTTTTTCTTACTCAGATATGCCATCCTCACAATGGATTCCATCTCTTGTAAATCGATATTTTTTAGTTTAGTTAGAGAGTTTGAAATATCCACAAATGACAATCCACTCTTGATCGACCGAAAATAACCGGCATCTTTAATACGATCTGCAAGAAATGCATTATATTTATTGAGCTGTGTGTTTAATATATCAATGGAATCTAAAAAATCCCGGTCAGCAAAAGAATCATCTTTCAAATCCATTGCCAACAATGGTTGATCTATATAATCTTTTTTGAATTTTTCTTCATAAACTGAAACTGTTGCAATCAAAAGCTGCTTTTTATCTTCGTAACTGAAAACACTCTGTCTTGGCTCAATAAAGCGCAGATAAAATTGGTCGGGAAGATAAATGTACGTCTGTTTTTGCTTTTCCATCTGCTGCATTTTTTCTTTTACTTCTACGGGAATGAACGGGTCGATGAAAACAAATCCGCGCGGTTTATTCTGAAAGACTTTTAGATGTTCAGGATTTTCAATTGATTTTGCAGCCTGGTCAAGAATATCCGAAGAAATGATATCATGCATATCAAATTCAGAACCATCCGGATATGCATGCTTATCAATGCCGGCAAAATTCAATTTGATCAGCGCCATTGTATAGGATTGAGAAGTATACATGCACCACCCTAACGCAAGGATTACGGCCAGGATCACAATCAAAACAATCAACCATTTTCTCTTCCAAAGAACTGAAAAAATCTCCATCAGATCTATTTCGTCCTGATGGTATTCATTTTCCCTGTTCTCATCCATAGACATATCTCCCTCATATATGGATTATAAAAAACACGAAGACCCAAAGGCGTATGAAACCGGTGTTGTTACGTGTTCCCCTTCTGTTTCAAACCACTTGATATTTTCTCATACTCCTGGCTGCAGTGCGAGCAACGCAAGTCTTCATCCAGCCGGTTGCCGCACTCACACATCCAGCCGATCTGCCTGGCAGGATTGCCCACCATCAGGGCATGGTCGGGAGCACCCCTTGTCAGCACTGCACCGGCACCGATAAAGGCGAACGATCCGATTGTATATCCACACACGATTGTGGCATTGGCACCGATGGTCGTACCTTGCTTAATCAGCGTCGGTCGGACCTCATCCATTCTGGCAATATGGGCCCTGGGATTAAAGACATTCGTAAACACCATTGAAGGGCCGCAAAATACATTGTCTTCCAGAGTAACGCCTTTATAAATTGATACATTGTTCTGGATCTTACAGCCGTCTCCAATGGTGACCTCGGGACCCACAACTACGTTCTGACCGATATTACAGTTACCACCCACCTTGGAATTTTTCAGGATATGGCTGAAATGCCAGATTTTGGTTCCGGCTCCGATCTCTACATCTTCATCCACGAAAGAGGACGTATGCACAAAATATTTTTGCGGGGCCTGATAAACTGCTTTGAGATCAATCTTTTTGCCCCCCCCCGTGAGTGAATCCTGACTCGCCTTGAGAATCTTCAGTACTTCGATTCCTTCACGGGCATCAGTGATAGGATTTTTTCTGCTACGGATGCATTCAATAAAATGCTCGCATTCATTCTTCAGGGGTTCTTGATTTTCGACAATAACAGGCGTTTCCTCTTTCTTTTCCGGAATGGGAACACCATTTTGCCAATGTATGTTATGCGGATATAACAACAGCTTTCTGTCCCAGGGGACAGTGTCTTTGAACACAGCCATGTTTTTATCGCCAACTACGACAAGCAACTGCTCTTTAAACGGATGCAGCCAGGATACAAAGACATGCGCCTTCAGCCCGCTGGGAAACTCCAGGTGGGTGGTGGTGACATCGGCGATTTTTTTGTGCAGATAATTACCGCCTGTGGCCATGACCGTATCAGGCTCTTCATTTGCCAGCGAGAGGATCATAGAAATATCGTGAGGGGCAAAACTCCAGAGGATATCTTCCTCACGCCTGATTTTACCAAAGCTGAGCCTGTGAGAATAAATATAATGGATTCTGCCCAGTTCGCCTTCACGGATGAGCTCCTTCAAACGTATAAAACAAGGATGATACTGGAGAAGATGCCCCACCATCAGGATGCGCGAGTTTTTCCGGGCGATTTCCTTGAGTTCAAGGGCCTCACTTACATTCAGCGACAAAGGCTTTTCCACATATACATCCTTGCCAGACAACAATGCTTCCCGGGCCAGAGAAAAATGTGCCGCGGCAGGTGCCGCAATAACAATGCCGTTGATGGAAGGATCATCCAGAACATCCTGCAGATTTGTCGTACAATTCAGGCCTGGATAGATCTCCTGGAAACTGCTCAGAATCTGCTGATTTGTGTCGCACAATGCCTGGAGAACACCAAGCTCGGCATAGTTCCTGACGAGATTTTTACCCCAGTATCCTGTTCCAACTATCGCTACCGAGACCGAATCAGATGAACTGGCTGCTGTCAAAACATCCTCCTATTCTTTTATGGCATAACAACATTTTCTCTCGGAATATGTGTATGCAAATCTTTATAATCAGATAGATACAATCCACGATGTTATTCAAATATTATGTACATTGTAACATCCGCTGCCTGGTTTGCAAGAATCTGATTTATGCGGCACCCTCGTGATCAATAATGACACCGGCAATTCTTGCCTGATCTTCAAATGCCAGATATGGATGCATAGGCAGGCTGAAGATCATGTCTGCGACATTTTCTGAAACCGGGAAATCATTGACGTTGTAGCCCAGATAGCGGTAGCCCGACTGGAGATGGAGTGGCATGGGGTAATAAATAGCGCTGGGAACACCAGCTGTTTTAAGGGCATTTTGAATTTCAGCACGCTTGATACTCACGACCGAGTACTGAGCCCAGACACTTTTGAGACCCTCCATTACAAACGGGCATTTCACGACCTCATGCTGCCCTAGAAACTCTTTGTATCTATTTGCCACTTGTTGTCTGAGTTCTATTTCTTCGGGGAGTATCTCGAATTTGGCAAGCAGGATGGCTGCCTGCAAGGTATCAAGCCGGCCATTGATGCCTATTCTTATATTATCATACTTATTCGATCCTTTCCCGTGTACCCGGATTGACGCTAGTTTCTCATGTACCTGATCATCATCGGTAAAAATCATGCCCCCATCTCCATAGCTGCCCAGAGGCTTCGCAGGGAAAAAAGATGTGGCTGAAATATCAGCCAGGGAACATGCCCGCTCCCCATGATACTCGGCCCCGAATGATTGGGCGGCATCCTCGAGGACAAACAGATCGAAATCCTTTGCGATGGCATTTATGCGATTGTAATCAGCACACTGTCCAAAAAGATCAACAGCAATGATACCACGGTATTTCAAATTTTTATAATCGCGCGGTAACGGATATCGCTCCGGGTTTTTTTCCACCAGGGCGGCAATGGCTTCTTTGAGCAGTTCCGGATCGATATTATATGTTTCAGGATCGATATCCACAAAAACCGGGGTAGCACCGAGCAGCGAGATCACCTCGGCTGTAGCCACAAAGGTGAATGGGGTAGTGAAGATGGCATCCCCGGGACCGACATCATATGCCATGAGCGCCATCAAAAGCGCATCGGTTCCGGATGAACACCCGATTGCATACCGGGTACCAACATAGGAACCAAGTTTTTCCTCTAAATTTCTTACCTCAGGGCCCATAATATACTGGCCGTGATCAAGCACACTTTTAATATTGCCGAGTATCTTGTCGTAAATTTTTTCTTGCTGTTTCTTTAGATCGATAAATGCAATGTTCATTTTCTCTCCCATTTATTTTCTTTAAATAAAGCTCCGCCAGAACAGGTGAATCAGGAGTTAAGATATTCCCCTCCTTGAAGTACCACACCGCTACATCTAGTATTTTATTATTCAAATAATACTATATATGGATCAATCAATCAATATCTGAAAATCTAAAAAAACAATGTTTTTTGTCCAGTCTTCTGTTAAATTTTTGTATCAAATCTTTCATCAGCCGACACTCTTCGAGTCACACCAAGGCTGGCCTGTCTTTTCTAAATCGAGCTTAATCAAGGCAATCATCACTATTCATCTCCGTAGCAGCCTTACAAGCGCCTTGACGAACGAAACGCCTTGACTTATTCAGGACCTGGATTATTCTTTTACTATTGTTTTGCTTAAAATGTGGCACAAAACCATACCTGAAAGGAGGCTCTAGCCATGATGGATTATCCCCTATTGCTCAGGAGTTTTCTCTTGAGAGCGGCCAGGTTTTTCCCCAAGAAAGAAGTTGTTTCAATCTTTCCCGATGAAGTGTTCAGATATACATATGGAGATTACTATAAACGGACTTGTCAGTTAGCCCATGCCCTTAAGTCGCTGGGCGTCAAGCGAGGAGACCGTGTGGCCAGCATTGCCCTGAACCATCATCGCCACCTCGAGCTGTATTTCGGGGTACCATGCATGGGGGCTGTGCTGCATACTGCAAATTTCCGATTGCCCCAGCACCATCTGGCTTACATCCTGAATCACGCCGAAGATCAGGTTATTTTTATTGACGATGATCTCGTTCCGTTTGTAGAACTTATCAAGGATCAACTCAAAACAATAAAACACTTTGTTGTGCTTTCACACAGCGGCAAAATGCCGGAGACAAGCCTTTCTCCGGTCTATCTGTATGACGATCTGATCGCACAGTTCCCTGAAGAATACGATTTCCCGGCTGACCTCGACGAAAAGAGCCCGGCCCTGATGTGCTATACATCTGCGACCACCGGCGACCCCAAGGGAGTCGTTTATACTCACAGAAGCATTGTACTGCACAGTTATGCCAGTGCGGCAACCTTTGGAATCTTTGAGCAGGACTGCGGCCTGCATATTGTCCCCATGTTCCATGCCAATGCCTGGGGCATGCCTTTTCTCTCGGTCGGCATGGGCCTTAAACAGGTACTTCCCGGCAGAGAAACCCTTAATATGGAAAAGATTTGCCGGGCAATAGCGGATGAAAAGGTAACCGCAACCTGTGGAGTTCCAACGATCTGGCTTATGCTCTATGATTATCTTGAAAAAGGCGGCTGGTATGATTTTTCAACACTCAGGCTTATAGCCAGCGGTGGTTCGGCCTGTCCGCGCTATCTCATGGAAGGCTTGAACGAAAAATACAATTTCCCCATCAGACAGGCCTACGGCGCCACTGAAACATCGCCCCTGGCCACAGCAGCCCTGGAAAAAAGCTATATGACAGACTGGCCAATGGAAAAATTGTATGATGTACGCTCCAGTGCAGGCATCATGGCTATCGGCCTGGATATGCGTATCGTGAATGAAAAGGGCGATGACGTAAAGATGGACGGTAATGAATGGGGCGAGATCTGGCTTAGAGGCCCATGGATCGCCAAGGAATATTATCTGGACCCCGAGCGCTCCAAGACAGCCTTCGAAGGGGGCTGGTTGCATACCGGAGATGTGGGAACCGTCGATGAAGAAGGGTACGTTCGTCTTGTCGACAGGACAAAAGACCTTGTAAAGAGCGGTGGTGAGTGGATTTCATCGGTTGATCTGGAGAATACTATCATGTCCCATCCCAAGGTAATGGAGGCTGCCGTTATCGGGGTGCCTGACCCTAAGTGGCAGGAAGTCCCCATGGCATATATTGTGCCGGCATCCGGACAGGAAGTGAGCGAAGACGAGTTGAAGGACTTTTTAAAAGACAAGGTCAAAGCCTCCTGGTGGATACCAAAAAAATTCGCTTTTTTAAACGAGTTGCCCAAAACCAGCGTGGGCAAATTCGATAAAAAAGGCCTCCGGGCCATGTATGCGGGGGAGAAGAAAGAATAAAGGCAGGTAAAAGGTCAAAGGCTAAGGGCAAAAGGGAAAGCTTAATTTGCCTTTTGCCCTTAGCCCTTCAGCCTTATTTGAATTGCATCCTCGCCGGGAATACGCTATTCCCAGTGCATGCGGGAATTGCCGAAAGAGCCTATCGGTCTGGTTGCTGACAGCCACAGCCATACTGCGCTATTGCTGGATGCTATCAGAAGGCTCAAAGAGATGGGAGCTAAGCAGATAATCCATCTGGGCGACGTGTGCGATTCATTGATGCCGGAGGCCCTGCCGTTTGCAGTAGATATCCTTCAATCGCATGATGTGCAGACCGTAATGGGCAACAACGAATACAGCATTATTACCGATTATACTCAGGAACACCAAAATGGTGTCACACCGGAACTGATTGGGCACCTCAAAAAATTGCCATATGTCATTTCAATGGGAAATCTCTGCTTTACTCATTCGGCGCCATTCAGGTGGCCGGCCGCAACCCGCAGGCCAATAACCGATTACCTGCATCGACTGCTCCTGGATGAAAAGCCACCTTTCAAAATACTGTTCAGGGGCCATTCTCACAGCCCATCAGTTATCGAGATCAAAAATGGAAAAGCGAATGAATTTCATGTAATATCGGGCCAGAGGGTTTCTCTTAAACCGGAACTCTCGTATATTGTCACGGTAGGAGCGGTTGAAGACAGCTCGTGTGCCTTGTTTATGCCGAAGACCTTAGAAGTACAGTTTATTGCACTCGGGCCGATTATTGAAAAATGATAAAATCATAATCTAACAGGGAGGAGAGAGCATCCCTCCTCCCTGTTATAATCATACAACAAAAGCTTCGTCGGGTATTTCAAGGACAGATAAATCTTCGGTCTTAATGGCCTTGGCTGCTGCATCAACCTCAGGCAACACATTTCTGATAAAATATTTGGCAGCAGCAACTTTTCCAACATAAAAAGCAGCTTCTTTATTGTCTTTGACAAAATCTGCCCATTTCTCGGTATCTTTCCGATTCACACCCTTTGCTTTGCTTATCTCTTCGAGTTTCTTTGAAGCCAGACCTGCCTGCCAGAGCAATAACCATCCGGATACCACCTTGCCCATCATCATTAAAAACGGATAGGCATGGCTGACCGGCACCATGAATTTACCTTCTTTGCCGCAGCCGGCAAAGAATAATCCCATGTCAGCCAAAACATTAACCGCAGCCTGAACCAGTTCCGCCAGCTCTTTCATCTCCGGGTAATCTTTGTACCCAGCTATGGTAACATTCATCTCACCCAGCAGGCTCATGAAATAGGTGCCTTTTTTCATGCCTAGTTTACGGCCGACAAGATCAAGGGCCTGAATACCGTTGGCTCCTTCGTAAATGGAGGCAATCTTTTCATCGCGTAAAAATTGCTCAACCGGGTACTCCGAACAGTAACCATAGCCACCGTAGACCTGCAGGGCTGTCTCGGTTACCCGAAAACCGATATCAGAGCAGTAGGCCTTGATGATCGGGGTAAGCACCTCCAGCAGACCACGCCATTTGTTCTTTTCAGTTTCATCTTCTACAACTTCAGACATATCAAAACACTGTGCCCCGTAATACATCATAGCCCGCATACTCTCTACATTAGCTTTCATGGATAGCAGCATACGCCTGACATCCGGGTGCTTTATTATCGGCACTTTGGGGGCCTCGGGATTCCCGAAATCCATAATCGACGTTCCCTGAATACGTTCCTTGGCATACTGCAGGGCATGCAAGTAAGCGATAGATGATGAACCTACTCCCTGCAATCCGGTACCGATCCTGGCCTCGTTCATCATCTGGAACATAATTTTCATGCCCTGACGTTCTTCACCCAAAAGCTCTGCGTAGCAATCGTCATTATCACCTAAATTCATGGTTCCGGTAGGCGCACCATGGAAACCCATTTTTTCCTCGATTTTGGCCACTTCATAATCATTGCGCCTGCCCAGCGTACCATCATCATTGACAATATACTTGGGAACAATAAAGATGGAAATTCCCTTTGTTCCCGCAGGATCACCTTCTATACGCGCCAGCACGGGGTGGATGATATTCTCGGTAAGATCCTGGTCAAGGCCGGTTATAAATGACTTGGTGCCCTTGATCTTAAAAGTGCCATCGCTCTGCCGGACGGCCTTTGCGGTCAAAGCTCCCACATCACTGCCGGCTCCCGGCTCGGTCAGACACATAGTGCCACTCCACTCGCCACTTATCATCTTCGGCAGGTACTTATCCTTAAGCTCCTGGCTGCCATAGACTTCTATCAGGTGGGCTGCTCCTTCTCCCAGGAAAGAAAGCACCAGAAACCCAAGATTGTGAATAAACCATTCCTTGGCCGCCAGGGACATAATAAAGGGCAACCCCTGTCCTCCGATTTCGGGCTCTTTGCTCATGGAGGCCCAGCCTCCCTCACAGTAGAGCTTGTACAAGCGCTGGAAGGCTTTTGGCACTTTGATATTACCATCTTCCAATGTGCATCCTTCCTTGTCGGAATCGACAAGGATCGGATAGAGTTCTTCTGTCGCAAATTTCTGGGCCTCATTCAAAATCATGTCGAAAACATCTCGCGAAAAATCAGCATATTGGGGAGCCTTGCAGAGTTCCTCCAAATCCAGCATCTCGTGGAGCACAAACTTTTGATCACGTTCATCCAAAATTAGATTTGCCATAAAAAATCCCTCCTTATCTCAGGTTGTCAAGTAATAACCTCATAAATATTATCTTCTTTTCAGCGGATATCACAGCTAAAAAGATCAAGCTTGCTTCAGCTTGGACCTAACATCATCCCGCAGTATATTTTTACGAATCTTACCTACCGGATTTCTGGGGATAGCATCGATTATCTCGATCCGTTCCGGCATCTTATAGACGGCAACTCCCTGATCTTTCATGAATGCTTTAATCTCTTCCAAATCAACAGAGAGATCCGGTTGAGGAACAACATAAACACACATCCGCTCCCCTAATTTCTCATCGGGCATGGCAACTGCTGCCGCATCAGCGATTTTCGGATGCCCGAGTAATAGGTTCTCGATCTCCTGGGCGCTGATGTTAAACCCGCCCCGGATAATGATATCCTTGCTGCGGTCAAAAAAACCGATACAGTGATTATCTTTTATCTGGAAAAGGTCTCCCGTTTTAAAGAAGCCATCTTTATCAAATATTTTTTCTGTCAGTTCAGGACTTCTGAAATAACCGGGAATTACATTAGGTCCTTTGTAGTAAAGTTCGCCGACTTCACCTTCTTCCAACAACTCTTCCCCTGTTGCCGGATTGATGATCTTCAGTTCAAGAAACTTCAGAATATCTTTACTCCAATTTGAACCCTGTTTGTTATATTGCGGGAAATGATCAATCCGCATCTCCATATCCGGCATGTTGGATGGCCCTGAAATATTAGCCGGGCCTTCGTTCATACCCCATATATTTCCGAATTCGATTCCCCAGCGCCTTTTCAACTCCTTAACCGACCACAAAGCAGGCGGAGCCGCACCAATAGTGATTGCATTCATCTTACTAAGATCGAACTGATCAACCAGGGGATGCTTTAACAATGCATTGACTACCGCCGGAACAAGCAAAGTATAGTGGATTTCTTCACTGATAAGCTGCATGATGAAGGATGGACCGTCAAAAGGATGGTGCAACACGAATTTACCACCACCTTTGAGCCAGGGAATAAATACTGTCCCGATTGAGGCCATGTTTACCAGGGGCCCGGCAGTGATGAAATTTTCCCCAGGTTTATGTGGCGCACAGGTAAACGAAAGGGTTGCCTGAAATATCCAGTTGTTATGGCTCAATGGGCACCCCTTGGGTACTGCCTCCGTGCCCGAAGACCAACAAAGAGTGAATACATCATTGGGATCAAGCGGGATACTGTCCAACTTGCCGGTTACATCTCCATCAGACATTTCACGAATCTCTTCAAGACCAATGATATGTTCAAGCGCAGCATACTTGCCATGAAGATCTTCGCCCATCTTGGCATGGTTGAAGCCGCTAAACTCATCTACCGTAATGAATGCTTTGGCCATAGTTTTATCAAGAATATGGCCCAACTCAGACGCGCGCCATTGCATCGGCATCGGCGTTATCAACCCTCCCGCCCTGGTGATTGCGAGATAAAGCATGGCCAGTTCCCAGCAATTGGGCAACTGCACCATAATGATATCATCCTTCTTGATACCCTTATGGATCATGGCTTCGGCAGTGGCATCTATCTTGTGGTCCAGTTCGCGATAGGTCAGTCGTTCCGGGTCGAGACCCAAGAGGGCTTGCTTGTTGAGTGGATCTACCAGACATTCCTTGTCCGGCTGGTTGCTGACATGTTCCTTGAAATAGTCAATTATGGTCTTTTGACCCCATGCCCCTACCTTGGTCCAGTGCTGAACAGCTTCTTTGGACGCCAGTATCATCTCGATTTTCTCCTTTTTTTACGATATTAAATAAAACAAATACAATTATTGAATTATTACAAATACTTACTCAAATCAGATAATGCTGCTTCTTAATTTGTCGATCTTTTCAGCACTTCCGGGTTCCCGCCGGCGCGGGAATTACAGATGGGGGGTCAGGTACAATTCAGCCGGTTGAACCGCAAATTAAGCATCGCAAGAGCGCTGTGGTTGCAAAATCTCATTGGCTAGAAAATTAATCATGCCTGGCCGGAGGAAATCCTCCGGCCAGGGTGTGGCAGTACTAAGCCAGCAGAGAGCCCAGCTCGCCGAACATCTCGTTGACCTGGTTGAACAGCTTGGGATTTTCCAGGCTGGTGATCTTGCCCCAGTTCTCCATTACTTCCTCCGGCGTGGGTATTTTCTTACCATCGGAAATGATTGCTCCGGGGCCGGTCAGCATGGCCGAACGGCTATAGTAGCCCAGCGCTGCATTGATAATCATACCGGTATCCTCGCACTGCTCGGAACACATATACAGCACCACCGGAGTTACAAAATCAGGTTTCAGCTTCTCTAAAAACTCGGGCGGCATCACATCCTCGGTCAGCCGCGAGGCGGCTACCGGCGCCAGAACATTAACCTTGATATTATATTTTGCACCTTCAAGCTTCAAGGCATTGGTCAAGCCCACGATACCGCTCTTGGCAGCCGAATAGTTGGTCTGGCCGAAATTACCGAAAATGCCGGCTCCCGAGGTGGTCATCACGATCCGTCCATAGCCGTTTTCACGCATATTGATATAGGCTGGCCTGGATACGCAATAAGAACCCTTGAGATGGACCCCAATGACTGCTTCCCAATTTTCCTCTTCCATCTTGACAAATGATTTGTCGCGCAGGATCCCGGCGTTGTTGATCAGGATATCCACCTTGCCATAAGCATCAATGGCGGTTTTTACGATGTTCTCACCACCGGCTACCGTGGCCACATTATCAAAGTTGGGAACAGCTTCGCCGCCAGCGGCCTTGATTTCTTCCACCACCTTGTTGGCAGCCGCATCGCTGGCTCCGACGCCATCGCGCGAACCACCCAGATCGTTGATTACTACCTTGGCTCCGCGCTTGGCCAGTTCCAGGGCATGCATTCTGCCCAAGCCTGCACCGGCACCGGTTACGATCGCTACTCTTCCTGAAAAATCTATGTTTGACATATCTTTCCTCCTTTTACTCGAAGTTCTATCCCTTGGACGGCAGGGCCGCCTGGAAACTCCCGGTTATCTTGACATCACCGTTTTGATCCTGGGCAACAACATCACAGGTGATAAAATTCTCACCTTCAACCTGGCTCTTGTCGGTCACGCTCCCGCTAACGGTTATGGTGTCTCCGGGATTGGTCATACCGGCGAAACGCACGCCGAGTTTCTTGACATACTTCTTGGGGATCCAGGCCGTTACGGCTTGGCCGACAAATCCCATGATCAGCATGCCGTGGGCAATTACCCCATTCGGCATTCCGACCGCCTTGGCAAAGTCATCATCCACGTGCAACGGGTTGAAATCTCCGGATGCCCCGGCATACATCACGTGCTGAAGCTTCTGAATCGGGCCCTTTACCAGTTTGGGCATCTCATCGCCCACGTTCACATCTTCAAAATAAATCTCGTGTGCCATAATCGCCTCCTATTTTCTCTCGATTAACAGCGACTTGGCCTTGGCCACTTTTTCGCCCCGCTGGTTTGAATACACAATTTCCATAACTACCCTGTCCATTTTTTTCCCGGACTTGGTGGTCTTCTCATCAATGCTGGTTACCTTCGGCGTTGCCCTGATGACATCCCCAGGGTAGATCGGCTGGTAATATTCGTACTCTTCCTCGCCATGCAGAACCATCGCAAAATTGATCTTTAAATCAGTGATGGCCAAGGGCATTGAACCGCACCACATCATGGGTACGGTCAAAAATGTCGGCGGTGCCGGGGTATCCTTGTACCCCTCTGCAATCGCCGCATCCTTGTCCTGGTAAATGGGATTGGGATCACCAATGGCCTTGGCGAGTTCCCTGATCTTGCCACGCTCCACCTCCCATACCAGTTCGGGATACTCGACTCCGACTTTACTGTGATCAGCCATTATATTCCTCCTTTTAACAAAATTATCAGGCCCCGTATTTCCCGACGATGCCGATCGAACAGACATTCATCATCGGGAATCCACCCAGATTATGGGTAAGTCCTAACACCGGATCCTTGAGCTGACGATCGCCGGCCCGGCCATACAGCTGCAAATACATCTCATAGAGCATCCTCAGGCCCGACGCCCCGATCGGATGGCCGAAACATTTTAACCCGCCGTCTATCTGGCAGGGAACCTGGCCGTCACTATCATAGAACCCGTCCATGACATCCTTGGGTGCCTGGCCTCGTTCGGAAATGTGCAGGTCTTCCATTGTTACCAGCTCGGTAATCGAGAAACAGTCGTGCACCTCCATCATGCTGATCTCCTCACGCGGATTCGTGACCCCGGCTTCTGCATAGGCCATCTTGCTGGCCTTGCTGGTGGTAACAAAGTGGGCGCCATCCCAGTTGCTATAGGCCATCTCAGTCCCACTACTGAGTGAAAGCTGCAGGGCCTTGACTGAAACTAGGTCCTTCTTGCCCAGCGACTTGGCGATCTCGGGCGTGGTTACAATGGCACAGGCCGAACCGTCGCTCACCCCGCAGCAGTCGAACAGCCCGAGCGGAAAGGCAATGGTAGGGGCATTGAGCACCTGTTCCTCGGTTACCGCCCTTCTCAGGTGAGCTTTGGGGTTCAAAACACCATTGGCATGACTCTTCATCGAAACATGCGCCATGGCCTTTTTCACCTCCTGAATATCCAGCCCGTACTTGGCCGCGTAGCCGGTGGCCAGCATGGCAAAGCATCCCGGAGCAGTAGCATTGGGGAAATACAGTGCGGGAAGAATCCCCATTCCCGAACTGAACTCGGGCAGCCCGCCATATCCGATATCCTTGAGTTTCTCGACCCCGATGGCCATGGCGATATCCGCCGCCCCGGAGGCAACCGCATAGACTGCCCCGCGGAAGGCCTCGGTCCCGCTGGCACAGAAATTTTCAACCCGCGTCACGGGAATATTGGGCAGACGCAGGGTTATGGACGCTGGCAAAGCGCTCTTGCCGACATCAACCTCATCGAAACAGGTTCCCAGCCAGGCGGCATCAATATCTTTTTTCTCGATCCCGGCATCCTCCATGGCCTCGTCAAAGGCCTCGACCATCAGTTCCTCAGCGCCATCGTTCCAGCGCTCGCCGAACTTGGTGCATCCCATTCCAAGAATGACGACTTTATCTTTAATTCCACTAGCCATGATTCACCTCCTTACCCTTCCACCTGCGGCACAGCCTTCCAGAAGTACCCGGTAAAACCTCGTTCTTTATCCTTGTTCCTTCTCCGGAATGACATCCTGGCCGGCATACCGACCTTGACCGCGTTCAGATCGCAATCGGTAAAATCGACAAAGGCCCTGCCACCGCCTTCAAAACCGACCAGACCGTAGATGGCCGGCGGATTGACCGACGCCGACAGCATATCACCGGTAAACATCAAAACATTGGCCGGCTTATCGCTGAATTCGTAGTCTTCGAAGTCTTTGGAATTGCCGCAATCAGGATTTACACAGATCGGCATTGACGGATACTGTGGGGTCCCGCATTTGTTACACTTGGCGCCCACAAGACCGTAGAGCATCTTGCGATTGCGGTACAGCGCGGTCAGTGAGGAGTTTGGATTAGCCTCGCCGCGGATACCCAGATCGGCCACGATCAGATCACGGAATTTCGCGAACTTCTGGTAGCTGTCCAGATCGGCACGATTGGCCAGCGATCCTTTGATACCGATTCTGTCCGAAAGATTCTTGATTTTTTCCGTCACTTCAAAGGCCATCACATCACAGCCCTGCCCAAAGCTCGCCACCAGGAGTTTATCACCCGGGTTGGCCTCTTCAAGCGCGGCAACCAGCATCACGAACGGATGGGCGGTCCCGGTATCTCCGCACACAGCATGCATGTTGTCCTGCACCTTGGCCGGATCAAGCCCCAGTTTCTTGGCAATGCCTCGATGAGTCCCGCCGAAGTAACACGGGTAGATCACCTTGCTAAAATCCTCGATCTTCATGCCGGTCTTGTTCAGGAACCCGGCAATTGCCTCGGGTATTACCTTGCCGTAGCCGATATCGCGCACCCAGCGCTCTTCCCAACCGTAGTCGAAATCTTCGCCGCAGCCCTTGTAGTGATCGACAAAGTCCACGTTGATCGAATAACTGCCTTTGAACTCGGCAATCACATCATCTTTGCCAAATGATAATGCTGCAGCCCCGTCTCCAAAGAACATCTCGTACATGGTCGCCATCTTGGTACCGCGCTGGTCGGCAGCCACCACCAGCACATTATCCCGCTGGCCGGACTCAATTGCCTCCAGGGCTGCAATTGCAGCGGTTGTCCCTGCTTTTGTGCAGGCGGCAAAGTCGGCATTCACTGTTCCATTTTCAGGCACATTGAGTGCTGTGGCAACGATCCCGGCGTTCAACCGGTCAGCGAAAGGCTGCGTCGTACTTGCAAGGTACACACCGTCCAACGCCTTGCGATCCTTCCCATTCATACAGTCATAGGCCGCAGCCACCGCCATGCTGATCGCATCCTCGTCCCAGTTGGCAACAGCCTTTTCCCCCTGGGCAACCGCCATGATCACGGGAAAGTACCAGGCCATGTTCTGCACAACCAGCATTCGATTCAATCTGTAGCGGGGGATGTACCCCCCATAGGATGTAATACCTACCATTTAAAACCTCCTTTCCTTATTTTACAATATTCCCTAAGATTCCCTTGGACTTCATTGCTTCAATCTCATGGTCAGAGCAACCAAGAGACTTCATAATTTCATGTGTGTGCTCACCAAGAGCACATCCGGGACTCTTATACATGGGTCGAGACTTGGAAAACTGTATCGGACACGAAAATTGGGGCAGAGATTGTCCATCAGGGGCAGGCATCTCTATCAAAATTCCCCTATGCCTGGCGTGATCGCTATGCACAGCTTCTGAAATTGATAATACCGGCTCCACGCACGCATCAAGGTCCTTGAATCTTTCCACCCAATACTCTCTCGGTTTTGTTTTAAATATAGATGCCACACGCTTTTTGGCCTGTTCAAGATCTGCTACCGCAAAAATCCCCCCTTCTATCAAATCATCAAGCCCTAATTCCTGACAGAAAGCTGTAAAGAATTGCGGCTCAAGACCACCAAACGAAATATATTCCCCGTCAGAGGTCTCATAAAAACCATAAAGAGATCCGCCACTGAGCATCTCTGTTTCAAAGCCCGGATCCTTCTGGCCAGCTAAAACATTAATACCACCGATAGCATGGTAGGGGAAGAGACAATCGGTCATAGAAACATCAATATGTTGCCCCTGGGCGGTGTTCATCCGCTTGATAACTGCAGCCAGAATTCCGATGATGGAATTATTCGAACCGGACCCCACATCTGCTACCTGGATACCCATAACGCTTGGCCCGCTGTCTTTTCTGCCGGAATAGCTCATAATCCCGGCATGAGACAGATAATTAATGTCATGTCCTGCCCGATTACTTAACGGCCCACTCTGGCCATATCCGGTCAAAGAGCAATAAATCAGCCCGGGCTCAATTTGTGCAAGCTTCTCATAGGACAATCCTAGGCGCTCCATAACCCCCGGGCGAAACTGTTCGATTATAATATCATAGCCCAGATCTGTAATCAGGCGCTCGATGATGGCGATACTCTCCTCATGTTTCAAATCCAGTGCCAGTGATTTTTTATTACGGTTGATATACGCATGCATGGGAGGTATAAGACGAGTCATGTCCAGCCTCGTGGGGGATTCAATCCGGAGAATCTCCGCCCCCATATCACCCAGCATCATCGTTGCAAAAGGCCCCGGCAGCAGCGTTGTAAAATCGAGAATTTTTAAACCTTCAAGCAGCGTATTCATGCTTACAGACCCAACTGCCTGCTGATGATCATGAGCATAATTTCGGATGTACCGGCATAGATCGTCTGCACCCTGGCATCCCGGAACATGCGGGCGATCGGATATTCTTCCATGTAGCCGTATCCGCCGTGAAACTGCAGACACTGGGCCGTCACCCGGTTTTGCATCTCACAGACCCAGTACTTGGCCATTGAAGCCTTCTTGACATCCTTGCGGCCTTCGAGAAGATCTATGATTAGTGAATCCACAAAAGTCCGCCCGATCTCGATCTCGGTGGCCAGCTTGGCCAGTTCGAACGAGATGTACTGGAACCGGCTGATCGGCCTGCCAAAGGCCTCGCGGGTCTTGGTGTAGTCAATGGTAACCTCTAAGGCACGCTCTGCTGCGACCTGGGCCCCAATCGAACATACCAGCCGTTCCTGGTAGAGCTTTTCCATTAAATAGTAAAACCCCTGACCCTCTTCTCCCAACAGGTTCGAGGCCGGAACCCGGCAATCCACAAAAGCCATCTCGGCCGTATCCTGCGAGTGCAGACCGATCTTGTCCAGGTTGAGACCCTTTTCAAAACCCGGGGTGCCGTCCTCGACCACGATTAACGACATCCCGGCATATGGGGATTCGGCATTCGGGTTGGTCTTGGCGGCAACAATCACCAGATCGCAGTTGATTCCATTTGAAATAAAGGTCTTCTGTCCATTTATTATATATTCATCGCCATCTTTGATAGCGGTTGTGCGGATAGCGGCCAGGTCCGAACCGGTACCCGGCTCGGTCATGGCTACGGCCGTGATAATATCGCCGCTGACGCAGCCCGGCAGCCAGCGCTGCTTCTGTTCCTCATTGGCAAAGCTGGCAATATAGGGCACAACCACATCCGAATGCAGATTAACCATGAAACCACTACAGTTAGTCTTGGCCATTTCTTCCAGGATTATAGAAGAATACAGAAAATCCGCCCCGACCCCGCCATAGTCTTCCGGAATCCAGGGACAGAGAAATCCCTGTGCGCCAAACTTTGTCCAGGCATCTTTCGGTACAATACCATCAGCTTCCCATTGATCGACATAGGGAGTCACTTCTTTTTCAAAATAGCGCCTGATTGAGTCCCTGAAAATCTGATGCTCTTCGTTGTAATATTTGTCCAATAATGACATGAATCCTCCTTCTGTGTGCTCAAAAACAAGACAACCTTCACCATCATATGCCCAAAATAAACCTTAAAGTCATACTTTAAACAATCTTTGACATATATGTCAAAGATTGTCAACATTATTTCGTATGTTTGTAAGACAGCATTACTAAACAATATCCATTGCATAAAAAACATTGTGTGGATAACATGTAAAGGCAAGCTGACTAATGTCAGACAAGCTTCACAATTTTTCGACCATAGCATTTACACGATAAATTTTCCAGCATATTTGTATCTGAATATAGAATCACCGGGCTGTACTTTGTTCATTGGCATCAACAACTTACAGATAATTCGTTGCCCTAGATCAGCCTTGACCTCATCCCAATTGAGCAGCAAAAGTATTTTATCGCGGAAACCCTCTTGCAAACAATTTCGGAATCATTTGCACAGTTGCCTTTGCAAGATTCATGGTATAGGTTATAAGCTCATGAAGGTACTGATGGTTACCAATTCCTATCCTGATCTGCCGGGATCTTACCGCGGAATTTTTATTCGCAAGCTATGTCTGGCATTACAGCAAAAGGGCATTGGCGTGCAGGTACTTACCCCAAAAGTTTTTTCAAACAGTCCATTTCATGAAGTTGACAGCGGCATCAAGGTGAACCGCTTCTGGTACCCAAGCCATAACAGACCATTGAATCAATTCACCCGGATACCTGCATTTGCAATGACAATCTTCCTGCTGACCGGATTCATAAAAGCTGTCTTTCTGGCTATCAGGGAAAAACCTGATGTGATCCATGGCAACTGGATCGTGCCGACCGGCCTGATTGCCGCCCTGGCTGGCCGCCTGACCGGAATTCCGGTGGTAAACAGTGCCAGAGGAATGGACGTTCGAATTCGTAATAACAGGCTTGTTCGTACCTTATTTGATATTGCCCTCAAGGCATCAACTATATTGACCGTTGTTTCGTCGGCCATGAAATCGGTGAAAGGGCTTGAAAAAGCCGAAATTATCTCATCCGGGATTGACGAAGTCTTTTTTGAGATTCCGATTGAAAAGAAACCTCCCCGGATTATCTATACCCGCAGCCTGGAACCAGTCTATGACCCTCAAACGTTTATCCGATCAATTCCGCTGGTGGTGAAGCATAGACCTGATGCGCGTTTTATCATGGCAGGAACAGGATCACTGGCTGAAGACCTCAAAACCCTTGCTGAAGAACTCGGCATAGCTGACAATGTCTCCTTCCCCGGCAGAATCTCAACCCGGGAAGTAGCCGATTTGATGAAGGATGCAATGATATTCGTTTCAGCCGCCATTGAAGACGGCACGTCGATCGCATTACTTGAAGCTATGGCGGCAGGCGTGACCCCGGTAGCCACCGATATCGAAGCCAACCGGGCTTGGGTAAATCATGGTATAGACGGCTACCTCTTCATGCCCAAAAACTCGAATGATCTGGCAAATAAAATTATTCAGGCCATCTCCGGAGAAATATCTCCCTCTGTATTCCAGGAAAAACGGGCTATTCTCAGAGACAAAATTGCCTGGGAAATCATTGCCTTAAAATTCATAGACATCTATGCAAACGTCACGGTAAAATCTGGAAATATGGCTGGCTGATTCATTAAAAAATGAAGCAGGATTGCAGAAATACTATCAGCGTTCGTTGCCATTCATACGCCCAAAATATCTTTTCTATCGGTATATTCAGACATTTCGGTATTTGTCTTAAAAACTATCATCCCACACCATTAAAAGGAGAGATTTTTTTGGCAAATCCTTAAAGATTTGATATCGATTAGACGAACAATACTAGTGAATTGATGTTGAGGAGTGAACCAAAACGGGGAATTCACATCCCGGAAATCACCCGGGATGGCGGAGCTGTAGGATAACTATCGAAACGACTTAAATTAAAAATGGATTCATTAGACACAAACAGTGCAAAACCGATCGTCCATATTAAACCAAAAAAAGGACTTCAGCTTATTGATTTTCGCGAACTAAAGCACTATCGCGACCTACTGTATTTCCTGGTGGCACGCAACATCAAAGTGAAATACAAACAAACTGTATTGGGGGGCCTGTGGGCAATCATTCAACCTTTTTTCATGATGGTGGTTTTCACGCTCTTCTTCGGCAAACTGGCAAAGATACCATCCGACGGGATTCCATACCCGATATTTAATTACAGTGCCATGATTGCCTGGACCTATTTTTCACAAGCAATAAACCAATCTGGAAACAGCATCGTGGGTGAAGGCAATTTGATTTCCAAGGTCTACTTCCCTCGCATCATAATTCCACTCACCCCGGTAATATCCGGCCTGCTTGATTTCCTGATTGCCTTTGTGGTGCTGATCGGTATGATGTTCTACTTCAATATCTACCCAAATATCATGGTGCTTCTGCTTCCCGTTCTGATTCTACTCATGATACTGACCGCCAGTGGTGTGGGAATGCTGCTGGCGGCGCTCAACGCCAAATACCGCGATATCCGTTACACGATTCCCTTCCTGATGCAAGTCTGGATGTTCGCCACCCCCATCGTGTACCCGGCTTCGCTGGTTCCCGAAAAATACCGCCTTTTCTATGCCCTCAATCCTATGACAGGTGTTATCGAGGGCTTTCGCTCTTCGATGCTGGGAACTGTCGCCTTCCCCACGAAAATGGTTTTTCTTTCTTTTATTATCAGCCTAGCGTTATTCCTGAGCGGCCTAACCTATTTTAAACAAGTGGAACGCGATTTCGCGGATGTGATCTAAGCAATGAGAAATCCCATTATTCAGGTCAATAATCTCTCCAAACTCTATCGAATCGGGACCCGCGAAAAGATCAATCGCACTTTCCGTGAGGCAGTGATAGATGCTTTTTCCGCACCATTTCGCAACTTCAATCGACTGCGCAAACTGAATAAATTTACCGCCTCACAACTAGGTCAAACTATCAGATCTAATAAATTAAACCAGCCAAACCAATCCAATCCTTCAGATACCATCTGGGCTCTGAAGGATGCGTCATTCGATGTGCAGCCTGGTGAGGTAGTCGGGATTATCGGCAGGAACGGCGCAGGCAAAAGTACCCTTCTCAAAATCCTCAGCCGCATTACTGAACCCACTTCAGGCGATATCAAGTTATATGGAAGAATTTCCAGTCTTTTGGAGGTGGGCACGGGTTTCCATCCTGAATTGACCGGCCGCGAGAACATCTATCTGAATGGAACCATTCTTGGTATGCGCAGACGCGAGATCGACCGTAAATTCGACCAGATCGTGGCCTTTTCCGAGATAGAGAAGTTCCTGGATACACCGGTAAAAAGGTATTCTTCGGGCATGTATGTTCGTCTTGCCTTTTCTGTGGCTGCCGGCCTCGAATCGGAGATACTACTAGTGGACGAGGTATTGGCCGTCGGCGACGCGGCTTTCCAGAAAAAATGTCTAGGCAAGATGAACGAACTCTCCTCGCGTGAGGGCCGTACCATCTTGTTTGTCAGTCATAACATACCGGCGGTCAGAAAATTCTGCACAAGGGCAATCCTGCTGGAGTCAGGTCAAATCAAGCTCAACAACGATGTTGATACTGTTACAAACCGCTACCTGGAGATCGGCAGCCGGACCACAAGCTCCGTTTCATGGAAACCCGACAAGCTGCCGGGGAACGGTTCTCTCAAGATCACCTCGCTCAGACTCGCCAATGCAGCAGGCAGGGAGACATCCATCATAAACATTTCCGAAGATCTGTTCGTCCGGATCACATTCATCCTTACCATGAACAGTGTCATCCCCCAGTTTTCCCTCATCCTCTTCGACGTAGACGGTAACAGCGTCTTTAGTTCTCTAAACAACAGGGACAACAATCTCTACAGCACCCCTCTCTCGCAGGGGTCCTACCAGACGACCTGCCGCATACCGGGTAATCTGCTCAACGCAGGACGATTCTTCATCACCATTAACGGTTTCGTAAATAACTGGTACGAGGGTTTCCGCGTGGAGGATAACCTCTCTTTCGACGCCATCGACGACGGAATTCTCAAGGGCGACTATCATGGGAACTATAGCGGCCCCATAAGACCACTCCTTTCGTGGCATACCGAACACATAGAAAAAGCCGAGTTGTGAATGACTCTTCGTAATTGTCCCATGAAAATCCTCATTGTCTATTACCAGGTTCGCAGGTCAGACAGAAACACCATTGATGAGCACCTCTACGCCTTTGCCCGTTATTCGGGCGAGGAATGTCACTACCTGAACGTCTTTTTTGGCATTCCCCGGTATATCACTAGAATCTCCTTCGACCTCGTCGTTTATCACTACACCTTTACAAGCCTGAAATGGGATGGTGCCCCCCGCTTTAGGGCTTACCTCAAAAAATTCGGTGCACTCAAAGAAATCCCTGGATACAAGGTCGCCATACCCCAAGACGAATATGTTAACTCATCAATAATGTGCGAGTTCTTTTCAGAATTCGGAGTGAAGACAGTGTTCACTTGTCTCGATCCAAAGGATTACGAGAAGATCTACCCCCAGGTACACTCAGGCTTGGACCATTACATCACGGTTCTGACCGGTTATATTGATGAAAGGTCCATCGAAAAGGTCGTAGGCTTCATGAAACCCCACACCGATCGTGCTATCGACGTTGGGTACCGTGCCCGCAAACTCCCGTTCTGGCTCGGCCGGCACAGCCTGATCAAATGGCAGCTCACGGAGAGGTTCCTGGAGGCTTACAGGGAGACGGGAAATAGCATTGATCTCTCAAATGACTACAAGGATGTATTCGTCGGCAAGGACTGGTATCGATTCCTGGGCGATTGCAGAGTCGTGCTTGGATGCGAAGGAGGGGCAAGTCTTCACGACCCCGATGGCTCCATCCGCGCCTGCGTGGAGGAATATACCACAAGTCACCCGGAGGCATCTTTTGAAGAAGTCGAACGGGCATGCTTCGCCGGTCTCGATAGGAACCTCGACCTCTATGCCATCTCGCCACGTCACTTCGAGGCTTGCATCACCAAAACATGCCAAGCCCTTGTTGAGGGCCATTACGCGGGCATCTTCAAGCCGGGCATCCATTACATTGAGATCAAAAAAGACTGGAGCAACATCGAGGAGGTCATCCAGACAATCGAGGACAAGGCCTTGTGCGAAAAAATAGCCGAGAGAGCGTACAGTGACATAATACTCTCCGGGGAGTTCACTTACAGACGGTTTGTCCGTTCCATCCTCAATCACGTCCAGACGGTTCATAATATCACCAATGAAAGGGCCTCAAACCTGGCGCGGCTATTCATGGCTTTGCTCGATGCCCGAGAGAGGTGGCCGTTCTTGTTCTCTCCCCTCTATTTTCTGATGCCTCTAATCTATGAATCAAGGGCCTACACCTGTTCTAGAGATTCCTGGTTCTCTTTCCTGAAAAGGCACAACCTGGAAGACGAATACCACGAACTCAGGCATGGACACCTCGGCCTTACCAGAGGATTTTTTAAGTCACTGATATACTTCGTAAAGAATACCGTGCTCTCATCCCTGACGTGCAGAATCCGGAGGAAAAGGCATTGAGTGGGCGCGTGCGGGGTAATGCTAAGAGTTTGAGAACTTCAAGGAGAAAACTGTTATGTGCGGAATTGCAGGCCTTCATTCACTGAATCATGACAGGTGCCCCGACCTTGAGCGGCATCTCAAAATCATGAACCATCTCCAGCGTCACCGCGGCCCGGATGGCGAGGGGTACTATCTTCACGCAGACAGGCATACGGGCTTTGCCCATCGCAGGCTGGCGATCATTGACCTCGAAACCGGCCGGCAGCCCATGGAAGACGGCGCCAGCCATATAATCTGCTATAACGGCGAGATCTACAACTATCGAGAACTCCGCAGTGAACTCTCCGGTTATCCTTTCCGGACATCATCCGACACAGAGGTGGTCCTTGCGGCCTATGACCGCTGGGGGAAGGATTGCGTGCATCATCTCAGAGGCATGTTCTCCTTTGCCCTATGGGATGAACAGAGACAACTTCTCTTTTGCGCCCGGGACCGATTCGGCATCAAGCCCTTTTATTATGCCAACATCGATGGTGTGTTCCACTTCGCCTCCGAAGCAAAGGCACTGCTACCCTTTCTGAAAGAGATCCGAACGGATACAAACGCACTGAAGGATTATCTGGCTTTCCAGCTCTGTCTTGAGGGAAAAACTCTTTTTGACGTAATTCACGAACTGCCTCCCGGTCACATACTCATTATTAAAAATGGCAACATAGAGGTTAAACGCTATTGGGAGGTATATTATAGACCCGACTTTGATCATACCCCTAGATACTTCACCGAAAAACTTCGCGAACTGCTGGATGACTCGGTCCGAATGCACACCAGGAGCGATGTGCCTATCGGGGCTTATCTCAGTGGCGGTCTCGATTCAAGTGCCATTAACACGCTGGCCGTAAAAGAAGGCGAGCATACCGATGATTTTATGGCATTCACGGGCAAATTCTCCCTGGGAGAGCTCTACGATGAAAGCATGTACGCCCGTGCCCTGGCCAAGGCCAATGGTATCACCCTCCACGAAATCGACATCACCAGCGAGGACTTCCTCAACAGCATCAGGCAGATTATCTATTACCTGGATTATCCTGTTGCAGGTCCAGGCTCTTTTCCGCAGTTTCATGTCTCTAAACTGGCAGCAAACCACCGCAAGGTATTGCTCGGGGGACAGGGTGCAGATGAAATCTTCGGCGGCTATGTTCGTTATCTGCTGGCCTACTTTGAACAGTGTATCAAAGGGGCGATAGATGGAACACTCCACAACGGAAACTTCATCGTTACCTACGAGTCCATCATCCCCAATCTCGTTGCCCTACAGAACTACAAGCCGATGATTAGAGAATTCTGGAAGGATGGTCTCTTTGAGGCACTGGATAAACGATACTACAGGCTGATCAACCGTGCGCCCAGTCTGGAAAAAGAGGTAAACTGGGAGATACTCGGAGATTATTCCCCCTATGAAACGTTCACCTCCATCTTCCACGGGAAGAATGTGGCAAAAGAATCATACCTAGACATGATGACTCACTTTGATTTCAAGACCCTCCTGCCCGCACTGCTTCAGGTGGAAGACCGTATGAGTATGGCACATGGGTTGGAATCACGGGTTCCTTTTCTGGATCATCCCATCATGGAGTTTGCCGCAACCATGCCGGCAGACATCAAATTCAAGGACGGAACCTTGAAGAAGATTCTGCTCGATGCAGTGGGAAATGATCTTCCCGAGAGCATAACCTCTCGCAAGAACAAGATGGGATTTCCTGTACCATTGAACGAATGGCTGCAGGGCGAGCTGAAAGATTTTATCTTTGATATATTCACTTCACAAAAGGCAAAGCAGCGATCATATTTCAATCATAAAGAAATTCTGAATTCGCTGCAAAACGAGCCGAAGTTCGGCAGAAAGCTCTGGGGCCTGCTCTCATTGGAAATCTGGCACCAGGAATTTCATGATAAACAGTCATATTATTCATCATTACGGGAAAAAGGAGTACAGGTATGAAGGTATTAATTACGGGTGGGGCGGGATTTGTCGGTTCGAACCTGGCCGATACGCTGCTGGCACGTGGAGACGAAGTATGTGTAATAGATAACTATGCCACTGGCAGACGTGATAATCTCACGCCCCATCAACGACTTCGTGTTGTTGAAGGCACCATTGCCGACAAACAATTCGTTGACCAGGTATTTCATGATTTCAAACCGGACAAGGTGGTGCATGCTGCCGCTTCATACAAAGATCCGGATAATTGGGAAGAAGACGCAGCTACAAATGTAACGGGTGCCATAAACACGATAAGAGCATCCCTGCGGGAAAAAGTAACCAGGCTTATATATTTTCAAACATCTTTGTGTTACGGGCTTCACCCCATCGAGCAGCCCATAACCCTCAATCATCCATACTTCTCAGGCAAGTATGCAGGCGGAAGCAGCTATGCCATCAGCAAGACATCCGCGGAACAATATATCGAACTGAGCGGTCTGGATTTCATCTCCTTTCGTCTGGCAAATGCCTATGGCCCTCGCAATCTGAGCGGCCCTTTACCAACATTCTATCATCGTTTGACAAACAATCTCCCCTGCTTTGTCATGGATACCCGCAGGGATTTCATATACGTGATGGACTTGATAGAAGTGGTCATAAAGGCTCTTGATGGCAAGGGGAGTACGGGCTACTATCACGTTTCAAGCGGTTCGGATTATTCTATCAAGGAACTCTTTGATGCAACTCTCAAGGCACTGGAAACAACTCTTGAGAAGGATGTTGAGGTGCGGGAACGCAGTGAAGATGACGTTTATACCATCCTTATAGATCCATCGAAAACAAATACGGACTTTCAATGGAAGATCACCACAGCGCTTGAAGACGGTGTCCGCAAGGCCATAGAATATTACAAGGAGTTTGGGATAACCCAAACCTACACCCATTTAAGGATTGACAAGGATACCAAATAGCATCCCCGGAACGTATTCGTGCGTACTATTTCTCTGTATTCTCTCATGGAACGAGGAGGAATTTTGTGAGTGACTTTAGCAAACAAAAAATACTTGTAGTCGGAGGGGCAGGCTTTGTCGGCGGCAATCTTGTACGAATGCTGCTCAACCATTCTCCATATGAGATCGTGGTGGTGGACAACCTGATATCAGCAGAGCGGGTGAATGTCCCTGAAAGTGCAGTGGTTACCTTTATCGAAGGATCCATTACAGATTATGCTGTCCTTGAGACACTTTCGGATGTCTTTGATTATGTATTTCATCTCGCTACCTACCATGGAAATCAAAGTTCCATCCATGATCCCCTGGCTGATCATGAAAATAATACTCTGACCAGCCTCAAGCTTATGAATCATTTTAAAACTTATAAGAATATAAAAAAGCTGGTATATTCATCAGCAGGATGCGCGGTTGCGGAAAAAACATTTTCCCTTGCCGAGGCAACAACCGAAGACTGCCCGATCTCGCTGAACCAGGACAGCCCGTATTCTATATCCAAGGTAATCGGCGAATTCTACTGCATGTACTTTTATAACCAGCACAGACTCCCAACAGTGCGGGCAAGATTCCAGAATGTATACGGGCCAGGCGAAATACTCGGAGCTGGAATGTGGCGGGGCACCCCCGCGACCATTTGGCGCAACGTAACTCCCACATTCATATATAAAGCCCTTGACGGACAACCTCTGCCCGTAGAAAACAAGGGCGTTGCTTCCCGGGATTTTATCTACGTGGATGACATCTGCAATGGGCTGATGGCATGTGCACTGAGCGGCAAACCAGGAGAGGTCTACAACATTGCGAGCGGAAAGGAGACCACTATACTTGAGCTTGCAACCATGATCAACGAGATCACCGGGAATCAGGCCGGTATTGAATATCTCCCGCCCAGACAATGGGACAATTCCGGCAAACGATTCGGCAGTACGGAAAAGGCCCAGCGCGAGCTTGGTTTCCTGGCATCAAACGATTTAAAAGAGGGACTGGAACACACCATCAATTGGACCAGAGAAAATATGCCCCTGATACACCAGTGCATGGAGAAGCACCGGAAACATCTGCCCATATGAAAATTTCCGGACCCAATACTCTCGTTCTGTATTCCCACTATACAGACACACTTTCCTATTACGATGACTGGAAGCATGCCTTTGAGGTCCATCCGGGTCTTACAACCCTCTCGATAAACATTAATGAGAAATCCAATCTTGCGTTGGTAAGAGATTCCATCAAGGACTTCGATCTCATAGTCCTGCTTCATTCAACAAATGCAGACACACTACAGCAACTCAGGCCATACACGGATATTCTCATCAGCAGAACAGGAAAACTGCTGAGCTTTGTTGGCAACGAGGTAAATCTCCCCAGGGTGTCATTGAAGGAGAAGATTGATTTTCTCAAAGACATCTCGGCAGAGTATATTGGAACCCAACTTCCCATTGAGGCAGGCAGATGGCTGTATGAAGAATGCACATCCTCTCACGTAGTCGAACTCCCTCACGCACTCAATCAAGAAGCATTCCGGCCGGAGATCTCTTTGGACAATCGACCGATCGACATCGGTGCCCGCTCTACCAGATACTGGTCATGCTTGGGAGATAATGAGCGTAACGACCTGTTCGATTTTTTTTCCCATCGCCGTTTCATTCCGCCGATCACGGTTGATATCGATACAAAAACCCGTTTAGATAGAACGCGGTGGGCTGGTTTTCTCAACAGTTGTAAGGGTACCGTCTCAAACGAGGCCGGATCGTACTATCTCGAGAGAGATGATGCCACGATATACAGAATACAGAAATACGTCAGTACCAACCAGAAACAGCATGGATCACATATGGTAAAACCCGATTCCTTTCTGGAAAAACTCTGGCTCGTGATACCTCAGCCTCTCAAAACAGTGCTGAAAAAACCATTGAATGCAGTATTGAATTCATTTCGGGTAAAATACTACTCGGATGTCTACGAGAATCTGGAGTTTTCAGAAATCTTCGACAGGTTCTTTCACGACACCCCTCGATGTCCTCTCTACAGCAAGGCAATCTCATCGAGACACTTCGATGCAATCGGGACCAAGACCTGCCAGATCATGCTCAGGGGGAAATATAATGATATACTCAATGCCGATGAGCATTATATCGCTCTTGAACATGATTTTTCCAACATCGACGATGTGATGCAGCGTTTCCATAATCAATCATACAGAAATGCCATGGTGCAACGTACCTATGAATACATCATGGACCAGCATACCTATTATCACCGTATATCTATCATCCGCAAACTTGTATGAATTCAAGGAATGCTCATCCGAACTTTCTTGTCCAGAAACAAACAATCCGAATTAGCCTGAAAAACAACCAATTGATAATGATAAAGGCACCCACATGTGTAGAATAGTCGGCATATGGCGCAAAAAGGTATCATCCAATCCTGAAACCGGGTGTATCCATATGCGCGATACTCTTACCAAGGGTGGCCCCGATGATGCCGGTGTTTATGTGGATAATAAATTAAACATTGCGATCGGCCACCGTCGCCTTTCTATCATCGACCTCACCCCGACAGGGCATCAGCCCATGAGCATCCCTGATGGCAGGTATACCATCTCCTATAATGGCGAGGTGTACAACTATCGGGAAATCAGGAAAGATCTTGAGGCAGAGGAGGTACAGTTCAGAGGCTCATCCGATACCGAGGTTGTTCTCAATGCCTTTGCACTTTGGGGACCAAACAGTGTTGAGAAATTCATCGGCATGTTTGCCTATGCCATATGGGATTCCGCTGAAAAAGCCTTATATATATTCCGAGACCGCATGGGGGTAAAACCCTTATACTATTATAATAAGAACGGAACATTTGCCTTTGCATCGGAACTCAAGGCTCTGCATGCAGGCATTGGCAATGAATTGGAAATCGACGAAACATCTCTTGGGGAATTCTTCCACTACGGTTATATCTGTGCACCGAGATCCATCTACAAAAACACGTATAAACTCGAACCAGGCTGCTGGATCAGGGTTGCATCCGATCATACGATTGAAAAGCACCAATACTGGTCATATCAGCAGAACCCTCAAACAACACGGCCCTACGGGAATGAAGAGGTTGCCACCGACCAGCTCGAAAAAATCATGATTGATGCCTTCAAAAAACGTCTGATTGCCGATGTGCCGGTAGGAATCTTTCTCTCAGGCGGCATAGACTCGTCACTGGTTACCGCCATACTTGCCAGACACACAAATACCCCGATAAAGACCTTTACCATCGGATTCAAGGAAAAGAATTATGATGAGTCACAATGGGCCCGGCAAATTGCCCGCCATCTTGGAACGGAACATACCGAAGAGATTGTAACCCCGGAGCATGCGAAAAAGGTCCTCCCTTTATGGCCCGAGATCTATGACGAGCCCTTTGGAGACATATCCGGGATACCAACCACCATTGTATCGCAAATTACCCGGCAGCATGTAAAGGTCAGCCTTTCAGCTGATGGCGGAGATGAACTTTTCTGCGGGTATCACCGCTACTGGGTAATGAATAACCTTAACCGGTTCATAGCCCCAATTCCGGCAATGCTGCCGAGACTGGCAGGGACAATCATGGGGGTTTTGGGAAACGACAAGGTATCAACCATAGCCCAGGCGCACCCCAGACTGAGATTGCCTGCAATAAAAGATCGCATGAGAAAATTCCAGGCAGTGCTTGCCCACTGGGAAGGAACAGCTGCAAACGCCTACCCTTATGCGGTGGGGTACTGGCTGCCCCACGAGATCGAAAATCTTACCGGCTCATACATAGATCAACGCCCCGCCCTTGATACCTCCGCAAACAATCTCTTGGATGCCATGATGCAATGGGATCTTCAGCACTATCTCCCTGACGACATCCTCACCAAGGTTGACAGGGCAACCATGTATACCAGTCTTGAAGGGAGAGATCCGTTCCTTGATCACCGGATTGTCGAGTTTGCCCGCGATCTTCCCCTTGAGATGAAATATAAAGACAGGAACATGAAATATATCCTGAAAAAACTGTTAGGCCGCTACCTTCCCGGAGAAATGTTTAACCGTCCGAAACAGGGGTTTGCCGTACCTATTTATGCCTGGCTGCATGATGATCTGATGGAACTCGTCGAAACATATCTAACCCCTGATATACTCAGAAATCAGAGTTATATTGAACCCGCCCTTGTTGATAAAACCATAACAGAATTCAGGAACAAGAACGGTTCTGTTGCCGTAGACCGCATCTGGCTGCTGCTTGTGTTCATGATGTGGAAAGAAAAATACAGCATGTAAAATTATGCCGTTAAAGGAAACACAGCCGATTAAAATTCTTCACCTTATCTCCACCCTGGATGTGGGAGGGGCGGAAAAGAATTTATGCCGGCTTGTATTTTCCATGGACAACGCCTCTTATACCTCCGTGGTTGTCTCAATGACGGATGTCGGCCCTGTTGGCAAAAAAATCATGGAAAACGGATTCCCGGTACATGCGCTCAATATGAAAAAGGGATTTCCAGATCCCAGAGGCATTTATCATCTCAAAAAACTTGTTTCGCATTATCAGCCCGACATCATCCAATGCTGGATGTACCATGCAAACCTTTTCGGCCTTCTCTTCTGCCATAAAAGGCCTCTTGTCTGGAATATCCGCTGTAGCGACATGGATCTTTCGCGATATGGTTTTGTCTACAAATACACTGTCAAAGCCGGGGCATTTTTCTCAAAGATTCCGGATGTAGTGATCGCGAACTCCTTTGCCGGAAAAGAATTTCATGAACGACTCGGGTATAACCCCAGGAGATGGGAGGTTTTCACCAACGGCTTTGATACGGACCTTTTCAGATTTGATAAGGGGTCAGGAAAACAGATACGCTTGGAGTCAGGCATCTCCATGACCGCACCGGTCATAGGCCTTATTGCCCGCTTCGATCCTATGAAAGATCATGCAACATTTATCAATGCAGCATGTCTACTTCTCAAAACACATCCTGATGCACACTTTGTCCTAGCAGGAAAAAATATTGAAACGAAAAATCAATCAATAATGAAGCATCTCCTTGAGGCCAGCCAGCGCGATCATTTCCATTTGCTCGGACAACGCGATGATATTCCACAGATTATATCAGCTCTGGATATTGCCACATCTTCATCCTGGGGTGAAGGGCTGCCCAACACCATCGGAGAGGCCATGGCAACAGGTATCCCCTGTGTAGTGACTGATGCCGGCGATTCCAGAGAGTTGGTCGGAGATACAGGAGTTGTTGTCCCCACAAGAGATCCTGCCGCCCTCTGTGATGCTTGGGTTAAGCTTATTGAAGCCGGAGTAGATGTCAGGCGTGAGATGGGAATCAGGGCAAGAAACCGAATAGAAAAACATTTCAGTCTTGATACGGCTGTTGAGAGCTATCAGGACTTGTATCAGAAAATTATTACAGCAACCATGCAGAAAAAAACAGCCTGAAAATTTCCAGGCCCCGGGAATCGCCCAAGGCCACAAGGCTCCCCAGCACCCCCGCCAGCTCCGCTATCAAAATCACCGGAATCATCCCCACAAACCACCGCAGCTTTTTTTCTTCCCCGATTGTCTCTTTACCCCTAATCCAGTAGTACACCGCCGCATAGGGGAAGATCGCCCAGAACCAGGCTACAAAATTCAGCAGGGGTACTGTGAACAATCTCCTGTCCAACGATTCCGCCCAGACCCACCATCCCATTTTCGTGGCAACCGGGTCGAATGCGACATCAAGTGACAAACCTATCAGGGCACACATGAATCCTCTTACAATTGGATTCATCTTGGGCAGAATGTTATCAAGTGCATAAAAACTTATATAAAATACGTTTGTCCAGCCAACCATAGTGGCCAGGGGAGCCGGAATTCCGGGAATATATACCAGGTAATCACCCTCTTTGAAAAACCCCATAATAATGCCCCCGTTTTCCAGAACACAGCCGAACAAAAAGGTCAGGCCAAAGATCCAGAACAGACCCCTGCGATCAAGCCATCGGGAAGCATGGATAAAAATAACCGCGAACTGGGCGAGTGCGCTTATTTCGTAGATGCGTTGCTGCAGCTCAAGGTCGAGAGGGGGCCTGGACTGAGGCAACAAAGGCAGGCAGTAGAACAATGTCACCATGAGGGCCCACAGGAGAAATTTCATCTTAACAGGGCCTTTTCTGACGGCGAACCACAACAGGATCAACGCGGTGATAAAAGGGACAGCGCTCAGCAAGGCCGAATCCATGAGCGGTGGATCGATCTGGTGCAGGGATGTATTCAGCACTGATACTCCGATCAGCACGATCATGAAGACCGGCAGATGTTTCCAGACAAACCGCACATATGTCACGAAAAACATGCTAGCATTGATCCCTCATTTCAATCAAGGCTCCTTGTCGCATCGCTTCATTGGGGTTGATCTGATACCGGGAAATAACTACTATTGGCATAAAAGATACATAAATCTCCCGCATGGAGGTTAGCATGACAGCAATTCTGTACAGGTTGTTCTACATACCGGTATTGATTTTTACCCTATATACTCTTTTGGGGTGTGCAACCGCACCAATTACCGGCAGGTCGCAATTGCTGCTGTTCCCGGAAAATCAGGAGATCACTTTGGGAATTCAAGCCTATCAGGAAGTTCTTGCCAAGCAAAAAATATCGCATGAACCTAAAGTAAATTCCCTTGTCAAAAGTGTTGGGAAAAACATTGCTAAGGCTGCCGACAGGCCTGACTATGACTGGGAATTTACTGTCATCGATGATAACAAGACCGCCAATGCGTTTGCCCTGCCGGGAGGAAAAGTAGCCGTCTATACCGGCCTTCTGCCTTACACAAATGATGAAAACGGCCTGGCGTTCGTGCTAGCTCACGAGGTAGGTCATGCCCTGGCACGCCACGGTGGAGAACGCATGAGCCAGATGCTGATCATCCAACTGGGGCAAATAGGCATCAATGTTGCTGTCCGAGACCAAAGCCCGGTAGCCATCCAGGCCTTGAATATCGGCTACGGCCTCGCCAGCACCGTTGGCGTGATCCTGCCGTTCAGTCGAACACAGGAGTACGAAGCGGATACTATCGGCCTGATAATCATGGCAAAGGCCGGGTACGATCCACGTGAAGCCCCTGCATTTTTTGAACGTCTTATGCAGAATTCCGCCGAAAAGAAAAAGCCTCCGGTTTTTCTTTCCACCCATCCGGCAGATGAAGATAGAATCGCCAGGCTCAAATCACTCATTCCCGAAGCCATGAAATACTATAAGCCCTGAGAACCAAAGTCACATCTTCTGAAATAAGCTATCGGCAAAAAAGTGGTTGCATGGAGCGCCGTTCCCGGTAAAAAATCGCCCGCCAAACGACTTTCATGTATCCTAAAGGGATCAGACAAATCTTGCATTTTTGCCGCAACGTGATATTATAGCAACCTCTTTTGGAACTTCTCACAATTCTATTCAGACATGATTTATACGGGAGGAACCATGAACGAAAACATCATTACCTTGGAACGGCACATTTTAAATGAGCAACGCACATATGGAGGTAGGGGTGATTTCAGCGCAATCTTGAGCCAGATCGTGTTTGCGGCAAAACTGGTATCAGCCCAGGTCAGTCATGCCGGCCTTGTTGAGGATATCCTGGGAGGAGTGGGCAGAACAAATATTCAGGGAGAGGATGTTCAGAAACTTGATGTGTATGCCAATCGAGTGTTTATCAATGCACTCAATTATATTGGTAAAGTCTGCGTAATGGCTTCGGAAGAGGAAGAACATATCATCCTGATTCCCGAACAATACCCCAAGGGCGAATATGTCGTCATGTTCGACCCGCTGGACGGCTCGACCAACATCGATGTGAATGTCTCCATCGGCACAATATTTTCAATTTATAAAAGGAAAAGCGCAGGAGAAGACGGCACGCTCGATGATTGTCTGCAGCCAGGCTATGAGCAGTTCGGAGCCGGATACATCATCTACAGTTCAAGCACGATTATGGTCTATACAACCGGCAATGGAGTCAACGGTTTCAGCCTTGATCCCAGTGTGGGTGTCTTTATTCTTTCCCATCCCGATATCAGAATTCCTGAAAAAGGGACTATATACAGCGCCAATGAGGCATATTCTAACTATTGGAAAAGCGGAACCCGTGAATATATTAATTACCTGAAATCGAACGACAATCATCTGAAAAAACCATACTCTCTGCGCTATATCGGCTCCCTGGTGGCGGACTTTCATCGCAACCTCCTCAAGGGGGGCATATTCATCTATCCTGAGGATACAAAAGACCCGCAAAAGCCGACCGGGAAACTCAGGCTGCTCTACGAAGCCAATCCCCTGGCCTATATCGTTGAACAGGCCGGCGGGTATGCAAGCACCGGCTATGAAAGAATTCTGGATATCAAGCCTGTCGAACTCCATCAAAGGGTTCCCCTGATCATCGGATCGAAACAGGAGGTCTTAGAATACGAAAAGTTTGCAAAAAAGAACACCCCGTAGTAAAGGGCCAATACTACTTAATACTTTAGGAGGCATGTCATGAGCAATACTACTGATTACAGCAGAGCTCTGGAGATTGGACGCCCGCCGAATATACGCAAACTGTTTCCCAATTCAAAGGCACTGATCGTCAGCGGCAAGGTGATCGACCGCGCAATGCTGGCCAAGGGCGGCGCCATGACCATTGCCGCCAACGGCAGAAACAGTATCGTGATCAGAGGTTCTCTGCTGGCCGCCCAGAAGGCCAATGCCGCCATCATAATCGAGATTGCCAGATCAGAAAGCAACTACTGCCTGGTCAACATGTGGAACATTGCCAGGTATGTTGATACGTTGTGCAATGAACTTGGTATCACCATTCCCGTGGCTATTCACGCCGACCATTTCGGTATAAAAAGCCCGCAAGAGGTTGATCCGGCAAAAATAATACTGCCGACATTGATCGACGCAGGGATCACCTCTATCGCCATTGATGCCTCGCATATGAGCGACGATCAAAATCTACTGGCCAATATTGAATTGAGCAAGTACGTGCCCTCATGGGCCGGGTATGAAACCGAAGTGGGTGAAATTAAGGGAAAAGAAGGGCTTTCTACTCCGGAAGAGGCTTTGTTCCTAATCCAGGGGCTCAATGCTCACGGAATATATCCCGATTGGATTGCCCTTAACAACGGCACGACGCACGGCATCGAACAAAGCGACTCCGGAATCAATGTCGAGCTTACCCGCAAAATCCACTCCGCCCTCGAAAAATACGGAATTTCCGGTGCACAGCACGGCACCTCGGGTAACAGCCTCGAACGCCTCAAACGTATTGCCGGTGAAACCTGCACCACCAAGGCCAATGTAGCCACTGCGCTGCAGATGCTCTCCTGGGGTGTGAAGGTCAATGATTACGGCAACGCCATCATGGAGGATGGAAAATTCATCAAGCTGGCCACCTCTGGTGTAACCGATACTCTCTGGGATGATATGATGTCATATGCCGGCGAAAAAAGCCTGAAGGGCGGAGATGTGAAAAAACTCAATCTGCCCTTTGAAAACAAGATGCTCTCAGAACCGAAAGAAATTCGGGATCGAATGACAAGCGCTGTCGTAGACTTTGTCTATGGACTGCTTGCCACGTGTTTCAATGCACAAGATACGGCACCATTGGCAATAGCATCAATTCTTGAAGCCGGATCATATGACCTGGGGCCTAAGGGAACCCTTATAGAAGACCCGACTGAATGGACACCTGAAAAAATCAATAAACGTGTCCGGAGCCTGCACAAGGAAAACTTTGAATCCGATAAAAATTACGAGGATTAAAGTCCTGTCTGCTTGACGGACGATAAAATCTATGGCATTAGGCTTTGACTGAAGAAATCAAGGAAGGAAATCATGGCAAGAGTTACTATTGAAGATTGTCTGGAACAGGTTGAAGATCGATTTTCACTCGCAATAGCTGCATCAAAGCGCACCAAACAACTTATGAAGGGTGCCAATGTTTTATCCAAGCGAAAAGAAAATAAATATGTTGTAAGCGCCTTACGAGAGATTGCCGAAGGAAAAATTGCCCTTAGTGATAAGCAATGACCAAGAAGGATTATTACGAAATTTTAGGCATATCTCGCTCAGCAAACAACAATGAGATAAAAAAAGCTTACCGGCAACTGGCCCTGAAATATCATCCTGACAGGAATCCCGGGGACAAGGATGCCGAGGGTCTTTTCAAGGAAGCGGCCGAGGCATATGAAGTCCTGCGAGATCCTGAAAAACGCCGGATTTACGATCAGTACGGGCATGAAGGTCTGACCGGGTCAGGTTTCCAGGGATTTTCGAATTTCGACGACATCTTCGAGAGTTTCTCGGATCTTTTCGGCGATATGTTCGGCTTTTCGTCCGGGAGAAGATCGTCCCGCCGAAGGCCGACACGGGGAGCAGACCTGAGGTTTGACGCCACCATAACCCTTGATGAAGCTGACAGCGGAAAAGAAATCGAGCTTGATATTCCCAAGACTCAACCCTGCGATATGTGCGAAGGTAGTGGGGCTCAACCAGGCACATCTCCCCAGAGATGCGATGCGTGCGGCGGAAAGGGTCAGGTGTACAGATCCCAGGGATTTTTTACCATCTCAAGTACATGTCCCAAGTGTGGCGGCACTGGCCAATTCATTGCAAAACCCTGTAAGACATGTAAAGGCTCCGGAACCGTAGCGCGCAAAAAACAGTTAAAGGTCAAAATCCCGGCGGGTATTGATACCGGCGGCACCTTGCGTATTACCGGAGAGGGAGACTTGGGGGAACACGGCGGGCCGCCGGGCGATCTGTACGTGATTATTCAGGTCAAACCTCATGAATTATTCATCCGTCAGGGAGATAATCTCTACATCGAGGTTCCAATTTCATTTATACAGGCCACGCTGGGAACCACCATCAAGATCCCCACGCTGAAAGAAAGTGAAGATCTCGAAATCAAACCGGGAACCCAACCCAATGATGTTTACACGATCAAAGGCAACGGCATAAAACATCTGCGGGGTGGCGGCCACGGCGATCTAAAAGTCGGAATACGGGTGGTAATACCGAAAAAACTCAGCAAAGAACAGGAAGAACTTCTGAGAAGCTTCGCCGACATCTCCGATGACATGGTAAAAGACCCCTCAAGATCGAAGAAGAGGTTCAGTTTATTTTAAACAGTGAGCGGCCTTTCATTGAACAGTTCCGATCTTCCTTCCGGGAATATGCGTGGGAACTTGTCCAGGAAAAAAACGAACGCAGCGTTTACCGGCTTTCCCAAAATGGGAAAGTCCGCCTGTATGTAAAAATATATCATCCGCAAGATTGTATGCAGCGTCTTAGGAACCGGGTATATCCGAAGACTTTGCACGAATTAAAACAGATCAACAAACTTAACCAATCAGGCTTGAATGTCCCATCGGTTGCCACTCATCTTAAGAATGGCGCCTGCTCGGCTCTGGCGACACAGGCCATCGAACCCGTTCGAGAACTCTATGAAATTGAGAAACCGGATCAGGCTCGCATCATGCTGGAAATGGCTTATCAACTCCTCTCAAAGGGCTTTATCCATAAAGATATGCACGCGGGAAATATCCTACTGGACACCTCGGACACGCCGTTTCTGGTAGACTGTTATGAAATCAAACAGGTTTCAGAGCCCTCCGGCAAACAGATTATAGCCATGTTCGGCCAAATTGTAAGCCTGTACAACATCCCTGATGAAATATTACACCGATACCTGGCTAAACTGTTGCCCGGCTCCGATTACGAAAAAATGATTTCGACTACCAGAAAACTCGCTAAAAAATTTAAACGATCTCGAATCAATCGCTGGATAAAGCGATCCTTGCGCAATGGAAGTTTTTCCAGAAAGGTATCCACACCTGAAAGCACCGCCTGGATTAACAGAAAGCATGATATCGATGTTCTCGAGCTGATCCGGCAGCATAAAGAAAACCTCAATAATAACCATAATATCCTCAAAAAACAGGAAAAAACCCAACTCAGCCTGGTGGGAAAGTGCTGTATTAAATCATACAAAACGCCTCGTCTGCTTCGAAAACCCTACGCGATACGGGCCTGGAAGGGTCTGCTGAGGCTGTACTTCAATGATTATCTTGTACCCGATCCTGTTGCAGTCATTGTGTTCAGAGACAAATCCAGCGCCTTGATAACCAAAGCGTTGGATCTTCCCAGCCTGGACAAGCTGCTCTACCATGATGATAAGACCCTGCAAACCTCCGCCAAGCATAGGCTGGCCGGCAGCCTTGGCGCAATGATCGGGCAGATGCATGCATGGGGCATTTATCATGCAGACCTGAAGGCCTGTAACATCCTTGTCGAAATCAAAGAAGGCAAGCTGTATCTGCTGGATACCGACAGAGTTATTGGTCAAACATCGCTGAACCGTCGCAGGCGTATAAAAAATCTGGTCCAGATCAATAACAGCATCCCGAAAAAAATATCCCGAACGCTCAGGATGCGGTTTTTAAACAGTTATGCAAAAATCACACAGGATGACGCAAAAAAGCTTTTCAGAATGGTATGGAATACTGCCAGGGGCATGGAAATAGTATTTACAACCGATTTTGGTGATCAGGTTGACCATTGGGATCAGAAATCCTAGTCCTTTATGACACTTGAGGGATCTGTCCGCACTTTTTCGAGTTTGGCCTTAAAATCGTCCGTCGGTTCTACCCCGCTCTTTTTCAGCATCTGCTCGGCGTGCAGGCCAATGTTACGCGTGTCCTGATAAAAGCTGTCTGTGTGCCGAGCCCTGGAATCATACGAGTTCAGACGGTCGCTGGAAGAAGAATGGTAATTAACCCTGGAAATTATCCTCTTTATATCCACAGACCCGCAGGAATCGCAGGCCAGATCATCCGGATCATTATATCCCCGGATCAATATACCCTGAATTTTTCCGCAATTATTACACTTATATTCGTAAATCGGCATTTTTTTTATATATCAGAAATCTCACGTGTATTACAACAAATCATCAGAATTGATTCATAGTAAAGAATCCCCTGCAATACCTTTAATGCGCATCACAGGGGATCTGGTTTAATGAGTTACCCTTCTTCGCCCTTTACCTCTTCAAACTCGGCATCGACAACATCCTCATCGGGTTTGGCCGTTGATTCAGCTTGTTCCGCGGATGGACCGCCGCTTTCTTCGCCTGTGGCAGACTGATACATCGCCTCTGCCAACTTATGAGAGGCCGTGGTTAAGGCATCTAGCTTCTGGTCAATCAGATCGACATTATCGCCTTTCATGGCGTCTTTCAAATCAATTACGGCATTCTCAATTTGGGAACGTGTCCCTGCATCAATCTTGTCACCATACTCTTTCAAGGTCTTTTCCGTCGTATAGACAAGGCTATCGGCCTTATTCTTGGCTTCGACAAGAGATTGCCGCTTCTTGTCTTCGGCCTCGTGATCCTCTGACTCTCGCACCATGCGGTCGATATCTTCCTGACTCAAGCCGGAAGAACTGGTGATCTTGATGGACTGTTCTTTGGCGGTTGCCTTATCCTTTGCCGAAACATGCAAGATACCGTTGGCGTCTATATCGAAGCTGACTTCAATCTGAGGAATACCGCGTGGAGCAGGAGGAATGCCGACCAGATCGAACTGCCCGAGCAGTTTATTGTCGTTGGCCATAGGCCTCTCACCCTGGAACACCCGGATGGTAACTGCGTTCTGATTGTCATCGGCAGTCGAAAAAACCTGAGTTTTCTTGGTCGGTATCGTTGTGTTTCTTTCAATAATCTTGGTAAACACCCCACCCAAGGTCTCGATACCGAGAGAAAGCGGGGTGACATCCAGCAGAAGTACATCCTTGACATCGCCGCCAAGCACTCCGCCCTGGATTGCAGCACCAAGCGCGACAACCTCGTCAGGGTTGACTCCCTTATGCGGTTCCTTGTTGAATATCGCCTTAACCTTTTCCTGTACCCTGGGCATCCGGGTCTGGCCGCCGACAAGAATTACCTCATTGATATCTGCAGCGTTCAGGCCGGCGTCCTCAAGTGCTTTTTGGCAGGGACCTTCAATCTTCTGAATGATATCGTCCACCAGAGATTCGAGCTTGGCCCTGCTCAACTTCATATTCAGGTGCTTGGGGCCTGACTGGTCAGCCGTGATGAATGGAAGATTGATTTCGGTTTCCATCATCGTGGAGAGCTCATGCTTTGCCCTTTCGGCCGCTTCCTTCAGCCTCTGAAGGGCCATGCGGTCCTTGCTCAGATCAACACCTGTCTCTTTTTTGAACTCGGAAACCAGATGATCAATGATGCGATTATCAAAATCTTCGCCACCCAGGTGGGTATCTCCGTTGGTTGATTTTACCTCGAACACACCATCACCAATCTCAAGGATTGAGATATCGAACGTGCCTCCCCCCAGGTCAAAAACAGCCACCTTTTCTTCTTTCTTTTTGTCAAGGCCATAGGCCAACGCGGCGGCTGTAGGTTCATTTATAATCCGCTTTACATTGAATCCGGCAATCTTGCCTGCGTCTTTCGTTGCCTGCCGCTGAGAGTCGTTGAAATAAGCCGGTACGGTCACAACCACATCATCAATCTTTTCTCCCAAATAGGCCTCGGCATCGTTTTTCAATTTTTGTAAAACCATAGCTGAAATCTCCGGAGAAGCGTACTTGCGATCATTTATCTCCAGAGCTGCATCGCCGTTATCAGCCTTAACTATTTTATAGGGCATGATCCCGATATCATTCTGCACCGCTGCATCTTCAAATCTTCTTCCAATCAATCTCTTGATGGCATAGAGCGTATTCTCGGAGTTTGTAATCGCCTGACGTCTGGCAACCTGTCCTACAAGCCTTTCTCCGGCACTGGTAAACGCCACAACCGAAGGAGTAGTCCTCGCGCCCTCAACATTCGCTATTACCTTGGGTTCGCCAGCCTCCATAATCGCCATGCATGAATTTGTAGTCCCGAGATCAATCCCTAGGATCTTTCCCATTTTGTATCTCCTCCTTGTCTGTTTCTGTTATCATCCTGACACAGTCACCTTTGCCGGCCTCAAAACTCTTTCATGCAGCATGAATCCCTTTTCAATCTCATCCAGAACCATATTATTCTCAACATCGTCCCTTTTGATCTGCATCATTGCTTCATGGTAATTCGGATCAAAGGCAGCGTCTTTTGTTTCTATAGGCTCAACATTATGTTTTTTCAAGGCCTCTAGAAACAGTTTTTCCGTCATCAATAATCCCTCGATAAAATTTTTATCATCCGGATACATCTCTCTTGCCATGTTAATCGACTTTTCAATAGCATCGTACACCCACAGAAAATCCTTTAATAAAATTGTATTGCCAAATTTAACAACCTCTGTGTGTTCCCTAAGGGTCCGCTTCTTCATATTTTCCATCTCGGCATGTACCCGCAGATATTTATCCTTCAGTCCCGCCAGCTCAAGCTCAAGATCCTGAATTATTTCGGCCGGGTCTTTTTCCGTTTCCGTACTCGATTCTTTTTTGGATTTAGACTGAAGAGCTTCTTCTTTTTCATCTGAAATGTTGCTGTAATTCTCGTCATTCATGCTATAAATCCTCCAACATGTTGCTTAAATAATTTGCCATGTATCCAACCAGGGGGATCACTCTTGAATAATCCATACGGATAGGACCGATTACTCCAAGCGAACCCAGTGGTATATCTCCTCGATAATACCCGCTTGCAACCATGCTGAAATCCTGCATTCCGAGATAACCCATTTCCTCTCCGAGCAGCACCCTGACTCCCGGAATCTCCAGCACCATATTAAGTATACGTACAATGCGTCCCTTGTCTTCAAAGGTGTTGAGTATCTCCCTGAATTTGTCCAAATCGGCAAGATCGGGGGAATTAAAAATACTTTCTTTGCCCTCTATCACAATATCAGGGGTATCTTCGAAACAATCCAGGGCAACCATGCCGAGACCGATGGCCTGGCTTACTATTCGGTCAAAGCGAGCCTTTTCACTGGAAATTTCCTGCAGGAGAGCATCGCGCATTTCCTGGATTGTCAGATCCGCATAATAAGTATTCAAATAATTTGAGTAGCTGACAAGGTCATCCTGAAAAATGTCTTCATCATGAACAATCTGGTTGTATACAACACCGGATCTGCTGACCAGGATCACCAGAATTCTCTTAGCATCAAGCCTGACAAAATCGATGTGTTTCAGAAAAAACGTTCCTAGTTTCGGCATGATTACGATTGCAGCATTCCGGGAAATCTGTGACAAGAGATGCGAGGCCTGTTTGATGGTCTCTTTAAGACTGAGTACAGGTTTTGCCAGGTGCCTGGCAATCATGGTCCTGTCACCTCTCGGTAAGGCTTTAAATTCCATGATCTCATCGAGAAAACATCGAAATCCTTCCGGGGTGGGAATTCTACCGGCCGAAACATGGGGTTGGTAGAGAAACGCCATTTCTTCCAGATCCGCCATTACGTTGCGAACCGTTGCGGGTGAAATGTTCTGGACATATTTTCGAGATACAATTCGAGAACCAACCGGTTCTCCAGTCGCAATATATTCCTGAATTATAGCTTCCAGAATACTTTTGTCTCGTTCATCCAACATGTAAGCCATGATCTATTTTAGCACTCACCCTGTTTAACTGCTAACAAATAACTTATAGTAACTCTGCATAATGATGTCAATATACAAAAGGATGCCTGCTTTCCTGGCAGAAAAACACTGGACAAAACCTCAAGTTTTGCATATTGACATGAAGAGCTCGGATCGAGAAATACGGGTATTTCCGTTACCAACAAGAGGCTGCACATGAAGGAAAAAGTTGAATTCATTCTAAGAGATACCATTCACACTCTTATCAAAAAGGGGGCCCTGCCTGATGCCGGGGATATCGATATCTCTGTCAGCATCCCCCAAAATAAGGAATTCGGAGATTTTGCCACAAATATTGCTCTGGTACTGGCCTCCAAGGCACGCAAACCTCCCAGAGATGTAGCTGGCCTGATCATAGAGCCCTTATCAAAACATAAAGGACTTTTTGAAACCATTGAAATCGCCGGGCCCGGGTTTATCAATTTTCGGGTACATCCCCTGATGTGGATAAGCGTGCTGCAGGGCATCCATGAACTCAAAGGTGATTTCGGTAAAAGCAATATCGGTGGCGGCAAAAAGGTACAGATCGAATTTGTGAGCGCCAATCCCACTGGCCCGTTGCATGTAGGCCACGGCAGAGGGGCGGCGGTCGGTGATACTCTGGTAAGAATACTTAGAGCCACCGGCTTCGATGCGCAAGCCGAGTACTACATAAACGATGTAGGCAACCAGATGAATATGCTCGGATCATCAGTGTCTGCCCGCTATCATAAGCTTTGCGGAGTTGACGTTCAATTCCCGCAGGACGGATACAAGGGAACCTATATTGGAAATCTTGCACAGCAACTCAAAGACATACATGGCGAAGGACTGCTTAATCAGCCTGAAGAAGAACGTATTCGGATCTGCAGAAATTTTGCGGAAAAAATCATCAGCGAGGGAATCAAAAATGACCTTGAGCTGTTTAATGTTCATTTCGACAATTGGTTCAGCGAATCGTCACTTTATAGACAAGCAAAAGTTGACAAAACTCTCGAGTTTCTCAAGTCCGAAAATCTGATCTACGAGTCTGAAGAAGCAATCTGGTTCAAAAGTACTCAATTCGGAGATGAAAAAGATCGCGTGCTAAAAAAGCAGGACGGCTCACTGACCTATTTTGCCCCTGATATTGCCTATCATAAGGACAAGCTCGACAGAGGCTTTGAAAAGATTATCGACATCTGGGGTGCTGATCACCACGGCTATGTTCCGCGGATGCAGGCCGCAATAGAGGCTTTAGGTGCACCCAGGGAAAGTTTTCACGCCCTTCTCATTCAACTCGTATCACTTGAGCGCTCCGGCAAGCCGGTCTACATGTCTACCCGCGCCGGTGAGTTCGTTACCTTGCAAGAGATCATTAATGAAGTGGGTAAGGATGCTGCCCGTTATTTCTTCCTCATGCGTCGTTGTGACAGCCACCTGATCTTCGATCTCGAACTCGCAAAGAAAAAAAGTGAAGAAAACCCGGTGTTTTATATCCAATACGCTCACGCCAGGATCTGTTCCATCCTGAACAACGCCCGCGCCCAAAACATTGTTCCCGATGTAGCGAAAGCAGACCTGGGCCTTCTCAGCAGCAATGATAACCTGGAACTGATCAAAGTCCTTGCATCTTTTCCAGATGTACTCAATTCTTCGGCTCAGAATCTGGAGCCACATCGAATTGCTTTCTATCTATTGGATCTTGCAACAATTTTTCACAAGTTTTATAATAAGAATCGTGTAATATCCGACAAGCGGGATCTCACAATGGCACGGCTTGTTCTGATTGATGCGGTCAGGCAGGTTATTTGTAATGCATTCTCCCTGATGGGGATTAGCGCACCCGAGAGCATGTAAGGTGGTATGGTAAAGAAAAACAAGAGCAAAAAGAAAAAGAAAAGGCAACCCAAGCAATCACTGACAAAAAATACTGCCTTGTTTTTTCTTTCACTGTGTGTCCTGGTTGGCGCCAGCTTTCTTTTTACTTCTATCGCCCAGCGGCCGGAACTGCCCCTGAATCCTTTTAATTACGAATGGAAAAAACTCCTAAAGAAACCACTGCAAGAAGAAGGTAAACCCGAACAGCTCAAAAGCAAAGAAAATTCCATCGGTGCTGTTGAATATACCTTTTATGATATTCTCTATCACCAGGACAACACGCCGGCCACCAGCGATTACCATTATACAATCCAGATTGCAGCCTTCAGAACCACTGATCAGGCAGAGACCTTTGTCAAAGAACTCCGGCAAAACTGCAAGCTAAAATGCAAGGTGACCCGTCGTGGAAAGTGGTCTTGTGTCAGATGGGGAAGCTTTCCGACCAAAGCCGCTGCAGAACGATATCGCAAAAAGCTCTCCTCGACGCTCAAACGCGATTGTATGGTTGTAAAGATCTAGACCCACAAACTATAAGGATCTACTATGAAACAACCTGTATTACATGTAGTCGGGGCACGACCTCAATTCATTAAACTTTCTCCGGTAGTCCAGGCATTCAAAACCTTGTGCGTTCCATTCAAGGTTGTGCATACCGGCCAGCACTACGACTATGCCATGTCCGATTTACACTTCGATGTTCTGGGGCTTGACGAACCCGATTATAATCTTGATATCGGTTCTGCCGGTCATGCAGCTCAAACCGCGAACATGCTGGTGGGGATCGAGGAAGTCTTGATCAAAGAAAAACCGGCACTGGTGGTTGTATACGGCGATACAAACTCCACCCTGGCCGGTGCTCTGTGCGCGGCAAAGCTGTGCATCCCCATCGCCCATGTTGAAGCCGGGGTAAGAAGTTTTGACCGAAGCATGCCTGAAGAAATTAATCGGGTTCTCACCGATCGTATCTCCACCCACCACTTCTGTCCTACTGCAAACGCGGTAGATCTTCTGCTCAAAGAAGGGATAGAGGGTATTCTCACCGGAGATGTCATGCTGGATGTTCTCTTGAGGTTTTCCAATCTTGAAATTCAGCAGGACTACTCGCCGCCTTTTATTCTTGTAACCATTCACCGGGCTGAAAACACGAATCAAAAAAATCGGTTCCTGGCTATTTGGGAAGCACTTAAGCGTTTATCCCGCGATATTCCAATCGTATTCCCGGTCCATCCCCGAACCAGGAACATGTATGCCGACATCATCGAAAAACACGAAGAGGGAATCAACATTGTCGAACCGGTAAGTTATCTGAAAATGATCGCCATGATCAGGGATGCAAGTTGTATTATTACCGACTCCGGAGGAGTGCAGAAAGAGGCCTTTCTCCTGAAGACGCCCTGTGTAACGGTGAGAGACACAACCGAATGGCCCGAAACCGTTCAGGCCGGTGCGAATTGTCTGGTTGAAACGGACGCGGCACTGATCTGCTCTGCCGTATTTGAAATGATGGAAAGATCGTTTCCTGCCTCGGCAAATCCCTTTGGAGACGGTTCGGCCGGCTTTCATATTGCACAATTTATCAAGGAGAATTGCTTTACATAAGGCTTTATTCTGTATTGAAGTGTAGGGGGTTTATATGAAACGTGTGAGATCTGAAAAAATCCCTCCCAAGAAACTGCTTGAAAAGGCTCAGCGTGCCGCTGCCAAAGGACAAAAAGACAAGGCATTAGTGCTTTTTGAATCGAGCGTCGATGACTATCTCAAGCAGGGCTTTTCACTCAAGGCCCTGGCTGCTGCGAAACTGGCCAAGATCATGCTCGGGTCCAATCCCAGGGTCCGGGCGCTGCTCATCAGGCTCTATGATTCAATAGGGCTTCCAGGTGATTCCCGCAAAGAATTTGATGAAATCGCCGAACTCCTCAGGAAAGATCTGATCCTGATTTTCCAGGGCCTTGATCAGCAGGAATTCACCGATTTCCTGGACATCATGGTCATAGAACAGATTTCAAAAGGCGAAGTCGTCCTAAAACAGGGGCAGAGCGGCCAGGATATATTCATTGTTGTCTCCGGCAGGCTCGAGGTGGTCAGGGATACAGAGCGTATCTCGATCATGCACCCGGGAGACATTTTCGGCGAGTTGGGATATTTTCTGCATGCCCGCCGCTCGGCATCTGTAAAGGCCATCGAAAAATGCATGCTTATCCGCCTACCGTCCAAGCCCCTTAGAGAACTGTGCCGCAAATATCCGTCGGTCAATCAGAAGCTGGAACAGATTTACTCTCTGCGTGTGCTGCAAAAGGCCGGCGAAGACCTTGCAGGCGACCCCCTCTTCGATCTGCGCAAAGATCAGATCACGAAAGTAACCTTTGCAAAAGGCCAGGCCATAACCTTGAACAGCGAAGCTGAAATCTTTATCGTCAAGCACGGCGCGGTCGAAATCGATTTCATGGAAAAGGGTATGAAGAAAAAACAATTTCCCGGCCCCGGCGGCATTATCAGAAAATCCATGGGAAACGCGCGGGCCGGCACGGAGGTGGTGCTTTTAAAGGTGCGGCCGATGTTTGATGATGATTAAACCTTTTCTTTGCTTGCACAAAAACCAATTCCGCAGGAAAGCGGAACGGGACGACCTTCAGGTCGCCCGGAGGGCGAAGGCATGGATGGCCTGAGTCAAATTTTTAGGAAAGAAAAATCTGACTGCCGTCAGGCATCCCAAAGGGAGAGCTACTTGGATGTGCCGAATCAAAATTCGGCAGAACAGCCGAATTTGACTGACTTCAGTCAGCCCGTAGGGTGAACTCCATGGATGGAACGAATCACACATAACCCGCTTTAACCCCGAATTTTTCTGCATTCGCCCACCGGCTTCAAAGGGCCCCTTTTGGAAAAAAGTCATGATAGTCAAAAAGCGAGAAAATATTTATGCTGGGCTATATACCTTCCTTCCAATTTCCATATTTCACGGATGTCCCCATAGCCCCTGACAAGTCGCCTGGAAAAGGACACTGGGGTCGCAGAGAAAACATCTGAGGAATATCCCCGGAGCAGTTTCACAGGATATCTTTCATTTGCAAAAAAACAGAATTGGCAGTATATTCGCTACATTCTTATTTTTGATCACATTGAGTAAGCAGGGGCATGTGAAGGAGCTGACAACATTTGTTCAGGAGGTGTTCCCCGGAAACTATCTGGATTTCTTAAAGGATCCAACCGTCTTATCTGTGCGGCTCCGAAATTTATATTCATCTGAAAAACAAAGGCTTTTATCCTTAAAAAACCATGTATGAGATTGCAGGATCAAAGCAGATGACATCTGAGAAAGAAGATCAAGATATCGAGCACATGATTTTCAACAGAAAGGAAAAATTGCCATGCGTATGAAAAAAGGAATCTTCGGTGTAACTATTCAGCACTATTCCAAGCCACAGGGAATAGTGCTGAATAGTTACAAAAAGATATCCATATTTTAGGGACTGTCCCGGCTTGTCCTTGACATACAAGAAGCCTTTTCTTATATTTCCGTCACGAAAAAGGGATTTTTTATCAGAATCGACTCGATAATTCCTTGAAACTCGGGAGTTTCCGAGCCCGGATGTTCAGTCCCCGAAAATACAATTTCACGGAGTCACAATGCAAGATTTCAGTTTATGTAAACGCATCATGGAGAACATATCCCGGGTGATCGTAGGTAAACAGTCTGCCATTGAACTGCTTCTCGTGGCCCTTCTGGCAAACGGGCACGTCCTGCTGGAGGATGTTCCCGGCCTAGGCAAGACCCTCATTGCCAAGGCCCTTGCCAAAAGCATAGGGGGTGCCTTCAAACGGGTCCAGTTTACCCCGGATTTGCTCCCATCCGACATTACCGGCTTCAACGTATACCACCAGAAAAAAGGGGACTTTGCCTTCCAGCCCGGACCTGTTATGACCAATGTTCTCCTGGCGGACGAAATCAACCGCACCATTCCGCGCACACAGTCCAGCCTTCTCGAAAGCATGGAGGAGCGGCAGGTCACCGTGGATGGTCACACTTTGACCCTCCCCCGTCCTTTTTTCGTGATTGCAACTCAGAATCCCATTGAACTGGAAGGGACCTTTCCCCTGCCCGAAGCTCAGCTTGACAGATTTCTTCTCAAGATACATCTGGGATACCCGGACAAAAATGAAGAGATTCTCATGCTTGAAAGATTCCAGGAGCAGGACCCTTTGGCGGCTCTGGAGGTGGTGGCAAATCCGGAAGAGGTAACCAGGGCGCAACAGGCTACTAAGGGGACCCATATCTCTCCTCCGGTTCGGGAATACATTGCTGAGATCACGGGAGCAACCCGCACGAACAAATCCCTCCGTTTCGGGGCAAGCCCCCGGGGTTCTCTCGGTCTGATGCGTGCCGGTCAAGCCCTGGCCGCTCTAAGAGGACGCGACTACGTGCTGCCCGATGACATCAAAGAACTTTGCTTGCCTGTCCTGGGCCACCGGCTGATCCTCCAGGACGATGAACGGCTGCGCGGGTGTCTCCCCAAGCAAATCCTGGAGGAAATCATCGTCCGGGCGCCAGTGCCCGCACCCGTCAACTGAGGCGCGCGCTCATGACAGGGCAGGTGTACAGAGAAACCAGCATATTTGGCATGCCCCTGATGCAGTTTTTGGTGGGCGTTTTGCTTTTCGCCGCCCTGCTGTTCACCCAAAGGAATCTGATTATCGCAGCCGTTCTCATTCTGGGCCTGATGACACTTTTAAAAATTTGGAGCAGGCTGAGCTCCTCCGGGGTAACGTGTCTATCCACAGTGGACAAGGATAGACTTTTCCCCGGGGAAAAGTTTACCCTGAGACTCAGGGTGGAAAACGTCAAGTTTCTCCCGGTCTGGCTTCAGATCAGTCTCGTTTCGGCCAGTGACCTGGTGTTCTACCCCGATGAAATGCCTCCTGCGCGACAGGGTGGCCTGTTGGGCTATCAAAGGGCCCTCTTCAAATGGCAAATGATTGCCCGGAAGCGGGGTGTCTACCGGATTGGGCCACCCCACCTGCGGATAGGGGATTTCTTCGGATTCTTCCTAAAGGAAAAAAAAGAGCAGCACTCCCTTGAAATCATCGTCTACCCGAAACTGATTCCCTTAAAGCCGCTTTCCCTGCCACGCCGGGATTTCTTCGGTGTTCCCGTAGCTGAAAGCCCCGTCCATGACCCGGCCTATATTCTCGGCACAAGGGACTATCAGCACAATCAGCCTGCCAGGCACATCCACTGGAAAGCCAGTGCCCGTCATGACCGCTTACAGGAAAAGGTCTTTGAGCCTACCCTACAGGCAAAGGTCCTCCTTGTTCTTGAGGTCGACCAATTTGTCGCGAAAGAGGCTGTGGATAAATTTGAACGCACTTTGGAAGTAATGGCCTCCCTAGCCGTTCAACTGTACCAGAATGGCTATGCCATGGGGCTGGCGACAAACGGCATAACGACCGCAGGCGGTCCGTCGCTTGTACCCGTTGCCGGAACGACCCGGCAACTCTCTGCTATACTGGAGGTCCTGGCAAGACTGCAAATGAAGAGCAACGGGACACTCAGTGACGTACTGCAAAAAGGCATGTCACTGACCTGGGGAGTAAGCTGTGTCCATTTTTCATATCAGCAGGACGCCTCCACTCTTGCATCAGACAACTATTTTTTCCTTCGGAGAACCGCGTCCTTGTTTGTCTTGTGCCGCCCCCCCTCAGAAACATCTCGGGATGAAAACCGGATTCAAAGCACGATCTGCTTATTGGATGAGTTACCCATTGATGCAACGGAGGGATTATGAGGGGCTCAAAAGACAGCCTTCTCCTGACGGTACACGGAGCCATGGAATTTACCTGGCGTTACGCCTGGGTCGGCTTTATCACATTCGTGGTAGTACGGCGTTCCTTCCCTCTGTTAGAGGCGCTTGGCATCTTCGCGCTCGCCTCGGTCGTGACCCTTCTCTCCCGTGGCAAGGGCTGGCGAATTCTGTATATTCTCGTCCTTCAGGCCGCAGGCCTTGCGTTCGCCGCAGGGGTCATGGTCCACGCCTTCTATTACAAGGCTTTCCCGTTCTGGAACCAGGGATGGATCAGCTATTTTTTCGCCTGCCAACGGACCCATATAGAATGGTTCGTGCTTTTGCTGATTTTCTTCTGGATTCTCTTCTTTTGGGTCAGCGGCGTAATCCTGGGGCACAAACCTCTCGAATACTATCGGGTCTGCGACCGTTTCGACCTGGGCTTTTCCGCCTTCATTGTGCTGTATCTGTTCGAATGGATCGCTCTGACGAGGGGTGGCATCCCGACACCTGATCCGTTCGCCGGTCTTTTGATTTTCCCCTATTTTTTATTCAGTATCTTCGCCATCGGTCTGGCCCGGAATCGCGATAATGTTCAGAGAGAATATCTGGCAGGGTATCGAGGCATTGGCATGATCTCCACCATTCTCGCCATCGTGGTTCTTATCGCAGCAGCTCTATGCCTGCTCATGCTGCCCGCTCTTACTGTGGTTGCAGAGGCGGGATATGCTGTCATGAAAGAGGCCGCCAAGCCACTGGGACCTGTTATCCTTGGGGTCTTACGGTTTATCCTCACGGGCCGCAGCTTTCCGCAAGAGGCCTCATCCGGAACCAATGACAAAGAGGCTCAACTAAGTCGAGGTGCCGTCTCTGAAAACACTATTTGGGAAGAAATCATTCAATGGGGACTTACCGGACTTTGTCTGGCAGTCCTGCTTGCCCTCGCGATTCTTGGGGGATGGCTTCTGTTCCAATGGTTTCTTTCGAGGACTGCCCCTGCGGAAAAAAGCAAACGGCATGGATGTCTGATTATCCTTTGGGCTAAAAGGATACTTGCTTTTCTGCATTACTGCCGGTCAAAACTCATTGGCCACGGGAGAAAATGTGGACACGCAACCCGTCTTTATGCCAAGCTCCTCGCCTGGGGAAGTCGAAGCGGGCTGTCACGCCTTCAGATAGAAACCCCCGGCGAGTACGGAAACCGACTCTGTGCACAATTCCCGGCTCTCGCAAAAGAGATCCTGTTTATCATCGAATTATACCATGAAGAGGTCTATGGCGAGCGGGGAATGACACAAAAGCAATGGATGTCGGCCCGGTCTGTCTGGCGGCACTTGCAGAGTCCATTGAACTGGCCATCCCGGTTACGATCCTGGTTTTTCCGCCCCGGGATTACGGCGGGAACGGATTTAGAGCTGTTTAAGGTACGCACCGCATTGGATGATGATTGAATCTTTTCATGTTCATCTATTTGGGCAAACAAAGAAATGAACATAAAACATATAGATACCCATGGAAAGAAGTCCCTCATAAAGACATTAGTCAAGGCACATTGGTAGCGCCTTCTAATGCTGACTATTTAATGTTTTTGCTGAAGCAATCAGTTGACATAAGGGGTCGGGAGATCCGGTATAGGAATGATATACACGGGAATTCTGATTCGCTGTAAAACTTTCGTGGCCACACTGCCGAGTATAGCCTTCTCGACAACACCTTTGCTGTGGGTCCCCATGAGAAGAACGTCAGGTTTTAATTCTTCCACAGTTTGAAGGATTACTTCGGTAGGGTCTCCTACTTTCAGATGGATTCCCATATCGCGATTGACGTACGATGGATTCTCTTTGCCTTCCTCTTTGGTAAGGACTTCTATTTTGTTATTGAGTTTCCTGTTTATCGATTCCTTTTCTGCAGCCGGCATCACAAATCCCAAACCACCCTCCGGCTGTACGACATGGAGTATATCAATCTTTGCGTCGTGCTTTTCAGCAGAGCTAAGCGCATATCGGAAAACATAGGATGCATTTAGACTTAAGTCGGTTGCGTAGAGAATTCTGTTGATCTTCGGTATCATCGCTTATCTCCCTAACCTGATTAAATTATTTGTCATTACAATACAATAATAACCATGCACAAATAATTTTCAAGATAAAACAGGAAACACAATTTGTTGATGTTATTCCATAGGCAAAGAACTGAGCTGGATTTTAAAACCATAGATTGCGTGCGATCATGTTCAATTGAATATCAGGACACAACGTATCAGGAAATTTCCTCGTCGCTCAGATAGCAGGCCGGGTCCTCGCCCCACGGGTCGTCCGTGGCCGCTTCGGCCCGGGCCCTGAAATTGCCGGCGCAGACATCCAGCCATCTGCAGGTCCGGCATCTCCCCTTGACATGATCTTTCTTATTCTTAAGCTGCTGCAGGAATTCGTTGTCAGGGTCGTCCCATATCTCGGAAAAGGGTCTGTGGGTCACGTTGCCAAGCACATGATGGCGCCAGAATTGATCGGGATACACTTCTCCGCTCCAGTTAATGCAGCCGATGCCCAGGCCCGATGAATTTCCACCGTTCATCTTCAGCAGTTCCAATGTATCGGCTGCGTGTGGATTGTTCTGGGCGAGCATGCGCAGGTACACATAGGGGCCGTCAGCATGATTATCTACCGTAAGGACTTCTGCATTAAAGCCCCTTTCAACCATTTCCCTGGTTCTATTCATGATAAGATTAAGGGTCTCGCGCGTCTGCTCATGGCTGAGATCTTCTTCCATGAGTTCTTTGGCCCGGCCGGTATAGACCAAGTGATAAAAACAAATCCTGGGGATGCCTTCGCTTTCCATGAGATCAAATATATTTGGAATTTCCTCTACATTGCCCTTGTGCATGGTAAAACGCAGCCCCACCTTTATGCCGGCGTGCATAGCGTTGTAGATACCTCGCAGGGCGGATGCAAAGGCGCCGTCCAATCCTCTGAAGGTGTCGTTGGTTTCCTGCATACCGTCCAGGCTGACCCCGATGTAAGACAGGCCAAGGTCGGCCAGGCGCATAGCCATGTCCCTGGTAATGAGTGTGCCGTTTGTCGAAATCACCGCGCGCATCTTGGTTTTCGTGGTTTGCCCGATCAGGTCCGGCAGGTCTTCGCGTACCAGCGGTTCCCCTCCTGAGAACAAGACCACCGGCACACCGTAGTCTGCAAGGTGAGCCAGAAGGCTGGCGCCCTGTTTATTGGAGAGTTCTTGCTGCGGCCCTTGAGTTGCAGCATAGCAGTGCACACAGCGCAGATTGCATTTGCTGGTGACATTCCAGACGATCACCGGTTTTTTGTCGTTGGAGAACTGCAGCAGATGGGATGGAAGAGTGCTGGAGGATCTGCCGTAGCGCAGCGGATCCGATGCCTCTACCGTGCCACAGTACAGCTTGGATATCCCGATCATGTAAGAGCTCCTTGTAAGGCCTGGATTATGCCGGTATCCGTATATTCTTGCGCACAAACCTGTGGTTCAAACCCGCTTGAATGCATGGCCTGTGCCGTAACAGGCCCGATGGCCGCGAGACGTTTCTCCTTGAGGACACCCACATCATCTCCCAGCAGGACGCAGGCGTGGTTGACCCCGGACGGGCTGGTAAAAATGACAGTGTTGACTTTGCTCAGCGCCTGCAGGAAATCGGTCTTGTTTGCCTTTTTGGGGAGGATTGTTTCATACACATAAATCTCATCCACCTGGGCCCCCCTTGCCTGTAATGCCTCAGCCAGATATTTCCTGGCCCCTTTGGCCCTGGGCAGGCAGATCCGTTTTTCGTTTAAATCTTCGGTTTTCAGCAGCTCCACAATGCCTTCCGCCCTGAATTCACGGGCCATGCCGTCGGCAATGATCCCGTAGTTTTTAAGGGCCGAGAGTGTTTTGGGGCCGATGCAATATATGGAAGCACCGGCAAATTCGCGGGCATCGGTATTTTTACAATAAAGCTTGTCGAAAAAGAGACTCACGGCATTCTGTGAGGTGAAGATGTACATATCGTAGGCCTTGATCTGCGGCAGTTTAAAATCAAGCGGTGCAATTTCGACAAGAGGATAGATCACGCTGCTGGCCCCCTGGGAAAAGAATAGGCGAGATGTAAAAATGGCCAGGTGGGCGGGCCTGGTAATCAAGGCCGATACTCCATGCAGAGGCAGCACCTTTTCCCGGTTGAGGGTGCGGCTGAGTTCCACCACTTTCCCGACTACCATGACACACGGGGAACCGATTTCTTGCAGACGTGCATCCCGGGCTACATTGTTCAGCGTGGAGACGACATGTTTCTCAAGAGGAGTGGTTGCGTTTTGTATCAGGCAGCAGGGCGTGTCGACGGACATGCCTTCCTGCATCAGTTTCTCAGCAATAGCCGCTATTCTGAGCGCCCCCATCAGAAAAACAATTGTCCCGGTATCACGGGCCAGAAGCGAATAGTCTACAAAGCCGGATTGTTTGCCCGGGTCTTCATGGGCGGTGACAAACTTTAGCGAGGAGGATAAGGAACGGTGGGTAGGGGGAATCCCAACACTGATGGGGCCTGCTATGGCCGAAGTAATACCGGGAATGAATTCAAACGCGATGCCTTGTTGGTGGAGATACAGTGCCTCCTCCCCGCCTCTGCCGAAGACACATGGGTCTCCGCCTTTTATTCTGGCAACGCTATGCCCATTTCTGGCAAGGTCAACCAGCAGGTGGTTTATTTCTTCCTGGCTTTTATATTTTTTGCCGCCGCGTTTGCCGACATAGAATTGCTCGGCATCGCTCCGCGCAAATGACAATATTTCGGTGGGGATGAGATCATCATAGACGATGATGTCACATTCACTGATAATGCGTTTGGCTTTCAGCGTAATCAGTTCGGGATCACCCGGTCCGGCTCCGATCAGATATACCTTCATTACGAACTGTCCTTTTGTAGCTTTTCCATAATACATCGTGCCAGATTATCCCCCACAAGGGGCCCCTCTCCGAGCATGCTCATGCTCTTCAAGGTGGTGCCGTCGCTACTGCCTATCATACCATTGATGAAAATTCCATTGTTATCGATTCTGGCATGGGCGGCAACCGGGAAGTGGCAATCGGCACCCAGGAATGCCAGAAAGTTGCGCTCTGCCTGGGCACATATCCGGGTAGCTTCGTGATCGAGTTGTTTGAGCACTCCAAGGAGTTCCTGATCTTCTAGCCGGCTCTCTACGGCAATAATTCCCTGGCCTGGTGAAGGGATCATGCTTTGTACATCTATGGGTACACCCGGGGGCAGACCCAGCCGTTTCACGCCGGCCGCCGCCAGCACCACTGCGTCTACGCTTGAACCGGCTTTTTTCAGACGGGTAGGAACATTCCCCCGTATATTTTCAATGTGAACATCAGGCCTCAACGCCATGAGCTGGCATTTTCTGCGCAGGCTTGAGGTCCCGATACTCGCACCTTTTGGCAGAGATGTCAGGGTGAACATTTGTTGAGAAAAAAGCATATCCCTGGGGTCTTCCCGCAGCATGAATGCGCTGATGGAAAGCCCTTCAGGAAGCCTGGCCTGCATATCCTTGAGACTGTGCACGGCTATATCAATTGAGCCATCAAACAGGCTTTTTTCAATGTCCTTGACAAAAACCCCTTTACCTCCGATGGTGTCCAGAGGAACGTCATTGAAGATGTCTCCCGATGTTTGAATCGGCACGATTTCGAGACAAAAATCCGGCAGTATTTGATTAAGAGCCTGGCGAACCAGCCCTGCTTGCACCAGGGCCAGGCTACTGCCTCTTGTGCCTATCCTGATTGTTTTCATCGAGTTGAAAAATCCTCCGCACAGTATCTATGTGTTTCACACTGGGATGTTCCTTTAAAAAGCTCACCGGACGGTGAAGTAAACGTTTTAATGAAAGGCGCAAAGACTGTTCCATTTTTTCCCGTTCCTGCTCACTCACATTCATATCGGAAAGCAGGTGCTCAATAGTGTCTTCCATAAGATTGAAAAGGTCTTTAATAGTGGTATTTGCGTCCAGTGACGTAAACCATTTTCCCAGCACGCCCAGTTCATACTCAATAATTTCCCGGGCCTTTTCCGCCTGGAGTTCGCGGCTGGTAATGTGGCGGTTTACAATGGATTTCAAAGAATCGATATCATAGAGGTAGCAGTTATACAGCCTTCCGACATCCGGGTCTATATCCCGCGGCAGCGCGATATCAATCAGAATAATCGGGCTATTGCGCCTTGCACGCATTACGTTTTCCATAATAGGGTTACTAATTATCGGATCGGAAGACCCGGTTGAACAAATCACGATATCACTCAGAGTCAATTCGTCCATGAGACAATCAAACGGTTTGGGTATCCCTCCCAGTTCTGCGGCAAGATCGCATGCTCTTTTGTGGGTGCGGTTTATCACACTAAGATTTGTAGAGCCTCTTTCCTTCAACCTTTTCCCGGCAATGCTGGCCATATCACCGGCTCCGATAATAAGTGCCTTGCTTTTTTTTATATCACCAAAGATATGCGTCGCCAGTTCCACTGCCTCAGAGGCAATCGAGACCGGGTAGCGTCCGATGTCTGTTTCGGTTCGGATGCGTTTTGCAGTCCTGAAAGTCCTGTGCAGAACTTTGTTCATCAGGGTTGAAGATGTAGCGGATGCTACAGCGGCACGATAGGCATCTTTGATCTGGCCCAGGATCTGGGGCTCACCTATGACGAGTGAATCAAGCCCGGCGGCCACCACGAAGAGATGCTCGACGGCCTCTCTGCCTCGGAAAACTTCGGAGAGTTCCAGTATGAGCTTGTTCTCGATACCGGTAATGTGGGAAAGCATTTCAACTATGGTTGAATCATCGATGTTGATCCAGTACACTTCCGTGCGATTACAGGTATTGAGAGCATAGATCTCCGAACCATTCTGCATGAATGGCAGCATATCTTCAGGATTTACCCGGAACTGTTCCAGGATATCCACGGAAGCTCTCTTGTGGTTCATGCTGAGGCAGCAGATGCGATTCATAGCAGCCCTATCCCATGAGCATGGGGGTAGGCCCAGCGGATGCCAAAGAACAGTACGAGCATAAGGCAGAATCCAATCAGGGTGATAATGGCCGTGCGACTTCCTTTCCAGCCGATTGCAAACCTTTGATGCAGGCTCAGTGCAAAAACCGCCCACATCACTCCTCCGGCAGTCACTTTGGGAGCGATGCTGCCGATCTGGATTTCCAGGGCTGTGGCCCATAGTCCGCCAAAGATCATGCCGACGGTAATGGCAATGAATCCCAGGCTCAAGGATGCATACAGAATTTTATCCAACAGCATCAATGCTGGTAGCCCGGATATGGGCGTATGGAGAGAACCTCGCATGATTATCCTTTCGTGGATCAGGTATACCAGGGAGGTCACGAAGGCCACAACGAACAGGGCTTCACCGATCACAACGCTTAAGGTATGCAATGGATACAGATATCTGTAGGACCCGATTGCAGAACTGAGCAGCAGACTTTGGGAAGGAAGCAGGAACGCCAGGATACACGTAGCGACAGGCAGAAAAAACGCGCCCAGCACTATAGTGGATCTGCGCCAGACCAGGGGCATAAACACCAATGAAGCCAGAAATATGATCATGTTCATAGCCTGTGGGGGTGATGTGAGCGGCAAGTGGTGTATTTTATGCCAAGCCAAAACGATCACAAGCAGATGCAAGACCGTACAGCATACATAGAGTAAACGGGAGAGAGAGACCAGAAAAGACTTTCTCGTCATCAGATACGTTATAAACACAATACTTGTCAGGATATAGGTAATGAGTACAATCCAAGGCAAGGTCACACAATTTCCTCCAGATCGATATGTATTCCCAGAGCCTGATACAGAATATCCTCTACAAGCAATCGATCGCCCTTTGTTATTGCTTCTAGAAGATGAGAATCGATCAGCACATCAAATATGCGTTTATGGGCTTCATGCCCTCCTTCCTGAGCGAGGATCAGCGGACGGACTTTACCAAGGATCGCGGCCAGTGTTTCATATTCGTCGCCGATTAAAAAGCCGATTTTTTTGCGCAGATTTTTGGAAAGTGCCGGCGATAAGCCTCCGGTTGAGATGGCGATTTTGATAGGACCTTTTTCGATCAAAGATGGCACAATGAAACTGCATAGATCAGGGATATCCACCACATTACAGAATATTCGCCGGGAATGCGCATCTTGAGATACTGCGCGATTTATGTCCATATCATCGGTTGCCGCAATAACCAGATATGCCTGTTTCAGGTCTTCCTTTTTGTACTTTTTCAGCCGGATTTCCACATGATCCATACATGTTATTTCTTCTATCACCTCAGGGGCAACTACCTGCACCCGCGCTCCCGCCAGAATCAGCGATTCGATTTTGCGGCTGGCAACCGGCCCTCCACCCACAACAACGCAGAGTTTCTCCCTCAGATCGAGAAATGCAGGATAGTATGGATTTTGGGCTGTTTCCATAAAAATTCCTCAATAAAAATTTTTACCAGGCAACTTCTGCCAGCCAGTCCCGGATTAGTTCATTTATTCGGCTATCTTTTCTGAGCTGATGGGTTGCACCTTCCAGAATGATAAGCTTTTTGGGTTTATAGGCCGAATCGTATAGATGTTTGGCATGCTCGACAGGTACCACCTCGTCCTGATCTCCATGCACGATACCTATGTGCCTGGGGGCAATAAAGGGTAAACATTTTTTCGGATTCAGATCTAGAAACCCTTGATACCACCTGTCAATATCATGCGGAAAAGAGCTGTCACGAATCAGACCGAGCTGGTCGAAGTGATGTTTCAATGCAAACGGGTCTTCAGGAAGAATATCGGAAAAATCACAAGGTGTAGCCATGAGCAGCAGGCTTTGAACGCTTTTTTCAATAGATACAACCTTCGATGCAATCGCCCCGCCCGCACTGAATCCTATAGCGTGAATTGAACCGGGGTCGATTCCCGGCATATTGGAAACCTTGAATAGGACGGCATCCATATCACGGGACCAGCCTTCCATATCAATATTGCCACCGGATTGGCCGCATCCCCTGAAATTAAAAAAAACCGAGCAGAAACCTGCACGGGAAAGATCTTCGACAAGGTCCAGATATCCTCGATCCTTTGGATCTGGTTTTGATCCCGGTATTCCATGACAAAAAATAACAAGGGGAGCTAAGGCCCGGCTCTCTTTTTCAGGGAAGAAGAGCCATGTCTTGAGTTGAATCCCCTCCCGGGTTAGCAGTAACTCTTTCGACTTCATCTTGAAGTAAATTATATCTCCTATATACTAATGCCCATGATTTCAGTTCAAATTCGTCAAAGATGATCTCATCCTGATCCGTGGATGTTCGTATCGGGATTCTGTGCCTGCCGGCAAGCAGCGAGATAGTATGGAGCGGGATTTCCATCATCTTAGATGCTTGTTCAATAGATATCGTTTTCATCTGACGGTGTTCCTGTTTTTTAAAAACAAACGTTTGCAGGATATTTTTCCCGGTCGCTTCAGGGTCTAATGCAGAGGCCTTGTCCAGAATACCAATATATTCCTTGTCAAGCTGATATCTGACGTTGGCAAGTTCGACCATGGATCTGATATTATCAGGATACTTTTGAAGCATGCTTTCAAGAATTTCCTCGGCATGGGCCATATCGTTCAGGAAAAAACTGACCTCGGCCAGATAGAGAAATGTCTCTTGTTCTATATCTCCGAGTTCCAGGGCCGATTTAAACATCTCCAGTGCCAAATCAAGATGTCCCAGCTCCCGATGACAAATTCCAATAAGCTTGTAGATCAATGGGCTCGTTGAACACAGGATCTTGGTTTTCTCCAGATCATCAGCGGCAATGGTATAGTACCCTTGAGACATCTTTTCCCTGGCTCGGGTCATAAAAATTTTGAATCGCTCTTCAAAATCCTTATCACTGAGACTTTGAGAAAAATCTTTGAAATGAAAACCGGAAGTACTCAGATCGATGTATTCCTTGCTTTCGTTCAATGGTTCATCAATGCCTTGCATTTCAATTACGCGTTGACACAAATTTTTAATGGGCAGCATGGTGTCACTCTTGTTGGCTATAAAAAGGCCTATGCCGGGATTTTCATCACCATCCATCGCAGAAAGGTGTTTGGCCTCATCAAGCAATTCCTTGAAAAAGTAATTGGTCATCTCCTTTGAATTAATTAGAGGAATGGCCATGGCCGACTTATATTCTCCGCCGGGACAGGTATACTCGTAACTGAGCCAAAACTCACCATACTCAAAATCGATTCTCTCAAGCTCGACTGAAATCAATTCAATAAGTCCTTTTGGCTGTTCGAGTTTACCCCGCATAGCTCATGATTTATGCTTTGCAGGATAAAAAGTCAACAATATCGAGAGATCATCTCTATAAAACCGTCTGGAAAACCGATAATATATGTGATATCGGTTTGTTGGGGGCGCATAAACACAGATGCTTTTGAATAAAGCTGCGACGTATCTGTCTGAAAAGAGTATTGTTGATCGAGTAAAGACTGTGCCTGTCCAACACTGATGCGAGCTGTTTTATGTTTTTTCCGATAGAGGTATGAAAAGCAGTTTTCGAAAAAATATTGTAACCGTAGGCGGCCTGACAGGGCTCAGCCGGATCTTGGGCTTTGGAAGAGATCTGGTCATGGCCTGGCTTCTCGGTGCAGGCTCTCTGGCGGATGCCTTTATTGTTGCCTTCAGGATCCCCAATCTGTTGCGCAGGTTGTTTGCAGAAGGGGCTGTCAGCGTTGCTTTCGTGCCTGTATTCAATGAGATACGGGAGCGAGAAGGCCTTGAAAAAGCCTTTTTTCTGGCCCGCAACGTCATCACTCTCATGCTGCTTGTCTTATGCGCAATTGTACTAATCGGTGAATTAATCGCACCACTATTGGTAAGCTTGATTGCCCCGGGATTTCTCGGCGAGCCCATATTCTCGGACGCCGTTTCTCTGACCCGTATAATGTTTCCATACATTCTCCTGGTCAGTATGTTGGCTCTTCTTACAGGAATACTGAATTCGCTTGGACATTTTGCCGCACCCGCCGCTGCCCCTATTGTTCTTAATGTCTTCATGATATCAATTCCGTTACTTTTACATGTGATGTTTCCGGTTTTCGCCTCTGCTGCCGATGCCTTTGCCTGGGGAGTTGTCCTGGGGGGACTGGCACAACTTGCATTACAGATTGGACCACTCAAAAGATTCAATGTTACGCTCAAGCTTTCATTTCAGTTCAAAGACACCCGGATTCGACAAATTGTCCGATTGTTGGGTGTTGCAGCAGTAGCAGCCTCTATTTACCAGATCAATGTTTTCATCGGTACCCTGCTGGCTACGTTGCTTCCCCTGGCCGGGAGTGTTTCCTTCCTGTATTATGCCAACCGGATCATGGAGCTTCCGCTTGGCATATTTGCCTTTGCGGTAGGGAACGTGATGCTGCCTGCCATGAGCAGGGCTTCTGCCAGAGTGGATACCGCAGAACTGTCCATGTTATCGGGCCGGGCTGTTTCAACCGTCCTGCTGTTTACCATACCGGCATCTGTGGGCATATATATACTGGCAGAGCCGATAATTTCCATACTTTTTGTCAGGGGGGCCTTCAGCACCCTCGATGCCCTGCTTACTGCGCAGGCATTGCGAATGTATGCATTGGCTCTGTGGGCCATCGGGGTATCGAGAATATTAATCCAAGCACTGTATGCGATGCAGCAAGCCGCTACGGTTGTGCGGGTTTCGGCTTATGTCTTGGGAATCAATGTGGTGTTTAGTGTCATCCTGATGAGTTTCCTGCAACACGCCGGTCTTGCCTTGGCAAACAGTATTTCTGTGTTTTTTCAGCTTCTTTTTCTGGCCGGCATTCTGAAACGCAACGGGGTGCACCTGTCACAGGTTTATTACGCCAGGTTTGGGAAAATGGTCCTGGCTGCATTTTTGATGGGGCTTTGCATTTATCCCTTTGTGCGAATGAGGTTTTGGATTGACGGATTCAACCTGCAGAACGCATCGATCCTGGTAGCATGCATTGGCGTGGGTGCTTCGGTGTATTTTGGAACTTTGCTGCTTATGGGAGTCAGGTATCGGCAGAAGTGATATCTTTTTGATAACAGAAGTAAGGTTCTCAACAATGGGGCCTCAGGTGGGAAATTTCTTTCATCTATGGAGTAACAAAATTTCTTCATATTCCCGGTTCCTTCCATAATATGGAAGATAGAATATTCCCATAAACCATAAAAGATCTTTAATATTATACTGTTGTGTGGCCACGGATTCATGGCATTATGTTTGCACTCTTAGAAAATATCACTGATGATAGTGGGAGAGACAAGCATGAGACTGTCTCGCAGAGAGATCCTGGAAGAATTGGGGAGATTGGGAATCACTCGATGGTGTGAGCTTAAAAAGGCATGTCGTGAATTCGAGACCTACTGGAATTCAATGAGATGTAAGAATTGAAATGTCAAAAATTTTATTGGGTAAAGACTTAAGAGGTTATTTTACGGGATGTATGAAAAGCTATTACATGAATATTTGGTTGAACAGCCCTTAGAGCTTACACCTGAATTTATCAGGAAAAATGCCGAGGTTGTACCATTGCTGTTTCAGGTATCTCTGCTTTCAGATCTCGAAGTTAGAGTAGAGAAAATACCGGAAATATTT